>Ga0334882_1000059_pt1:0-147500 | contig 188839 bp, 191 predicted proteins | sample GraSluR1_MG_5_FD_207226 | JGI IMG/M metagenome (GOLD analysis project Ga0334882, IMG submission 207226) | Sludge microbial communities from methane-producing bioreactor in Wageningen University, Netherlands - Granular Sludge_15_04-R1 | ecosystem: Engineered > Bioreactor > Anaerobic >...
AGTATTCTTATACTCCTAATACGATATAAAAATATCGTAAATTCCATAAACACCCACCAAACATGATAAAAAACCATCCACAAAACATTAAAACCAAAAAATCAAAAAGGTTTATAGAAATTCTCTATAATAAAGAAAGCCAACAAACTATTTCAAGAAGGTAAATATCATGCAGCTTTAGAATGTTATGATAAAATTGTGGAGACTGACTCAAAACATGTCAAAGCATTGTATGGGAGGGGCTTAGTTTTAATAAAACTTGGGAAATACAAAGAGGCTTTAAACGCTAATGAAAACGTTTTAAAGATAGATCCAAGTTATGCAGATGCATGGAATAGCAAATTTAGGATTTTAGAAAATTTAGGGCGACATGAGGAAGCATTAAAATCTTATAATAAATTTATCGAGTTAAATACAGAAAATACTGATACATGGGTAAGTATGGGCTCTTACTTGGGAAAACTTAAGAGATATGAAGAATCTCTTAAATGCTTTAAGAAAGCTCTTGAATTAGATAAAAAAAATGTTAAGGCGTGGTATCTTAAAGGTCTAACCTTGATGGAACTGGATAGATATGAAGAAGCATTGCAATGTTATGATATAGTGCTGTCAATAGACTCTGATTTTGATGTCGCTTGGAATGGTAAAGCTTTAATTTATGGAATCATCGGAAAATATGAAGAAGCTTTAGAATGTTTAAACAAAGCTCTAAAAATGAATCCGAAACGAGTTGATACATGGCATGATAAAGGTTTAGCACTTAAATATCTTGATAAAGCAAATGACGCATTAAAATGCTATGAAATGGCTTTAAGATTGGATCCTAATTTTGAACCTGCTCAAAAAGCTAAAGAAGAAATTTTGGATTCTATGCAGTGATTCATTTTTTGTAATGGTGGTATTGGAATATTGAATAGTAGTGCTGTTTGTTACTTCTAATATTGTGAAATGGTAATGGGGTTCAGGTATTAAATCTAGTGACAGTTCAAATGCTTCAGAAAACACAATAGCCGGGAGAATCTCTTGAAGATTTTACTGACAAATGCGAATGTGGTGGAAACTTAAAATACATAGAAGATGCCGATTTTGAAGAAAAATAATCCATCGAAACTGTATTCCTTAGGGGTATAGTCCTGGGTATTTGGAATGATAGAATCCACAATACTTTGAGTCTGCAATCATTTGAAGAAATAGATATACACTTTGGTTACCACCCGACTACTGATAATAATGGTGATATTAATAATTGGAGGTCACTTGGGTTGAACTATACTTTTAATAAAAATGATCGATTATATCATGAAAACACTCATATTAAATAGAGATAACTTAAAATTAGGCATATATTAACCTATATCTTCCATATAAATGAAACAGTTGATTATAATGAATATTAAAGAAATTTTAATAGACTCTATTAAATATCCTTTTCTAGATTGGAAGAAAATTCTTATTTTGGGATTGATAGTTGTTATTTGTCAATTTCCGCTTGATATTATAAGTCCATTCAATTTACATTATGTATTAACTTATCCGTTTTTAGTTATTGCTTTATTAATTAATTGTTTTAGTACTGGATATTTTTTCAAAATTATTCAATATTCCTTAAAAGATACAAGGGAACTTCCTAAATTTAATAAGTGGGTTAAACTGTTTAAAAATGGGTTTAAAGTAACTTGTGTAAGTTTTATATATTCAATACCTGTAACTTTACCTTTAATTATATTAAATTCAGATTTATTCAATTTCTATTCATACACCCCTGGATTTATTATCATTATAATGGGTGAAATATTACTAGCATATTTACATTGGGATGTAATATGGGTTTCAATACAGGTTTTTGTTTATATATTATATTTCTTAATACTCTTCCCTATATCTCTAATGGCAATAGCCAATATGGCTAACAATGGTGGTAAACTGCGTTATGCGTTTGAATTTAAAGTAATATTTGATAAAATAAAAAATATAGGCTGGATTAAATTTTATTCCTGGTATTTATTAACAGGTGTTATTAATTTATTGATATTTTTAATAGGAGTTCTTATTGGATTTATCTTAATTTTAGTTCACACTTTTCCATTTGAAAAATTAATTGCTCCATTAATTCTAACCCCCTACATCTACATATTCTTCGCTAGATCTATAGCTCTAATTTACCAATCAGAAAATTCTATCTAATTCCTTATCATTTGGCGTAGGTAAGATGTTGATTTACACGTTCACTATCTAATTAGATTCAAATCTTTAGGGTATTATTAATTGGTAATGTTGGTCAAATTAAGGATAAGAATGAAGTTCAACGTTATCTTCGACGTTATTCCAGGATCAGTTTGAATATTCCAGTATGGGATTGTCAGTTTTAATAACTGGCCAGTGGCCAGTTTCTTTAAATAAGAGTTTATGGGGAAAAATCATGGCAAATGTGGCAACTGTAACTACTACCATTACTACAACTCAATTATTCATAGGTTTGCTTGTTATTTTAGTAATCTTGTTGGTAATTATATGGTTAATCAAAAGAAATACTAAAAAAAGGCCAAAGAAATAAAATAGACCCTATAAGGGATTTAATTACTGAAAAATGATTATCGTAAGGTAATTCAAGAGATAAACTTATATTAATAAATAATGGTTCATTGAGAGGTAGCTAAATGAAAACAGTTCAATGATAATGATATTGGGTTGTATTTTTACAGTTTCAGGATTATTATCCTTATTATTGGGTATGGAACTGATATGGAACATGGGTTATATATTGGGAGGGATACTCCTGATTATAATTGGAATATTTAGGAACAAAGGCTATTTTAATAAAAATTATTTTATGGCTATTTTTAGTGTAATTGCACTATGGGGATTAATGTTACTGTATATTTTCTTATTTAGAACCAATGAATATTTAGAATCGACGAATATATTCTATTTTCAAATGGTACTTTTTATATTACTAGTTATTTTCTTTGGCAGAGCTTATATTCTTAGACTTAAAAAGGGTAATTTATAAAAAAGATAGAATTAAATGAAATAATTATTAAAAATAGAACAAGGTCAATTACTTATGAGTATTAATGAGAGAAGTACTGATTCTTTAACTTATCCTCTTCTAATTGGATGAAATTATTGATTTTGGGAATTATTATATTAATTAGTTTTTCCCCTGTTATCCTAAAAAAAGAATATTTATTTTATAATATTCTTCAAATACTCCCTTAACTCCTCACTAACTGCAGGGTCCTGCAATGCAATTTCCAGGGAGCTTTTAAGCCATTCTACATTGTTCCCAATATCATACATTTTCCCATCAAATATATGGCCGTATATATTGTCCAACTGTCTCATGGCATCAGTTAACTGTATCTCCCCACCCACACCTGGTGGCACTTCCTCAATATGGTCGAATATCTCTGATTCCAGCACGTAACGTCCGGTGATGGCTAGATCAGATGGGGCATCCTCAGGACGGGGTTTTTCAACCATATCCTCGATTTTATAAACAGAATCTTCAACCTTTTGGCCCTTAATTATCCCATAACGTTCAATCTTATCATAGGGTACTCTTTCAATGGCAATGGCAGATGCATTATACTTTTCATGCACGTCCAGTAATTGTTTGGTGCAGGGAACTTTTGACTGGCTAATGGTATCTCCTAAAAGCACGGCAAAAGGCTGTCCATCAATATGTTTCTTGGCACAGTGTATAGCATCTCCCAATCCCTTCTGCTGCTTCTGCCGAACATAGTAAATATCAGCCATCTCAGATATGGCTTCCACTTCCACCAGGTAATCCATTTTTCCACAGTTGCGGAGGGAGTACTCCAGTTCAAAAGAACGGTCGAAGTGATCCTCAATGGATCGTTTTCCTTTACCGGTGATAATCAGTATGTCATCAATTCCAGAGGCCACAGCCTCTTCCACCACGTACTGAATGGTTGGTTTATTGTAAACTGGTAACATTTCTTTGGGCTGGGCCTTGGTAGCCGGTAAAAACCGGGTTCCAAGTCCTGCAGCAGGTATAACCGCTTTCATAATCTTGCCTCCTTATTCTCAGGTATGCCCAGCATCCAATCCTGAATTATTTTACTGGGACTTGTAATTAGATAATGATGAAGTTTTGAGTGTAATTATAAAACTATTCCAATTTATTCCAAAATAACCTTTGCGCATTTAACATTGTTTTCCACATAGTAAATATCCGGAAATTAGTCTTCCTATGATTTTGATGATGATGGGATGAGTCTTGACTCCTACGATATTGGTATGGGGCCTTGAATTTCATTCTCCTCACCTTACTAGAAGACCATCAATAGTAATGGTTAATAAGAGAGAGATATATAAAACTTTCCAAGAAGAATTAACGGTGTATTTATGATTGACGGCGTAAAAATAAAGAATCTCAAAGTCATCCCTGATGAAAGGGGCTGGCTCATGGAAATATTAAGATGTGACGATGATATCTATCAGGAATTCGGACAGGTTTACCTGACCACAGCCTATCCCGGAGTGGTGAAGGCCTGGCATTTACACAAAAAACAGACTGACAACTTCACCTGTGTTCACGGTATGATGAAGGTGGCACTCTATGATAGCAGGGAAGACTCACCCACCTATGGGGAAATAAACGAATTTTTCATAGGGGACAGGAATCCAATGCTAATAAGCGTACCTCCACTGGTTTACCATGGGTTTAAATCAGTGGGTGATGAAACCGCCTTCTTTGTAAGTGTTCCCACGTTGGCCTTCAACTACGATGAACCGGATGAATACCGCCTTGATCCAGACACTGATGAAATCCCCTATGATTGGATACTGGATGAAAACAAAAAACACGGATAAAATTGGTGGTTTAATGAAGATTCTAATTACCGGTGGTGCAGGATTCATTGGATCCAACTTCGTGCACCATCTATGTGAAAATGATGACTATGAAATAGTGGTCCTGGACAAGTTAACCTATGCTGGTGACCTGGAAAACCTCAATGGAATCCGTGACAAAATCGAATTTGTCAAGGGAGCCATAGAAGATGAGGAGCTGGTCTCCCACTTAATGAGGGATTGTGATATGGTGGTGAACTTCGCTGCCGAAACCCACGTGGACCGATCCATTGAGGATCCTGGAGTATTCGTTAAAACCGATGTTATCGGAACCTACAACCTACTGGAAAATGTTCGAAAATACGATGTGGAACGTTACCTGCAGATATCCACCGATGAAGTCTACGGAAGCATAGAATCAGGTTCATTCACAGAGGAAAGTAATCTGGACCCTTCCAGTCCCTACTCAGCCAGTAAAGCTGGTGGAGACCTCCTGGTAGGGGCCTACTGGAAAACATACGACACCCCAGTGATCACCACCCGGAGCAGTAACAACTTCGGACCCCGCCAGTACCCGGAAAAACTGATACCACTATTTATCCTAAACGCAATGCAGAATAAATCCCTACCAGTCTATGGTGATGGGAAAAATGTCCGGGACTGGATATACGTAATGGACAACTGCAAAGGAATAGAAACTGCCCTCCTTAAGGGTAAACTGGGAGAAGTCTACAACATTGGTGGGGGAAACGAGAAGAACAACCTGGAAATAACCCGCCTCATACTGGAACTACTGGACAAACCAGAAAGTCTGATAACCTTTGTGGAAGACCGTTTGGGTCATGACCGGCGTTACTCACTGGACTCAGCCAAGGTAATGAAACTGGGCTGGAAGCCAGAGTATTCATTTGAAGATGCATTAAAAGAAACTGTCAAATGGTATAAAGAGAACTACTCCCGTTACTTAGAGTAAATATGTGCTATTTAAAAAGCACAACACATTTTTTTTTAATTTCACTCTTTTGATAAGAATTTTTCAAGAATAAATATAATGTTCTAAAATTTAATAAAATTCTCTAAAAGTTTGTGAAAATCTTCTTCATCCATATCATATATTAAAATGGTCTTCTGCCGGCTTTTATGTCCGGCAACAATGTCGGTTTCATGGCCGGTAAGGCTTGAGAATTCTTTCATGAGTTCCTTGTTGGCTTTACCCTTGGTGGGGGGTGATTTGAGTTTCACTTCCAGGGTTTTCCTCCACTCATTGTAACCGGCTATCTGGAATTTATCCGACTTAGGGGACACTTCTATCATCACTGTTATCCCCTGGGGAGTGGTTTGAACTGCCTGCATAAAATAACATCCTGTATAAATCAAACGATTTTATGTATCCTATTCTAATTTCTATTATTTAATTACTTAAAACCATTAAAATAATTCTCAAATACTGGGAATACCTCGGTAATAATTATTAGTTTATTCTCACTTTAAAAAGGTGCTTTTAAACCATTTAAATAGGGTTCCACTCACTAACGGTAACCTTTAAATAGGGTAAGTGAGAGAAGATGGTATGCTTCACTCTCTTGTGTGAGAATTAGCACAGCAGGGGTGGTCGAGCGGTCAAAGGCGCTAGGTTGAGGGCCTAGTGGGTGAGTCCCTTCGCGGGTTCGAATCCCGTCCCCTGCACTTCAAATAAACTAATTTTTATAGGTTGGATATATTTTCTAAACATTTTTTAGACTTTTATGGTTACTTTTAATGATTTTCCATCTGCCAGATCCCTTACCAGATCCTGATCCAGATCCAGGGCTGCCTTATCAGCGTGTATCATCAGGGTTCGGCTGCAGGTGTAATCACTTTTCCGACAAACCATGTCGGTGGGATGATCCAGGGAGAGTTTGGGATGCCCGTATCCGGTTATAACATCCTTTGAATTTTCAGTTTCCAGTATAACCTGAATCTTGGTATCTTCGTCCTGGATGGCCTCTTTCATCTGTGAGGGAAGGTCATTTAAGGATACTTTTGATGACACTCCCACAATACAATCCGCTGCCAATCCTATTTCCTCATCCTGGGTCACTTCGAATGTGGTTCTGTGTTTGGAAGTTACGTTATGATGTCCATGTGCTTTGAATGTGTATTCCATTTCTTCACCGTGATTTTTTTTTTATTGATGTTTTAGGTTTTTATAGGTTTTTTTTAGTTGGGATTTAATGATTTTAACTATTTGCAGTCAATGAATAATTGCTTAATTGATAGTGATACCTTAATGATAATTGATTAGTGTGAAGATTATAATAATTAAGAATGAGTTAAATAATCCAAATAATATGTTTCAGGTGTTCCCATGAAGATCAGATGTGTAGTCGATAACAGGGCAGGATTCAAATCAAGTTTATATGCAGAGCACGGATTTTCCTTACTAATAGCGAAAGAGGGTAAAAATCTCATGGTAGATACCGGGAAGACTCCCTCAGTTTTAAAACACAACATGGACCTCATGGGAATCAACTCCGTGGATAAAGTGTTGATCAGCCACGGGCACAACGACCACACTGGGGGCATATCTGCCATTATGGATAGTAAAATCAATGTTAAAGCTGATGAAACCAAATTCTTCATCCATCCCGAGGCAATGGGTCCTAAATACGCTGTGGAACCTGGTAACCAACGTTACATTGGCTTTCCTCAAAATATTAACCCGGAAACTCTTAACCTGGAATGGGTCACTGAGAATACCCGAATAAATGAGGATATGTGGATATTCAACCAGGTGGAAGATCATTCTGGTTTTGAACCCATACCAGAATATCTGAGGGTTAGGGAAGATGGGAAATGTTTACCAGATAAGTTTAAGGATGAATTGAATCTGGTGATTAAAACAGATAATGGACTGGTTGTAATTTCAGGCTGTGCCCATCAGGGTATAGTTAACATACTCCAATCTGTCCAGGAACATTTCCATGATGATATATATGGGGTTATTGGAGGATCCCACTTGATGGATGCTCCTGGTGAGAGGATCGAAAAGACAGTGGAATCATTCAAAAAACTGGACCCCGAAATCATTGCCCTAGGTCATTGCACAGGTTTTGAAGGTTTATGCAGGTTTAAAGGGGAATTTGGTGAGAAATTCATCCCACTGGACTCTGGTGCTGAAATCATGATCTAAAGCCTGAAATCATGATCTAAAGCCTGAAATCATGATCTGGATTTATGGATGAGAGTCGTTATATGGTCAGAAAAACTATTTTAAAGGGAACTTACTGTCTTTTAATAGACTTAAATAGAAATGAGTCTATAGGGATAGGTAAAAAGGGAGAAATCCAATTTAAAAAGGGAGTTTATGTCTATGTGGGTTCGGCCCTCAACTCGTTGGAGGGAAGGATCAGAAGACACCTCCGGAAGAATAAAAAGATGCATTGGCATGTGGACTACCTGTTGGATAATTCAAGTTCCGGAATAATTGACGTCTTCTACAATGCCGATGGTGTTAAACACGAATGTGAACTGGCCAAGGAGATATCAATTAATGGGGAAGAAGTTAATGGTTTTGGTTGTTCTGATTGTAAATGCCAGGCACATCTATTTTATTTTCAAAATAAGTCCCAGGCTACTTTAAAAAGCAGGGAAGGGTTTAAAAAATTAAATTTAGAAGTTAAAACCTTTGAAGATATTGATTAAATATTTTTTACTGAAATCCCCGGAAAAATTCATCAAATTCATCAGCATCCATTGGCTGGGGGATCACGAAGTCATCATTTTCTAAAACGGCCTTTGATAGTTCTCTGTATTTTTGGGCCTGTTCAGATTCTGGGAACTTCTCCAGGACGGTCTTGGCATGGATTTCACTCTGCTGAACCAGTTCACTACGGGGAATAACACCTATAACCTTACTACCAATCTGGTGGGCGAATTCTTCCACAATCTCCAGTTCCCGGTGAATACCTCTGCAGTTACAGATAATACCTCCGAGATTGCTTTTAAGTTTCTTTATACCTTTGGAGATGTTGTTTGCTGCGTAGAGGGCCATGTATTCGCCGGAGGTGACGATGTACACTTCATCGGCATAGTCCTCCCTGAGGGGTACTGCAAATCCTCCGCAGACCACGTCACCTAGTACATCGTAGATTATGACGTCTGGGTCCCGGCTGAAGACTTCCAAGTTCTCCAGGAGTTTCATGGCTACAATAACTCCCCTTCCTGCGCAGCCAACTCCCGGTTCGGGTCCTCCGCTTTCCACGCACATCACTCCACCGTATCCTGGGAAGAGAACATCCTCCTCCTGGGCATCCCTTTTTTCTTTCAGGATGTCCAGGATGGTGGGGATCCTTCGCCCCACCAGGGTACGGGTGGTGTCTGCTTTTGGGTCGCATCCAATAACCAGAACATCCTTATTAGGGGAGTAGGATGCTGCCAGGTTGGCGACAGTGGTGGATTTTCCAATGCCTCCCTTACCATAAATAGCTATGTGCTTGCTCTTACTCATCCCCTCACCATGGCTCCGATAATGTCTCCCCTGGTGACGATGCCCACCATGTTCCCATCGGCATCCACCACTGGCAGTCGTTTAACATCATGGGTGTCCATGAGCTGGGCAGCATCGGAAATATCATCCTCAGGTTTGATGGTTATGACTTTTTTGGTCATAATTTCCCCGATGAGTAGGGATGCGGCTTTGTTCATGTCTTCGGCTATTTCATCCATTTCGTATTTCATACGTACTGGTAGTTCGATTAAGTCGAGGGGGGATGGTAGGATCAGTCTGATGTGGGGGGAGTGAACCTCCAGGAGTCGCATGATATCACCTTCACTGATGATTCCCACTACTTTGCCTTCCTTATTCACCACTGGTGCTCCGCTGATCTTGTTTTCACGTAGGCTTCCAGCCACGTCAATGAAACGATCGTCTGTTTGGAATTTGATTACTTCTTTTTCCATGGCGTCCTGAATTTTCACTTATATCAACTCCTTTTCCATGAACAATTCTCAATTTATTACCATAAACCTATGCTTTTTATTTTAACACACATCTCTATTAGTATGACCTTACTTGGGATATAATTTTTCTATTTTTTCACCTCAGTTTAGATTTGATTATTTCTGGTTTTCATCAACTCATCCGATATCTCCTACTTGGATGTGTATGTTCCCTCCCAATTTACAGGCTAACCTTCATCCCTTCCCAATATTTTCAAGGAAGCTTTCAGATATTTGGGCCTATAAGGTGATCTCTATGTTAAGTCCTGCATCCGTTGTATTTAATTAACTCATCCGGGTGATGTAAAATTTACTAGCGAATGATTTAAAAAAATTCGGTGAGAGATAGGGGTGCAACTTTAAAATAGTTTAACTGATGTTTGATGGTAACCCCACTAAGGAATTTTTTTTATGAGGCGTGAATTAACCTTTTAATGGGTAGTGAATTAATCTTGCAATGATTGGGTAGTGTAACCCTTAAAGTGAAAATTAACAAAAAAATTAGTTGTTGATAATTTATTTATCCCTTATAATTCTCCGGTAAATGATATCTCCAGGGCGGACCTTCCTGGTAAGCAGAATTCCCACATTCTGTCCCTTCTGGGCTTCAAATATGTCCCGGTGATCTATTTGCATTGATTCCACCCTTTGAATGATGGATCCCGTGGTAGGTCCCTGTACTATAATTTCATCCCCTACTTTCAGGGGATTCCAGAGCCTTATTTCCGCAGCATTAACCTGTGAATAATAATTAACCACCTCTCCCACATCCTGCTTGGTGTGGGTGGCCTGGTTGTAGCTGCTGGTCTGGTAAGGAGTCTGGAAGTAGAATCCAGTGTCAAAACCACGATTGTAAACCTTCTTGAGATCATCTAACCATTGATCCTGGAATTTCCATCCACCACTCTGGTATGAATCTATAGCTTCCCGGTAAACCCGGGTTACAGTGGCCACGTAATCCGCAGGCCGGGCCCTGCCCTCAATCTTAAAGGAAGATATGCCTGCCTCCATAAGTTGGGGTATGTGCTCTATCATGCAGAGATCACGGGGACTTAAAATATGGCCCTTAAATCCATTGATCTTATCTACTCTTCCTTTACTATCACATGGACTATTACTCTCATTCAAACTTGCCCCATCCCCTTCCAAACTCTTATTTTCATCCAACCCCTTATTTCCTGCTAATTCAATGGATAATACATCCCCATCATCTGAAACCAATTTCCATTCCTTCCTGCAGGGTTGCAAGCATTCTCCGCAGTTGGCATTCTTCTGGTAAAGATAGGAGCTTAAAAAACATCTTCCAGAAATAGCCAGACACATGGCTCCGTGGATAAAGACCTCCACTTCTAGGGGGCTGTCTTCAGCCATTACCATAACATCATCTAAATGTAATTCTCGAGAAAGAACCACTCTCTTAACTCCCAGTTCATGGAGGAGTTTCAAAGACTCAGAATTGGATACATTGGCCTGGACACTGAGGTGAACATCAATACCAACATCCCTGGCGATTTTAAGAACCCCCAGATCAGAGGCGATTATGGCATCAGCTCCGGCAGATTTAATTTCAGGTAAAACAGTTTTAAGATGTTCTATATCCTTATTTCGCATCACGGTGTTGGTGCAGACATAGAGTTTAACTCGGTGATGGTGGCAGCGTTCTGCAGCCTGATTAAGGTTTTCCATGGAGAAGTTGGCAGCGTGGGCGCGCATGTTATAACCATCTAACCCTATATAAACTGCGTTTGCCCCGTTATTGAGGGCTGACTCCAGAGCAGCAAAGTCCCGGGCAGGGGATAGTAATTCTACCATTAAAAAACCACCATATCCATAAAAAATCAGCATTTATAATAATTTATAATATCCCTATTAGATTTGTTTTAATCAATAATTTAATAAATATTTGAATAATTTATCCTGTTTATTCATCATTAAATTAAATATAATTGAACCTCAAATACCAGTCCCCAGAACCCAGTTTAAAAAAATCTAAGTCTGCAGGGTTTAACACCTGCAGGATTCGTATTCGGCAATATCTGCTGGTAATTCTGTGGGGTATTCTCCGGTGAGGCATCCCAGACACAGTTCGTTCCTGTTGATCCCTATGCATTCCACCAGGGAGTCTACGCTGAGGTATCCCAGTGAATCAACACCCAGAGTTTGTCTTATTTTTTCCACAGCTTTATCTGAAGCTATGAGTTCTTTGTGGGTGGCCATGGCAATACCGTAGTAACAGGGGGAAGTTATGGGTGGTGATCCTACACGTAAATGAATTTCCTTCACACCTGCTTCACGAAGCACCTTCACCAGGGATTTGGAGGTTGTACCTCTAACTATACTATCATCCACCAGTACTATGCGTTTACCTTCCAGTTCTGATCGTATGGGATTCATTTTCAGTTTGACTGACATTTCCCGTTCTTCCTGGGTGGGCATGATGAAAGTACGTCCAATGTAACGGTTTTTGATCAACCCCTCCCCGTAGGGGATGCCTGAGGCACGTGAGTAACCTATGGCTGCGGTGATGGCTGAGTCCGGCACGGGCATAACCACATCCGCATCCACCGGGTGTTCCTTACAGAGATATTTTCCGATGTTCTTTCTAACATTGTATACAACTCTCCCATCCAGTATACTATCTGGACGGGCGAAGTAGACGTATTCAAACATGCAATGGGCTCGGGGTGTGCCTGGATTTTGGGGGATTTTAAAACTGTTCACATCATCGTTGATGATCAGTATTTCCCCGGGGTCAACGTCACGAACATACTGGGCACCTACCACGTCAAAGGCAACTGTTTCCGAGGCTACCATGGTAATTCCATCTTTTTGTCCCAGTGATAATGGTTTGATGCCGATTGGGTCTCTTACCACCATCAGATCATCGTTAACCAGTAGAACCAGTGAATAGGAACCAATCAATTTTTGGGAAACAGTTTTAATGGATTCCACCATGTCCTGGTTTTTGGAGTATTCCCGGGTTAAGAGGTGACAGATAACTTCAGAGTCAGTGGAGGATTGGAATTTTATTCCTTCATTCTCCAGGTCTTTCCTGAGTTCCATTGAGTTGATAATGTCTCCGTTATGAGCTATAGCAATGCTTCCCATGTCGAATTTATTTATAAACGGTTGGGAATTTTGAATTTGTGATTCGCCTGTTGTAGAGTAACGTACATGGCCTATTCCCACATTCCCATCCAGCCCTTCAATGTTACCATTGTTGAACACGTCACAGACCAAACCCATACCTCTATAGGTGCGCATTTCTTCACCATTATGGGCGGATATGCCGGCAGACTCTTGTCCACGGTGTTGTAAAGCGTATAGGCCGTAATATATTTCTCTGGAAATGTTGTGGGACTTATTATGGGAATAAGCACCTACAATACCACATTTATCCTGCACTTAGAATTCTCCCTTTATTATCTTGGGTATAGGTAATTTTCTAAAAAGAGATTGAAAAATCCATAATTAATACACTACTCTTTGAGTAAGTGTGGGCTGAATCTTTCATCACCTATTTCTTCCTTAAGATCTTCAATTTTTGAATCGTAAAAAATGAGCACCGTTCGAATAACTTTTAGCCAGTCCGCTGCATCCTTCCGAGAGGGGGCAGCTATGAATCCCTGCCCTAAAACGATGTTTTCTGGTTTAAATTCGCTGGTAATAAAAGTAATATTTTCTTCTTCATTTAAGGTTTCATTAAAGGTTTCCTTCCACAGTTCACTGAGGGAGAATCTTTCGTAAAGAGTTTTATTAATTAAAATTCCGTACTGATTCTTCACATCAGCGTAACGCTGTTTAGTAACCTTAAACTCTTCCTGGAGGCTCTGCTGCTTCAATTTGAGTCTTTCCTCTGAATCAGCAAGTTCCTGGTTTTTGTTAACCAGTGTATCCCGTTCGGAAGAGAGATCCTGAATTTCCTTATTTAATTCTTTAATTTTATCTTCAGAGTCTTTAAGTCTATTCTTGATTTCTCTGAAGCGTCCCAGATTGGCGATGGATAATAATCCAGAACGAATAATGGCATTTTTAATTTCCCTTCTGATAAGAGCCGGGTCAATATACTCCACGTCATGTCCGAAGGGGAGTTTCATTCTTTCTATGTGACCCACTTCTTTTTTGAGAACTTTTTGGTATTTTTCAGCCAGTTCTCTTCCAGGGGCATCCACATCAGTGGCTATTAGAACAATATCTGCACCGTTAACTGCTTTTTTAGCTATTTCGGTGTTGGTGGTGGGAATAATGGAGGAGATGGTTATATGGTACTCCGCTCCCAGGGCAATGTTCTGTAAAGCCCGGGAAACGTTTTCCACGTCTGAAGCTCCTTCCACGATGATGCGCACATCGATGGGATTTCTCATTTCCATCTACTTCAACCTGTAACCATTAAGCTTTTTGTTCTGCCAGCTGTAGGTCCTGACCCTTTTGGATCTTCCAAATCCACAGGCTGCACAGTAGCGCTTCCTGGCATTGTATGAGTTCTTCCCACATCTTCTACAACGGATATGGGTTTTTTTATTACGTTTACCAAATGATGGTGTACCTTTCAATTTAATATCCTCCTAATACTATCTCCCGGTTAATTCAACCGGTACTTAAATTCATCCTGGTGATATGTATACAATGTTATCCCCACGTATGAGGACCACACCTAATCTCCTTGATGATTCGCCGCTTTCTAATTCTTCGGCGTCGTTTAGAACTAAATTCATATGCATATCAAAGCTTTCAAGAACTCCGCGGAATTCTCTGCCACCTTTAAGTTTAATTAACACTTGAGAGTTAAGGGCTCGACCTAATACGTCTAATGGTCGGGATGTATTTACATTCTTCTGTACACTCACTATTATCACCTTTCCTATACCATGAATGTTGGTAAGATTTATATTTAAATGTACCGCCATCAAAAATATAAAAGTGAGAATGGAAACTAGAGTTAAGGGTGAATTGTAATTGAAAATTAAAAAAAGATACCATCTGAAAAAAAAGAAACTAAAGGAGTTTCAGGCTAAACTAGGTCCTTACAGTTCATTAATACCTGCCAAATCCAAGGTAGAAATTTTAGAAAGTGATCTGCCGGATTTGATTCTGGTAGATGGTGATCCGCTCATCATAATCCTGGATGGGGAGCCATTCCCCACCCTGAAAGGGGCCCTAAAGCACCCCATTGAAAGTCATATGGTGGTGGTGGATATGGGGGCAGTGAAGTTCATGGCCAGTGGGGCTGATGTGATGTCTCCCGGTGTTGTGGAAGCTGATTCCCAGATCCAGGAAGGTGATACAGTCATCGTAGTGGATGAAAACCATCTTAAACCCCTGGCCATGGGAACTGCCATCATATCTGGAAAAGAAATGGTGAATAAGGATAAAGGTAAGGCGGTGAAGACCTTACACTTTATTGGGGATAAGATCTGGAATTTCGATGTTTAAGGCAGGATTATGTCAGATTAATGGCATGGATAACCTGTTATCATTTGATTCAGCATAGTTAGCTACTGATTAAAGGTCATGAACATTTTATAATAAATAAGGGGGTAATACAATAGAAATGTGGTATATATTCACAGGGGTGCCTCTTTTAAGTGCGTTAATACATTTTTTCTTAAGTAAAAAACCTAAATCAATAAACCGAATAACCGAATTGTTATTATTATGGTATTTAGGTGTGGGTATTGGTATAGGATCCCTTTTTAGTGGCCTGGTACAGGTTTTAAGCCCTGAAATAGTGGCTCAGTCTACCGGATGGGGTTATTCGCCATTCCTGCGTGAGGTTGGATTCGCAAACATTTCTTATGCTGTTTTAGGGCTTTTAGCAGTACGTTTCAGGAATTTCTGGACACCAGCCATTATTGCTTATGCTATATTCATGTGGGGTGCAGCCGCAGGTCACATATATGAAATACAACAGACTGGCAACCTTTCCTCGGGTAATGCGGGTGCAGTTCTATACATGGATATTCTAATGCCTGTATTCCTGATAATATTACTGATAATTTACCATAAAACTCAAAAAAATAATAAATCCTCTTAAATCGTAGTCTAACAGATGGATAACATGTATTAGGGAGTATATTCATTCAGTAAGGGGAAGATATTCATAAAAATAGGAGTCAGTGAATGATAGAACTTAGATACTCCTCTGGTAAGCTACTTTCACCAGAGGTTCATAAAATAGGCATCATGGCCATTGGTTCCCATCTGGAAAACCATGGAGCAGCACTCCCCATTGACACAGATTCTAAAATAGCATCTTATCTAGCATTCCAGGCTTCTATTCGTACTGGTGCCAAGTTTATAGGAATCTTATATGCTGCAACTGAGTATGACTATGTGAAACATGGAGTTCACATGTCTGCTGATGATCTGGTGAAAAAAGAACTTATCCCTACCCTAAACAGTGCCAGGAATAATCTAAATCTTGAAGCAGTGGTTCTGGTTAATGGACACGGTGGTAATATGCCAATCAAAGATTATCTGGCTGATATTGAAAAAGAACTTGGTATTAGGATCATCTTTAACAATCGTATTGTGGAAATTGAGGGACCACACGCTGGAACCGGAGAACTTTCCATGGGGGTGGTTCTGGGAATGGCCGATGAATCCCGTCTTAATGAACACTGCCAGTTTGAGGAATACCCTGAAGTGGGAATGGTTGGCCTTCCGGAGGCACGTCAGCAGAATAAGGGTATTGATGATGGGGCCTGCCAGGTTGAAAATGAGGGTATTGTCGTGGACCTGGAAGTAGGGGAAAACCTGCTTGAAACTGCTATAACTGACATTGTTAAGGACGTTCAAAGTATACTAAATTAAGCTGGTGGCTTAGGATATTGTCTGCCAGTAAAAACTCCAGTTAAATTGATTTATATCCAACAACACCAATACATTACTATAATAAGGATTTACTCTAAGTGACAATTGATTGAATTTGTAAGAGGTGTTAAGATGTTTTGCCCCAACTGTGGAACTGAAGTTAATGGAAAATTTTGCCCAAATTGTGGAGAAGCAATGGAAACAGTAGTTGAAGAACCTGTTCAAAGCCCCGAAATACAGCCATCACCAGCCACTGCACCAGCAGCTGGTTCGACCAGTAAGTACTCGGTAAACGATTTCATCAACAAAACCATGGAAAAAAATGGTTCTGGTGAAACATTCGAGATTGAAAACAACTATCTGCTGAACATAAACCTCAATGGTCAGGCCTGGTCAAAAAAAGGAGCAATGGTTGCCTACACAGGGGATGTGAAGTTTAAAAGAGAGGGAACTCTCGAACATGGATTAAACCGTTTCGTTAAAAAAGCAGTGACTGGAGAGTCAAGCACCTTAATGAAAATGAACGGCCAGGGTAAGGTTTACCTGGCAGATCAGGGAAAGGAAATCGTTGTTTTGAACCTTCAAAATGAAAGGATCTACGTTAACGGGAATGATTTACTGGCCTTTGAAGAGCAGATTGACTGGGACATAACCATGATGAGTTCTGGTGTGGGAATGTCTGCAGGGGGTCTCTTCCATGTGAAACTGGAAGGAACCGGTATGGTAGCTATAACCACCCATTTCACACCAATCACTCTGGTGGTAACTCCAGACCAGCCAGTGTACACGGATCCCAATGCCACTGTAGCCTGGTCTGGTGGCTTAAGCCCATCAGTTAAGGCTGATGTGGACTTTAAAACCCTCCTGGGAAAAGATAGTGGTGAAACATTCCAGTTAAAATTCCAGGGTCAGGGCTTTGTGATAGTACAACCCTTCGAGGAGTTTTAGGGATAAAATTCCTTTTTCTATTTTTTTGTGATTCAACTTTTTTTTTAAGGTGGTAATGAGGGCAGGGGATTAAGGGTTGTATAGAGATCAGGAAACCCCTATAAAATTTAAGAAAATTATAACTATAATATAAAACGTATAATTATTCGGGGAGAAAATGAAAAAATCCCAAAATCGAATTAATCCACGTTTCAATGCTTTTAAAATAGCTTTTATTTATTTTGTTATTAGCATAGCTTGGATTATTGCTTCTGATCAGATCCTAGTTATGACTACGGCTAACAGTCAACTATTCACGACCCTGGCCATATTCAAAGGGAGTTTTTTTGTTATTCTCACTGCTATTTTGATATATTTATTAGTTTACCGGAATCTGGTTTCTATTAAGCGTTCTGAAAAAGATTTAAAGGAAAGTGAAAGGAAATTTCGTGAAATCTTCAACAAGGCCAATGACATGATCTCGGTTAATGTCATGAATGAAGACGGAATTCCGGGGAAGTTCCTGGAAGTTAATGAGGTGGTCAGTAAGAGACTGGGATACACAAATGAGGAGTTACTAAGTATGACTCCATCGGACCTAGTTTCCCCTGAAAAATCAGATCTCATCCAAGTAAACGCTGAAAAACTTTTTAAAAAGGGACAAAACACCTTTGAAATAGTGTTGGTGACTAAAGATGGAAAAGAAATACCGGTAGAGGTTAACAACCACTTCATTGATTATAATGGGAAAAGAGTTAGTCTGGCAGTTTCTCGTGATATAACTGATCGTAAAAAATCAGAAGAACAATTAAAAGCATCTTTAGGAGAAAAAATTGTTTTACTACGTGAAATTCATCATCGGGTTAACAATAACCTGCAAATCATCTCCAGTTTGTTCAATCTCCAATCTAACTATGTTGATGAAAATTCTAAGGATATCCTGATGGCCAGTCAGAGTAGGGTTAAGTCCATGGCCATGATCCATGAAAAACTATACCAATCACCGGATATGACCCGTATAAATATGAAAGATTACATAGAAAGCTTTGTTTCAGGATTATTCTCATTATATATGGCGGAAACCACGGCCATTCATCTTCAAACAGATCTGGAAGACATTGAAATGGGTATTGATACTGCAATACCCGTAGGATTAATCATCAACGAACTGGTTACCAACTCCTTGAAACATGCTTTTCCCGCTGGAAATGAAGGAGGGATAATTGAAATTAGTTTTAGAAAAGAGGGTGAACTATTAACCCTGAAAATAGCGGATAATGGTATAGGGCTACCTGAAAGAAGAAAAATCGAAACTAAAAAAAGTCTTGGCTTACAACTTGTATCTAATCTTGTTAATCAGTTAGATGGTACAATGATGGTTAGCGGAGAAAATGGAACTGAAGTAAAACTTCAATTTGAAGAATTAAAATATAAAAAAAGACTTTGAATTATTAATAAAAATTTACAATATAAAAATATTAACCAAATGAATTTTATTTATATAAAAAAGAGGTGTGTTTATATGGCCAAGGTAATCAAAAAGAAAGGTTCCATTGAACCATTTAATCCGAATAAAATTAAAGGTTCACTTCAGAAGGCAACAATCGATGCAGGATACAGTCTGGAAGAAAAAAAGGACATTATTAACCAGGTATTTACCAATATTAATAAAAAGATCGATGAAACTGAAGAAATTAAAAGTGAAACCATTAAAATGTGCCTATTGACTGAATTAGATAAATGCGAGCCATATATAGCTAAATCATGGCGCAGATTTGATGATAAATACAAATCAAGATAACTTAGACGCAACTAAATTTTCCAATCATAATTCTGAAAATAGGGGTGGAAAAACTTGGGGATGGTTGATTTATATCCGCAAATATTCAAGAGGAAGTCCATTAGAAATTATGATCTCACCCCACTAGAAGACAGTGTTCTAGGGCCAGTTGTTGAATCTATTAACAAATTGGAACCTTTATATGATGATATTAAAGTAGATCTGAAGATCATAACCTCTGATAATGTTAACCCAAGGATGATGAAGAAGGCACCTTATTATATTGCAGGGTTTTCAGAAGATAAAGAGGGTTATAAAACCAATTTAGGTTACATGCTTCAACAGATGGATCTATTCTTTTCAGCCAATGGTTGGGGCAGTTGCTGGCAGGGGATCCCCAAGCCTAAGAAAAATATTTTAGAAAGTTCAGATCTCAAATTCGTTATTTTAATGGCATTCGGAAAGGCAAATGTACCCTTACACCGAACCAGCACTATGGAGTTCAAGAGAAAACCTCTCAACAAAGTAAGTAACATTAAAAATGAAGGATATCTTGGGGCAATATTGGAAGCAGCACGCCTGGCTCCATCTGCAACTAACAGTCAGCCCTGGTTTTTCAAAGGTGATAATCATGTAATTCATGTTTATTCATTTAAACCAAGTATTCTAAGGGCTATCATACTAAAAAAATATATCCCCATTGATATTGGAATTGTGCTTTATCATTTGAAGAGTGCAGCTGAACATTTTGGTAAGAACCCTGAGATTATTTTCGATGAAACTGGAAATGAAAACTCTCCCCATGGATACGAATATGTAACCAGTATGATAATTGATTAATTCCATAAATTAGTTCAACAATTACCCAACTTATTATCAAGAAAAATATTAAAATAAGAAATTATTCTCCCTTTAACAGGGATTTCCGTGGTTTAGGTTGTCTTAAAATCTAAATAACCCTTATGATCTGGTTTGTCAATCCACATTCCAAAAGGTTTTAACTTCTCCGGCTATTTTTCTACCTTGTTTACGCCCCGCTTCAGCAGATGCTGCTCTAAAATCAGCATCAAGGGGATTTGGTCCTTTAGATTCCAGGGTTTCTTCATCGGGGGTGATAACCATTACTTGGGAACCAGATTGCTTTAGCTGAGTCAGTTCCTCTTCAAAGGTAATGCGGTGCATGGTGGGTCCCATTGCCGGTGCAGTCATACTCGGTTCAGCCACAAGGATAATCACCAGATGGTAACCCTGGGCTACATCGGCGTTGGTACCAGAACTCATACCTCCATCAATGTACCGGTGACCATTGATAGTGGTGGGGGGATAAATACCAGGGACCGCTGAACTGGCGGATACAGCTAGAAGGAGCGGAACACCTGAATTTCTATCAAAATTAACCCATTCTCCAGTTTCAGCATCAACAGCATTTATTATAAGTTTTATTTCTGGGTTCCATTCGTGAACTGGAAGTCGAGAAGCCATCATTTCCAATCTTTCTTCTTCACTCATGGTGGGTGTGGCCAGTGCGGCTTCTCCAATGCGTGCTCGTGCAGTTTGAGAGTTCGGCGAGCTCATAATTGCTGCTGCCATCATTTGTCTGAATTTATGCCCATCGAAATCCACTGGTCTTTCCAGGGTTTCATGGATTGGTACCAGTTGGAGATTGTAGAGTTCTTCTAGGCTGAGACCGCTGGCGATTTGAGCCCCTACATTGGAACCAGCTGATGTTCCCACGACAAGTTCCACATCAGTCACATCCACACCACTTTCTTCAAGCCCGAATAGAACGCCTAATTCCCAGGCTGTTCCGGTGATTCCTCCTCCACTTAGAACCAGTGCTTTTGATGTTTTCTTGGTATCATTCATCATTCTAACCCCTTAACATTTATTTCACACATTTAATGGATTGGTATGATCACAATTTTTCTCCATCTAACTGGAATAAACCAAGGTTCCGAGTCTGTCTGAAATTAACCTACAATTCTATTACCAACAAATTATTCTTATTATTTAAGTAAACCACTTTCGTTCAATGTAAATCATAATTTGCCATCATATACTAACTAAACCAACTTCATAGTGTAAATCGCAATTTCCCATTATAAAACTGGGTTAATCTCCTATTTCCCGGTATTTGTCTGCAATTTCAGCAAATGAATGTGCAATGTAATGTACCTGTTCCTGGCTGAAACCATAGACACTGCACTTGAACCACTGGGTCTGGCCCCTTTTGATCCCCACAATGTTCCTCTTTTTCAGTTCTTCATAAAGATAAAAACCTTTACGTGGATGTTTATCTGCTATACTATGGAAAAATGGGGTTTCAAATCTTACCAAGTCATGTTCAGTTGGGCGCACACCAATTTGCCGTACTCCACTTATTTTTTCCATTTCTGAAACAAAATAGCGTGTTTTTTCAACTTCCACATCCCATTTATCGACACGGTCTATTAAGTGGGGTAAGGATGCCATTAAAGTTGCAATTGGAGCTCCACGGGTGGTGCATCCCAACATCTCCAGTTCCTTCACTTCATGCCGGTTGGATCTTTTCAAAATCAGATCCGCCCATTCATCCTGTACTCCCAGAATGCCTATGGGTCCAGAGGCAGCCATACTTTTATGACCACTTCCCACCACGAAATCCACATTCCACCCCTTAGAATCAATAGGCATCCTCCCCATGGAATAAGCACAGTTTAAAAGGAATGGGATACCTGCATCATGTGCAACTTTACCAACACCCCTGGCATCAGTAACATTACCATAATCCCCATCCACATGGGTTAAAAGAACCAGACTAACCTCCTCACCCATATCATAAAGTTCATCCAGGGTTTCCCGGTATCCTTCCGGACTTATACGATGTTCAGGATAACCACTGCTGGGGACTTCCACGATGTTAAGCCCATTACGTTCTGCTGCCAGGTGACTGGTGTAATGGGCATTACCATCAACTAATACGGTGTCTCCGGGCTGGCAAATGGCATGCATAACTGCAAATTTACCTTCCCTTGCACCGTGAACAGTTCGAACATGATCCACATTAATAAAGCAAGCCATATCCTCCAGAAAACCACTAATGGAGGGTCTTGGCACTTGATCCAGACGACCTGCACAGTAATCACAGACACTGTAACCATCGGAAAATTCGTATAATGCTTGGCGTGATTCAGGTGGAAGCACCCCCCCACGCTGAAGGGGGTTTAGATTTAGATTTTCTCTTTCTGTTTGGCGATTAAGGGAGTAATTCTGACATTTCATATGAATTCACCATTTTTATTTAAGATAAAAAATTGATTACAACTTAATTGAGGCTGAACTTGATATGTTATACTATTTTTTATCTCAATTTAACATTTCATTAACCCTTGTGAACATAACTTTAACTTATACTCATTCTCTTTTTTGGTTCTCATAATATTTTCCCAGAAAAAGAAAATATATGGGGGTCTCCAAAAATAAATTAGGATAAGAGTGGTTAAAGAAAAAATTATGGGGTCTATTTTTTTGTTAAAAGTTTTTTTTAATCTTAAAGAGTACTCCGCCAGGTTTTTACCATCTTGGTAACTACCAGTTTAACTAGGGATGATTTTTTTCCGAAAACAGTTAAATCCCCTTTGATGAGTGCTTCTCTCACGTTTTCTTCACAAGTGATGATCCCTGCATTGCCAATTTCACTGGCAAAATGAGCGTCACTACCTGCAACCATAGTTAAACCATTTGCGTTGGCAAATTGAATGGCTTTATTATTGTATTTTTGACGTAAACAACGTGAATTGAAGGTTTCCACACAGTCTACCGATTTAATATCCTTTTTCCCAGGATTAATACCATTCCTTCGAATACCATCAAAGGGGTGGGGAAGAACTGTAATCCCGCCCTGCTCCTTAATCTCCTCCACCACTTCCTGGAATATATGGGATCTAATCTCATCAGACAAAAATAGGCCAATAACTTCCCCACGTTCTGTACTTATTTCTGATCCAACAATAACCTCAAGGTCATCAGTTTCGTATTCCTTTGCCCTTAAAGATCCCTTAAGGGTGTCATGGTCAGTGATGGCTATTCCAGATAATCCTCTTTTTATAGCAGTTTTAACTAACTTTTCAGGTTCTATAATTCCATCAGAAGAGTATTTGGTATGGGTGTGGAGGTCAAATTTCATTTGCATAGCCACCGGTTAATAACTGTGATTCATATTAGTTTTTGTATTTTGAATTATTATAAAATGGAATAAAACTAGTGAAAATATTAATTTAATTAATTAAAATTAAAAAAATGAGAAAATATGGTGGAATTGAGAGTTATACCATTATTCCCATATTTTTATTGGTTTTTTCAATGGATTTAGCTGGGTCTTCTTCCATCTCCAGCATGGCACGGATACAGTCCACATTCTCAGGGACCACATCTGATTCTTGATGTATGGCCTGCATGTAGAAGAGTTCACCGTCCTTGACATTTAGAGACTCTTTCCACACCGCTATTTCGAATAAATCACTTCTTGACCTACCTAAATCCCGTGCACATTCCATTATCTCCGCAGTTGAACCTAATCCTTTCTCGGCTTCCACTAAGATGACTCTGGGGGTTGCTTCCAGGGTATCGATTACATCATCCACCGAGGGTGTATTTTCCAGTTCCACCATGAGGTTGTGCTGGTGCATGAGGGTGGTGGGTACCAGTAGAGCCATGGTGGTTATGTCCAGGTCGTACATCACGGTCTGCACATCTGGGCCGTGGTGACTGGGCACAGTTGGAGGGTTGGGAACGATGGCGTTTATAGGGCCAGATTTAACCTGTCCAGGGTCAGCTCCACGGCGTACCATAACTGCCCTAACCTTTTTAATACCACAAAGATCATCTATTGGTTTTAATGTTCGGCAGAGACCAGTGGTGTTGCAGCTAACCACCCTTACGTAGTCTGCACCCCAGTTATCCTGGTAGTTGGCAAATGAGTTGAAAGATTTCCCAATCTGCTCGTGTTTTTCACCGCCCTGGAATATGCCCTTAACTCCTTTTTCAGCATAAACTTCTTTGTTTTTAGCACCTATCCCTCCAGGCGTGCAGTCTACCATAACATCCACTTTATCGTAGAGATCATCAATGGTTCCAGTTACTTTTATTCCTGCATCTTCAAATAATCCTTCTCTCTCCGGTGCACTTATATAGAGTGGGAATCCCTTTTCCACTGCCATCTGGGCTTCAAAGTTAGGAGTTCTCTTGGTTACTCCCACGATCTGCATATCATCCTGACAGGCGACTGCATCTGCTACTCTTTTTCCAATAGTACCGTATCCGTTTATCCCTACGCTTTTCATAATAAAATCCCCGTTATAGTATTATATTAATTCTATCTTTCTTTTTTGGAATATAATAAATTTTATGATATTAATTTTGAAAATATACAAGGACCATAGGGATTATTCGTCAATTAAAATAACTATAATCTATTATTGTAGTAATATAAAGCTTTAAATTAATTTAAAGATTGAAAACAGAATAAATTTCCTGGGAAAAAGAAAAAAAATTTAGTATCAGCCTTTTCTATTAAAAGACTGATTTGATTTGGAGTGTTTATTCCATTGCATCGAGTTTTTCAGGTAGGTATGTGTCAACCACGTACTCCAGTCCGTACTTAGAGAAGGACTGCTGTTCTGCTTTTTTCCCGATCTTGAGCATCTTCTTGATCTCCACCTGCCAGTGTTCATCCTTGTAACGGGGGTCCTTGGAGAGTTCTTTAAGCCTTAAAACATCAATATCTTTAAGGGGGTCGGTGGGAAGGTCGTAGTTGATGATATCCGAGGCGGTAACCCCTAGGAACCGGGCATCTGGTGTTGCCAGCTGGTGGTTCACATGGGCCAGTTTGGCACTCCCACTGATGATAACCATGGCGATGTGGAATCCCCATGGGTCTCCGTCGTTACAAATGTAAACTGGGAGGTTAAGCTCTTCATTAACCCTTTTAAGAAAACGACGAGTTGCACGTGCGGCCTGGCCTTTCAAACCCACGATGAGAGTGTCAAATTTTTTGTAAGCATTTTCCTGTACCAGCCTGTGGAACATCCCCATGGTTTCCACGGCAATAACTCTTCGCACATCATGGTCAACGAATTGCACATCATCTATGGTGGGTGATATGGTGTAACCGGATTTACCAGATCTCAGGGCGTTGATCTCCACATCATCTTCCTGCATAGTGATTTTACCGTATACTGATGCCCCGTCTTCTTCAGGCATGAGGCCCAGATCTTCACGGGTCATTCCCAGGGTAACTTCCAAGTCTTCGCCCACGATGTTGGATTCCTGCTGGTCTCCAAAATCTACGTCCCATCCTTCAGAGACGTAGTACATCTCCCTTAAAGTGGCGGTTTTGTTCCGGCGGACCAGGTCCTTGCAGAAGTTGGCAACGTAAACCATCTGGGCTATTTTAGTGATTTGTTTAACATTACCCAGGGATCGTTTCCCGTAACGATCTCCCAGTACGTAGTAACGTTTTTCAGTATCGTAGACTATGTTGGATGTTCCTCGGGAGGGAACTTTAATTGCTGGGACGTTGTTCTGTTGGACATCTTCCAGTATTATATCGCCCAGGCTTTTGAGTTTGTTAACGGCAATATCTTTCTTATTCATCTTGAACCACGCCTTCGTATTTTGATCTGCGTGTAACTTTAGCTAGCACTACATCGTATTCTGGAACATCTTTCTCGGCAAGCACTGCTGCCTCACGGATTATAACTGGAACCAGGTTTTCAAAGATCTTTGAACGCATTTCTTCTTCTTTTGCAGCTTTTTTAGCACGTATATATTTCTGCATGCTCCTGGCTATCTTCATGGTGGCTTGACGGACCTCATGGAGAATATCTGGCTCTGGGGCCACACTCTGCTTACCAGTGGAAAGGTAAGGTACGTTAGTGGAAACGATATTCACAAAAACAGTTATCGGGGCGTTATCCAAGTCTCTAATACCGTAACGTTTCCAGTCCACACTTTTAAGGGCTTCGGTAATGGCACAGCTACCCTGGTCAAAGGCAAGTGGAACCCGGTTGGCGAATCGCATGATCTCTGCCTTTCTCTGATCACCAACCATTCTTCCAGAATCTCCACCATAGCTAATACCTGCTTCTATGATGAAGGAAACACCTCCACGGAATGTTTTTGGCTTCCGGGTGGTGGTGGCCACGAATTCCGGATTTAAAATCTCCCTAATTCCCTTTTCTATCTGTTCTTTACCTATGGGTATGAGACCAGAGGTGGGTGGTGCCATGAAATCCATTTTGGCGAAGGTTTCCACGATCTGTTCGGCTTCCTCCCATTTCATGTCCTTGGGACGTTTGTTAAGGTCAATACCAGTGATCTCCTGGATCTCATTCACCCGTTTGGTGGACATCCTGGACAAATTACTGGTTAAAAGACTTCTGAAACGGCGTTTATCCGTATGTTTGGCCATGAATATCAAGTCATCAGCAGTAACTCCTTTAGGGTGGGGGAGTACTTCCTTAGGTAAAGGTGGGATGATGTCTGCGGCACGATTGAAGATGTATTTATGTCCGGTGGGGTCTCGGAAGGTGATTTTGGTATGGGGGTTGGCGATCATGGTCCGGCGGATGTACTCGTAGGCTCCCTGTTCTGAGAGGGAATAGGAGACATCTTTAAAGTGCAGTTCAAGGGAAACCCCGGTGGATTGCACTTCCACATCTTTCCTTTCTAAGACCAGCCCTTTGTTAGTTTTTACATCCATCTTAAAGGTCATTTCAACTCCTTTAAGCCGGTCACCCTCTTGATAACCAGATATAACCTTGGCTGGTTTACCAGTGGTCATTTGTGATAATAAAACACATCCACTGCACCCTAATCCCTGTTGACCACGCGACTGGATGTTCCTGAACTTGGAACCGGCGAACATGGTACTGAATACCTTGGTAATGAATGGCTCGGGGATTCCAGGTCCATTATCGGTGTGTCTAAGTATGTAATGATCTTTATCTAAACGTTTGAGGTCTATTTTTATTTCAGGGAGTATTCCTGCCTCTTCTGCAGCATCCAGGCTGTTGGTGATGAGTTCGTGGAATACCATAGTCAGGGACCGGATTTTACCGGAGAAACCCAGCATCTGTTTGTTTCTTCTGAAAAATTCTGATGCAGTAAGTTCTTTAAATTCCTCAAATAGTTCAGCTGCTTCTCGCTCCAAACTATGCCTCCTTTAAAATTTATTAATAATCCATCCTGATTTTGAATGGATTTTATTTTAGTTGTTATGTCTGTTGATTATCAACGTGGTGTATATTTTAATATTAAATGGGTGGGCCCATTTTTATTTCTCTTAATTTCATTTCCTGTTTTTTACGTTCCAGGAATGAGTAAACTGTTTTGTGACGGGCACCATCCAGGATCATCTCCACGGCTTCCTTGGCAATTTGCAAGTGTTCCATCTCTCCAATTAGGGAAACAGTTTTACCATAGATGGAAACATAGGTCCCGGTCATTTCAGTGATGATGTCTCTGGTTTTACCGTCTTTACCAATAATACGGCCTTTTTGCCTTAAAATAGCCTTTTTAGATTTCCCTACATAATCGGGTAGGTTGATGATTTCCAGCATCACATCATCATCAGTTAGTTTAAGGGCTATCTCGGGGTTAAAACCCCTACCAATGGCTTTAACCATGAAGCGAGCTTTCCATACTGCTAATGGGTCTTTAGCATCATCTTGTGGGGATATGGCTATGCTTCCGGCTTCGCTGTCCACATCAATACATGTTTCGGTGGTTTTTTCAATGATCTCTTTGGTTTTTCCGTGTGGTCCAATAAGTACTCCCACTCTTTCCTTTGGGATCTTCAGATATTCTGTGTTAGGCAAAATTTCACCTCGATTCCTAATGATATTACGTTATCCTTTAAGATATACTTTTCTATCCTCATAAATCCATAATCTTTCTTTTAATCTCATCATGGGATATTTCAATACCCATTTTTTTAAAATCTTTAATTAAGTTCTCTATATCCCGGTTTAGAAGCTCCAATGATATGGGATGATCAACCACTAAACCTTGGGACAAGTCTATTATCACTGGTTCATTTTCCTGCATAAGGATGTTAAAACCAGACAGGTCCCCATGAACCAGTTCTGCATCATTATAAAGCTTTTTAACATAATCTATTATTTTGTCAGCAACGTATTGCGGGTTGGAAATTTTTGACTGCCTCATTAAGCGTGAAGGGCTACCATTATCATCACCAATGAATTCCATAACCAGTACATTGTTTTTGGCAACTATTGGTTTAGGAACCCGTACTCCTGCCTCAGCTGCCCGGTTAAGGTTTTTAAATTCCTTTAAAACCCAGTTATTAATTAGCTGACGTTTACTATTGCTTCTAACATTGAAACGTGGGTCTCCCTGGATGTAGTACTGCATTTTCTTAAAATCCGATGTGGTGACCCGGTAGATTTTAACTGCAACTATTTTACCTTCAGAATCGGTGCCTTTAAAAACATTCGCCTCTTTCCCGGTGCTTATAGCACCATTTAAAAGGTGGATATACCCTTGATTAGCCAGTTTATACAGGGTTTTGAGGGTAATCCTATCAAAAACTTCACTACCCACTCGTTTATCTTCCACACTCTTCAGGCGTTTAACTTCCCTCATCTTCTGAAGGTTGATGTCTGATTTGGTTATTGGAGATTCCATAAAGAACACATCATTATATTCATTTAGAGTTGTTATTTCAAAGTTTCGAATCAATGGATGCATAACTGTGCTTTATGTGTCAAATGGAATAAAATAATGGAATAAATTCATAACTTTCGTAAAAGCTAAAAATTCATTTCGCAGTTAATCCTTCTAAAAATACGATTCAAGTTACAATGGAAGTCTTTTTCCTTTTGAAAAATGAGTATGTTCATTTTTAATGAACATTGGATTATAGTTTGAGGAATCCGCGACGTTCCAAGTAGTTTGACTCAGTTCTGGTATATCTCCAGATAACATCAGCTTTTTCATCACTCTGAAAAGCCCATGGTTTAATTAAAACAACGTCTCCTTCCCTTATCCATATTCTTTTTTTCATTTTTCCAGGAATACGGCAAAGCCTTATTTTACCATCGGCACAGCGCACTTTAAGTTTACCATGCCCCATGATCTGTTCAACTACTCCTGGTATTTCTCCCCTTCTAGGAGACCTTACCCTTCGTACTTCATGTGTTTGTGGACCGCGATTATTTCCTCTACTCAAATACTCTCCTCCTTTTATTAAGAATGATAATAGATAAAAGATCAATATCTGATTATAATTAGTATCACTGAATTTATTTTGATATGTGTTGGAAATTTTCCAATTTTTGATTATATCTAAATACTGGTTACTAATTGGCATTACTAAATGATCATTTAACCTTCTTTTTTATATTAGTGTTTTGATGTATATAAAAAAGAGCATTTTGGTTTTTTTTTGAAAAGAAATCTTAAATGAATTGAATGTTAATCATATCCCACTAATGGAATATAATATGTTTGATGATTTAATAATTAATATAAATCATTTATTTAAATATTAAATTCAATTTTTCAACTAAAAATAATGTTTAATTAAGATATGATTTTTATAGAATAAAAAGACAGTGTAAACTGTGAAATTCCGGTGAATTTAATTCGAATATTAAATTAATACATTAAACGAAAAAAATATCCATGGAAAATTACTTTAATGGAAGAATTGAGAACTTATATAAGTTATATTAATTAGATACCAAAAAAAATATCTGTTAATCTGGATATTAATTGGCATAAATTAAGTTAACTTGTATACTAATCTTCTAATTAGTAAAAACCTTATAATGTTAAAATTGATTTAAGAAAAATTAGAGTTGAGTTGAGAAAATGGCAAAAGTGAAAGGAACTAAAAAAAGAACTAGAGCAAAACATGCAAAACCCGGAAACAAAAGAGGAAGAGGAGTTAAACATTAAAATTAAATAATATTAACCGTCAGAGTATTAATCCACTGCATATGGGTAAGTTCATATGGAAGTCTCGCAACGGTTTTTTGAATTTTTCTAAAGTTACTCCTAATTCTATTAATGTAAGTTTGCCGTGAGAGACAGTGATCTCTCCATTAACTTACATGAACCTGAAAAATCCTTATTTTATTGTAATATTAAATAATTTCCTTATTTTATTTAAAAGCATTAAAATTTTCTGATTGAATTTTAAGTATAGGCTGATTCATTTATAAAATTCGCCCAAAAAAATTTATTTTTAGCCATTAAATTCATAATTCCTATTAATTAATTGATTAAGATTATGCCCTTTTAATGAGTAATGAATTATACTAATCTAGGGATGGGTTTATCTATAAAAAAAATAATATAAATGACAGAAATACTTTCAAATCCAGTTATGAGGTTGTGTCATGGGTAAAGAATTCTTAGATCTAATGGATCCAGATGATGTGAAACAAATTATAGGCTCCCTGAACATTGAACGAAGGGTTGAAACAGTTAATCTGGGTGATGCTCATCAACGAGTACTTGCGGTGGATGTTTACGCCACCATTGATCTGCCTCCCTTTGACCGAGCATCAATGGATGGATATGCTGTCCGTGCCCAGGATACATTCGGAGCTTCCGAGGATGACCCAATTACTTTAACATTGATCGAGAAGATCAGAGCAGGAGATGTGCCTTCTAAAAAAATAAAAAAGGGAACTTGCAGTGAAGTGGGTACAGGTGCTCCTATGCCAGAAGGCTCTGATGCTGTGGTAATGGTTGAAGTAACTGATATCCGGGAAAACAGGGTGGAAATACTGGAAGCAGTTACTCCCGGAACCAACCGGGCCCTCAGGGGATCTGACATTGAAAAGGGAAAATTCTTACTATCACTGGGCACCCTTCTAACCGCGGATAAAATAGGGGCTTTAAGTGCAATGGGGTTGAAAGAAATTCCAGTTTTTGCAAAACCAACTGTTGCAGTAATTTCCACGGGGAATGAACTGATAAAGCCTGATGAAGATCTTCGGCATGGGAAGTTATACGACATTAACTCAGAATCCTTAGCTAACGCAGTTAAATCATGCGGATGCGTACCATTAGCTTCCAATATAGTTAAAGATGATTATAAGTCTTTAAAAAATAAAATTAATGCATATAAAAATGCTGATATTATAATAACTTCGGGAGGAACATCAGCTGGTGCAGGGGATGTGTTAAGTCAGGTGGTTGAAGATATGGGGGAAGTTCTGGTCCATGGAATTTCAGTAAAGCCTGGTAAACCCACCTTGATTGGAACTTTACCTGGCGAAAATGTTGATGTGGTTCTTTTTGGACTTCCAGGATACCCAGTATCTGCTTTAATGATCTTCCACGGATTCGTAGCCCCCTTTTTAAGGGAGATTGCCGGTGTTAAAGAACTCATGGAAAAAAGAGATGGATTCCTGCTCCCATTATCCAGGAGATATCACTCTGCCCGGGGAAGAAGCCATTATGTCCTGGTGAAAATAGAAGAAAATATTGCAGATCCCATATTAAAGGATTCTGGTGCAATAACTGCCCTGGCTGAGGCTGATGGTTACTTTGAAGTTCCCAAGAATGTGGAAATTATTGAAAAAGGTGAACAAATAAAAGTCATGCCTTTATCTGGCCTTTAGAAAATCACATTAAGTTCCATTTTTGGCTCCTAGCAAAATCTGGATCCAAGACGGAATTTATACTTACCATAGCTCCCTATATTTTTCCCTTAAAATTAATTAAAATAATTTCTTCTCAATTTTGGTGTATTTTCTAATTTTAGATTATATCTAATTTTAATTATAAAATCAGTAAACATCGAAAATATCCCCTAAAACTACTTTTTTATCAGTTTCCACCAGATCCGGGATTTTACCAACTGTCCCTGCTGATTCTCCCACTACCACCAGAACACCCCTAAGGTGCTCCCGAAATTCCTCGGCTTTAGCCAGACAATTCTCTACCAACTCAACTTCTCCATGGCCAGTGGCTCCATTGGCAATAGATGTAGCCAGGGCATCGGTGACACTGGCCGAAGAAGCAAACACAGTAACGGAATCTGCCTGGCCAAAACTAATTGAATGCCCCACTGTCCCGGATGAGGTGCAAATTCCCATAGCTTTTTTACGGGGTTTGATCTTAAAACCGATCCTCCCAGAAAGGGATGAACTACCAGCATATAATCCCATTATCACTTCTTTATTAATTTTAAGGGCAATATCTCCCCCATTATCCACTATGGCATGTTGGGCATCGTGATTCAGTAGAAAATTCAGGGTGAGTTGGGATATTGTCCCCGCCACAGCAGCCATAGGTCCTACGCCAGCTATACTTGCCGCATCTCCCATCATCTTCACTATTAAAGGAGTTTCAACAATTTTTAAGGGTTCCAGGCTTGTTTGGAATCCTGGATTCATTCGAATGTAACTTTTCAGTTCTTCCCTACACTTAGTGATAAAACTAAGTAGATATGGGGGTTTAACATCGGCTGTAAGTAATATGTTGGTTTCCTGGATCAGGATCCTTTTCTTTATCATTACCTAACCATTAGTTCCCGAATACAGATAAACTATTTAGATTGTGAAGTTTATACTACCCTAAAAAGTATTTATGATAGTTGTAAAGATGAAAAAAGTTTTCATGGAATGGTGGTATAAATACAATGTTTAACCGAAAGAATAATTCAAATCCAGGGGAGAGGGTAGTATTCCAGACCCGACCCAGATTTTTGGCCAACCTGAAATCAACCATTCTTAAATTAATAATCATATTACTGATATTTTACTTTTTCAGGAGTATAATGGCAGTAGCAATAAATCTACAAGAATATTTAGTGCAGATGGTGCAACTCCCCCTGATTCAAGCTACTTTCTACATTCTTGTGCTGATTATGATTCTGTTAATGTTATCCATAATCCTGGATGTGGTTTCGTGGAAGAAGAAGAAGTATCAGCTCACCAACCAAAGAGTGATCATTAAAAAAGGATTGATCAGGCGGAAAAAATCATACATACATTACAATAAGATCCAGGATATTGATGTTTATCAGGGTATCATGGACCGGATATTCTCAGCGGGAGACATAGAAATTTATGGAGGTCATGAACACACTAATATCCTCCTGGAAGATGTTCCCAATCCACGGGAAGTGGAAGACATAATTGACCGGCTTATGGGGGGTGAAGAAGTGGATTTCAAACCCCTACGAAGTAAAACATCCCAAAAATCCATTATTGAAGAATACGACCAAAAGTTTAAAAGATAGTCTGGTGAATATTGGAGTGATATGCCCAGGAATAGGTGTAGAATTCTGATTATTCCCAATTTTTCATAATTTTAATTTTACCTATTTTGAATTACAGAAATAAACTCTAAATAAAACTCATAATCTAAGATTGACATGAAAAACTATGACGTGGCAGTGGTAGGTGCCGGGCCAGTGGGCTCAACATTCGCCAGAATAATGGCTGAAAAAGGCTTTGAAGTAGCCATCCTTGAGAAAAAGAAGGAAATTGGTGTTCCACTTCAGTGCGCAGGCCTGGTGGGTAAAAGAATCAAAGAAGTAAATGTTTTGCCCAATGAATTCATCATTAACCCAGTTCACGGAGGATTTCTCCACTCGCCGGAAGATACGGTACTTTCGGTTAGTAAAGGAAAACCAGAAGCATACGTTCTGGACAGAGTAAAATATGATCAGTTTTTAGCTCATCTTGCAGAAGATTCTGGAGCGGAAATCCTCCTAAATCATGGGGTTGAGAAGATAGATTCAGTTAATGGGGTTATAAATCTTAAAAATAAGGAAAAAACCAAAATATCAGCAGGAGTTGTGGTTGGTGCCGATGGACATTCATCAATTGTTTCAAGTACCTTTAACCCCCTAGCAGAGTCTTTCCAGGCCGCCCAATACCTAATTGATGTGGGTGAAAAACGGTTTCAGACAAATTTTGTCCATCTTTATGTTGATTCTAGAGTATCCCCCGGGTTTTTATGGGTTATACCCTTATCTGAAAGCACAGCCAGGGTGGGACTATTTGCTGATGCCAATTATCAGCAATTAACCATAATTCTCAACGAACTATTGAACAAACGCTCTGAACTTAGAGGAGCAACCATTTTAAAGAAGTATTATGGAGTTATACCCCGACATGATCCTCACAAGCAGTTGGTTAAAGATAGGGTTATTCTACTGGGTGATGCGGCATCCCAGGTTAAACCTACCACTGGCGGTGGTCTTATTATGGGATTTACCAGTGCAGAAATAGCATCAAGGGCAGTTTCAAAGGCACTGGAAGTTGATAATGTGGAAATACTTACTGATTATAATAAACAGTACCAGGAACGATTCAAAAAAGAGTTGAAAGTACAGTTAATGGTACACAAGATATTCAAATCCCTCAATGATGATAATTTGGAATATATGTTCCAAAAACTGAAACAGGAAGGTGCAGAAGATATTATCTCCCATTATGGGGATATAGACACCCAATCCACTCTGGTTAAGGAAATGTTCAAGAGGGGTATTATTTTTTCTATTCTGCCTAAAATGCTATCCTGGAGGATATCCAGCCTATGGAAATAGCTCTATTACTATCCAAGGAACACCCCACTCTTCCCCTGGCAGAGGTGAGAGCAGTTTTAGAATGCGAGGGGATAAAATACTACATTAAAGAAAAACAGGAAGGACTTTTAATCCTGGAAATTCCATTAGAATCTCCAGAAAACATGTCAGGGATAATTAAAAGACTCTCTTTTACTCATGAAGTATTTCAAATTCTTATAGAGGTTGATGAAGAGCAGTTATTGGGCAAAACTAAAGAATATCCATGGGATAATATTGTTAAATCGGATTATGCAGTCCGTGTTAAAAAAATGGATAAAAAATCCCACTTCAACACTTCAAAACTAGAATGGGAAATGGGAAGTATTATCAAAGACAATGTGGCCTCAGAAATAAGGGTAAATCTGGAGAATCCTTCCACTTTCATTAGAACTGTTTTAATAAATGGCAAAGCCTTTGTGGGACAACGCATGGGTCAAATATCTAAAAAACACTTCTTTGACCTAAAACCCCATAAAAGACCATTTTTTTATCCGGGATCAATGAGTCCTAAACTGGCCCGGGGCATGGTAAATTTAACCAGAATAAGAATGGGTGAAACATTGCTGGACCCCTTCTGTGGAACGGGTGGAATACTTATTGAAGCAGGAATCATCGGAGCCCGGGTCATAGGGACTGACATAGATTATAAAATGGTAAAAGGAAGTATAGAAAACCTTCAGCACTGTGGAATTCATGATTATCAGGTTTTCCAGGAAGATGCCCGGAAACTGGAACTTCCCAGTAAGGTTGATGCCATAGTAACCGATCCTCCCTATGGTATATCTGCATCAACCCGTGGAGAGAAAAGTCAGGATCTATATCAACAATCAATGCAATCTTTACAGGAATTACTTAAGGAAGATGGCCATATGTGCCTGGCTACCCCTCATTATCTGGATCTGGATGGGGTGCTGGAGGGTACAAAATTTAAAATAATAGAACAGCACCACATAAGAATGCATAAAAGTTTAACCAGAGTCATATCAGTCCTGGCTAAAATTTAATACAAATTTATCTCATAAATTTTAAAACAGATCTTCCAAACAAAGGTCTGGTACATAAAACTCTAATTTAATATAAAAATCTCTAATTACACATTTTTTAAATCACTTATGAATTGGTGATCCATATGAAAGCCAGAATATTTGATACCACCCTTCGTGATGGTGAACAAACCCCGGGAATATCCTTAACACCGGATGAAAAGCGTTTAATAGCTAGAAAGCTGGATGAATTAGGAGTTGATGTTATTGAGGCTGGTTCGGCTATTACATCTGAAGGGGAGAGGGAAGGTATTAAAAAGGTAACTTCTGAGGGTCTTTCAGCGGAAATATGCAGTTTTGCACGGCCAGTTCAGGCCGATATTGATGCTGCACTGGAATGTAATGTGGATAGCATCCACCTGGTGATTCCCACCTCAGACCTCCACCTGGAATACAAGCTGCGTAAATCAAGGGAGGAAGTGAAGACCATGGCTGTGGAATCAACCCAATACGCCATGGATCATGGTTTATTGGTAGAATTATCAGCAGAAGATTCTACCCGTAGTGATATGGACTATCTCAAAGAAATATTCAATGCAGGCATAGATGCCGGGGCAGAACGTATCTGTGCCTGTGACACGGTGGGAATGCTCACTCCTGAACGTTCCTATGAATTCTACAGCCAACTGGCAGAATTAAAAGCCCCATTAAGTGTACATTGCCACAATGACTTTGGACTGGCTGTTGCAAATTCATTAAGTGGGTTAAGGGCTGGTGCAACCCAGGCCCATGTAACTGTAAATGGAATAGGGGAAAGGGCTGGTAACGCATCCCTTGAAGAACTTGTGGTTTCCCTGTATTCATTGTACGATGTTAAAACCCAAGTGAAACTCCAGATGTTATATGAAGTTTCTAAAATGGTGGCCAGAATAACCGGAATATATTTACAGCCCAATAAGGCCATTGTTGGTGAAAACGCATTTGCACATGAATCAGGAATCCATGCCGATGGTGTGATGAAGAAAGCGGAAACTTATGAACCCATAACGCCCGAACTCGTGGGGCACAAACGTCGTTTCGTTATGGGTAAACATGTGGGCTCCCATATAATAAAAGAACGGATCAATGAGATGGGATTCCGGGTTGACCAGGAAAGATTCTCCCAAATATTCAATCGAATAAAAGCACTGGGAGACATGGGAAAATGCGTCACTGATGTGGATTTACAGGCCATATCTGAGGATGTAATGGGAGTAATGGCAGAAAAACCAGTGGAACTCCAGGAATTAACCATAGTATCTGGAAACAAGGTGATTCCCACGGCATCGGTAAAACTAAAAATCGGGGATGTAGAAAAATTAGAGGCTGGAGTAGGTGTGGGGCCGGTGGATGCTGCCATTGTTGCCATCAAAAAATCCATAGCTGATGTTGCCAATATAGAATTTGAAGAATATCACGTGGATGCCATAACCGGAGGAACTGATGCACTTATTGATGTGGTGGTAAAACTTAAACACGAGGGTAAAGTGGTAAGCGCCAGAAGCACCCAACCCGACATTATAAACGCCAGTGTAGAAGCATTCCTTGCTGGAATAAACAAAGTTTTAACTGATAAAAAGCTTAAAGAGTCTGGGAAGGATTAAATAATCTGAATATTAATTATTCCCATTAACTTATTTTTTTTAGGGTGAAAAGTTCATTTTAAAGGAGATTCATTTTAACTATTTACATGTTTAGTAACATATCCTGGAGAATTAGAATGGACAATGCAATAAATCAACACAATTTCATGAACCATAATATACAGATATCTGGTTTTAAAGGGGAAATAACCGACACAAAAGAGATAATGGATTATTTAATGGATATTAGTGTAGAATGTAACAGTGGGAAGTGTACCATTCAACTAATAAATGCTCGGGGCATAGCTGGGGAGAAACATATCTTACAGGCAACATTACAGGCAATTAAAGCCTTTGAAAGGAATAAAAACATGGCAAAAGACCTGGGACTTGAGATATGCGTCCGAGCATCTGCTCAGAGGCAGATATCCAGAGCGCTTAAGATTTTAGGTATAGGCAATGGAAAAATGGATATATGTATGGTGGCAGTGGACTGTGATGAACAGGTCCAAAAGAAGGTGGGAGAAATTCTGGGTGAAAGAAACCACCAAGTTCTAAAGCCGGATGTAAATTCACTGCAGGAATTGTATGAGATTTCCCCCGAGGAAATAGAAAGCGCAGGAAATATTGAACGGGTTATGCTGGAAAGAACCGCTCTTTTAAATCTTGAAATATAGATTTTTTTGGAAAAATTCATTTCTTACCATTCAATATCATATATATTCATTATTGAATGGATTATCAAGGATATTTGCTATGATTCCCGCTATTTCCAAGAGATTATCCTTTTTAAGACATTGAATATCCAAATTTTTAATTTCTAAACATACGCCCGGCTGATTCATCCGATCGTAACGGGGGCAAGTGCTGATCATACCTCCGCCTTCCACTTTTAGGGTTGATCGCAGTGCCTGGCCAATTTTTTTAGGGTCATCATGGGGAATAGCAATGTTAATTCCCCTCTTATCAGGGTGTAAAACAGTTTCAATTTTCTTTTTCAGAAATTCACAAGCCTCAATGGTTTTAATCAAATTCAGAGGGGCTTTTTTAATCTCTTCTACCAGGCCAGCACAGGTCACTGGGCTGCTTTGGAGGGTTTTTAGGATGAAACTAGCATCATTAAATATTCTGGGATTATTGGTGGATATGAAACCACCATTACCCAGGTTAATTATCTTTGGGGATCCAGTGGATGCCACAATGATATGGGAATGATCACCACAGGCCAGATTCCTTTCAGGATCGCCTACTGAACCAGAAGCATCTTCCACCAGAATTATCCCATTATCTTCACAGATTTCATAGATATCCTTAACTGGTTGTTCAACCATGTAACCCGCAAAACTGGTTAAGAAAAGAGATTCAGGGCTCTTAGTTTTTAAATGTTCTTCCAGTGTTTCTGGTTGGATAACTCCCATCACTGTAGGTATATGAACAACTTCAAGCCCGTAAAATTCAGCTATCTTCTGAAATCCACTCCAACCCCCCTGGTCTGGAATCATAACTGACCCCTTCATAGTGCTCATGGCTGCCATAATGGCTGCATTACCACTACCCAGTACCCGGGCGTGTTCATGGTTTGTAATCTTTTTTATACTTTCCTCGGCAGTTTTTTTAAACTCATTACTCCTGACCCGGTTTCCAAGCTCTAGAGAGGCATCACACATGGCCTTCCTGGCTTCTGTTGATGGCATTTTAAAGAAGAGTTCCATTTAATCACTTTAAATCTTCAAATATTGAACATAACCGATAAATTATAATTTTACCAGTGTATTTATTATTTTTTAATCATTTAAATCCTTATTATAATTACTTAAATTCACCAATATTAACACCAATACTAAATTAAATCTTTAAATTCCGTTATAATTCAGGTTTTCCTATAATCTCTTATTAAACTATCTCTCATCATGATTTAAAGTAAGAATCCAGGGTGGTCTGTCTGGACCGGAGAATATCTTGCAATAGATCACTTCTTTTTATGAAACTATTAATCGGAAGTTTCAAACGGGTGTCAATATAGGTAAGAGCACTCTTCATATCCTCAAATTCCAGATAAGGTTGTGCCATGGCATTTCTAACATTTTCCCTAACATTAAACACACCAAGGGGCACATATCCTGAGTAAGCCTCCCTAAGCACAATCGCTCCTGCCTGGTGTTTCTCATGGGCTAACGCCTCTAAAACTGCCATTTTGCAAGTGTAATAACATCCTCCGACCCTAGAATACTCTTTTTTACCATTATAGTTTTCATAATCTGAGAATATGAGTTTTTCCTTCCCTAAAACTTCTAGAAATGCTTCCATCCATTCATATTGCCAGGGTGTGGGGAGTAAGAGCACTGCATAATAATTCTGCAGGCTCTGGAATTGGTAAACCCGATGAACATCCACTAGATCGTAGTGTTTCACTTCCTTAAGTAACTGATTCCCAATGGTACTGTCACAGGCAGTGATGGACCATCTGGTGGGAACCAGGCGTCTGCGCTTATCCACGCCCATAGTACCCACAGAAAAGGCCTTTTGCATATGGGAAAAAGGCACATCTTTTCGGTGCAAATCCATAAGTGCCTCCCGAGCCCGGAGATCAGTATCATAAAATACCTTCTCCAGTTCACGATCCCAGCGGACGTTATCAATCTCAAACTTCTCTAAAATAGCACTTGGTCCATGTGGGGTCTGATATTCGCTAAATGAAACACCCCTTGGTTTTTTCCAGAACTCAGCTTCACTATCAATGGATCCTGAAGCCAAAGAGATTTCCTGAAGCTTTTCCACCATCCGATTATCCAGATCAGTGATTCCAATCATCTTCTTTCCCCGAACCAGACTCATACGGTAGGAAATAATATCCTTCTGGCTTTTATCACCAGGAATCCATGCTTCAGGGGTGTCCATGATGGCCGTGTCTCCGGATACTGGGGAGATCATGGGCCCTGCGTATACTTTAGGATAATTCCAGCTACCTATAAATACCGAGGGTGGTGTGCTTCCCTCCAATTCCTTACCCACCTCAACTGAGGGTATCTGGAACTTGGAAGTCAGCTTTTTAAGGTAACTTTTCTTACCCATCATAATATTTAGATCATCTCCCCTTTTTAAAAGATTTTAGTCAGCAGATGAGAACTAATAATCAAACACTGGCATATAACCAGCTAAATCAGTAATAACATAATCTTATTAATTCAATTAAACTCACCTTCAGGGATATCCACAAAAATATTCACTTACTATAATGAATGTTCAATGTTTTTATCCCATGTTTGCGTGTAAGCTATAATGAATTATTATTTAACCTTTCGCCGGACAAGGTTAAGTGAAGCAGAATTCATGCAATAACGCAGACCAGTGGGTGCCGGACCATCATCAAACACATGGCCAAGATGAGCTAAGCAACGGGCACAAAGAACCTCAGTACGCACCATAAACAGGCTACGGTCGGTTTTGGTGGTGATGTTTTCAGGGGCCACTGGTGTCCAGAAACTGGGCCAACCAGTCCCTGAATCGAATTTGCTCTGGGAATCAAACAGATCAGTGCCACAACATACGCACTGGTAAATCCCATCTTCCTGACAATCATGGTATTTACCGGCGAAGGCCAGTTCAGTTCCATTTTTCCTGGCAACATCAAACTGTTCAGGAGTTAAAATATCTTCCCATTCTTCATCAGTCTTCACAACTCTTTCAACAAGTTTTATCTCCTTGGAACTTGCAAAATAGATAGGGATAACATCTTTTTTATGGGTTTCTTTTTTCATAAGTTGCCTCATAATCCTATATGATTTATAAACTGATAATCAATGGATTTTATAATGATATTATATTATTATTCTATAACTTTAAAGACTTAAACTAAACGAAACACTAAATTTTCATGAAATTTTTTGGAACTTGAAATATTACTTATCCTTAATTCTAATTTAAGGGCTTTTTCCAAAAAAAATTGAAATCCCCGAATTAACAGATGTATTAAAGTCGGTGTAGATCTTCATGGATGCTAATGAAAAAAGAAAGAAGGATAGGGAGAAAAGGGGGAAGATATACCTGAAAGACACCCTACCCTATGTTGATTATTCAACGGAATCTTTAATTGAAATGTTAAAGGCAGATAATTCCCAGGAGAGAACTATTTCTGCAGTTATACTAGGGGATAGAATGGATAAAACCACAATAAATCCCCTATCTATAGCACTGGAAAATGAAAAATCTCTTTATTCCCGGATTGCAATATCTGAAGCTTTATCTAATATGGGAGAACCCGCTGTGCCTTCCTTGATAAAACTTTTGGGAAAAATTGGTAATAATCAAGAAACAGAGCTCCCCACTAAATATTTTAAAAAAAAGAGCTTTCCACTAGTAAGAGACATGGCAGCCAGGACTCTGGTGAACCTTGGCAAACCGGCAACTCCATATCTAATAACTGTTCTGGACTATGGTAATGAATTCAAAGCTCAACAAGCCATTGATGCTTTAGGGGGAATTGCAGCCAAAACTGATGATAAAAGAGCATTACCCGTCCTGATAAAGGCTATTGATACGCATCATGATGAGAAAATCACATTTTGGAAAATAGTCAGGTCTTTAAGTGGTTTTAAAAATGATAATGGAGTAATAAAACCCCTAATCTTGGTTTTAAGAGGGGATCATGATCCTCCGATTATATGGGAAGCCCTGAGAAGTTTGGGTCAGATTAAAATTACAACCCCTGAGATTGTAAGCATTGCTGAATCATTTACCCATGACGAACACTCTGAAATAAATATAGCTGCTGAAAATACATTAAATATCTTAAAACGTTGCGAATAGATGGAGGCACTGTTCAAAGAATTTTATTAACATTTATTACAGGATAAATCTCCACATCACACCTTCTGTTCATGAATTATATTTTGGGGAATATAATTAAATACATTCTTGGTCTTGGCAGCAATAGGAATCGTTTTACCTTTTTTGACCGATGTAATAAAAACCATTGGATCTATTACCATTCATGGTGTTAAAAATAGTTTTTTCGAAATAAAGTTTTTTATAATCTTTGGTTAATCTTAAAATATGTTCAGTGGTGTGATGTCTTAAAACGACACCTTCTGGAAGTTTAAAAACTCCATAAACTCCATATCTATCTTCATATTTTTGGTAACGATTTAGATTTCTCTCATCATTATTTAGGAGAAAATCACTAATATACAAGATCCCATGGTCATTTAAAACCCTTGAAATTTCCAGAATCAATTCTTGCTGATGTTCGGTTTGGATATTACTGGTTAAAACTCCAATAAGGAGCACTGCATCAAATGTGTTATCTGGGAATGGTAGATCATCTCCGTTATTCTTGACCAGGTTAAGATAGGGGTGCAATTTTAAACCTCTCTTAATCATGCCCTGGGAGAAATCCACACCAGTCAAATTATTAAAACCATTTTCATGAAGTTCTTTTAGGGTTCTCCCGTAACCGCAACCCACATCCAGTATATCCATTTCCAGGGCTGCATATTTTTTAAACTTTTCCATGGGGAAAGGGGTGGGGAACTCTTTTTCCTCTGCCATTTCATCCCAGTATTTTTCCTGATGAGAAATTTTCTTATCACTCATATCATCCAGCCACCTTCAATTAGTTACCAGAGTTAGATTCAAAAAATATATCATATTCTAAACATGGTAGCAATCACCCTGTTCTAAAATTAACTATCTATTTTTTAATCTAAATCAACTCATTTTAAATCTTAATTACTCCTTTAAGTTCTAAGTTAATTAATTACAGATAAATTCATATTTGATTCTTGATATTTTTTTTAATCTATTTATGGGGCTAAATTAATATAAATTAAAAAATAAGAATGAACTATTTAAAAGGGATATTGGGGTTAAAATCTTTTTTTATATTCCAGCTCTTTGAATTTAACGATGAACCGGGTCCCATTATTAGTGTGCATTTCGATTTCACCATCTAATTGATTAACCAGATTATTTATCAGCTGAAATCCAAGAGTATCTGCTTTTTCAAAATCAACGTTTTCAGGAATTCCAATGCCATCATCACTTATCTTCAAAATGAATGAATCACCATCCCTCTTTAGATCCACAATGATCTCTCCTTCCTGGTGATGGGGGAAGGCATGGTTAACTGAATTGGCCACAATTTCATTAATAAGAAGGCCCAGGGGGATGGCGGTTTCCAGTTCCATGTTAATATCTTCCAAATTAACTGTAAGTTGCACACGTCCAGGATCACCAATATGGGAGGTTAGAAGCTCTTTGGTAAGATTCCGGATATATTCTGATAGATTAATGTGGGTGAAGTCCTGTGAACTGTAAAGTTCTTCATGGATGAGGGACATGGTTTTAACCCGGTTCTGGCTGCTTTCAAAAATCTCCATATCCCTTTTATCCTTAATATGTTGACTTTGCAGGCTCAGGAGGCTGGAAATGATCTGCATGTTGTTTTTCACCCTGTGGTGAAGTTCCCGTAATAGGAGCTCCTTCTCTTCCAGGGATGTTTTTAAATTTTCTTCAGCAGCCTTAAGGGAATGAATATTGGTCATACTAAATACCACACCATTATACTGATTTTCATCATCGAATAATGGATTTCCCAACGATTCAACCCATATGTAATTACCATCAGCCCTTCTGAATCTATGCTTCACTTCCCCTGGTAAATGGGAGATAGTAGCCTCCATGAACGCTGAGCTAACTTTAATCTGATCATCGGGATGGGTTAAATTAATAAATTGGTGTACGTTTTTACCCAGTATTTCACTGGGATCGTAGCCCAGAATAGTTTTAATGGAGGGACTGATATACTGAAATGTTCCATCTGAATCGATCTGCCCCACCACATTCAGCATGTTATTGGTGACAAGACTCAGGAGCTTTTCTCGTTTTTTAAGCTCTTTTTCAGCAATTTTATTCTGTAAAACAACAGAAGCGACGTTGAGGATGGGTTCTACAGTGTTGATGTTCAGTGGGTTACCTTTTTTTTTGGTTATTATGTTAACACTACCGAACATCTCACCCTTAAGGGAAAAACCCATTACATAGGTTTCATCTATACCAAATGCTTTTTCAAGCATATTATATGTTTTCTGTGGTAATTTACCTGCGGTGATGTAATATAAGCCATCATCCACCTTCTGCAACTTACCATTGGATAAGAAATTTTTAGCTTCCTGATCTAAAGTGTCTCTGGGAAAATGGAGATCTTTAATTTTCACCCCTGTTAACTTCTCAGCAAGGTCAACCATTCGATTCGTGGTTCCTATCACTTTATATACTTTTAGACTATCAGAATTTTCATCATAGGTAGAAATAATGATATAGGCATCTTTAACCACTTCCTGGAGTTTTTCCAGTATGTAATCGTAGATTTCTGATTCAGTGGGGAGACTCAATAGTTCCATCACCAGGGGTGATAAAAATTTTAAAGCATCCTGAAAAGGTTTATTTTCAGGTTTCAACAAATTAAAATCAGCCATATTCTCTTCTAATTCAGAATATAAATTCCTATATTTCTTTATTTCATCAATCAGTTGTTCTTTAGATCTTTCTTCATCATTCATGGATGATCATTGTGGGGGGGAGATTTGTCAATAAAAATCTATAATAATTATATAATCTCTTAATATTATAATTATCGTCATCTCCCGGGAGATTCATTTAAAAATAGAATATAATATGGATTTATTAATTCCAAATCTCAGTGAAATGTGATAAATCCATTCAAAGGTAAAAATCTTATCTAAAACCCACGATTAATTAAAAATTATTTTAATCAACAGCGTTTTCTCCTCTTTCTGTTGTTCTGATTCGTATAACATCTTCTACTGGTGTGATGAATAATTTTTCGCTGACATCATCTGTTTTCACTACTTCCAGGGCCTGAATAGCATACTCAATTTCGTCCTGTTTAATGATCATCATCATCTCTACTTTTGGGGGTAATTCCATTTCATAAGTACTGCAACGGTAGGTTTCCATTTTCTGGTCACCTTTGTCATGATATTTAATATCGATAGTTGTTAGATTGGAAAAACCGAACTTTGCCATGGAATTTTTCACATTATCCAGTTCAATTGGGTGGAAAAAGAATCTTAATCTGTAGAAATCTGTTTCTAACGGTGTAGGGTTATCATATTCAAGGGTTGTGTTGTTTTTGTGGGGTTCATTTTCGTAAATTTTGTTAACAAAGTTTACATTGTCTTCATCAGCTTGGAGGTCATTGTTGGTTTCTCTGGTTTGGTAATTCTCTAGTTTTTCATTTTCTTTTTTATAAGTGTCAATTAGTTTCAATAACATTTTCAGGCCGTCTCTTATACCTATTCCTTCCCGTGCAATGGTAGGGATAATTAAAACACCTTCAACATGAGTATCCATTTCAAATTCACTGAAATTATCTCTATTGGCGAATAAAACATGGGATATGTTCTCACCAGCAATTAAATCAATTATTTCCAGGTCAGCTTCAAAAATACCAATACTACTTTCTACAAAAACAATAACCCCATCCACTTCTGATAATACCTGTTTTAGGGACACGAAATCAGGATAGCCTGGTGAATTGAATAAATAATTTTTCCCACCATCAATGCGAATTCTTCGATAATTAAAAATAGATAACTCAACTTCTTTGGGGGAGGAGTTATCACTAAAATAACTTATTATGGTTTCAGAGTTTTTGATGGAATTATAATTACATAAAATTACTATATTTTTAGCATTTCTTTGAGGTTCATTTTCCAATTAGGTCACCTTATCACGATTAATGTGTTAAAAATTTAAGAGGGCATTCAATTTTATGGGGCAAATATTATGGGGCTATTTTTAAGGATTAAACTTAGTTAAGGGCCTGTTAGACTTTAAATAAGCATGGGGGAACTAAAATCAAAAAATGGATGGAAAATATTAGCAGCCCTAATTGTTTTTTTTAAATGATTATTCCGGTTCCATTAACTCCTTAATAAGGTTATGATTTCAGGATTGTTTTTTACTAGGATCTGACTTTCTACCACTCATTTTCATTGGTTCCAGGAAATCAACCCCTAATGGAATACGGAAGCATACTTCCGATCAAACTGTTTGGATTTTTTTCCTTATAAACTTATCCTAACATTCATTCAAAAATCCAGAAAAATCACAATATGCTCAATAAAATATTATTTTCATTAAAATTAAGACATATTGAATATGAGGGTGTTACATTATTAGTTTTAGGGGTTAATTAAAAATAAAAATATTAAAAAAGAAAAAATTAGGGATTAAAGTCATGGAATATGATAAATCGGAGGGGAATGTTGTTAAGCAAGTTCAATGGTGCTAGGTGGCTTATCACTCACTGAAAGAGACACGTGGGTGACTTCTGGAATTTCAGCGGTTATTCTCCGGGATATTGTTTTCACCATTTCCCATGGAAGTTCTGGAACATCAGCAGTCATAGCATCCAGGGATTCAACCATCCTAAGGATTACCAGATATCCATAGTCCCTTATATCTCCCTTAACTCCTGTAACTTTGGTGTTGGTGAGGACTGCGAAGTACTGCCACAGTGTCTTATCCAAACCCTCCTTCTGCACTTCATCTTCCACAATGGCGTTGGCTTTGCGGCATATCTGAATTTTCTGAGGGGTTATCTTCCCAGCTATGCGTACAGCCAGGCCCGGGCCAGGGTAGGGTTGCCGGTTCACCATCTCCACAGGTAAACCCATTTCAGCCCCTATAATTCTTACTTCGTCCTTGTAAAGCTCCCTTATAGGTTCAACAACTTCCAAGACCATTCCGTGGGGCAGGGCAACGTTGTGATGAGATTTAATATCACCGTGGCTTTCGATCCAGTCCGGGGCAATGGTACCCTGCACCAAATATTCAGCACCTACCTTCTCAGCTTCCCTTTCAAAAACCCGGATGAAAACTTCCCCAATGATCTTTCTTTTCTCCTCGGGGTCTTCCACTCCTTCCAGTCTGCCCAGGAACTCTTCACTTGCATTGACGTATTTCAAGTTAAGCCTATCATGGAAAGTTTTTTGAACATAATCAGCTTCCCCCTCACGGAGGAGACCATGGTCAACGAATACTGCGGTTAAATTTTCTCCAATAGCGTTTGAAACCAGAACTGATGCTACTGAACTGTCAACACCACCGGATAAAGCAATTATTGCTTTTTTATCCCCGATAGTTTTTTTGATTTCATCTATGGATTCTTTAATAAAAGAAGACGGATCTAACATGTTTACCACTTATTCTCTGAATAATCTATACATTTTTTTTTAATCAATTTTTTGAAATTAAGCAACATACCCACTTTATTTCCTTAGTTTAATTAATATTCCATTTAATTAGTACTTTTTTATAGGCATTGGATAATGAAATGAATTAAGCATTGTTTAAGAGATGATTTGGGAACTAAAACGAGGGTGATGGGTTAATCCCAGTTTTATGATTAGGAATTGCACATCACTTATGTTTAACGGGTTTTGGAATAATTCTGGCAAACCTCATAAAAATTCTCAAAAAGCCTTGGCCCTTCAGGGGTATGATATACTTCAGGGTGGAATTGTATCCCGTACAATGGTTTTTCCTGATGTTTCATGGCTTCAATATCACAGATGGGTGATGATGCCAGAATTTTAAATTCAGGAGGGAGTTTGGTAACTTCATCTTTATGGGAAGCCCATACATCCAGTTGAGGTCCCAGTCCCTTGAAGATGTCGTTTTCATCCTGAATGTTAATCTGAATCTGAGCGTAACTTTCCGAGCCAGCAGAACCAATCTCGCCTCCATAAGCCTGGGCTATAATTTGATGCCCAAGGCAGATGCCTAAAATGGGGTAATCCAGCTTTTTGACGTATTCTATGCTATTTGCAGATCTTTCCACCGAGGGTCCGCCTCCCAGAATCAAGCCCAGAGGTTTTTTATCCTCAATTTCCTCCAGACTGATGGTATTGGGCACCAGCTCGGATGGTATTTTCAAGTAGTGCAGGGTCCGGTGAATACGATGATTGTACTGTCCGTGATTATTAACCACTAATATCATTTTATTTATCCTCTTATTAATTATTTAATTAATTTAATTCCTATTTTGGCCTTATAATCTGATTTAGGGCACATTCATTGAAACTTTATATAATATTATATGCTCCTAATTCTATTATATTTAAATTACAAATAGGTGGTATACCAGCTTTTTTTAATTAATTAACCATTTTCCAGCCGGGCAATTCTTATATGGAAATATTTTTATGTTAAAATGGCAATATAGAAAAATATGGAACTTCGTGATATCTTACTCATACTGGTGGCCCTGGTGCTGGCAGTGGTTTTCTTCTACCTATTCATATGGTTACTTCCAGTTATAATTATACTGGTGATAGCCTATGTCATATATATATTTTTGAAGGGATCCTGAGATTATAATGAGCATTTCGCTTTAAATGTCCTTGAATTTCAGAATCTAGTGTTTACTTTTTATTAATTTTCTAATAAACCCATTTATATTTCAAATGGGTATACCGGTGATACAATGAGAGAAACAGAAAAATTCAGAGGATTAAATGGAAACCTGATGGCTTTCAAGAAAGAAGTAGAAAACGCAGACAAAGTAACCTTTGTAGGAATTCCAGGTGTTTGCAGCCCCTTTGCAGAACTTTTTGCCTATGTAATCAGAGATAAAGAATCTGTTTTCGTGTCCAAAACTGATCTGGATACAACTCGCAAAATTGAACGCACCCCCTTGGGTATGCAGTTCACAGAAGAAGCAAATCCAAGTAGCAGTGTGGTGGCTCTTTTAGGTGGTCTTTCAATGCCACAGTACGAGGTAAATCTTGCCGATGTACAGGACATGGTTAAGGAAATCCTCAAACCCGGTGGAAAGATCATAGGCTTATGTTACATGGGTATGTTTGAGAAAGCAGGTTGGGATGAGAAAATTGATTTTGACTGTATAATCAATGGTGTTCTTAACGGGGAGATATACAAAAAAGATTAACGGGGATTGCCAGATTAAATTCTATTAGACAATCCATTTAAAATCTCTTTTATTAAATATAAATTGGATTATAAATCTTGGATGACGGGATGAGGTAAATAAGGATGGAATAAACCATGTTAGGTCTTTATTCACTGGATATGGAGAAAGGTCTCCTTTATGAGACTATAGTCACCACCAAAAACCCGGATGGAACTCCCAACGCAGCACCAATTGGAGTCATCTGTAAAGCGGATGATGAGATCGTTTTCTATCTCCATAAGGGATCCAAAACCTTTGACAATGTGCAACATGAAAAGAACTTCCACGTGAACATACTAAATGATCCCATGGTTTTTGTAGAATCCACCATAGGAAATCTGGAAATTGCCGAATTCCAGGCTGATGATGGAGGATTCTTTATTAAAAGTGCTGAGGCCTTTTTCAGGGCTGAAGTCACCCATGAAAAACTGGTTCAACATAAGGATCATCTGGGAACCTCCATCACCAACGTGATTAGGGCCAGGGTTAGGGATGTTGTAAAAAACCAGGAACATGTCCAACCATTAAACCGGGCCATTTACGGGATAATCGAAGCCCTAGTGTATCTCAGCAGAATAGATATTGTATCTGAAGATGAAAAAAAGGCATACCTGGATCAGATAAGTGAAATCTCCCGGGTTGTGAACAAGGTTGGTTCTGAAGATCATAAACAAGCCATGAAGAAGATTTTAGAATCCCTTGAATAATAGTATATTTTAAATCCATTTATTATTTGGATGGAATTATCTTTGGATGGATATATGGGAATAAATTACAAGTACGCCCAATATTTATCTGATGTCTTTATTGAATTAAAAATAAAATTCCTTTCGTCTTGCTTCCAGTAAATATGGTTCTTTACCCAGAAGCTCCGATGCTACTAATATTTCACCCATTGATTCTTCCTTCACAGTCTTTATAAAATCAAAACAGCGAAGATCCCTTAAAAGATGATGATCAACTACTACCTTTGGAATTTCCTGGCATATTTCAATCAGATTTTTCTGTGCAAATTCCACATCCTCTTTTTCCAGGGCAAAACCCTCCAGATAAATTGGTGGACCGCTTAAAATTAGAGTATCCGGGTTTTCATTGAGTATAATTTCCTTTGCTATTTCTGACATAGGCCCCTGCACATCAGAGGCGTGCATTAACTTCTGGTTTTCCCATTCAATGGTGGTAGTTATAACAAAGCCCAAACGGCTTCCTTCAACACCGTGGGGGATGGCTTCTGAAAATCTAAGGTGAGTATCCCCTTCTTGGAATGAATTACCATCGGCATAATGGATGTCCCGAGCTCCTAAATGTTTCAAATTCTTCAAAAAGTCCCTGGCCCGTTTTTGTTGACTTTTATTTATATGGGATGTGGGGTGTTTTATGAATAATTTTTTCCCCTGGTACATCTCCTCAGCAAACTGGGGTGATGAGTCCAGGTATCTTCCTAAACTAAAGGGAGTGAAATGATCATGATGGTAGTGGCTGATAGTCAAAATATTTGCCTTTGCAGCGTATTTCTGCACCCTGGCTCTGGTTTCATGGAGTGCGTCGAATTCATCCTTCCAGGGAGGGAATCCAAACCTTTTGGGGGCTATGGATGTCCCGGGGTCAATGAGTGTCCACTGGTCAGTTTCCACGAAGGTAGCCATGGACCTCACACCCATACTTTCAAAGGCCAGTGGTACAATATTCATTCAAAATACCCCTTTTTGCACTGTTCTGTTGATTTTCATTATTAATTTGAAATCTACATTTTTCATTATTAATTTAACTTCGGCTGATTCATTTAATAACATCCACAAACTGGAAACTTCCCACATCGAATAATCCCTGATCACTGATTTTAAGTTGTGGAATCACCAGTAGTGCCATGAAGGACATGGTCATGAATGGTGAAACCAGTTTACAGCCCATATCCTTAACCACTTCATGCAACAGGTTCATTTGGAGAGATACCTCATCTGCACTCATGGTACTCATGAGACCGGCTACTGGCAGTTTAAGAGAATGAATATCATCATCACAAACTGCAACCAGCCCACCTCTGTTATTTTTAAGGGTGTTAACTGCCAAAGCCATATATTCACTACTGGTACCAACCACGATGATATTATGGGAGTCATGGGCCACACTGGATGCAATAGCACCTTTATCAAGACTGAAACCATTCACAAATCCATTGGCCACGTGATTATTTCCGTATCTTTCCACCACTCCAATTTTCAGAACATCCTGTTCAGGGTCTGCTTTTAAGGCACCATCCACAATCTCTAAATTAGCTTCAGATTCCTCGGTGAGAAGCTGGCCCTCCATCACTTTAATAACTCTCACTTTGGCATTCCCAGTTGTTCTCATGGGATTTATTTCGAAATTAAATGGTTTTAATGTCTTTAAATGGAATGTATTTTCTATGGGGAGTGGTTTGACATTGAAAAGAGCCTTACCTTCACGAGCAACCAGTTCACCATTGATCATAACCTTTTTAACATTGAAATTTTCCAGATCATCCACCAATATCAGATCTGCTCTTTTACCGGGACTTAACAAACCATTATCCAGATTATAATGGGTTGAAGGGTTCAAAGTGACCATGCGGATGGCTTCCACAGGATCAACTCCCAGTTGCACTGCCTTTTTAAGGGTCTGGTTGAGATGTCCCTGTAGTATGTCTTCTGGGTGGCGGTCATCAGATACCAGGAAATCACCACCCACTTTCCACAGTTCTTCCAGGTTCTTGGCTGATGATCCTTCCCGGATCATTATCTTCATCCCTAACCGTTTCTTCTCCATGGCCTCTTCCATCACGCTGCACTCGTGATCAGTGGATATGCCAGTACCTATGTACTTACATAGATCATCACCGGAAAGTAGGGGTGCATGGCCATCAACAGGTTTTGAATATTGGTGGGCGATTTTGATCTTCTCCAGAACAGTTGGGTCTTCCCCCACCACTCCTGGGAAGTTCATCATCTCCCCCAATGCCACCACATCATCCAACTGGAGGAGTTCATCAATTTCTCTAGGTCCTAAAACTGCTCCAGAGGTTTCAAAGGGTGTTGCAGGTACACAGGAGGGTGCGGTGAAAAAGAAACGGAGGGGAACGGTACTGGCATCATTCATCATGTATTTGATCCCGGATATTCCCAGGACATTGGCAATTTCATGGGGATCCGCCACTACGGCGGTGGTTCCATGGGGCACCACGGCCTCTGCAAAACGGGAGGGAGTGAGCATGGAACTTTCAATATGGATGTGGGCATCAATAAAACCTGGGAGGATGTAGTTTTTAAACTCCTCATCCACTTCCCGTATGCATTTAATCAGACCACCCTTGATTTCCACCTCTGCCGGGTAGATCTCTTCTGTGAAAAGGTTTAATAGGTTTCCTTTAAGCATGTACATCCCCTCATGGGTTTAACCTCGTGTTGAGCTATTTTTCAGGTAATACCTAGTATCAATCTTTGGTTAATATCATTTTATCATATATTGTAATTTTAAAAAAAGAATTAAATGTGTATTTTTTTATTATCATCCATATGATTAATTTCATGATAAAGCATGGGCAAGAAGGCCCCAACATCGGTAACAATACCCAGTACTTGGGCACTGCCACGATCACCAAGTTTGGTCACGGTTGCGGGGTTGATATCCACACATATGCTCTTAACCTGGGAGGGGAGCATGTTTCCAACGGCTATGGAGTGGAGCATGGTGGCGATCATGATCACCATATCCACACCAGGAACATACTTCCTCATTTCATCCTGGGCCTCAATAACATCGGTTATAACATCGGGGAGGGGCCCATCATCCCGTATGGATCCGGCCAGTACAAATGGTACATCATTCTTCACACATTCATACATAACTCCCTTTTTAAGCACACCCTGCTCCACGGCATCTCGTATGGAGCCTGCCTGGTTGATCTGGTTGATGGCGTAGATGTGGTGGCGGTGTCCCCGTGCCACAGCTTCACCAGTCTTCACACAGATTCCCAGGGATGTTCCGTAGAGTGCGCTTTCAATATCGTGGGTGGCCAGGGCGTTACCAGCAAATATAACATCAATTAATCCTTCTTTAATCATTTTAGCCAGCACTGGACCGGAACCAGTGTGGATAATGGCTGGCCCTCCAACCACTGCGATCTTACCTCCACGACTTTTAACTTCCCGTACTTCCTTGGCAATGCTTTTAATGAGTGTTCTGAGGGGTTTTTCAGAGGATGCTCCACTCCCCATGAATTCAAACATTCCCTTTTTACCCCTGGGTCTTTGGGGGGCCATAACCTTAATTCCTTCACGGCCCACCACCACCAGGTCACCTTTTTCTATCCTTCCAATGGGTTTAATTATGGCTTGGGGTGTTTCAGGGTCAACCACAATCATACAATCCATTTCAATGTTTTCTACAGGTATCCATTCGTTCTGGAAGCGGATGAAGGTTGGATGGTTGGTGGTTGAATAAAAATCTGCAGGCAGGGTTTTATCCTTGCTGGCTGCCTCTAGATTAACTTCACGAATCTCCACTACCATGGCCCCAATTTCAGCCAGTTCATCTAAAATTTCACCCAAAAGAGATTCACTATCTGCTGAAACTTTAATCCTGGCCAGGCTGGTGTCTTTTTTACGTTTACCCACTTCAAATTCCAGTATCTGGAAGTCACCCCCCATGTCCATAATAAGGTCCAGGGCCCGGGGAAGGGTAAGTGAGTCAATAATGTGCCCAGTAAGCTTAACTTCACGGTTGTACATTTACATCCTCCTATTTTACAAAACCAAGGATCATTTATTCTTCATATCTTGGGAATAATCCATGGCTCAAATTTTATCAGTTGAATCTCAATTTTTACCTATGAACTAAAAATGTAATCATCTTTAAATTCTATTATCTCTAAATATTTGGCTGGATATCTATAAATATTTATACGATATTTGAAAAAAGACCATATCCTAAAAAATAAATCAATTAAACACGTAAAATTTTGTTTTATATTTTATTGCAAGAATAAGAAATCTAAAATTGTTTTAGCAGCATTAATTGAGGTGGTATCTCCAATAGAGTTTGACGAAACCTCAACCACGTCAAATCCAATGACTTTTTTCCCTTCCAGTGCAAAGATAAGTTTTTCCAGATCACGGGGATTCAATCCCCCTGGTGTGGGAGTACCAACAGTAGGGGCATAGGCCGGGTCAAGTACATCTATGTCCACGGTAACGTAGATGGGACCTTTTATCTGGTTGATGGTTTTTTCCATTCCTGAAATATTATCCTGGGCTGTGTGATAATCTATTCCATTATCCCGGGCAAAATCTCTTTCTTCCTCGGAAGCAGAACGTATCCCCATTTGAATTATATTTCGGGGTTCAAGGTCATGTATCCGTCGCATAACCGTGGCATGGGAATATTTCTCCCCCATATAATCGTCCCTGAGATCCATATGGGCATCCAAATGGAGAATAGTAATATCCTGCATATTATGGGTCACGGTAGTGTCATATGACTTCAAAACACCATAAGTGATGCTATGTTCTCCTCCAATGGTTATGGGGGTGATATTATCTTCTAAAATGGATGATACTACTGATTCCAGATCTGTACAAGTTTTCTGGAAGTTTCCGGGAACAGATTCCAGGTTTCCAATATCCTGAACAGTGACGTTCAAAGTCTTATCCAAAAATAGGTTATGTCTTTCAAAGTTGTAGGAGGCTTCCCTCACAAAGAGAGGCCCGTAACGTGCTCCTGGTTGGTAAGTGGTGGTGCTGTCAAATGGCACACCCAAAATACCAAAAAGGGGTTTATCATTTAAAGGGGAGTAATCAGGCTCTGCCTGTGAAAAAGCAAATTTAAGAGGATTTTCAGTATGTAAATACATTATCTGAATCCTCATTAATATCTTTAAAAATCAATATAAATTTCTCATGAGGTTTATTTAATCCTCATGAGTTTTTTGTTACCCATGGCTACAATGTAACCTACTTCTGCCCCTTCAATCAGTTTGTCACTGAGATCGTCTGGTATTGGGACTTCGAAGGTCTCGTAGGTCTCCAGGTCCATGAGCTGGATATCGCTACCCATCAAGGCCAGTACCTGGGCAGTTCGTTTATCAATTATAGGGACTTCTATTTTAGCATCTACTGGTTTTACCAGACCTCTTTTTTGATTGTCAAATACGCCAATAGCATCCACCCGTGCCTTTGCTGCTCCGTGTTTTCCAGGGGATGAAGTCTGAATACTCACTACTTTAGATGCTTCACCATCCAGTACCACATATTTACCTACTTTAAGAGTTTTAACTTCCACTACCTTAGTTGACATGCTATTTACCTCCGTATTATCATGTATAAATTTCTGATCCATTAGGGGATCCATAAATTTTTAGAACCTAGAAATAGAATCTATTACATTAGTATAACTCTGCTATTATTATAACTCTACTTGCAGGGTATAAATATATTTATAGATACCTCTCTCTGATATAGAAATGCCTATATTTTTTTCCCTATTTAAATTTTTAAGTGAATTTTAAAGTGATATGATGAAAGTTTCAATAACATCTGGAAAATCAGAAGGACCCAGCAGACTAAACGCCTTTGACAACGCCCTATTACAGGCAGGCATAGGTGATGTGAACCTCATACCAGTATCCAGCATCCTTCCTAGAGATACGGAGATAGTAGAACTCCCTTACATTAAAGAGGGGGAAATGGTGAATTGTGTCCTATCTTGTGCACATTCAAACCAGTCCGGAGATTTAATAACTGCTGTGGTGGCAGTGGCTACCTCTGATAAATTTGGATGTGTGGTGGAACACTCTGGAGTGAATCAGGACCCTGACTTGATCAAAGAGGAAGCAGAGAACATGGTACGGTATATGATGCAGGTAAGGGATCTTACCATCAGGGAAATTATCATAGCACATGAAAGTCATAAAGTTAAAAAGGAAGGGGTGGCACTGGCTGCAGTGGTATATCTGGGATAATCTTTGACTACTTACAAATCAAATTAATAGTTTAACGTGTTTTATTTAGTTAGGGCCCTTAATTCAAGGGCTGAAGGAGGAGGGTATCATGGATGGAGAAGATCAGAAATTTTGGGGTGAAGTGTGTCAGGATTTAATTGAAGAATCTCAAAGGGCAATTTCTCCCTTAATTGGGTCTCAGAAGGGTGGGGAAATAGTTAAAATGGGTGCTGATGGAACTCCTACTACTCTTATTGATTTGGTGGCAGAAAACAAGGTTTTGGAAGTTCTGGAAGGAGTTGGCAGACCTCTGACTCTCATCAGTGAAGAAATTGGTGAAGTTAACATTGGTGAAGGTCCTCCTGAAGCAGTACTGGTCTTAGATCCATTGGATGGTACCAGCAATGCCGTAAAGAATATACCGGCCTACGGTATTTCCGTAGCAGTGGCACCCATCCCTCCCGGCCATAAGGGACCTCTAACTATTAAAGATATCCAGATGGGTGTGGTTAAAAATTACGCCACTGGTGATATTTACAGTGCAGTGAGGGGCAAAGGAGCTTTTAATAACGGTAAAAGTCTCAAACCCTCTCCTAAACAGGATTTATCACACATATCTTTAGGGGCTTACGTTTACAGGATGGACATGGGGAAAATAGAGGTTCTATGTAAAAGTGTAAGGCGAATGAGAATTATGGGGGCAGTAGCCATTGAAATCTCTTACGTTGCTGATGGAACCTACGATGCATTTGTTGATGTAAGGAATAACTTGAGAGTGGTGGATGTTGCCGCAGCCAAGCTTATCCTGGAAGAAAGTGGGGGGATCGTTACTGATTCTGATGGAAAATCCCTTAATGGGACGTTGAACGTTATGGAGAAAACTTCCCTTGTAGCTACTTGTAATACAGTTATTCATGAAGAAATAATGAAAATACTGGAGGGGATTTAATGATCATGGGTTTGGTTGCTCGTAGTGATGTGAAGGGGGCAGTGGAGCTTGCTTTGAAAATTGCTGACTTTTTAACAGAAAAAAAGGTAGATATTTTATTGGACATGCCCCTAGCAATGGAACTGGAAAAATACCAGGATCAAAGGTGTGAACTGGAAGAAATGGATGTGGATATGGTAATTGCTATAGGGGGGGATGGAACCATACTCCGCACCCAGAGCTTCATCAGCCACAAAAAAATCCCCTTAATTGGAATTAATATGGGAACAGTGGGATTTTTAACAGAAATAGATCCTGAAAATGCTTTTACTGCCATCGAGGAAATCCTTGCCGGAAATTATTTTGTGGAAAGGCGAAACCAGCTTCTGGTGTGGCACAACCATGAGTTACCTCCCGCCCTAAACGAGGTGGTGCTCATGACCCGCAAACCCGCCAAAATGCTCCACATCCAGATCAGTGTGGATGATGAGATAATGGAGGAGCTTCGTGCTGATGGATTGATAATTGCCACACCAAGTGGATCCACAGCGTATTCTATGTCGGCAGGCGGCCCAATTATTGATCCAAAGGTCAAAGCATTTATAATAGTCCCCATATGCCCATTTAAGTTAGGGGCTCGACCCACAGTTGTTTCCGATGAAAGTATCATCAAGGTCAAACTCCTCCGCGAAGGTAAAAAGGCCGTAGCAGTTATTGATGGGCAGTTCGAGGAGGAAATAAACTACATGGACGAGATCATCTTCCGCAAATCAGATAACTGTGCATACTTCGTCCGCCTCACCAAAGATTTCTACCGAAAAGTTCGAGAAAAGTTGACCCAGGGTGGAATCAGTTAATGAACGTTCTCATAGTGGACATGACCCATGGGGGGACCATACTGGCCCATGAATTTTCAAAAAAACAGAACTGTAATGTCTTTGCATGGGATATTTACCACACTCTAACTGAAGAAGATATATCCCAACTTGAAATCCAAGGAATTGAACTGGTTGATGAATCATTTTACCACCAACTGTTCAATGAAAAACTTCCTTCTGCTGATGATAAATCGGAAATACTGGTTGTAGCACCGGTGCACTGTAGATTACTTCACCCTCCTCACATGACCCATCACCAGGCAGTGGGATACCTCCTGAAAGATGACATAAAGGTACCGATTATCGAGATTACTGGAGTTAAGGGTAAAACCAGTACAGCAGCCATGCTTAAGGAGATATACTGTGATAAAAATCCTCTGATACTCAGCAGTCTGGGTGTGGAAGTGGTGAAGGATGCCAAAGGGATCACTCTGAAGAAGGACATCAGCATAACTCCGGCCAGTATTGTAACTGCATGGAGAATGGCACAGGAATTCTATAATGATAAAATTCCAGGGGTGGGCGTCTGTATATTTGAAAGTTCCCTGGGGGGCACCGGAATGGCAGATGTGGGAATCATCACTAACATTGCCGAGGATTATACCATTGCCCATGGAAGTAGTAGTGCCAGTAAAGCCAAACTCCAGATGTTTGAAAGCAAAATAGTGGTCTGTGATATTGATTCTTACCATGAAATTTATTATCCTCATTCTTCAGCATCCCAACCGTCTTCAGCATCCCAACAATCTTTTCATCAATCTTCCCCATTTTCTCGATCTCAATTAGCTCATGGTTCTTCACCATCTCTCCATTTACCTGTAAAAACAGCTAACACATTCTCCATTGAAGAGGGGGAAAATGATAATGCTAATGTTAAGGCACACCACATCCATTATGAACTCCATAAAACCTCATTTTTCGTGGAAGTAACTGATCTTAAAATGGCCGATGGGGAATTATTAAACACTTCATTTGAAGTTTCCACATTTGCACCAGCCCAGCATCACCTGGAAAACACACTTTCTGCAATAACCGCCAGTTTATCACTGGGAACTCCCATAGAATCCATAGTCAAAGGTCTGGAAAACTTCAGAGGGTTACCTGGCAGAACTTCCCTTCTTAAAATTAGGAAAATGACAATTATTGAAGAAATTAATCCTGGTATTAATGTTACCGCAGTGAAAAAAGCAGTTGACATGGTAAAAAATTATGAAAAACCGGCCCTGATCCTGGGGGGAAGTTACGGAGTAACCTGTGAAGAAATTGATGAAGAATCCCTCTCAAACTTCTTAGATCATCTAGATGATGTCTTCTTAATATTAACCGGGGACTTGGGCCTTAGTTTACGAGAAAAAATGGTAAAAAGTCCTGTTTATCATGATAAGATAGAAATGGCAATTAATCATGTAAAAGATGAGGGATTGGAAAATATATTGCTCATATACCGTTCCAATTTTAGAGAATTAAGCAGAAGATAACAGATGATAGGATAACTTTAAATCTTTCCACGATAAACAGAGTAGATGGTTAATTTTTCCCATGACAACATTTATTAAAGATCATAGGAAATCAATCAACTAAGGATTCTTATACTGTCTGCTCTTAGGCAGCAGCTTTTAAATGACAAACTTTCATGACTCAAATTCAGTAAATTCGCCACACTCGGAGATGATGCATTGCAGGTAGGTACAAGGGGAAGCAGTCTGGCCATGGTTCAAACTAAAAACATAATCAGTTCTTTAAGAAATATAACCGATGAAAAAATAGATATAAAAATAATAAAAAGTACCGGGGACAAAATAAAGGACTCTCAACTTTACAATATAGATGTGAAGGGAATATTCACCAAAGAACTTGATAAAGCAGTGCTTGAGGAAGAGGTTGATTTTGCGGTGCACAGTTTGAAAGACCTTCCCAGTGAATTAAATGATGATCTGGAGATTATGGCAGTCCCCCCACGAGAATCACCACATGATGCACTGGTATCATCCTACAAATGGGAAGAACTTCCAGAAGGAGCAACACTAGGGACCAGTAGTATCCGAAGAGAAGCTTTCTGCAAGTATCATCAGAAAGATGTGGATATACAGCCAATCCGGGGTAACGTAGAAACTCGCATAAGAAAAGTGGAGGCTGGTGAATATCAGGCCACACTTATAGCTGAAGCGGGTCTAAAAAGATTGGGACTTACTGATCACATTCAGCAAAGATTTTCATTGGATTATATAACCCCTGCTGCCGGTCAGGGGGCACTGGCAGTTGTCGCTCGAAAGGACACTGATAAAAAAAAGGTATTAAATGCATTGAACCACAAGAAATCTTATCTAGAAATCACAGCCGAAAAGAAAGTATTAGAAGTACTCGGTGTAGGTTGCCAATGGCCTCTGGGAGTTTGTGCCCAGGCACAGGGAGATGAACTGGAGCTTCAGACAATTTTACTCACCAAAGAAGGCGAACTCGTCTCTAAACATCGTATGAGAGGCCCAATAAGTCAGGCGGAAAACATAGGTCTTGAAATTGCCAATCGCATGGGAGATGATTGCCAGTGAAAAAGTTAAACGTGGGAGTTGTTGGTGTAGGGGCCATGGGCCACAACCACGTAAGGGTGTACACCCGACTGAAAAACGCCAACCTTCTAGCAGTCTCTGACCTTATGAAAGGCACCCTTGCAGAGGTATCAAAGAAATACAATACTGTAGGCTTTGTTGATTATGATAATGTGCTTAAAATGCCAGAAATAGATGCAGTGAGTGTTTGTGTCCCCACCACCTACCACTACGAAGTAGTGATGAGTGCCATAGAACAGGGAAAACACGTTCTGGTGGAAAAACCAATAGCATTCACCCTTAAAGAGGCCAAGGACATGGTACGGGCCGCCAGAAAAGAGGGAGTTAAACTGGCAACAGGCCATGTGGAACGGTTCAACCCGGCAGTTCTAGAGGCTAAAAAGCTCTTAAGGGACAAACTTATAGGTGAAGTGGTTTCAGTATCCGCAAAAAGAGTGGGACCATTCCCCCCACGGATAAAGGATGTGGGGGTAACCATAGATCTGGCCATCCATGAGGTGGATGTAATGGCCTACCTATTGGATAGCCCGGTTTCCAAGGTTTACGCCCATGTAGGCAGCCGACTGGAAAAATGTGAATATGAAGACCACGCCGAGATCATGATGGAATTCTACAACAACGCCATTGGTATGTTGGAAGTCAACTGGCTCACACCATACAAAAAACGGCAACTGGAAGTCACGGGAACCGATGGAATAATCTCCCTGGACTACATAGACCAGACTGTAGAGATTTTCGGTAAAAACGCCAGAAATGTCAGGGTACCCCACCACGAACCCCTCATGGAAGAATTGGATTCATTCTTAAATGCAATTATGCTTGATGAAAAACCAAAAATAACCGGGGAAGATGGAATACATGCTCTTAAAACAGTTCTAGCAGCAATGAAATCCGCCAAAGAGAAAATTCCAGTTAAAATTGATATTGATTAAATATTCACAAAAATAGTGTAATAAAAATATAGGTAATACATAAATTCAGATTTCACCATTTTATCATTCAATAAAAATGCAATATATATTTATGTTGGAGGGGTATAATGAACCAGAAACTCATTGAAAAGGCTCATGAACTTAGAAGCAGGGGTTTTACCACTGGAGAAATAGCTGACGAATTAAATGTCTCCAAAGACACTGCTCGGTGGCTTATACTCCAGGGAACCGATAAAACCAAAGAAAAATCTGAGGAAAAAGCACCAGTGGACTTTGCCATTAACTGGAAGAGTCTGGGAGGTAGTTCCACCCGGATGTCCTATGTTTCCGCAGCCATGGCTGACATGGCACTGCAGCATGGTGATGTGGAGGTAGTGGTGGGAATCACTGTGAGTGGGATCCCCTTCGCTACCATGATGGCCGAGTTTTTGGATGCCGACATGGCAGTGTTCCACCCTATTAAACACCGCAAAGAAGAGGATGCCCGGGGAGCAGTTAGCAGTAACTTCGCATCGGTAGAGGGAAAAAGAGTGGTAATAGTGGATGATGTCATCACCAGTGGTGGAACCATTGGAGAAGCCATAAAAGTCTTCCGCAGCCTGGGAGCAGAACCATTGGCAGCAGTGGTACTCATAGACAAGAAAGGACTCACAGAAGTGGAAAAAGTCCCTGTAGAATCACTGATACGTGTCAGCAGACTGGGATAATTCTTAGATAATTTAAATTATTATTTTCTTTTTTTTCCTTTTATTTAGATCGATAATTACAATTTTTTAATATTTTTCTAATATATTCCCCAATATTTCTAATATTTTAATATTTCTAATATCTTCCTATTGTCCGAAAATGATGGCTTGTACAAATAGAATGCCATTTTTTTGATTTATATTCCTAATTTAGGCATAATTTGGTTGTAAGGTAGATATTAGTTAAAATAAGAAAAAACAGGAAATATTAAGATTACAGGAAAATTAAGGGGGATAGGATTAGAGTCCCTACACCCTGTACCTCAATATGGCTCCGATACCTCCGAATGCGCGGAGTAGTTGCATTCCTTCCTCAGTTTCAGTGGATATGATCTCCACTTCAGAGCCTACTTCTTCAGCCAGGGTAACAAAGTCACCAATAACATCTTCAGAAGAAGAAACCTTCATGGTTTCACCACAATTTTCACAGGATTTATCCTTAACTTCACCCTCATTTTTAATGGTCTTCTCTACTTGATTTCCGCAGGAATGACACTGGAAGGTGTATCGTTTAGATTTGATATCCTCTGAGAGTAATAGAACTTCAACTGCACCGTTAATCAGGTTCTGCCGTACTTCAGCTTCCCCATATGATGCCAGGCCATTTTCATCCACCAGTTCCGTCAGGAAACGTTGAACCAGTTTTTTCTCACGCATGATGTCTATTTCCGTGAGGACATCCATGGATTTATCAATAACCTCACGAATACCAAAGTCACCTGTGTAGGAGGTGTCCACGGTGGTTATGATTTTTTGTTTGATTTCATGGTGCAAATAATCTCCATTAATAAAATCCTCTTTTGTATGGCCCGGACCTCCAATAATAATTCCTTTTAGACCTTCTAATTCTAAAAATGCTTCGTTCATATGTTCCCCAATCCTTTTAAGGAACTCATGGGCTGCCAGTTCGATTAACCGGTCGAAACGTCTCTGAGATTGCCCACCGGCTTTGTGTTTTCCAGGAACACCGCTGGTAAGGGTTTTAACTATGTCCACTCTTTTTCCTTTCATAATGGCTATAGTAGCTTCTTTACGGTCGACAACTGCCAGTCCATAGATCTCCTTATCCTCCAGGATTTCCTGAAGTGGTTCCAAGAAGAACTGGGAGTCACAGTGGTAAGTGTAGGTCTGAACTGGTTCTGGTGGTTCGAAGACATAGGTCTCCATCTTCTCGGTGCCTGGACCTCCCTTGGGGATCATCCCCACAAAAAGAACTAGCCCCCTCTCAGGTGGTTTTGGGAAAAGTCGCATACGTTGCATTATAACTTCAATAGCGGACTGGACATTTTTCTTGGTCTGCTTACTTTTAATATTAGCACTCTGGCTGAGTTCTTCTCGCATGTGCTTTACCACATCGCTGATCTGCTTATTTGGAGGTATGTAAACAGACACCAACTCGGTACCTCTCCCTTTTTTATCAGAGAGTTCTTTCAGGGTGCGTTTAACCTCATAAAGTTCGGTTGATGATGGTTCTGACATTTAATATTGCTCCTAAACTGATAAAATTCATAAAAGTACGCTTATTTTAAGGATTCATTAAATATTTTCATTATTTTTTTTATCATATTGTTAATAATGACACGGAATCCTTGTAAACATTAGTTCCAATAATCATTTAATCTTTATCTTAACCTTATATTATATTTTTTCAGAGTTTGGAGAATACATTCATATTGAATAACCATAGATTTCAATGATTTGTGTTTATTTAATTTTTTGGTAATATTTATTCATGTTTATCTGGATATGAATGGATAGTAGGGTTATAGTTTATATATGGTAGAGTTCAATTACAAATTATACTATGGAAATTGTTTAATAAAGTTGAATTTTTTTTGATGATACTATTCTACAGAAACTGCATGGATTTATTGATGATCAAACGGTTCCAATCTTTCGGATTCAATGTATTATCCATTTTTTTGTTATCTGTCTGTCCCAGTACGGATTTAGATATATAAAAAGATTAATGTAGGTCGTTACCGGGGTTTGTCCTGTTTTTAGTGTATCAATGAACAATAATGTCAAATGCTCAAAATAAGCGGTTTTTAATGAATATCCGCTTGCTCACAAATATTTATGGATTGGTTAAGTCATGTCTTTGGTAAATAAAATTAAAAAAACTAATACAAAAAATGAAATTTTATCAGGTGCTACAGTTGCTTTGGCTCTGGTTCCAGAAGCCATAGCTTTTTCTATAATTGCCAATGTAAATCCCCTGGTTGGCCTTTACTCGGCATTCATCATTGGATTGATAACGGCTATAATTGGGGGTAGGCCAGGGATGATCTCTGGAGCCACCGGGGCGGTGGCAATAGTGGTGGTTGCTTTGGTGGCCAGGCACGGTGTTGAATATTTATTTGTAGCGGTAATCCTAATGGGCCTTATACAAATGGCCATTGGCTTTTTGAAATTGGGGAAATTCATTCGCCTGGTTCCCAAAGCAGTGATGTTTGGATTTTTAAATGGACTGGCAATTGTTATTTTCGTTTCACAGTTTCCACAGTTCCAAACTGCTGATGGAAGCTGGATAACTGGATCTGCCCTGTGGATAATGTTGGGATTCGTAGCCCTGACCATGGCCATCATCCAGTTCCTTCCCAGGATTACCAAAGTAGTTCCTGCTTCTTTAGCGGCTATTGTCGCGGTTTCGGCCATAACCATAGGTCTCCAGATACCAACCAGAACAGTGGGTGATCTGGCCTCAATTTCAGGGGGCTTACCTGCATTTCACATACCAATGGTGCCATTAACCATGGAAACTACTATCATTGTACTGCCTTATGCTATTGTAATGGCATTGGTAGGTTTGATTGAAAGTTTACTCACTTTAAATGTGATTGATGAGATGACAGAAACACAGGGAGACGGGAATAAAGAAAGTGTGGCCCAGGGAGTGGCTAATACTGTTTGCGGATTCTTCGGAGGTATGGGTGGCTGTGCCATGATCGGTCAAAGCATCATCAATGTTAGTTCCGGAGGAAGAACTCGAATTTCAGGTATTGTAGCGGCTTTAGGATTACTGGCAATCGTTTTGGTGGGTTCGTCCCTGGTGGAAATAATACCCATGGCTGCATTGGTGGGTTTAATGTTCATGGTGGCCATAGGAACCTTTGAATGGGCTTCATTTAGGATTATTAAAAAAGTACCAGCCACTGATGTAATAGTAATGGTAATTGTGGCTTCAGTAACTGTAATCTTCCATAACCTGGCAGTGGCAGTAATAATTGGGGTTATAATATCTGCCCTGGTTTTTGCATGGGAAAGTGCAAAGAAGATACACGCCCACACTTTCACTGATGAAAATGGTATAAAACACTACGAAATTACTGGCCCATTATTTTTTGGTTCAATAACCGTATTCAAGGAAATATTTGATTACACTAATGATCCTGACGAAATTATCATTAACTTCAGTAAGTCTTCAGTGAGGGATCATTCAGCAATTGAGGCGCTCCATGATATGACTGAAAAATACGCTAAACAAGGGAAAAAAGTTCATTTAAGACATTTAAGTGAGGATTGTCGCCTGCTTTTGGATAATGCTTCAGAAATAATTGATGTAAACCACTGGGAGGATGTTCGATATAATTTATCAGACAACCAGGCAAAGTGATATTCAAAGTTTGGTAATTCACTAAAATGTGATAAATTTATAATTATAATGTTCTGTTTAAATAATAGTATTAATGAATTCCTACAAAACAGGATATGGAACTTTTAAAAACTTGGACATTAAACAGAATATTTAGCTCTAATTATTTATTGGTGATGAGATGCGAGTAGTGATCACAGTAGGTGGATCCATAATAATCAAGGACCACGATTATAAGAAATTTCAGGATTATGCAAGTGTATTGAAGAGTATGGCCCAGGAACACCAGATCATGGTGGTAGTGGGTGGTGGCAGGACCGCCAGGGACTACATTGGAATAGCCAGGGATCTGGGAGCATCTGAAGCCCTATGTGATGATATTGGAATTGAAGTCACCCGACTCAACGCAAGAATCCTTATAACTGCCCTGGGAGATGATGCTTATCCACGGGTACCCCATAACTTTGCCCAGGCTCTGGAATTTTCCACCACCGGCAAGATCGTGGTAATGGGTGGCACTGAACCGGCCCACAGTACTGATGCGGTGGGAAGTATCCTGGCAGAATTTGTGGGGGCTGATTTACTCTTAAACGCCACATCAGTTGATGGTTTGTATGATAAGGATCCCAACAAACATATTGATGCAAGGATGTTCCCGGAGATCACCCCACAAGAGATGTTGGGAATGCTGGCCGATAAGGAGATGAAGGCCGGTACCTATGAATTCATGGATAAAACCGCCATACAGATCATTGGCAGATCAATGATTAAAACAGTGATCTTCAATGGAGAAAATCCTGAAAACCTTAAAAAGGCAGTGAAAGATGAATTGGGCACAGTGATAATGTCCAATAAATAATAAATCATTTTTCCCGAATTATATGGTAAAATTTCTTTCAATTAAGGTTTAATATATCTAATAATTCAAAGTATTGAAATCTTTAAAAAATTAAAGAGGTAATTATTCATGATTGAACAACACAAGCACTGTCCTATTTGTGGGACACCAATACCGCTTAATGAAAGGTTTTGCTCACCTAACTGTGAGCAGGTAGCCCTGGCCAACCAGAAGAAAGTACAAAAAACTAAAAGAATGCTTTACGTCTTATTCGCACTCTTCGTACTGGTATGGTTGTTTTTCATGTTAAGGGGTCAGTTCGGATTTTAAAAAATTATTTTAAAAATGAATTATATTGTCCGAAAGGTTTTTTAAGATTTGGACATAAAACCCCTTTTTAGTGGGTCAATTCTTTTTTTTTAATTTTGAACTATTTGGTTTCGTATTTTCGCAATTAGTTATTCTCTTTCCTAGTTATTCCCTGATATTCAGTATTCCATAGATTAGTAGCCCAATCCCGGTTATAAATCCTAGAATATTAGGGTTCAAGTTGTAAAAGCCCACAATAATAAAAAGGAACCCGAATAGCAATCCGAATATCCCAGCATATACCTTGTAAGTTTTTCTCTCACCCACCAGCAGGGCGATGATTCCGGTAATCAGCAACAGTATCCCGGTAATTATGTATGCCCATAAACCGAGATTTATTAGCCATGAAGTGTTAAACAGGAATGTTATCCCCATTATTATTCCAACTATTCCCACTAAAAAAGGGAATAACCATAGATCATTGGATGTTCTTTCACTGAAGCCTAAAATGGTTAACCATACACCCATTCCCAGTATTAACAGTCCAGATATGAGGCCAAGGGTGGCAAGTCCCACTACCGGGGCGGTTATCATTATAATTGCCACTATTATTGCAATAATTCCCATTATTGTGTTTTTCATTTGTAAACATCCTCATTGATTTATTTACAGCTATCTAATCCAAATTCAAATTGTTATTTGAACTAAACAAGTTATTTAAACCTTTGCAACCTATTTCCATTGGAAAGAAACTAAGTATTAGTATTATCTTTTGTCCTTGGGTTATAATAAATTTAATGATAATTAAATCCGGTTTTTATTGGAACTCTAGAAATGCCTTTTATAACTTAACTCAAATAATTAGAGAACTTTATTAGTACTATAAAAAGATTAATATTATAAACTTAGATATGGGAGAAAATCTAGTTGGGAGATTTAGAAAAATGCTTGTTTTAACCACACCGTCCATAGAGGGGAAGAAGATCGTTGAATATTATGGGTTAGTCACTGGAGAGTCCCTTTTGGGGGCAAATGTATATAAAGACATGTTTTCAGGTGTGAGGGATGTGGTGGGTGGTAGAACCTCTGCCTATGAAGAAGAACTTAAAAAAGCCAGAGAAGTGGCTTTAGAAAGTATGAAAGACAAAGCCACAGATAAAGGGGCAAATGCGGTTATTGGCACACGGCTGGCTTATCATAATCTGGGTGGGACCATGGGCAACACCATAATGGTCACTGTCTTTGGAACTGCAGTTTCCTATGAGGTATAAAATCTAATGGAGCATGAAAAGGCAATTAGTAAAAAACTGATCACTTAAATTTTATTTCATTGAACTTCAGCATGTTTAGGAAGGGATAAGCTTGTTTGTATCGGTATTAAATTTTTTAAAAGATAAACGCTGGGCTTTTTTTGCTATACTCATAGGATTCGCTGCCGGATTTTTATCCGCCTTGATCTGCGTGGTATGGGAACTTAAAATCTTCGGGTTTAACATACTGTTCATTGTATCTCCACTAATAGCTGGGTTTGTGGAAACCTACATAGCTCAACGAACATACGGTAAGAGCACTGGGGCAATCAGTGCACTTTTAATATTTCTATTTATAAATGCCTATGCTTGGCTTTTCCCCCAGGACCCAATTGTGCTCAACTTCTTTACACTGGGAGGTCTGGCACTGATGATACAGGCAGCATTCCCCATACTCATTAATTATCTCATCTTCGTGGTTTTTTTGGGAGTTTTAACCTATGCCATTGGTTATTTGGGGAACCTGTTATCCAAGGCCACCAACAAGGTCCGTAGGAAAACTCCTGAAGGAGAATTAACAGATATTCCTGAGGATGAATCAGAAAATTTGTTAAACAGCCCACAATTGAGTTTTATGGATGATCTGGAGGTTCCACTGGTATCATTACCTCATCTGGATGGTGGGAAGATCACCAAGCATGTTGGTCTGGTAGTTGGAGAAGCCTTTGTAAAAGAAAATTCTGAAGGTACTTCTAAATTGTCTAAAAAACCACAGTTAAATGGCATGAGTTTAAATGAAGCTAAAGAATCTGCTTTGCTTGAAATGCTCGATAATGCTTATGCAATGGGTGCTAACTCTGTGGTCGAAGTTTTAATTGATTATAATGCAATTGGGGGTTTTAAAGGTAGCTCAATTATAGTTACTGCCACTGGAACTGCGGTGGTTTGCCAGTGAGACTTATGATTTACTCTCAGATGAATAAAGTTCGATTATTCCGTATTCCAGCCTATAAGCCTCCTTAAAGAATTCATGGAATGAATTTTGGCTGCTGGTCATAAGAATGGTGATGGTTTCCATTTTTTCTAAAAGTTCTAAGAAATTCTCAGTTGCCTTTAGATCCAGTTCTGCGGTGGGCTCATCAGCGAGTAAGATGGAGGGATTGTTTACCAGGGAACGGGCCAGTGCAACTTTTTGTTCTTCCTCAATGGATAGATTATCAGGGAACCGGTTCCAATTATCCACTTCCACTTTTTCCAGTAATTCCATGGCCCTATTTCTATCAGATGATACCATGGGAAGCAACACATTTTCAAGAATCGTAAGGTGAGGTAGAAGATTAGCTCTGCGAAAAATAAATCCAACTTCATTTCTAATCAGTTTTGAACGTTGATCTTCACTCAAATCAAGGGTTGAAATTCCTTTAACCCTGATATCCCCTGCACTGGGTCTTTTGATAAGGCCTGCCAGATGGATCAGGGATGTTTTACCTGCTCCGGAGGGACCATATACCAGGGTATGGGTGCCGGAGGTAAGTGTAAATGATAAACCTTTAAGGGCCGACACTTCCATCCCACCCTTCTCATACACCTTATTAACATCTTTAAATGTTAAAATTTCCTCAGTAGCCACAGAGAAAAGCCTCCTCCACTGTTATTTGGGAGGTAAACCATGCGGGATAAAGTCCAAGAATAAGACTGAGCAGGGTGGTAATAAGGATGGTGCTTAGGACTAACCAAAATGGTAGTAGCGTGTTAAACAAACCCGGCTCGAAAAAGGTGGATAATACCCAGATACCTACACTTCCAATGATAACTCCAATTATGGATCCAATTAACCCTAGTAATCCTGCTTCAAGGGTGGAACTTATAAGAATTTGTCTTTTTGTAAATCCCATACATTTAAGAAGACCAATCTCTCGCTTTCTCTCTGAAAGGTTGAAGCCCATGGTGTTCATAATTCCCAAAACACCAATCAAAAGGGCAACACTGGCTAATCCATCTAAAATATAAACTACATTAAGAAGAAGATTTTCTAAACGAATTACCAGTTGGTTTTCTGTAAGTGAGGTTCCTAAAAAAGAGTTTAAATAATCAATTGCTGTTAAAGCTAAGTTGGTCTGGTTGTTAGTTCCTGATGTCTGGTTGGTTTCCCCTATTATTTCCCCATTGGTTGTTCCTGATTTTTCAATAAAACTACTAATCCCCAACCCTGAACTTACCAGAATAAGTAATATTATAACTCCCAGTGAGATTCTCAAAACAGTGGAAAGATTACGCAAACGATTACGCCGTAAATTTTTCCAGGATAAGGCATATATTCCCATTTAATCAGCTCGTTGTGTGTTAAATTCACCAGATTATCTATTTGAGTTTGGTTTTAAAAAATATCATTAGGAGAGTTTAAAAAATACCTTGAAGCATTCTGTTTTTTTAAAAGACATAAATGGAAATTAAGTGTTGAGGCTTGTTTAAGCTGGTTTTTTTATTCTAATGTATCGGTAGTAATTTCTGCTGCAGGTTTAAATATTTCAAATATTCCACTGATTATTAGCCAGATACCAATTAAGGCTGCTAAATAGAATGGATTCCAGGCGTATAATCCTAAAATTATGTATATAATACCCATTAAAATTCCCAGAACACCTACTCCTTTGGCAGATCCTCCTTCTCCGGAAAACAGGGTAATCACACCAGACATAAATAGGAAAAACCCGGCTAAATACAGTATAAAGCTAGCTAAGAAACTTAATTCAACTATGTTTCCTACCAGTCCTATTCCAGCAATTATGGCAATAATTCCCAGGATTAAATTGAGAATACTAGTTCCTTTGTTGATTTTCCACCCGGAAAATCCTTGAACCAGGAACCAGATGCCTAAAGCAAGTACTCCGAGTCCTGCTAGGATGCTAACTGTGAAAATACTTATCATTGGAAACGCAATTACTATAAAACCTAAGATAATTGCTACAACTCCTAATAAAAGATTTTTGTTTTCAGCCATTTTTATCAAACCTCCCACAAGTTCATAACAAGCCCCATACGCCTTTCTTTTTATAGTTAATGTTATAAGTTTTTTTCATAAGAATAGCTGGTAATATCAGATATTATCATCATTTACTGGTTTTACAAAAAAATGTATACTATCAATCTTAAAATAACGCTATTAATTGGTAAAAATTATCGTATTAATAACATATTCTGGTTGAATTTTAAAATTTAATTAAATGTACAACATTTATATTAATCCAGAAGAACCAGCCATCAGAAAATAATAATTCGAGTAAGGGATATTAATCTGATAGAATGCCATTTTTTATTTAAATAACAGATTATAGAGTTATTTTTTTAATTAAACCTTATTTCATATTTTTATATTGAGTTTTAAAGATTATTGATGGTTTTTTTATTGGATGTTAATAGTAAATAACAATATTTTTATACATTCAAAGATAAATTTTTTATGGTTAAATATGGATTTAACCAAAAATTAATGGAGGAGTTTGATGAAAAACCCTGTATTAGGTATTTTAGCAATAGTTCTTGGTTTAATTGTGTTAGCGTTTCCACTGGCAGGCCTTGTGGCCGCAAGTGTGTTGACGGGCTTTGTAGTATTGATGATTGCTATCTGGCTTTTAGTTGTAGGTGGATCCCAGATGGAGGTAAGTAAAAGTGCGGGGATAATGAACCTTATCCTGGGTATAATAGTCCTTATCGTAGGAATCGGCCTTATATTCAGCCCAGCGCTGTTCGCATTCTTAGCAGGATTCTTATTATACTTGGCAGGAATTTTCCTGATACTTGCAGGAATAATATCCCTGGCATCCCGTAGTGAATTCAAAAACGCCACATGGGCGGGTATCCTTGGAATAATACTGGGTATCATCTACATAATTCTGGGAACATTCGCCTTTGACCCCATATACTTGGGGGCTTTAATTGGTGTCTGGTTAGTAATAAACGGTATATTTTCTCTACTTGAGTAAATCTGTTACTTATTAACAACTAAAATACAAGAAATAGGCCCTTTAAAAAAAGTGGAAATTAGTTACCCTATATAAATTCTTCATTTTTCTATTTTTCTTTTTTATTCAGGAGCTCTTTAATTTCATTTATTTCTGACTTGATATCATCCAAATCAGTTTCAATGCCTTTAACCTGTTCTTCTTTAACAATTTTTGATTCCAAGTTGTTTACTTGGGTTTCTAATTTTTTAACGTAATCAACACTTTTTTTGGCAAGTTTTTCCCGGTCTTCGCGTAGTTTATCCATTAAAGAAGAAGTAGTAGCTGCCGTTAACAGGCTAGAAATACCGATGGCACTAACCATGGCAATCACCCCAATTAAACGTCCCCAATGGGTGATGGGAACCACATCCCCGTAACCAACAGTGGTGATGGTTTGGATAACATACCATAATGAATCCTCATAGGTGCTAACTTCGGGATTAACTCCAGTTTCCAGTAAGAAAAATGATATTGAGCAGACTAAAAGCACAACTACAAAGAATGCAAATCCATAAACCAGTTTACTTTTAGAAACAAACTTATCTACGGCTTTACCTACCTGACGAGCGGCCATCAGCAAGGTCACTACTTTAATCAATGCGAGAATATTAAGAAGGATTGAAGATGAATCCAGATTTAAAATAATTATTCCAAGAAAATAAAATGGTATAATTGCTATAATGCCATTCCAGTTCCTTTTCAAATATCCTTCTTTTGATTTACTTCTACGGCGCTGGACCCAGTATCCGAATAAAAGCAGAGCACTGGTTACTAAATCAAAATAAGCAATATATGTATATGAATCTATTCTAATTGGCAGAAAAACACTGATAAATAGTAGTAAACTGTCTAAGAATACGAAGGCCAGGAGAATTACTTCCATGACCAGTTCCAGTTTACGACTAAGGTCATAATTCATGATTTCACTTGTTAGTACCATCAAATATTTTTTTCTATTACCCTTTTTGCAACCTATTTCAAAACTTGGAAGACTAGAGCCCTAAAAAATATTAAGTCAGTATTTATTTTTTGCTTGATATTTCTAATCTTCCCAACATTAATTCAATTCATTTCCCGGTATCTTTTTAAGGCACCGGTTTTAAGGCCCAATTCCACTCCTTCCTGGATGAATTTAACATCGCTAATGATCCAGTCCAGATAGTTTTCCAGATAGAGTGGAACACCCTCAACACCGTGATATTTATCAACATTTGCGTGGGGAAGTACCACACTTTTATCCACTGAAAGAGCCAGTTCATTCAATGCATCCATTAACTGTTCTTTAAAACGGGAAATATTTGGTAAAGAAACTCCTGATTCAATTAAAGTTGCCAGGGCAGAAATATCAGCGGCTAACTTCCGGTTGGTTGCCCCGAGTTCATTGTAAAATGACACATCATCGCCCACATCGTTAAAGGTGTCATTCACTTTTTTAATTGCAGATTCTAGGTTTTTATCTTCTAACATGTATTTCCTGAAAGTGGTAACCGCATGCTCATGATTGTAAACCACATCTTCACTGGGAATAACTGCATTCACATATTCCCGGTTGGCACCAATGGTTCTGGCAATCTGCCCTGGCAGATCCACGGTCATCCGGCTGGGTAAGATTAGGTATGCACAAATGAATGCTAAAATCGCCCCTATGGATATGTCAATTATTCTGGCAACTGCATTTTCAAATACGGTTCCAGTGGGCCAGACCAGTACTACAAAGATGGTCATGGCCATTACTGAAAGTCCCATATAGGTGGGATAGAATGCCCGGAATAAGAATAGCATTATAAACGCTATCCAAACTAACATCTGGTGGGGGAAGAAGAACCCAAGGGCAATAGCAAGGAGAATTGCTATAAAATTAAATGAAACTCTGGAAATCATATTGTTTAAGGTACTGGTCACGTCTGGCTTAATGATAATGAGAATACCCATGGTTACCCATATAGCACTTCGTTCATGAGTTAAGTACACTACCATGAGTCCCAGGGTCATGGCCAGGGTGAAACGCAGAGCATGACGTATGTACATATTACGAAGATTGAAGTTAGCCTTTAAAACTTCCTGAAGAGAGTTCCGGGGTGATTCTATTCTCAGTTTTTTGGAAGATGTCTCTTCTTCAGCCAGTAACTCTTTCACCCTTTTAAACAAGCTACTCATGTCCTGAGCCACATCTAAAACAGCATTCATACTTTGATCATTGGCAGTTTCCTGTAGTTTCACTATTTTTTCATCTACAGGTTCCAGATCAAACTCATTTTCATGGTTAGTGATACTCCTGGCAATTTTCAAACTGTTTTGACTGGCAATTTCCATGAAACTCTGGAAAATGTCTTTCGATTCACCTGATAAGCGGGATAAAATTAGTTCTCCATATCCTCGGAATCCATTAAGATAAGTTCCCATCCTGAAAAGTTCATAACTTCTCCTAGAAAGAGGCACACCAGATAATGCATATCTTGTTAATAAAACTTTTTCCAGGGGTGTTCTGGGGTTATAAGGGGATGCTACCATTTTTAAAATATCATCTTTCCGGTGAATTAACTTGGGAATAAATAGAATAGATGCAACCAGGTAGGATAAGGCTATGTAAAGTCCCCAGTCAAGGGGTGGGGCGTTTTTGTTCACCAGCAAAACTGACATGAAGTAACCGGTGAATACCATAAATCCAAATAAACCTGCAGTTTCGCTAAATATATACAGGGAAATACTAAAGAACGCCCAGACTACTGTAAAAAATAAGAAAACAGGCAGACTTGAAAGTGCCAGGGAAGAACTTACAAATGCCAATAACGTCATTAGAAACCCTGCCAAAGCTAGGGGGATGATCTTACGCAAAGGTAGTGGCAGATCTATTATTATAGTTGCCATAAGGGTGATGAACATAACTGCCAGTAAACCCTGATCAAAACCTAAAAATCGGGCTATTAATACAGCTAAAACCATTAAAATGATGGATCTAGCTGCTAGTTTCCATTGGGGACTACCAGTAGGTTTTGAAAGTATCTTTAACTTGCCCATGAAACCCTTCTTTTCCATTTGCACACTCGAACTTGATTATATGGGAAAATTTACAGTTTATTGTTAAATCTTGGTTTATAGTTTAATTATTTTTTTATTTTTCATTCAATTCTTATTAAATGTTAGATTTATTGTTCATTACAGATAGTAAGAAAATGTCTAAAGTAAATAGACGTTATTCTTAAAAATACTTCATTAATCAGTTAAAATAAGTTAATCACCTTAAAAATCCGTCTTCTTGGCGAATACTTTTTAAGTGATGGAAAATAAAATTTAAGTTATGGGCTTAAAAAATGATGAAAGGCCAATAATAATTCGTAAACCTCAAATAGGGGATGGATTTCACATCCACAATCTAGTTCAAAAATGTAAACCATTGGATATTAATTCTTTATACAGTTATCTGTTGGTATGCAGTCATTTTGATCAGACCAGCGTTATATCAGTATTAAATAATGAAATAGTTGGTTATATATCTGCTTACATTAATCCGAACCAAAATAAAACTCTTTTTATATGGCAAGTAGCAGTACATCCTGATATGCGTGGTTATGGTCTGGCCACCAAAATGATAATGGATATCCTTAATAGAAAACAGACTAAATCAGTTGAATTCATTGAAACAACAGTAACTCCTTCAAATCAAGCTTCAATGTCTTTATTTGAGAAAATAGCTTCTCAATTGAATGCTAATCTTAAAAAATCCCCACTTTTTACCAGTGATCTATTTGGCAAATTGAATCATGAAGAGGAATTACTTCTCCGGATAGGCCCCTTAACTAAATAGGAGAAATTATTGATTAGAAATGAGAATAGTGTTATAACGTAGTGATTAGATGAAAACATTCAAACAGCATGAATCAGAAGTACGCAGTTATATAAGGAGTTTTCCAGCAATATTTAAGAAAGCAAAGGGTTCAATCCTGTATGATGAACAAGAAAATGAATATATTGACTTTTTTGCAGGTGCAGGGACTTTAAACTATGGGCATAACAATCCCCTGGTTTCAGAAGCTCTTATAAAATATATACAGGACGATGGTATTATTCATGGCCTGGATAAAGCTACTACGGCCAAAAAAATATTTTTAGAGAAATTCTACGATATAGTCCTACACCCCAGGCATATGGAATATAAAATACAATTTACTGGACCTACTGGTACTAATGCAGTTGAAACAGCTTTGAAATTAGTTAGAATGGTTAAAGGTAGGAGTAATATCATTGCATTTACCAATGCATTTCACGGGCTGACATTGGGGTCTATGGCAGTAACAGCAAATTCATTTTACCGAGATGAAGCATTTATCAACCGAACCAATGTAAGTTTCATGCCATTTGATGGATACTTCGGCGAGGATGTTAATACCGCAGATTATCTTAGGAAATACTTGGAAGATCAAAGCAGTGGAGTGGATCTGCCAGCGGCAATAATTCTTGAATGCATTCAGGCTGAGGGTGGTATCAATGTGGCTAGTGATGAATGGCTTAGGAATATCGAACAAATATGTAAAGATTTTGACATATTACTAATTGTGGATGATATTCAAGTAGGTAACGGCCGTACTGGAAGTTTTTTTAGTTTTGAAAGTTCAGGAATCAACCCTGATATTATAACACTTTCTAAATCCATTGGAGGGGGTTTACCCTTGTCCATGGTGCTATTGAAATCAGAATTAGATCAGTGGAAGCCGGGGGAACATACTGGAACATTTAGAGGTAATAACCTTGCTTTCATAGCATCTGCAGAGCTTTTAAGCTACTGGGAGAACGACAATATACCCAACACAGTTAAGAGCAAAGAAAAAATACTCAAAGAAAGGTTAATGGAAATAAAAAATGAATATCCAAGTATTCATGGGGAAGTTCGTGGGAAAGGATTGATATATGGGCTTAAAATTCCCCTTAGAGGGTTTTGCACTGAAGTATCAGAAGAAGCATTTTCAAGAGGTCTTTTGATAGAATTGGCTGGTGCAGAAGATGATGTGCTGAAATTTCTGCCCCCATTAACCATCGAGCCTGATTTAATGACTGAAGGTTTGCAAATAATTGAAGATTCTATTAAATCTGTTCTGGAAAAAAGAGAAGCCATGGTTGAGGATTTAAATAATGATAGTTAGAACCTTAGAAGAAATTGAAGGAACCCGCCGTGAAATTTTTGCTGAAAATAATAACTGGGTAAGTAAACGTTTTATTTTAGCAGAAGATAACATGGGGTTTTCCTTCAATGAAACCATAATCTATGCCAATACTGAAACTTTAATTTGGTATAAAAATCATTTAGAAGCGGTTTACTGTGTAGAAGGTGAAGGTGAAATAGAAACTACAGAAAATGGCATTGTTTATCCCATTAAACCAGGTACACTGTATGCTTTAGACAAACATGACCGTCATTATCTTCGAGCTTATGGAAAGGATCTTCGTTTGCTATGTGTCTTTAATCCACCACTGGTGGGTGATGAGGACCATGATGAAGAAGGTGCCTATGTTAAATCAAGTAAACAATCTAACCTCTGAAAGTGAAGATCTTCTGATGGTATAACAATTTCTAGAAATACCAAAAACCTCCTGAAGATACTATTCTAGGGCTTCAGGAGGTTAAGTCATCTATTTAACCTAATTTATGTTTTTTGTAGGTTTTGCTACGCATGAAAACACATTTTAAAAAATTTTACTTATGCATTATTTAATACTCCCTCTAAAATCTTTGTTTATTTATTCTTAAGAAAGAGTAATATGCCTATTCCAACTCCTTAAAGATAAAGAATACCCTTAAGGACCATCTAATATTGCAAAATAAATTTTAATTTGTATGTAAAAGTTATAGATATAAATATATAAAATGGGGAGATTAACAGATGAGCTATTTAAATCCTAATCCGAAAGATATGAGTCCATTGCAGAGGAATTTGTTGAGAATAATGAGGATATTCCTTTTAGTTGCCGGTATTTACATCACCATCTTTGGAGGGGTGAATGGAGCGGAGCGAATATTCGGGATCCTGATCCTGGTGGCACTGGCCATAATCAACGCCCCGGTACTGGTCACTGGAAACCGAGTTCGTGCCCTTCCTGTGGAAATTGAACTCCTACTCCTGGCCATGGTATTATTTGAACTGGTGGGAGGGGATGCACTGGGATTATACGTTAGACTTCCCCACTATGATAACTTCATGCACTTCATGCTACCCTTGTACATTGCTCTCATGGGGATGATGGTAGTATACACCATGTACTACTACGGGAGGTTAAAAGCATCATTGGCTGAGATGGCCATCCTCATTGTTATTCTAACAATAGGATTTGGGGGTATACTGGAAATGGGTGAATACACCTATGATACATACTTCTCCAAGGGACCAATCGGTCAGATCACAGGAAACACACAGATGCAGGGTTCACCAACCCAGGACCCCTTGGATGACACCATGAATGACTTATTCACCGACACCGCTGGAGGAATTGTGGGAGCCATTTTAGGAGTGCTACTCATAAGAAGATCAGAACGGGAAGGTGGGCACTGGAAAGTTGCTGATGAAATAGAGCATATGGGTAATTAATGATAAAGTAACCAAAAAAATTCCTTTCTCTATTTTTTGCACCGATAATTAATACCTATTTTTCCCCAAAAACGGGTTTATGGGTTTAAAATCATTTAAAAAATTTTATATAAGTTAATTGTTATAATGTCATTGTGTAAAATTTATTCAATCCTACAAAATTATTAGTTTGCAGTTATTTGGTTGGGTAGTGAATCTCATAAGGAATCGGTTTTAAATGAAAGAAAAGGATCCCAATGCCCTGAAATATAGGCAGAAGTTACAGAGGGGAATGACGAACTGGCGTCATAAAATAGGAAACCCTGAATTCAACCATAAAGATTTCCAAGTGGAACAGGTTGAAGTCATAGTACCCAACCTTGATCCGGTTTTCCACAATTACCGCCTGCTGAACCTCTCGGACATACATCTCGGACAATGGATCACACCAAAACATTTAGAAGGTGTGGTGCAGATGGTAAATGATGAAAAACCAGATTCTATTACTATAACTGGTGATTTTGTTTCTTACATACTGGACGATGTGGCTTGGGATCTGGAAAACTCCTTAAAGAAGCTAAAACCTAAAGAATTCTCATTAGCAGTTTTGGGAAACCATGATCACTGGTTAAGTGCAGATAAGATACGGGAAATATTACACCGGTCCAATATTATCGATGTCAGTAACAGTTTCCACACTATCACTCATGATGAAGCTCATCTGCACATTGCAGGAGTGGATAGTGTGATGTTGGGTAAACACCGCCTTGATTTGGTACTGGAGAAACTCCCTGCAGAAGGACCAGCCATACTTCTGGCCCATGAACCTGATTTTGCTGATATAAGTTCTATTACTGGACGTTTCAGTCTGCAAATATCCGGACACTCTCATGGGGGGCAATTCTTAATACCGGGGCTGGGCACATTCATTCGGGGTCCTCACTTCCTGAAATACCCTGCTGGGAAATATATGGTGGGGGATATGGTTCAATATACCAGCAGAGGATTGGGGACAAATGTATTCTGGTTTAGAATTAACTGCACTCCTGAAATCACGGTATTAACACTTAAATGCCCAAAAGATGTGATTTAAGGGTGGCTATACATAATTACAATGATCTGAATGGTTAAAATTTAATAGACTATAAAAATATTATTTAAGTGGATTAAAATTAAAATGATGAGTTAAGAGGGAGAATAGCCTGTATTGGGGGATAATCTGGATGGGAGATGGGGAAAAACATTCATTAGATTGGCATAGTCAGATCCAAGGCCATTCTCGTTTCTACTGGTTAGGTAGAACCCTGGTTATGTGGTTGGGGGGATTTCTGGGATTTGTGATTATTGATTATTTGTCAGTGGGGCTGCATTTTGATGATTGGTACACTGCGTTTATAGCTGCAGGGGTGGTGGGCATTCTAAATGCGATGTTCTGGCCAGTGTTAACCAGAATATTATTGCCCTTTATGGTATTTACCGTGGGAATAGGGGCATTGCTGTTAAATGCATTTTTATTATGGCTGGCCAGTGACTTAGTGGCTGGATTTACCATTGAAGGACCTGCCCTGATATTAACGCCCATTGCCATGGCTGCAGTAACTGCAGTGTTATCTGCTATTTTAACCATTGATGATGATGCCACTTATTATCGGAGTGTTATCAGAAAGTTTAAAAAGGGCAAAATTAAATTTGATGAAAAACCAGGTGTCATCTTTTTGGAGATAGATGGTCTTGCCTTTAACATTCTTAGTGAGGCTCTGGAGAAGGGAGCCATGCCCACCCTTAAGAAATGGCTGGAAAATGGCACTCATAGGGTGATGCCATGGGAAACTGACTTATCCAGTCAAACCGGGGCCAGCCAAGCAGGAATACTCCATGGGAATAACCACAATATTCCCGCATTCAGATGGGTGGAGAAGGATAAAAACAATAAGATCATGGTATCCACAGGATTAGCTGATGCCCCAGTTATTGAAAAAAGGATTTCAGATGGTAACGGGCTTTTAGCCTGTCATGGTGCCAGTAGAACTAACCTTTTCTCAGGTGATGCAGGTGATGTTATTTTTACCTACAGTCAGCTTAAAGACCTGGGAAGATTTTATAGCCGGGCATGGTACTATGTTTATTCTTATCCATCTAACTTCGCCCGTATCGTAGCACTATTCCTGTGGGATGTGCTGCTGGACTTGGCATCCCAAATAGTCCACTGGATAAAAAATATTCAACCTCGTATAAAGCGAGGTTTAATTTATCCATTTATAAGAGCAGGAGCTAATGTGTTCCTCCGTGAAGTTACCACAGCTGTAGTTATTGGAGACATGCTGGACGGTAAAATTGACGTGGCCTACGTAACCTACCTTGGATATGATGAAATAGCCCATCATTCTGGAACTCGGGATTGGGATGCCTTCCACGCCCTTAAAAAGTTGGATATGCAGTTTCATCGTTTGGATAACGCCCGTAAATACTCACCACGCCCCTACCATCTGGTGGTTCAATCAGACCATGGTCAGACCAATGGAGCCACTTTCCTGCAAAGATATGGTTTGAGTCTGGAGGATCTGGTCCGGGATTTAATGCCTCCAGAAACTCGTATCTACAGTGAACTCTCTTCCAATGAAGACCACTTTGGCCAGGCAATCCAGAATCCCATTGAAGATAGTAAAAAATATATAATGGGCAGAAGTGAACCAGTGGTGGACGAAAGCAAGTATATCTTTGATACAACAGTAAAAAAGGCTGATGAAACTCCTGTTATTAAGGGAAAAGTATTAGGCTACTTGCAACGTCACCAGATCGGAGAACTGCATTCAAAAGTATCTTCTGCGAATGCTCAGGTTATTGTCCTGGCATCTGGAAATCTGGGTCTAATATACCTAACCGAACATGTTGATCGGTTAACATTTGAACAGATAAAAACCATTTACCCTGATCTTATCCCTGGCCTGGTTCAACACGAGGGAGTGGGATTTGTAATGGTCAGTTCCAAGGAACATGGGCCAATGGCCATGGGAAGGGAAGGAATCCAATATCTTAAAGATGGAACTATAGAAGGAGAAGACCCATTAACTCCTTTCGGACCAAGAGCAAATGAACACCTCCTTCGCACTGACAGTTTCCAATACGCCCCGGATATTCTGGTTAATAGTTTTTATGATGAGGAAAAAAATGAAGTGGCTGCATTTGAAGAACTGGTGGGTAGTCACGGTGGTTTGGGCGGTGAACAAACACAGCCATTTATCTTATATCCTTCACAATGGTCTATGGGTTCTGAAGAGATAGTTGGGGCTGAAAAATTATATAAAGTTCTTAAAAAACAGTTGGAGCAATTATAAAACAGGTTTACAAGTATATCCTCTGTTATATTAGGAATTGAAAGTTCAACATATTAGGATATTTTAAAATTAAGATTTAAGTTGTAAAACTTTGAGATGGAAACTATGAGTCAAAAGAATGGTAAAAACAGGAAGGATGTAAAGATTGGATCTGAAGTTTACATTGTGCTCAAAAAGGATCAGCGTAGTGGTAAAAGAACTAAAGGTGTGGTTAAAGATTTATTAACCCGCTCCGCATTCCATCCCCATGGGATAAAAGTACGGCTTGAGGATGGCAGAATTGGAAGGGTTCAAGAAATAATTCAAGTAAAAGAATAGAAGTTAGCAAATTCATAATTTCCGATTAATTGAAAAACATTAATTAAACTACTATTAAGAGCATTAATATTGATAAAAATGTAGTATTTATAAAAATAAGGAATTAATTAAATAGGGGTTAAAAATTTTTAAATAAATTTTAAAAAGGTTAAAAAAAGGTTAGTTATATTTATTTCTCATCCTGGGTGACTGGGATCTTCCAGAGATAACCTACTTTTTTACCGCTTAATTGTTTATTTTTACCTTTTTTCTTGGTTAATTGGGCTTCACTGCCTTCCCATGATTCAACGTGTTCATCTAGGTATCTGGCTATTTCTTCACTGTATTTTTTGGTTCCAATGGTGTAATTATCACTTTTATTACGGATATAACTGATTCCGTCACCTTTTTCTTCCATTACCTTGGATATTTCCATTATTTTTTTATAAAAATCTACTGACATAATGAGGTCTCCTTAACTTTATTTGGTTAAAAAAATATTCATGAGTTTGTTAGGTATTTTATTCATTTTTTAGTTCGATCCATATAATTGTATGGTTTAATAGAAAAATAATAAAAATTGGTGGGAATAAATAGAGAAAAATTTTTTATAATCTTTTTCTCTAAATCTCTTCCAAACCACTAGAGTGTAACACCCATGTCTAACTGTTCTGTGAGTTCTTTGTACCTGTTACGAATGGTAACTTCGGTAACTCCTGCTATGTCGGCCACGTCACGTTGGGTTTTCCTTTCACCGAGTAATACTGATGCGATGTAAAGGGCAGCGGCAGCAACTCCTGTAGGCCCCCTTCCGGAGGTCAAACCTTTTTCCATGGCTTTTTCTATGATTTCTATGGCTTTGGATTGAACTTCTCCTGATAGGTTCAGTTCACTGGCAAAACGGGGCACGTAATCCACAGGACTGGTTGGTGGTAGTTTGATGTTCAGTTCCCTGGTAAGGAAACGGTAGGTTCTACCCACTTCTTTCTTGCTTACACGGGATACTTCGGCTATCTCATCCAGGGTTCGGGGAACATTACACCTTCTGCAAGCAGCGTAAAGTGATGCTGCAACCACTCCTTCTATGCTTCTTCCTCTGATGAGTTTGTTCTCCACAGCGTTACGGTATACTACTGATGCAGCTTCTCGCACACTTCTGGGGAGTCCCAGTCGTGATGAGTCACGGTCCAGTTCTGAGAGGGCAAAGGCTAGGTTACGTTCAGTTGCACCTGAAATCCTGATTTTTCTCTGCCATTTCCTGAGCCGGTACCACTGGGCCCGGTTCCTGGCGGGGATGTCACGGCCGTAGATGTCCTTGTTTCTCCAGTCGATCATGGTGGAAAGACCCTTATCGTGGATGGTGTAGGTGATAGGTGCACCTACCCTGGTCCGCTTGTCACGTTGTTCATGGTCGAAGGCCCTCCATTCAGGACCCATATCCACCAGGTTGTCGTCAATTACCAGACCACAGGAACCACAAACGATTTCTCCACGTTCATGATCATTTATAAGTTTTTCAGACTGACATTCAGGACATTTAGTCTCGATTTTTTCAATTTCAGACATATCCTGTTTCATCTGTTCTTTTCCTGAAACTTCTACCTTCTCTTTAGCAGTTTCTGGAATTTTTTCAACTAATTCTTGCTTCGTTTCCGTCGCCCCCATTTCTTCTTGGCTTGTTTTGGCACATAAAGTGTCTCTCCAACTCGGTTTTCAAAGTTTTCAGAAATTGATGCAAGGATCTTCACAGATATGTATGGATCCTTAGTAGGTCCGAAGACATCATGAATAAACCCTACTTTCTTACGACGAGAGTTAAAAACAGACAATCCTAAAGCGGGTGTTTGGTTCGATCGGAGTATAATTCGTCCTCTGTTTGACAAATGTAGTATGCTTCCAAGTTTCTTCATGCACTAAACCGAAAATTTTATATACTCTATGTTCTTCAATTTCTAGTATATAAATCTTTCGATAGCTTTATAAAAAAGATCACTAAATGTATCCTAATTTTCACTAATCTGCGCGCTATGAATCGGCTGATGGTGAGTTAACACTTTTATTCTTAATCTTGCGCCCATAGTAGAGTGCTGCCAGCGCACCAATTATGGTGGGAACGAAATAACTGGCCAAACGATCAATGAGGCTGGCGGCCATTACCACATCAGCTGAAACACCAACCACTGCAAAGAGGCCAATTAAAGTAGCTTCCCTTATTCCCCAAGCACCCGGAAGTAATGGTAAGAGACTAATCAGAATTCCAATGGTGTAAATTATTACCAGGGGTAATACTGGGGGGTATACTCCTAAAGCCCCAAAACATACATACATTCTTAACATGTCAAAGCCCCACATGGCAAATGATAGAATAAAGGCCAATAAGAATATTTTCCGGTCTTTCAGTGCAGTGATAAAACCAGTTGAAAACCGGTTGATATAGAAGATTATTCTGTCACTAATCTCATTAAATGAAATTTCTTTTTTGGTTAGGCGGACTGCAGTGGGATAAATGGATCTGGCAATTGATATAATTACCCGTTGAGTGATTTCTTTTCTGAGACCAGCATAGATCAGTATTCCAAATAGGGTTATAGATGCAATAATCATGGCTATTACAAATATTCTGGTTACTGGAGGTATATTCCAGCTTAACAAAAACAGGGCAGCGATAATTGATATCAAAACGAATGGTAGGAATTCAAATACCCTATCTGCAGTCGAAGATGCAAATCCTATTTCAAATGGTGTTCCTTCCACCTCCTTTAACAGGTACGCCCTCAGAGGCTCTCCACCTGCAGCACTGGGTGTGACATTGTTCCCGAATAAACTGGCCAATAGTAACATTAGAAGGGTGGTGAATTTAGGGGAGGTGTCTACCACATCCAGAATCAGCTTCCACCTTAATGTCCAGACCACATTTATTCCTATTTCTAATACTATATTAAATAGAATCCATTCCCATTTGGCTTTTCCAAGGGCTGAAACTACATCATTAAAGCCGATAAGAAAAGTCATTACGAAAATCAAAAAAGCAGCGACAGCAAAGGAAACAAGAATCTTCCATTTATGTTTTCGTAAAACTTGGTAAGTGTCCTGCATCAAACACCTCTATTAAAAAAACCTTACTCAAAAAAATCTTTGGAAATGGGATGTAAAAATAATCCACATCCAAAATAATTATGTACAACAATTTTAAAGGTTATTAATATTTAATTACAATCAAATTCCTAAAATATCAGATAAAGATACACCTTCTTCAAGTTCACGAAGTATTTTATCCTCATTATTTTTAATCTGCATTGACTTTTTGATCACTTTATCCAAAAATACTTCAGCCACCACCACTACTCCACAGTCATCACCAAAGATCCAGTCTCCAGTTTTAACTTTAACCCCTCCACAATCTAGGGGAATGTTAATTTTCCCCTCGGCCCGTGGTGTTCCAGCATGGGGGACTACAGAACTTGAAAAAACAGGGTAATTCAGTTCTCGGACTGCAGATACATCCCGCATTGCACCATAGATCACTGTGGCTTGAATACCTTTTTTCTGAGCGTATTTACTAAATAATTCACCCCATACTCCAATTTCATCCCCGTCACAACATATAAAAACTATTTCGCCCTTTTTGGCAGTTTCAATAGCTTTTAATGAAGTTCCCCAATCGTCCTGTTGGGTTTTAACCGTGACTACCCTACCACTTATCTTTAGATCATCCTTGATAGGTTTTACACCGGGAATAACTCCGTACTCCCCAGTCAAATTTTTTAGGGAATCTGAAATCTGAGACGTGCTTACTCCTAGGTTTTCCAGGCTAAAATCATTGTGTTTTCCTTTTTTTTGGGATGAAAATTGTCCTAATAAAAAATCAGCGGAAATTTCCATTTTATTACTCATAAAATCAGTCCTGAGGTGTGGTTACTTCTTCAACCATGGTCCTACCAGCCACAACTTCGTCAACACTGTGTATGGAACCACCGTACTGTTCAATGGCCTTACTTATTTCCTCAAAGTCCAGGTCATTACCCTGCATGGTGACCTTTATGTTTTCAGTCTCCTTATCAATTTCCATGAGAGTAACGTTAACACCTTCCACACCACTTACTTCGCTTATAAACTTGGCAAAATAGGGTAATGTTGGTTCATGGGGTTTTAATACATCTAGTACGATTCTAATGAGACCTTTTGCCAATTTAGGCCCTCCAATTGTCTGTAATCAATGTTTTCATTTTAAATTCTATGTGTAATTCCATGTATAAATTCTTTATTGGGAATATTATAAAACTTTATGCACAAATACACCCCAAAATTCACATGAGAAAATTAAACATGCTATTAAAGTTTTAAAGAACTTTAAATTAATAAAACAATCGTTGTTAGCACAGGGAGTCCTATAATCCTATTTAAACAATTTTAGTGGGAAAGAAGTATTGTTGATTACTTCAATTTTATATAGGAGATGGTTTATATTATTCTGTAGATACTTATTAGCACCATCAAAAGGGCTTTAACATGAGTTTTATAAAGTTGTCCAATTTAATCGAAGAGCTTAAGATCATTGGGGAACAGGGAATACCAGTTCTAATTGAAGGTCAAAAAGATGAAAGGGCCTTGAGAGAACTAGGGGTCAACGGTAATTTCATAAAAGTTTCCGGTTCAGGACTTAAACTCTTTGAGATAGCGGAGATAGCAGCTCAATCATCATCAAGAGTAGTTATATTAACTGACTTTGATCGAAAAGGCAATCAACTTGCCAAAAGATTATCAGAGGATATTCAAAGCCTCGGTTCTCATCCGGACCTCCGATTAAGGAGAACCATAATGGGTATAACCCGTCGTTTTATTAAGGATATCGAGAGCCTCCCTCGGCATATGGAACAACTGGAACTTGAAGAAAACCCATCTGGTGGGCAATGGTATTACTATCACTAGTAGTATTATCCAGATACTGATACTTCAGGCTGCATGACTACGCCTCATTATCAGCAGTATCTATACATTGATGGAGGCCCAAAAAATGGGAAAAGAAGAAATCAGTACAACTAAATATCTTATTCACGCTCAAATAAATGCTAACGGAATTGTGGAGAAACCAGATGTGGTTGGTGCCATATTCGGACAAACAGAAGGACTTTTAAGTAATGATTTGGATTTAAGGGAACTACAAAAAACCGGCAGAATCGGCAGGATCAAAGTGAATATCAACTCAAAAGCAGGCCGATCCAAAGGGGAAATAGTTATTCCCTCCAGTCTCGACCGGGTGGAAACCGCCATCCTGGCTGCATCCCTGGAAACCATAAACCGGGTAGGTCCCTGCGAAGCCTACATACAGGTTAACAAAGTGGAAGATGTAAGGGCAGTTAAAAGAAGGAAAGTAGTGGACCGTGCCAAAGAGCTCTATAAGGGGATGATGGAAGAAGTCACCCCGGAAAGCCTCAAAATGATTGAAGAGGTTAAAGAAGCCATGCGTATCCACGAAATCACTGATTTCGGTCATGATAAACTTCCTGCAGGACCCAATGTAGCATCATCCGACGCAATCCTGGTGGTGGAAGGTCGTGCCGATGTTTTAAACCTACTCCGCTACGGTGTGAAGAATGCCATAGCAGTGGAGGGAGTCAGCGTACCCAAAACCGTGGCCGAACTCACCAAGAAAAAAACCGTAACTGCCTTCTTAGATGGAGACCGGGGCGGTGACTTAATTCTCAAGGAACTTCTCCAGGTAGGGGAACTGGACTATGTAACCCGTGCCCCTCGCGGTAAAGAAGTGGAAGATCTCACCAAAGATGAAGTAATGGTAGCTTTACGGGATAAAATACCGGTAGAACAGATATATCATGACCTGGGAATAAAACTGGATAAACCAGAAAAGAAACCAGCAGACAAAACCCCTGATAAAATCAAATTACTCAAAGGAATACTCAAAGATGTGGAAGGCTCAGGGAACGCAGAAATCCTGGATGATGCTTTAAACATCCTCAAAGAAGTGAAAGTAGAATCCCTCTACGATGAAATAAAAGGTTTACAGAATGAGGGTGCCTACGCTGTGGTTTTTGATGGAGTGGTAAGTCAGAGACTGGTTGACATCGCCAAGGAAAAAGGATTAAAACAGATTGTGGCAGTACGAATGAGTGAAGTTGTTAAAAAACCAAGTCCACTGAAGATCATTACCCGATAGAATATTTGGGATGAATAGTGATAATTTACTCTTTCGAGCAATCTAAACTTACTAGATTACCGATGATAGTTGCAGTGGCCTGTAACTATCAAAACATTTTATTTTCATTTATTATACAATTTTTTTAATTTATCCACCAGGATTTCATACAAAACCCTAAAATAGGGGGTAAAAAATTTTTGAGGTGTTATTATGTATATTAACATGAAAAATGAATCTTTAAGAGATTTCCAGAGTACTGCTGATATTCAAATACCTCAAGATCCGCTTGAAAGGGTTATTGGGCATGATGATATTATAAAATTTGTTAAAATAGCTGCTAAACAGCGTAGAAATCTCCTTTTGGTTGGACCTCCTGGGATAGGAAAATCTCTCATAGCTAAAGCCATCTCAGTACACCTAACTAAACCACAAGAAGAAATCACGGTTGTTCAAAATCCAGAAAGACCAGAACGGCCCTTTGTAGAAATTAAAACCCGTAAAGAAATAGAAAGTGAAATCAAAGAGTTAAGGAGAGCTGAGGGGGAATTGGTCAGTCCCCAGGATGTTCCAGAATTGGTGGCAGAACGACTTGGATTCCGCTGCCCGAACTGTGAAAGCTACACCAGCGCCTATCAAAGTATCTGCCCTCAATGTGGGGCAGACAAATATTCCCATATTAACGCCCGTCGGAAAAACCTGGGGGATCTTTTGGGAATGTTTGAGATGAACAGTGGTCCAGTGAGCATTCCCCAGGACAGGGTTACCACCACCCGCATGAATCAGGGTAGGGAAGAGGTGGTGATTTACCAGCGATCAGATGGGGATAAAATTAAAATACTGGACCAGCACGCCCTGGAAAAGAGAAGGGAAATGGTTGAGGAAAAACCCAAAAACATAATTGTCCCCCTGGAAAGAAAAAGTTTCATCCAGGCAACCGGGGCCAGTGAAACAGAATTACTGGGTGATGTCCGCCATGATCCATATGGAGGACATCCTGATCTTGGAACACAGCCATACGAACGGGTTGTTCCCGGTGCAGTTCATGAGGCACATGAAGGAGTGCTTTTCATTGATGAAATAGTTCATATAGCATCTCTGCAGCGTTATATCTTGAGTGCCATGCAGGATAAGGTGTTTCCCATTGTGGGCCGAAACCCCCAAAGCGCAGGAAGTTCAGTGAAAGTGGAAGATGTTCCCTGTGATTTCATCTTCGTAGCGGCCTGCAACATCCGGGATATACAGTACATATTACCTCCGTTACGCTCCCGTATCCAGGGAGAAGGGTATGAAATACTAATGCGCACCACTATGCCGGATAACATGGAAAACCAGGCTAAAATGGCACAGTTCGTGGCCCAGGAGATTGAACTGGATGGGAAAATACCCCATGCCACCAGGAGTGCAGTTGAAATAATTGTGGAAGAGGCCCGGAGAAGAGCACGTGTTATAGATGACCAGAGTGATGCCCTGACTTTAAGACTTCGTGATCTGGGTGGTCTAGTGCGAATGGCCGGTGATATGGCAGTTATGGATGGAAGTTCTTTAATTGGAGATAAACACATAAAATTCGCTGTTAAAAATGCCATATCCATTGAGGACCAAATTCTGGAACGTTACCAATCCTTTGAACAGGCCATGGATCGTGATCTTTCCAGTTCACAGAAAATGCATTCTGTTGGAAAAGGCACACCCAACGACCATGTGGACCGTAGCTACCTTTAAAGACCCATTATTCTTTGGGTTTATTTTTTTTTGTTTTTAATTTGAAGTTGTACTATTAATCCAATATTAATTTGGAAAATGAAAAGATTTAATTATTTCAAGTGGGATACTGTTATAAAGATAGCTTGTATTTTAGTTTAACCAATAAAAAAATTTATTATTGATACTATGAACCATTATTCCAACGGAAACTGGAAATCATCACAGGGGGATCCCACCCAAATCAAAAGATTCATGGGAACTGCTTCTGAATACCCTCAGGAAAAGAACTTTTTAGAAGCCTTTGACCTTCCGGAAATGATGGAAGACTATCTATTTGAACTGGAAATACGTAACTACTCACGTAACACTATTAAAACATACAGATCCATCATCAACAATTTCTACAAGTTCCTAAGGGGCGAAAAGGAATTATATGATGAAAGGCAGGTTTTAAGGGGTTTTAAACGTTACATACGTTATCTGAAGCGAGAGAAAAATGTTTCACAGAATTATATTTACCTGGTTACGGTGGTGGTCAAGAAATTCTTTGAGTTCGGTGGGATACACATCCTGGAGGAGGTTAAGACTCCTAAAAGAACCAAATCTCTTCCTAAATCCCTTAATGAGGAGGAGGTTAAAAGTCTAATTAACGCTCTGGATACTCATGATCCTTTGGATTCAGCATCTATTACATCAGAATCTCTAAAAATTAGGAATAAGCTATTATTAGCCTTGTTATACTCTTCAGGTCTGCGCGTGTCGGAGCTGGTGACTATTCAAACTAACCATGTGGATTTGGATGAGAGAACCATCCGGATCAGGGGAAAAGGTGAAAAAGACAGAATAGTTCTTTTTGATGACGCCACCAAAGTCATGATTGAGGATTTCCTGGAAAAAAGAACCTGTGACAGTGAATACCTTTTTGTGAATCGTTCCGGGAACCATCTCACACCCCGCTATGTGCAAATGATGATCAAGGATTATGCACGGGTAGCAGGTATTAAAAAGAAAGTAACCCCCCATATATTAAGGCATTCATTCGCCACACACCTATTAAAAAATGGTGTGGATATCAGGGCAATTCAACAGCTTTTAGGGCACTCTAACTTGTCTACAACTCAAATATATACTAGTGTGGATATGGAGACGCTTAAAAATGTCTATGACCGTGCTAAATTGCGTTGAATATTTATCATCTCAACATTTCATATTATTCTTTTAAAGATTCGTAATGGATTTACTGATTTTCCTGAAATTCAATCTTAATAAATGGTGATGATCTTAATTAAATAGATGTTATTTAATAACTTTTAATACTATTTTAATAATATTCAATGGTACATACTGGAATAGGTTAGCTTGGATGGTAAATTTATTCTATTTGTATCCCTCATCAACAATTTTTGATATTAATTCTATTTTCTATTCTATTTTCTTGGAGAATTTTCGAAAAAATTTTGGAAAAATATTTAATCAATAAAATCGATAAACGATATTGGAATAAGATATTGATATTAGATATCGAATATCGATATTAATGGATAGATGTACTAATGGGTAAATCAGTACTCAAAGAGGTATAAAATGACATTAAATCGAAAATTCTTCCTGGGTTTTATCCGGATACACATACTATACCATGCCAGTAAAGAAGAGATATACGGGGTTCAAATGATACAGGAACTTAAAAATCACGGTTATGATGTTAGTCCGGGAACAATGTATCCTATTCTGCACTCACTGGAGGGTGAAGGTTTTTTAAAATGTAGAAAAGTAAATGTGCAGGGTAAAATCAGGAAATATTATAAAATAACATCCAAAGGACAGAAAATCCTCAAGGAATCCCGTCAGAAAACAGTTGAACTCATCAATGAAGTTATGAAATAAAAAAATTGAATTGTCATGGAGATATTTTCGGGCGAAAATGTTTACGAATGAAATCCAACTAAGTTTAATCTGGAGATCCAACTATGTTAATCTGGAGTTTTAACTAAGTTAATCTGGAAAATATGGGGTAAATCCATGTTAAACATCAAATTTAAGCTATCTAAAGACATGGTGAAGGATAATGCACTTAAATTTATAGTTCTCCTGGGCTTTGTAAGCTTACTGGGGGACATGACCTATGAAGGTGCTAGAAGCATTACCGGGCCATACTTGTCTTTACTGGGGGCCAGTGCCGCTGCGGTAGGTTTTGTATCCGGGTTTGGTGAACTAGTGGGTTATTCTCTCCGGTTTGCTTCTGGTTATCTGGCAGATAAAAGCAGGCAATACTGGGCCCTGACCATAATTGGCTATGCTGTGAATCTCCTGGCAGTGCCTCTTCTTGCTCTTGCCGGGAACTGGCCAATGGCAGCCCTACTATTGATCGCTGAAAGAATGGGTAAGGCTATCAGAACTCCTCCCCGGGATGTGATGTTATCCCATGCCACCTCACAGGTGGGTCGTGGTTGGGGATTTGGCCTGCACGAGGCCATGGATCAAATTGGAGCAATACTGGGGCCCCTGATAGTTGCGATTATCTTATATGTCTATGGTAATTACCAGACTGGTTTTGCATTTCTCCTATTACCAGCAATTCTAGCATTAGCTGTCCTGGTTACCTCTAAATTCCTCTACCCCCATCCACATCACTTGGAAGTTCAAGTACCTAAACTAAAAACCAAGGGTTTAATGAGGGTTTACTGGATATACATCATTGCGGTGGTTTTCATTGCCCTAGGATTTGCTGATTTTCCACTGGTGGCCTACCACTTCCAGAAGGTTCAACTGGTTGCCCCGGTGATGATTCCCATTTTCTACTCGGTAGCAATGGGTGTGGATGCCCTGGCAGCCCTCCTGTTCGGAAGATTATTTGATAAGATGGGGATGTGGGCCCTGATAATGGCAGTTACGTGTTCTGCTTTTTTTGCACCCATGGTATTTTGGGGTGACTCTCACCTGGCATTACTGGGAATGGCACTATGGGGTGTGGGTATGGGGGCTCAAGAATCCATAATGAGGGCAGCAGTGGCTGAAATGTCTCCCGTTAGGGTGAGAGGTTCAGCATATGGGGTTTTCAGTGTTATCTATGGTTTTTCATGGTTTGCAGGTAGTTTCATCCTTGGCCTACTATATGATTTTTCATTCACTGCCATGGTGATGTTTTCACTGGGCGCACAGCTTTTATCGGTGATGCCCCTATTTGTAATCCGGAATTATCGTCCTTAGAATGATATTGGTTTTTTATAATAATATAAAGATTAAATTATATATCTAATAAGAGATTACAGTTCAGATTATCAAAATAATCCAAACAGCGGATAACCAGTCTATAAATTAGTATGAGATGGTAAAGAATTAATTGTGGATAGGGGGTGCTTTTTTGTCTTTGAGAAAATTCTCACGACCATACCTGGTTTCAAGTAGATGCATTGAATTTGAGGCTTGCCGTTACAACGGCCTTATTATAAGAAGTAGTATGGTGGAAAAGCTTAAAAAGCACGCTGACTTCGCCCCAGTATGTCCGGAGGTGGAAATTGGGCTGGGAATACCCCGAAAACCTATTCACCTGGAAAAGGACCATGAACAGATAGAACTGGTTCAACCAGCCACTGGATACAATTGCACAGATAAAATGTTAGAATTTTCAGATTCATTTTTAAAGTCCCTTGAGGGTGTTGATGGTTTTATATTGAAAAATAAATCCCCATCATGTGGAGTAAAGGCAGTTAAAGTATATCCTAAAGGTGGAATGTCAAGACCCTGGACAGATGGGATTGGATTATTCGCCGCAGCAGTTTTTAGATGCTACCCACTCACCCCAGTGGAGGATGAGGGACGGTTGCGTAATTATCACCTTCGGGAAAATTTCCTCACCCGCATTTACACCCTGGCAGATTTCAGGCAAAATGTCTCCAATGGTGATTTTAGTGATATACTCAATTTTCACCGTAAAAATAAGCTCTTATTTTCATCATTCAGTCAAATACACTCCCGGAAACTGGGAAGATTGGTATCCAACTCAAAAAAAATACCATTCTCGAAATTGGTTCAAAAATATGGGACTGTTATGAAAGAGATGCTTAAGAATGATCCCCTGCCTCCGGCTAATATTAATGTATTGATGCATTCATTTGGTCATTTTTCCAGGGATCTCAACCCTCCTGAGAAATCATTCTTCCTGGATTCTCTGGAAAAATATCGCCAGGGAAGAGTTCCCCTTCTGGTGAACCAAAACTTACTTAAATCATGGATTATCCGTTTTAACAATGAATATTTGATGGATCAAACTTTTTTCGAACCTTACCCTGAGGAGTTAATGGAAATAACATTCATTTAATCAACTAGTCCTTCAATTTAATCAAAAATTCCCATATATTCAAAAATTACATTGTAAATCACTCAACACTAAACAAGATCCTAATTAAGTGATTTACCGGGATGATAATGGGATTAGATGAGTCCATTAACAGCAGGGTGAATTAATGATCAATCAAGGGGATGAAATATGATCCATACTGAACGTATAAAAAAACTAAACCAGAATCCGTTGAAGGAGGGGGATTATGTTTTATATTGGATGCAGGCTTCTCCCCGGGCACACTGCAACCATGCACTGGAATACAGTATAAAAAAGGCCAACCGTCTTAAAAAACCTTTAGTAGTATTTTTTGGGATAACCAAACAATTTCCAGATGCTAATAACCGGCATTACACTTTTCTTCTCCAGGGACTTCAGGATGTTCAAAATTCACTGGATAAAAGGGGAATAAAAATGGCTATTCAGATAGTCTCCCCACCGAAAGGTGCAATTGAACTGGCCGAAAATGCTTCAGTGGTGGTTGTGGATAAAGGCTACCTTACTATACAACGTGAATGGGTCAAAAAAGCCATAGATTGGTTAAAATGTTCGTTAATACAGGTGGAAACCAATGTGGTAGTTCCCGTGGAAACTGCATCAGCCAAGGAAGAGTATTCTGCTGCCACTTTCCGCAGAAAGATCAATAAAAAACTGGATGAATTTTTAGTACCCCTTAAAATGGAAAAACTAATTACACATTCTAGTGATATTAACATGGATTCGTATTCATTTGATGATTTACATTCCATTATTTCTCAGTTAGGATTAAAATCTAAAGTGGCCCCTGTTAGTAAATACAAGGGTGGGACTTTGAATGCCATTAAACTACTGGGTACTTTCATTAAACATAAGCTGGATCATTTTCCAGATAGAAATGATCCCAGTACCGACTATCTATCCCATATGAGTCCCTACCTCCACTTCGGCCAAGTATCCCCGTTACATATAGCACTGGAAATTTTGAAAACTAAAAGTCCGGGTAAATCCACCTACCTGGAAGAACTCATCGTCCGCAGAGAATTGGCTGTGAATTTCGTTTATCATAACCCTGAATATGATAATTTGAAATGTCTCCCTGATTGGGCTTACAAAACACTTAGTAAACATCAGAACGATAAACGGGAATATACTTATTCCTTTAAAGAATTTGAAAATGCAGGAACCCATGATCCATACTGGAATGCAGCTCAACTGGAAATGGTCCATACTGGTAAGATGCATGGATACATGCGCATGTACTGGGGTAAAAAAATCCTGGAATGGACTCACGATCCCGAAGAAGCCTACCAAATAGCTCTTAAACTTAACAACAAGTATGAATTAGATGGCCGTGACCCCAATGCTTATGCAGGAGTAGCCTGGTGTTTTGGTAAACATGATCGGGCCTGGAAAGAGCGGGAGATATTTGGGAAGGTACGCTACATGAATGACCGAGGTTTACGCCGAAAATTTAAAATAGATAGTTATGTAGGTGCAGTGAATAACTTGGTAAGTTAAATGGTGGGTTAATTTTATCCATTTAATGTTTTAAAGTTGTAAAAGTCCCCCTTGTTGTATTCGAAAATAATCATGAAGATAACTTTATATTACTAATTGAATCTAATAATTAAAGGAGCTTCATTGGAGCTTTACCTAACTTTCTGAAGATTTTTTAAAATATTAGTATGTGCAGATAAGAACTAAGCAATATCTGCCCTATGAATGTTTAAGTACTTACATATCTCAAAATTCATACCTAAAGAGTGATAAAAATGGAAATCAGCATTGATAATTATTTCAGGAAGAGGTATTCGCTTTTCGCATGGCGTTCGAATACTTCTCTGGTAAACAAAGTGATAATGGCTTTTTTCATGGCCTGCATCACTGGAATAATGGCTCAAGTGATAATACCTCTTCCCTGGACTCCTGTCCCAATAACTGCCCAAACTTTCGCCGTTTTAATGGCAGGAGTAGTATTGGGTCGTTGGTGGGGTGGAATTAGTCAGGTAATGTATTTGGCAGTGGGACTACTGGGAGTGCCCTGGTTTGCAGGACTCACTGGTGGTTACGAGATCCTTTTAGGTGCCACTGGAGGGTATTTCCTGGGTTTCATTTTAACCGCATTTGTGATGGGTTACGTCACTGATAATTATGTCCAGTCTCGAAACTTCCGTCCCATGCTGGGTTTGACGTTTTTGGTGAACTTCACCCTTATCTACATACCCGGTCTTTTGGGATTGGGATTGTGGATGTACCTGGTCAAAGGGACCTTCCCCACCTTCTTAACCCTGATAAGTATGGGTCTTCTACCATTCATTCTTGGAGACCTGGTAAAGATAGGTGGTGCAGCAGCACTTACCAAGGTTATAACTCCTAAAGAAAAATATTAAACCCTAAAACAGATTTTAAACAATTAATAAAGTCTATATGGATTTTTTCCTATGTTGATAGATCAGAAGGAGGATGGTTCTGAACCAATAAAGATCAGAGCCCACCATATCCTTTGCATGCAAGGATTCCAGGGACTTGGTTACAGTGAAGAATTCATCATCAACATGGCCCGGATTACTGAAAAAATCCAGAAAAACCCCTCTTTTTTTATTAAAGTTATTACTGAAGCAGATTCTATTTGTAAACACTGCCCTCATCTTCAAAAGGATGTGTGTAATATGGGAACCGACTCAGGGGAAGGTATTAGGGCTATGGATATATCCGTACTGAAAGAATTAGATATGGACTCAGGATCTTTAATTTCATCCGCCCAACTCACTATTTTTACCGATAATCTCTCTCCAAAGATAGTTAAAACTATTTGTGGAAAATGTCGTTGGCAGAAGGATTGCCTCTACTTTCTGGAAAAATGTTTAATTTACTATTAATGTTTCATTAAGGAAAATCAATTGAACATAATATGCTTCCTAAAACCACAATGGGCTCCTAATTATGCTTCCTAAAAACTCTAATAGGCTTTTTAGATAATAGTTTCCTAAAACCATACTATACTCCCTGTAATATAATAGGGGCTTAAACATAATGGGGTTTTTAAATATTACTATTTCCCTATGTAGTAAGGAATTGTATAAATATTAAAGAAGAAGGGATAAACATGGGAAATGAACACCTAAAATTCATGATAGAGGCTCAAAAAGAGGCTGAGAAGAGTTTAAGTGATGGTGGAATTCCAATTGGTTCGGTTCTTGTAAAAAATGATGATATAATAGGCAGAGGGCATAATAAAAGGATTCAAATGGGGTCCAGTATTCTCCATGCTGAGATGGATTGCCTGGAAAACGCAGGTAGGCTGAAATCAACAGATTATAAAGACTGTGTAATTTATACCACCCTCTCACCATGTGCCATGTGTTCCGGGGCAATAATTCTCTATAACATCCCAGTGGTAGTTATGGGGGAGAATGAAAACTTTCAAGGACCTGAACAGTATTTAACAGACTCCGAAGTGGAGTTGATAAATCTAGACCTAGATTCGTGTAAAGATCTGCTGGGAAACTTTATTGAAAACAATTCTGAATTATGGGATGAGGACATTGGGGTATGATTTGAAATTCATTAATGGGCGTAAGTGGATCCAAGGTAGGTTTTTTTTTGTTTGGATTTTTTTCGGAACTATCTATATTAATATTAATAAAGGAAAATTATTTTACAAAAAAATAACAACAATATATTATTGTAATGAATGTTTGGTATGCCTTGAATTTCAGTAAAAAAGTTTCATTAAAAGAAATATGAAAAAACCGAGATTTGGGACAACTAAAAAAAGGGCATAGAAAAATATGGGGTGATAGAAATGGTTAAATGGGGACCAGTAATTGTGGGATTTATTTTAGCAATTATTCTGGGTAACTTATTTGGGGTTTATGTGAATCAGTACTGGGGTGTGAACCTGGGATTATTCATTGCAGGATTCATCGTTGGATACTGGGTACACGAGGGGACAATTGGTGGTTTGTGGAATGCTACTGTAGCTGGTGCACTCGGATCCATAATACTGGCCATTCTACTTATTGTGGGAGGAACTATCTTTGGTGGTATTGCTGGATTTGCAGCAGGAGCAGTAACTGGTTTCACCATTGTTATTGTATCTCTAATCGCCAACATTGTTTTCATGGGTGTTGGTGGTGCCATTGGCGGATTGATCAGTGGAAGTTAAGAAAACTAATCAATTTAATTATTTTCTTTATTTTGTTTGGTCGTGATATTCTTGGATCGCTTATAAATCGTTTTAAAAGTTAATACAGCCTATATTCACGATTTATATATTGAAATTAAAATTTTGGGGTATTGAGATTTCATCAGAGATTTTCAAGGCATTCGTCCATTAAAATCTGTGCATCTTCATTTTCAGGGTTTATAATAAGGGTTTTTCTGAAACATTTTGCTGCGTCTTCGAACTGGTTTAGTTCCATGAATGCCACGCCTTTGTTACTCAGGAAGATCTCGTTATCGGGTTCCAGGAGTAATGCTTTGTTATAACATTCCACAGCTTCATTGAAACGGTTTAATTCCATTAAAGCGTTACCCTTACGATTCCAAGTGGAAGAATCTGTTTCATCATCCAGGCACAGTTCAAGGGAACGATCGTAACAGTCCAGAGCATCTTCGGCCCGGTCAATTTGGGATAAGAGGTTTCCTTTAGCGTTCCATGCTTCGGAGTCCTGTGGGTTTAATTTCAGAATTTTATTATAGCAGTTCAATGCATCACTGAAACGTCCCAGCATCTCAAAAATGAAACCCCTCCAGTACAATACCAACACATTTTCATCGTTGATCTCCAGAGCCCTATCACTGGTTTTAAGTGCTTCTTCTGGGCGGTTGGAGTTTAAAAGAGCTATGGCCTTATTATTTAACACATATTCGTTATCTGGTTCCAGTTCAAGGGCCTGATCATAACATCTCATGGCTTCAGGGAACTTCCCAAGTCTTGAAAGATTATCTCCCTTTCGATTAAGGAGGTAAACATCGTTAGGGTCAATCTTTAAAGCAGCACTGTAACATACCACTGATTTATCGAATTTACCTACATCAAAGAGTATGTCTGCTCTTTTGGTTATCATTGCCTTCTCATTTATTTTAGCCCCTTCCCATTCATCCATGGGAAGTTTACGGAATCTTATAACTTGAAAAAGGGACTCTGCGCTGGTATGTTCGGGATACATCTTGCGGAATTCGGCTTCAAGTTCCGAAGCATCATGGAAACCTTCTTCACGGGCGAGTTCATCATTTTTGATTAAATCAGAGAATTTAATCACATCCACTTCGGTGACTTCTGCTTCAAATAGTTTTTTACGCTCTTTGGAAATTAGATTCCAGTAACAGTGCAGACGGTCTCCATGGGATAGTGGGTTTTTCCATAACTTGCGGATGGTGGTGGTTTTCTGACCGGTAATAAGGTCCAAATGACGGCTTCCAAATAGCAGGATCGGTATTTAACACCCTCCATAAGGTTATTCATGAGAAATGTAAAATTTTAAAGTTTTATTTTGAAATAAATAGATTGTTAATAATTATCTAAAGTTTTGCTTAGAATTCTTTGACTAATACTCTTTTTCATGGGTAAATATCATTAATTTATTATTTATATTATCTCATCACCAAATTCGGAGGATTTAATCTTTACTTTTCCTAATATTGGTTTAATTTTTTGAGCTATTTCTCGGAGTTCTTGGGGGTCAGTGTTCGGTGTTTTTTTCAACTTATCATCAAGGACAGTTTTGTTACGGAATTGCTGTAGGGTGTAAATGTCGCATTTTATGTTTTCAGCAATATTCTTCACATCTCCAGGTTCCAGGAGTCCTGGTACGAAGGTGGTTCTGCATTCCAGGAAACAGGTTGAATTGGCCACCACTTCCATACTTTTTTCCACTTTTTCACCAATCCGGGCACCAATAACTTCCTGGTATTTGTGGAAGGGGGCTTTAACATCCAGGGCAACGTAGTCCACTAATTCAATTATTTCAGAGAGCCGTTCGGGGTAACATCCATTGGTGTCCAATTTGGTTTTCAAACCTTTCTGCTGGGAATATTCCAAAATTTGGTGGACATCTTCAATCTGCATCATTGGTTCTCCCCCGGTAACCACCACGGCATCAATGAAGTCCTGGGCGTTATCAATCTCACTTTTTATATTTGATAATGAAACACTCTCTCCCCCATCAATAATCTCTGGATTGTGACAGTATGGGCATCTTAATTGACAACCACCGGTAAATATAACCAGAGACATTTTACCGGGATATTCAACCGAAGAGAATATTACTCCTCCAATTATCATGAAATCTCCCCATAGGCACTTATTTCCTGAGATCTGCCTGTGTTATGATCTTTTATATTCATTAATCCCTTAATCCATTTTTCCGATAACGCCTGTGTATCTTTGGTTTTTCTTGAAAATTTCACCCTTTCATCCCCTAACTCATAATTCCTTAACGAATCGGTTAGCAGTTTTCACAGAATTTAAACCTCTACTGGACTGTTAGTGTAATACTTATGTTAGAATGTCCCTTAACACATTTATAAATCGTTCATCCTCTTCCAGAGTGGCTACACTCACTCTTATATAATAATCATCCAACCCACGGAAAGAACTACAATCCCGGACTATTATACCATTTTTCATGAGTTCCTCTGAGATTTCCTTGGAATTCATCCCGGTCCCACGAACATCTACTAAGATATAGTTGGCCATGGACTGGTAAACCTTCAACTCTGGGAATTTGGACATTTTCTGGTAAAGGTAATCCCTGCTCTGGATGGATAACTGGGTGGATTTAGTGATGTAATCCTGGTCATCTAAGGTGGTGATTGCAGCGATGTAGGAGAGTCTGATAAGGCTAAAAACAGGTTTAACACGGTGCATGTACTGGATGAATTCTTCATTCCCGATCCCATAGCCAATTCTCATACCTGCCAGTCCCATTACCTTGGAAAAGGTTCGGAGGATGAATAGGTTGTCATAGTCTGCCAGGAGTTCCAGATTGTTAACACCGGAAAACTCCCAGTAAGCCTCATCAACCACTACCAGGGCATCGGTACTTTCTAATATGGTTCTAATATCCTTTTTATCAATCAAACCTCCGGTAGGGTTGTTGGGAGTGCACAGAAAGATTACTTTTGTCCGGGGAGTGATTGCTTTCAGTATTGAATCAAGATCCAACTGATTTTTCTCAATATCCCAACGGGCGTAGACTGGAACTGCCGCGTGTATGTTAAAGGTGAATTCATAATACATGTAGGATGGTGGGTGGACAATGTACTCATCACCGGGTTCCATCAGAGTTTTGGCCAGAACATCCAGGATCTCATCTGCACCGTCTCCTCCTATGATAATATTTTCAGAATCCACACCGGCATATTCTGCGATCTTACCCTTCAAATCATCAATATTGGATTCAGGATAGGTGTGAATTCTGTGGAGATTCTCTTCCAGGGCTTTAATAGCTTTGGGTGAGGGTCCCATGGGGTTTTCATTGGAACCCATTCTAATTATTTTAATAGGATCAAGACCGTAAGCACGGGCCAGATCTGCATTGGACCGGCCAGGAACATATGGATCAAGTTCATTAACTGTTTTTTTCACATTAACCATTAAAATCAATCCAGCAACGTTTTTGTCATTTATACCATTGTTATTAATGTAAATGATGATATTCCATTAAATATCATCCATTATTGACAATATACTTTTATAGGTCCACAATTATTCTTTAATTTGACGAGACAGCTTTAAATAACGTAGGGCATTTTTTTTAATCTGTTTTATTTCTTCTTCGGTAAGTTCGCGCACAACCTTGGCAGGAACACCCATTATTAAACTCCCCTCCGGGAAAACCTTCCCTCCAGACACTAATGATCCAGCAGCCACTATACTGTTTTTATGGATGTGGCTACCATTGAGTAAAGTGGCATTCATGCCAATAATGCAGTTATCATCAACACTGCAACCATGAAGCACTGCTGCATGTCCCACTGAAACATAATCTCCTAATTTAAGGGGGAAATCTATTGAAGAGTGCAGCACAGAGTTATCCTGTACATTGGAAAAATTACCAATGGTTATGCTTTCTATATCTCCCCGGATAACCGCATTATACCAGATGGAAGATTTCTCACCTATATCCACGTTTCCAATGGTGTGAACACCAGGAAAAATCTGAACACTGGGATGTATCATAGTCTAAATTATGATTTCTACTCATAAAAACATTTCACAAAAGGGGTAGTGATTGTAATTATTATTCTTAGAATTCATTTAATAGTATTTCAGTATTCTAGTTTGTAATATTCATTGAATTCATGAGTATCCATAAATTTCATTAAGTATTCGTATATTATCAGTTAAAAAAAATTACTGGAATTTTATCGTATATACACACTTTAAATGAAATCCCCTTCTTAAAATTGATACAAGATACGTAAAAAAATATAAATATTTAATGATGTGGTTTACAGGAGAAATCTACTACTTTTTATCCTTTATTTCCTGTTTCTGATGGTGTATGACTATCTTATTATCGGGTATGTCACGGTAGATTATAGCCCCAGATCCAACTGAGGTGTTTAAGCCAATGGTCACCCCTGGATTGAAACTGGAATTTATACCAGTTTTAACACCATCTGCAAAGATAACACCCATTTTACGCCTTCCACTATTGATTCTTTTTCCCTTAACCGTTACCTTCACCCCTCCATCATCGAAACGGAGGTTGGCAATGTTAGTACCTGCAGCCAGGTTGCAATCGGCTCCAATAATAGAATCTCCAACGTATGAAAGGTGGTTTACATTTGTTCCATCCATTATTATCGAATTTTTGATTTCAACAGCGTTTCCAACGTTAACATCGTTACCGATGGAGGTGTGTTTACGGAGGAAGGTGTTAGGGCCAATATCGCAGTTTTCTCCAATGTAAACCGGGCCCATTATGTAGGTTCCAGAACGGATGATACTTCCTTTTTTGATTATTACCGGACCGTGAATAGTAACTCCTTCCTCAATTTCACCCTCAACCTGTTTTGGGGATGCCTCTAAGTAGTGTTCATTTAATTCCAGGAATTCCCAGGGACGTCCCACATCGATCCATTTATCCTGGGACACCAGGCCCAAAACCCGTTTATCCTCTTTGATCTGGATTTTAAGGGAATCTGTTATCTCATATTCACCCCGTTCAGATTTTTCGGTTTTTTCAATAGCCTGGAAGATACTGTTGTCAAACAGATAAATTCCCGCGTTTATAAGATTACTGGGGGCCTCACCAGGGTTGGGTTTTTCTACTATATCTTTAATACAGTCTCCTTCCAGTTTTACCACTCCAAAAGCAGAAGGATCCTCGACTTCAGTGAGAACCAGAATTGATTGGGCCTGGGATTGGTGATATTTATCCATCAAACTTTTTATTAATTCATTTTCCAGGATTATATCTCCATTGGTAACAATAATGGCATCGCTATCTTCTCCTACCAGATCTGCCACCTGCCCTATGGCATGGGCAGTGCCCAGACGTTTTTCCTGAGTTACATAGTTAATGTTAACTCCTATGTTCTTTCCATCCTTAAAGTGTTCCATAACAGCTTCTTTCTGGTAACCCACTATCATGGTAATGTTTTTTATACCCGCATCTCGCAATGCTTCCACATTATACTCCAGGAGAGGTTTTCCACCTACGGGGAGCATTGTTTTTGGCCGGGTGAGTGTCAGAGGCCTCATACGGGTCCCTTCACCTGCTGTAAGTATAACTGCCCTCATTCAAACTCCTCTTTAAATTCTTTCTATTTTCAAATGCTCTTTTTAGCTGGTCTTTCCAGTTAATCTGAAACATCAAATAATATTTATAAGATCATTGATGAAATTTGCTGCTTTTCCATGTATCATCATTGCATTGTCTTCGGTTTTCCCTTCTAAAGTAATCCGGATGAATGATTCAGTTCCGGAAGGTCTTACCAGAACCCAGCTTCCATCGGTGAATGATATTCTAACTCCATCTTTAAGGTTAATATCTGCCACATCTTCGTAGACAAGGGAAAGATCAGTTTCGGCTTTCTGCATTATTGGATCCTTTTGATCTTCCTTGCAGTCGATTTTATCCCTTATGGTGGGATAACTGGGAACCTGGTCTAAAAGTTGGGAGAGGGGTCCTTTACTTTGAACCAATTGTATAACCCTCAGGGCGGATAATATTCCATCAGGACACATGCAGAACTGGGGATGTAACCATGTGCCGGATGGTTCACCTCCGAAGTTGGCATTAATGGTGTGGATCATCTCAGCCACATGCACATCGCCTACTTTGGTTCTTTCTACTTTCCCCCCTACTTCTTCCATGGCACGGTCAATACAGGCCGAGGCATCCACGGTTGTAACCACACAGCCACCTATTTCTGCTGATACCAGTGCCAATATTTTGTCAAAATCAGCCATTCTTCCCTTATCATCCACGGCTATCATGCGGTCGGCATCACCATCATGGGCTATCCCCAGGTCTGCTTCAGTGACCTTTACCACCTTCATTAATTCCTGGAGGTTGGCTTCTGATGGTTCTGGTTTCCGTCCAGGGAAGAAACCGTCTGGCTGAGCATTAAGACTAATAACCTTACAACCGGCCTTTCGGAGGATGAGTGGAGATAGGTGTGATGCAGCGCCATTGGCACAGTCAACAACCACCTTCAATCCAGGTTTAATATCAATTAAACCCAGGAGATCTTCAATATAATCATTAACAACTGGACTTATATCGGTGATTTTGCCGATATTTTCCCAGGATGTTTTATAAAAATTATTTTCATGGATTATTTTCTCGATAGTCCTTTCTTGTTCCTGAAGGTATGCCATTCCATCAGGGTTCCATAGTTTAATCCCATTATCTGGTGAGGGATTGTGAGAAGCAGTGATCATTACTCCGGCATCGGCATTCAGTTTCATGGTGGCGTAGCCCACCACTGGTGTGGGTACCATTCCCACTGTTAAGACTTGGCAGCCACCCTGTAGGATACCTGCAGTGACTGCTCTTTCCAGCATCAGGTTGGAAGTTCGGGTGTCATATCCCACTACTACTTTATGTCCTTTTCCCAGGTAAGTTGAAATGGCTTTCCCGACATTTAAGGCCAGTTCGGGGGTTATTTCTTCTGCTATTTTTCCCCGTATTCCAGAGGTGCCGAAGAGTTTGGGAATCTCCTGATCCATGTCGTTACGCTCCGAATTTGGTGGATCGGTTCATGAGATCCATAAGTATATTCATAATATCGCTGCCTCTGATCCTGGAAAGACCACCACTGGCAGCGGCCCGTTCATTGAACTCTTGAACCTGGTCCACCCGCACATCCGGACCTTTGATCACCAGGGGAACCGGGTCTCCAGTGTGATCCATCACTGAGATGGGTGTGGAGTGATCGGCAGTTAGGATGAAGTAAACATCCTCCAGTTCCATTACCTTGCCAATAACTACATCAACCTTTTCAATAAATTCAACCTTCTCCTTCAAGTTACCATCATGGCCTGCTTCATCAGCACCATCAATGTTTATGAGTAGGAAATCATATTCAAGGGAAGCATTTTCCAGAATGCTGCTGGTGATACTATTCAGATCAGTGTCCACTCCACCAGTTGCCCCTTCTACTTCTATTATATCCATGCCTGCTATCAGGGCAATGCCCTGAATAAGGCCGGTTTCAGCTATACATGCCGATTTAACACCATATTTTGCATTGAATGGTTCTGCATTTGGCACGGCACCAGCACCCCGGGGTAAGGTGATGTTGGCAGGGGGTTCTCCATTTTCCATACGTTTAATATTAACCGGATGATCCTTTAATATTTCATAGGATTTCAGGATCACTTTATTAAGGATTTGAGCGGTTTTATCAGCCTCAGGAGAGCCATCCAGACCCACCACTACTTTAGGTTTCTTTCCATCATGTTTAGGGTCAGCATCAGAGATCTGATCCGATAGTCCTTCTCCCCTTAAGACCAGAACTGCACGGTGACCAGTGGATTCTTTAAATATGATCTCCACGTCTTCTTCCAATTCCATGGAGTTTAAGGTTTCTGCCAGTTCAGGGGTACCTTCCCTGATTCTTCCTGCTCTGCGGTCAGTGATGACGCCTTCTTCATTGGCGGTGGAGAAGTTACAGCGGAAGGCTATATCTCCAGGCATTACTTCCACTCCTACTCCTGCAGCCTCGAAGGGACCTCTGCCGGTGTAAACTTGATAGGGATCATAACCCAGAATGGACAGGTGGGCTGTGTCACTACCTGGCCTTATTCCTGGTCTTATGGAGTCCATAATTCCATTAACCCCTAACTGCGCCATTCGATCCATGTTTGGGGTTTGAGCTGCTTCTAGGGGGGTTTTATCTCCTAGTTCCTTAAGGGGGCGGTCTGCCATCCCATCAATTATCATTATGATTCCCTTCATGCTATCACCATACCATGATATTGCCTATTAAAGCTCCTGCCATAGTGGCCAGAAGATTCACATGCTCATTAGTGAGATATTTTGATTCGAGGACTGCACCCAAGATACTATCCACAAAACAACCAACAGTACCTGCAATAATTGCAATTTCCATTGTCTTAACAAGATCAGGATATATGCCCAGAATGTAGGCTGCCAGTCCAATTAAACCTGCGCCCATAATCCCTGCAAAGGTTCCCAGAACTGAAATTCCTCCATCAGTACCTGGGGGAACTTTTTTAAGGTTGGTTATAAGACGAGGAGTAGTAGCTACTCCTATCTCACTGGCCATGGTGTCAGCAGTGGCAGTGGCTATGGAACCTATGAATCCGGCGTAGTTACCGAATGCAGCCATTACAAAGGCCACGATTCCATTGGAGACCACGTTTTTGATGGTTCGGGTCCCTTCATAAATTCCGATTTCCTTTTTGTAATGGTGTTTGTACCGGGTGAATGCAACTCCCAGAATGAGAAATAAAAATATTAATAAAAGCCAGTTTACACCGGCGGCGAAGATGATGATCACACCCATTATGATCATGAAAATGGATCCCAGGAGATCCAGGGCTTTTCTCACATAAGTGATGAGCCCTATGATCACCAGGAGGACCACATATTCCCAGCTAATCATCTATCTCCCAGATTTAGGACTTTTTTTCGTCAACTACTTTAGTTTTAATTACTTCCACCCTTTTAAGGGGGTAGATTTTCTTGGTTTCATGGTAAACATAGGAGGCCATTTTTCCACCGATTATGTCTTCCACCAGTTCCACGAAGTTTTTCTGAGCTGCGGCATCCACAACCAGTTTTTCAACGGTTTCCCGGATGTAACGCTGTTGGGATGATTTTGCCCTTTTAATGGTTATGGCCAGGACGTGGATCTTCATTTTCTGCCCATCTTTACTCTCAGCCTTTACTATGGAGTCGATACGACTGGTTCCTCTCCTGATCATACTTCTTACATAGTCACTGGTAACCTGGTGACCTATGAAACGGGTGGTAGCGGTGTCTCCAGCAACTTCACTAATCTGGAATTTAAGTTTCACATACTGTTTACTAAAGTCACCAGTAAGCTCTCTCATGGTGGATTCCACTCTTCTTTTAAGAAGCATATCCGGTTCCCGGGCAGGGGTGGTGCCTATCTCAGCATCTCCGAATTCTTTAGGAGTAGTAATAGTGTACCATTGTTTATCTTTCCATGTATCTCGTACTCTTCTGCGTCTTGCTTTAGCCATACTAATCACTTATTATTACGTATTATATTTGCGTATTATCTCGTAAGATTTCTATTTTTATAGAACTCGCAGTTCTAGATAAATTCGAAAAATCACAAACTAGTCTAAAAGTTTAGAATCATTTATTATAAATCTCATTCATGGTTTATAAATATTGCCAAAGGTTGATGGATGCATAAAAATCATTCATCTAGGGGTTACTATTGATAGTACCAATGCTTCACATGCATTTCATTCACTTTTTATATTAATTTTAGATTTTTCTCCATCTATACTATAATTTCACCGTTCAATTTCTGAGAAAGAGATTTTATAATTTCGGGGGAAAAACTAGTATAAATTCATTGTAACCCGGAAGGTAAAATGTTTTCGGTGAGAAGTTTTTCAAAATTGTTTCTCTAAATTCCTTCCTACTTACATAGTCCTTGGTGAGATAATAACCTTCGGAGTAGATGGCCATATAGGATATCATGATTGGTATTTTTATCATTTCCATAGAGATGAAGATGTTCGGTGGATACCACCCATATTCCCTTCAGATCATTTCACCCCTGCATAATATTGTCATGATAGATAAGTAAAAGTTTTTATCTAAGCAATAATAAAATCTTATTTGATATTTAACTTAATTCAATCCTGGAAATTTAATCTGAAATAAGAAATTATTTGAAATCTTTATTGTGATTGATATTTTTCAAAACTGGAAGTTTTTGTTGGCAGAATTTGGGGGAACAGGGGTATGTGGAAAACATCCAATAAAATATGGATAATAACCACTGCACCACTGGTGATAGTGGGGTTGGGGTTTATTATTTTTGGAGTTATGGCCTCTCCAGAGGCTCTTACTGATGATGGATATTCTCTTAAAAATTTCTACTACTTCATGGGTGGTTCTTTTATTATTTTCCCACTTGTAGCTGCTCTTGGAGTTTATTACTACTACAAAAGGATTAATGATCGTGAAGTTTTCCTTATAAATGAGGGTATAAGGGGTGAAGCAGAGATATTAAGCAGGGAACAAACTGGAACTTACATTAATGAACAGCCACAAGTTAAATTCAAACTCCTAATCACCACTCCCGACATGGCACCATACGAGTTGGAACATAAAGAAATAGTAAATTTACTGGACATGGGTTCAATCCCGGAGGGTAAGAAAATGCAAGTAGTAGTGAATCCCAATAATCCCCAGGATATCATGCTGATTTTTGATTGATTGGAGCAAATATTGGTCAATTTAGATTAATATGAATTTCTTTTATGGGTATAATCAAGTTAGTTTAAAATATAATTCATAGATTACCCATGAACCTTTCATGTTTAATGAAACGCTCTAAAACCTCTTCCACAGTTCCTTCATCCTCAACTAATTTCAGATTAGCTTTTTTTATCCCGTATTTGGCTTTCATCCCTGCTTGAGCTACTATAACAACTTCACAGTCCTCCAGGGTGCTGAGATTCTTAGACCATTGGTGTTTTTCCTCAGGGTTAATGTTGGTTTCAATGTATTCTACAAAATCCGCTTCATCTCCATTCCACTGGTATATGATGAATCCTTTAGCCCGGCCGAAGTGTTCAGTGTTTATCCGGTCTGATGTTCCAATTGCAATCCACATGATGAATTCCTCCTCCTATATAAATTTGATTTGGACCATAATGGTAGTGATATTCTTATTTGAATAGAATATGGATTTTTTCATGGTTTTTTACATACAAAAACTGGTCTTTCATCAGATTCTGCATCCCATGGAAGGTCGTTGTAGTTACTGTAAATACGGGTTTCAAAGCCAGTTTTTTCCAGTATACTTTCAACATCAATGGTTTTGAACACGCCAAGCTGGTGTTGGTCAACTTCAAAATCCATTATACCATTTTCCTTAATCAGAAAAACGAAGTTGGCATTGAAAACACCATCGTATAATCTGCTCTGGGATATCCGGGCCAGTTGAAGATCACCATCCACCACCGCATCCACCAGCATCCTCCCTTCTTCCCAGTTCTCAGTGCAAAAGCCCAAGTCGAATATGAGAACTCCTCCCTGCTTCAAGTGGTCGTGAAATCTTCTAATGGTTGATTCCAGCTCTCTAAGGTTGGTGTGATAATTGATAGATGAGAATAGGCAGATAATAACGTCAAAATCCTTTTCCAGATTCATTTCCTTCATATTTCCCTGGATTAATTCCATTTCTGGGACCTTTTCATTGGCTATTTCCATCATTTCAAGATTTAAATCCAAACCCACCACTTGGAAGGAGTTCGTAAGGTATTGGGCGTGGTTACCAGTACCGCAGGCCACATCCAGAAGATCATTTCCACCAGAACCTTGGTACAGATCAACCATCTTTTCAACGAATTCCACTTCACCAGGGTAATCCATCCACTGGTAGATTAAGTCATAGTAACGGGCGAATTTACGATAAAGTTCTTGTTCTGGCATTTTTAGGATCCTTCTATTTTAATAGGTATTTTTGGGGGAAAGGGGGCTTTTTCACCCTTTATTAATGTTTTGTTGTTTTCATTTTATTATTCTTTTATTTAATCTTTAATATGAGTTTAGAAACATTATCTGCAAAACGGGTTGCTGTTTGGATTCCTTCGGTGTCTTCTTCTGCCTTTCCGGGCTGATTGGCAAAGACCATGTTCCAGTAAGTACTTCCCGGGACGATCATGTCATTGATGAAGAAGAACATGAGCATTTCCTGTATGGTGGCGGTGTGTCCACCTCTCCTGGCCACAGCTATGGGACCGCCTACTTTCCAGGATAGGAAGTTTCCGGAGTTCATGCTGACCATTCCAATCCTCTGCAGGGCAGACATCAAATCACCACGGGCAGTTCCAAAGTACACCGGGGAGCCAATTATAAAACCATCAGCGACCTTTAACTTTTCTATTATGTCGTTAAGACCGTCCTTAAGGGCACACTGGTGCAATTCGGCACACTTGCCACAGGCAATGCAGGAACGGATTTTCATCTGACGCAGGGATACTATTTCAGCTTCCAAACCATTTTCTGCAATGGTTCTAGCACATTCTTCCAGAACTTGCATGGTATTACTCTCTTTCCGCGGACTGGCACATAAAATTAATACTTTTTTCATAATAGATTACCTCCTAACTAGATTAATAAAATTCAAGGAATACAGTTAATGGAATGTTACGATTAATTCAATTTATTCCCTTTATTCCCTTTATTCCCTTTATTCCCTTTATTCCCTTTATTCCCTTTATTCCCTTTATTTTGGATGGTTTCCAAATTTCCTTTTATCTCAACATTTTTGTATCCATGATAAAGTAGTTAAATTGGTTATTTGGGCTAAATAGGGTCTATTTAGGATTATCATATTGTAATCTAGGTGAAATCACCCGTCCTTTGGCATCAAATGTGATTCCCTCTTTTTCAAGCAGGGCCTGCTTCATCTCCAATCCTCCCTGAAAACCACCCACGTAACCATCGGACCTGATTGCCCGGTGACAGGGAATTACAATGGGGAAGGGGTTTCCTGCCAGAGCATTACCCACTGCCCGCGCTCCCCCAACCCTACCAATATGCTGTGCAATGAGCTTATATGTGCTGACATTTCCTCGTTGGATTCCATATTCGGCAATTAGGACTGCTTTTTGAAATGGGGAACAGCTATCCATGGCTACAATATCAAGGGGGAACTGAATGTTTTCTCCTTCAAGAAAAGCATGGATTGAAGTGGCTAATTCGTCAACTTCTTCGCAGGAAGAAAGCTCATAGTTAGGATACGCACTGATTAACTGATATTCAGCAGATAAATCTGGTTTGGATATAATTATCTTGAGGATCTGAGGATATCCATTTAACCAGAACCATACTAATGCTACAGGGCCGAAGGGGGTGGGTTTAATTATTTTTACATTCATTTTTAAATCTCTCTATTAATCTCTCTATAAATCACATTCTATTCTAACACACCTTCCTATTCTTCCCATTAACAATCGTCCAATATCTTTCTTTATTTCATTATTTTCCCTTCTGATTATTGAATAAAATAATTTAGTATTTCCCCACGGGTGCTAAATAAATGCTGAATTCATCTTTCCCATCTAGACGTAATAGTTTATCCAGATATTCCTGGTCATAGGCCCCTATGGCACAGGTTCCAGCTCCAATGGCCTCACAGGCCAGATACATGTTCTGACCCACATGACCGGCATCCATGGCAATGACCTTATGGGAGTCCAATCCATAGCGCCATTCCATACGATAGGGTATTGCACTCCAGATGAAGGTCACTGCAGACTGCCCGGCAAAGTTCTGACCAAAGGTGGCCATGATCATCTCATCTGACAAGTTTTCTTTTGAAAATTCAAAGAGAAGTTCATGGGTTAGGGGGAGGTAACGGTATAACCCTGGTTCAAGTTCCTTCCCAGTTTGAGAACTTTCCACATTAAAGACTGCCAGATAAGTCTCCAATGCATGGCGACAACCAGCTGAAGGCACATTACGGAAAGCATAGTTACCCGCGTAAAGGCGCACTCCCTGGGTTGCCCATAGAAGAAATGACAACTCCATAAGTGTGAGGGGGTCTTGATTATATTTCCTCCGACTTTCACGATTCTTAATCGCTTCCGAGAGGGTAATATCATATATTTCATGCCAATCTGTGGTAATCAGTTCTATTCTTTTAGCATCCGGGGAGTAAGGCTTCTCAATAGGTGGTGTGTCTATTCCCTTATTCTGGTCAGTTTTTGAAAAATCTATGGTTTTTCTAATGGAGTCCTTTAGAAAATAACGATATTGATTTAAGTCCATTTTCACATCCCTCTAATTGGTTTTTTCCAAATCTACAATCTATTACAAAAATTATCTATTTCCCATATTTCGTATTTTTATATTCCAAAGCTAATGCAGTAATTCTTATTCAAAACTTAACCCCTTAACAAAATCCCCAATACTCCTCAATGATCCTTCACTCTCAGGTAGGTGGGAATAAAATAATTGCCAGGAGTGGAACATGCCCTGCCAAACCTCCAGATTTACTTTAACATCTTTTTCAATCGCTAAATCTCTGAAACGATTCACATCACACAGAAGAAGTTCACGGCTACCGCATTGCATTAATAAAGGTGGGCTTCCCTCTAAATTTCCATATATTGGTGAAGCCAGTGGATTGGATGGATTTTGTCCTTTAAGGTATGATTTTTTAAAGTTTTCTAACATTTCATAGTTGATCCAATCATTAACATCCTTCAGATGATTGTAAACAACTGGAAACTTCAAGTCCACCACTGGTGACATGCAAACTCCACATAGGGGTAGTTTTTCACCCATCTTTTTCAGGGCGAGTAGGGTGGATAGGGCTAAATTTCCCCCGAAAGATATCCCTACAATCACCAGTTCACTGGATTTAAAACCTTCGTCTCGTAACCAGAGATATGATTGGATGCAATCTTCCACTACTGCAGGGAAGGGATTTTCAGAGGCTAAACTGTAATCCACACTGAACACTGAGAAACCAGTGTGTCGGGATAGCCGCTGGCAGAGATCCCGGTGTCCGTGACTGGTTCCGTGGTTTAAAACACCACCATGGAAAAATAAAATAATCTTCTGGGGGCTACTTTGTGGGGTTACAATCCAGTAAGAATCTACCGGAGCATCTGGTTCTTCAATGATCTTCAGGGGACCATTGGAACTGAAAGAAAGATAAAATTCATCAAAATCTGGATTAACATGGTCTAGTTCCTGGTTGAATTGGTTGGTTATGATCTTAAGTAAATCATCAACTTTTCCGGCCATTTTTTTTATCCTATATTACGTTAATTAATATGTTAATTTTCATTCAATGGTTGATTCTATTGAGAATTTGATGGGAATTATATTGATTGTATCTTCATTTTTTGTCATACCTACTTACTAACCATATGATTCTTGGATAATTTTAGTTTTTCCAGAAAATGATGATTAAATCTCTTAATTGGATTTTCCCTGTTTTTCATACCTATGTTTTCATATTTTTAGAACAAAGATTTTTGCAGAGATTTTCAATTAGTCTTTGGATTAATTTCAAATAAGATTATTTCTGTGTAATAGAAATTAATAATTTATAGGGATGACAAATATTACACAACCATGACTTTCATCCAAGTAGATCACTTTAAGATCCCTTCCATTATTTCAGGAAACCTGAAAGTTTATCATTATAAAATGATTAGGGAATAGAATAAGGATGATAAATCACTGGAGTAAAATGAAAAAGGATATAATCCATATTTAGCCATTTATATAATATGAAATTGAATATAATCATTAATATTCAGTCATTTATATAAATAAATGAAGTTTTAATATTAAGGGGGAACTGGATGCCCGATACAAGTATCATGCTGGTGGAAGACGAGATTATCGTTGCTGCTGATGTAAAAAATCGACTGGAAAATATGGGATATGAAGTTCTGGGGATTTTTGACACAGGTGAGGAAGCCATTGAAAAGGCAGGAGAACTGAAACCCAACTTGGTTTTGATGGATATTGTACTCAAAGGAGATATGGATGGGATAGATGCAGCCCAGAAGATACGGGAGCTATTTGAAATCCCTATAATCTATTTAACAGCTTATTCTGATGAAAAAACTCTGCAAAGGGCTAAAGTCACTGAGCCGTTTGGTTACGTCCTCAAACCATTTGAGGATCGTGAAATCCAGAGTGCCATAGAGATGGCCATATACAAACACAAGATGGAACAACAGTTAAAGGAAAGCGAAGAGAAATATCGTAAATTAATCGAAAAGTTCCTGCAGGTCTCCACTGAGATATTAAATGAGCTAAGCAAGCCTAAATAAGGTCTATTTTTGGTTAATACTCTATTTTAATTTATTTAATAATTTATTCCTATTTTTAATTATTTTTAACTTTTAATTCATTTATTTTAATTCTTTTTTTGAAATAAATTTTTTAAACGGTCTTAATTGGGAGGGGGTATATTAATTTAGATTTATTTTAGGTAAAAGATTGTTAAAAACATGTTTTTATGGGAACAAATAATATGTATGTAAATCATTATTTACTTTTAGTAAAGTTTATATAACATAATGTATAGTTTACTTTACATCAGATGGTATTGTGATATTTAAAATTTCGAAGTAACCTTAGAATTCTCAAATCATGTGTACAAGGATACATTGAATGGTTGAGGGAAAATAAATGAATAAAGTTCTTAAAATGAACAAAAAGAAAATTTTTATAATTTATATAGTTCTAGATATGTTCTATGTTGGAATAGGGATGGGTGTACCCGTATTTTGCATATTGTTTGGATTTCCAGTGGGTTGGTATCTATCTGAACGATTAACTCTCCCTGAAAAAAATTTAAATAACATATTTAACCAAATTTTAAAATGTGCATTTTATACTTCTCTTTTCACATTTATCTTAATGCTGGTTATTTGGGTGCCGGTAAGTGCAACGTTATTTGATCCTGCTGCAGATTTTGCAAATTTTGGAATTCCAATGATTCTTTATGACCCTAAAATAAGTTTCATTGGATGGATAATTCTTATGATATTTATATCTCCATTTTTACAGTTACTTACCACAGTTTTTGCTTCAAATATGGTTTTGTGGAGATTATCTAAAAAAATTGAAGAAGGAGGGAAATTATGAAACCAAGTGGAATTGTGATGAAAATACTGTCAATTTTTGAGTCCGGTTTATTTATTAAGATATTATCAGTCTTTACAACCGGTTTATGGATTGCAGGGTTAATATTAGCGAATATTTATGTTATTATAGTGGCAGTTATACTTTTAAGTGCCATTGGTATTGTTTTGTACATAAAAAGAGATAATTTAGAAGTAATATTTAAAGGTGATAGTTCGGTTATTGTTGAAGATGAAAGAACTCAATTAATTAACGAAAAAGCATCTACAATGACTTTAGGAATCCTTATTGCTGTTACGATATATGTGGGGATAATTTTAGTTGCTTTACGGAGTAGTTATCCTCAACTCTTAAAAGCGGGGTACACAATGTTTGCAGTAGCAGTATTCTGTTTTATTCTGTACTTCACATCTCGTGCCTACTACACGCGGAAATATTAACCTTAAGGAAACTAATGAAGGGGATATAATGAAAAATTATCAGATTTTAAGAATAATTGTTGCCATGTTTGTGGCAATAGTAGTGGGACTATCGGTTACCATTGGAACCATCCTCCCAGCCATCCTGGCAATCGTAATTGGAGCTATGGTATCTTATATTTATAAAAAGAGTACTGACGAAATTTTGGAAGATGAAAGAATAACTAAAGTTAGTGAAAAAGCATCTCGCATCGCAATAGTGGTGTTTTCCATTTCTATAGCTTTAATTGGAATGTTCCTGATCACCTTGAGAAGTGAGTATCCGGATTATACTCAGGCAGGTTTTACTCTTTCTTATTCGTCAGTTGTCCTCTTAACTCTATATTACATCTTCTACGGATATTATGATAAAAAATACGGATCCTGATTTATATGAAGAACAATCTCAAGGTTTATCGAGCTATGCAGGATTTAACTCAGGAAGAACTCGCCAGGGAATTGGACGTAACCCGACAAACCATCATCGCCATAGAAAAAGAAAAATACGATCCTTCACTGATTTTAGCTTTTAAGATAGCTGAATTCTTCAAAGTGCAAATTGAGAATATTTTTATCTATAAAGGTGATTGAGGTGTCATGTGAGGATGAAAGTCCCTCTGAGAATATTACTCCTCTTAAAGGTAAAAAACCCTTTCTAATATTGTATTCTTATTCAATATGGGCTGATAATGTGATTGGTATAAAAAATAGAATTAAAAATAGAAGATATTGGACAACTTATTTCAAAAACAGATTATATATTGCTGCCTTTATTCTAGCCCTAGTGGGATGGTTCATATTGTTTGTTTATCTCTTTGGCCCATTTTTTGAAAAAGAACTTCTGGCTTTAGAAGTAACCATAGAATCTCCTTTATTTACATGGGGGTTGCGAATTTTTATCATCGCACTTGCAATTATCTTAATTAAAGGGAAGGAAAGAATACAAATATTCTTTGCCCATAGAAGTATTCAATGGGTGATATATCTTATACTTTCTGTAGGTGCCGTAGGATGGCTGGCTTGGTTTATAAGTCTCTTCTTATAAGTTAAAAAGCCAATATTTAACTTTTAAAAATTATTTGATCTTATTTTTTAACACCAGTGATCTTCTTTATATATCTAGAAATATCCTCTTTTATCAGGATCTTGACTGCAGGAACTTTTTGGTGCCAGTTTTTTAGCTTCTTTAAGTCTCACACCCATTTTTTCCAGAACCGCACGGCTGTCTACTTTAGTATTAACACAGCCATCCCTGAGGAGAGGTACTCCCTGACAGGAGAAGTTGGAGAGTTTCATCATGGCTAGATTAAGGTCCTGGAAGCAAGCCACACCAATAACTGCCTTGAAACTGTTTTGTTCCACTATTTTTGTGAGGAAGGTTGAACCTGGGATTATGAACACCTTGTAACCCATTTCTTCACCTTTGTTTTTTAAAACACCGATTACGCAACGGTTACAGTTTTCACAAACCAGGCCTGATGTGTCCAGTTTCGCTTCGCACTCAGTATTGCGAAGACAGTGAGGTAAAACCAGAATGGTATCTTTAGGTTTAATTTTATTGAAATCCTTTTCATTAACCTTATTTCGAACTTCTACTCCAATGTTGTCCACAATTTTGGCGTCAACACCCACATTCTCAGCGAATTTTTTGAAAAGCCCATAAAACACGTCCATGGTGAAAAGCAGCAGTTTGGGAAATACAAGGCGGTCTTTTTCAATTAGCATGCGACCCAGTATAAGGGTCACTGATAAAAGAATCAGAAGGAGAATTCCAGCCACTAAAACAACTTGGCCAAATATCTGGTAAAATGCGGAAATAGTCATATCAATCATCTAATATTTATCTCTTGTTAGATTTTTTTAGGAAATTTTTTAAGAAATTATCATTCTTGCACTCTTTTTTAGAATGTAATTTGTTTAAGGATTAATTTGGAATATCCTATATCAGGAGACACTGCCTCCTAAATCCATTGTCTATATTTAATCCTGGAAAAAATATGAAATTAAATTAGAATTTTTAGTAACTTATTTTCTATTTATTATGTTATATTAAACTGCTTATTAACTAACCTTCAATTTGTAACATAATAAATTGGAAGGGTTACCGGTGGATAAATGGTGATTATAGTCAATTTCCAGTGATTATAGGTTAATCTAAAATTATCTAAAATTTTTCTATTTTAAATTCATTCAAATAGCCATTTATTTCTAATCCACCTTCAATTGCTTTAATTTCCACGCCAGAGAGATCATTACCGGCACATAGTATGTCCTGTTCAGGATGTGTCCCGGGGGTAATGTTACAATCTAGCCGTACCGTTTCCCCACAACTGGCCACCATAGGAAGTCTTTTGGAAGTGGGATGATCAGAAGGTAAGACCACTAAAGGTGTCCCCACGTCCCTTAATAAGAAAATCAATGATTTTATTCCATCTTCACTATGAGGGCTATCTTTTAAAGAAGAAACGGCTATAATATCTTTAGATTCTAAAAAAATAACAATTTCATCTTCATCGGGAGTTCCAATAAATATTTGTCCGTTTTTTGCAAATTTAGCCACTCCCACGGTCCCTGATTTCCCCTTTAAAAAAATTATTTCATTGTACTGAAGGGGAATTTTTACCATGCTTACAGATTCCAACCTGATTAATTATAGTTCTTCCACATTATCTGACTGACATGATGGGCAAACGATTCGCCTACCAATCCCTTTAAACTCATTATCACAGTCCAAACAACGATATCTCTTGGTTTTAAGTTCTTTCATTTTAATGTCAGCCATTGGTCCGCCTACAGTGCACATTAATATCACCAATCTTGTTATGTTTCTCTATGTATATTTAGTTTTTTGGATTCAGGGATAACTCTGGAAAAAGTATTAAAAATGAGAAATAAGTATTAAAATCCATGATACATATTTATCCTATTAAATCAAATATTAATAACAATTTAAACAGTTCAATATTCAATAAATTTAATTAATAGAACTTATATTCCTGTTGTGATGGTGAGACTATTGAAAAACCTGATTTTCCCATTTTCAGCTATTGTTGGTCAAGAAAGAGTTAAAAAAGCCCTGGTATTAAATGCTATTAATCCATCCATTGGTGGGGTGTTGATTAAGGGGGATAAAGGTACTGGAAAGACCACAGCGGTAAGGGCCCTTGCCGACCTTTTACCTCCGCTAAAGGTTATAAAGGGATGTTCATTTAACTGTGATCCTGATGATCCAGCTTCTTTCTGTGATTCATGTAAAGATGATGAATCCGGAGAAATCCAAGTTGAGGAGAAAAAAATGAGGGTGGTGGAATTGCCCCTAGGAGCCACCGAAGACAGGGTGGTTGGGTCAATCAACATTGAAAAAGCACTTAAAGAAGGAAAAAAAGCTTTGGAGCCAGGTATACTTGCGGATGCCAATCGAAATATCTTATATGTTGATGAAATAAATCTCCTGGATGATAACTTGGTTGATGTCCTTTTAGATGCTGCTGCCTACGGAATAAACACGGTGGAGCGCGAGGGTATTTCATTAGCCCACCCTTCCAACTTCATACTGGTGGGAACCATGAACCCTGCCGAAGGAGAACTTCGCCCTCAATTGTCAGATAGGATCGGTCTGCAAATATCGGTTCAGAGTATCATGGATATTGGGGACCGGGTGAAGATCATGGGACGAAGAGAGGCCTTTGAAAATAATCCCAATGCTTTCCGGGAAGAATTCAGTGAATATCAGAATCAGGTACTGGAGAATATCATTGAAGCCCGGAAACTCCTCCCTAAGGTTAAGGTTTCACCAGACATGATGAAATTAATAGCTCAACTCTGTGTTGATATGGGGGTAGATGGTCACCGGGCGGATATTGCCATTTTAAAAACTTCAAAAACCCTTGCAGCATATTACAAGCATGAGGAAGTTGAATCAGTAGATGTGGAAGAAGCCGCAGCTCTGGTTCTGGGCGAGAGGTTCCATAAAAAATCATTGGACGAAGAAAAAATAAAAAAACAAATAAAAAACGCTAAAAATGAGATTTCACAGGAAAATACGGGGGATGATAAAAAAAAGCCCCAAAAAATGAGGAAGGTGAACAAAAAAAGAGGGGAATGAAACTTAAAACCCTTAAAAAAGATGAACAGGATGTTGAACCTCAGGAAGAAGATGTGGATGTGAAAAAACTCCTCAAAATAAAGGGAAAAAAGAAAAAGCGCATCTACGGCAAAAGAATAGATTCCAAGACTGAAAAAGGTCGTTATATTAAAAGTAAACTTCCAAAGGATTATTATGGGGATATAGCCATTGATGCAACGCTTAGAGCAGCTGCTTTAAGTTCTGATGGGGAAATAAGTGTTAAAGGTGAGGATTTACGTCATAAAATTCGTAAACATGGTGCCAGGGCATCTATTGTTATGGTGGTGGATATCAGTGGATCCATGTTCTCCGATAGAAAGGCAAACCGGTTGAAGGGTATATTAAACAGTGTTATTGAGGATGCTAACCGTCATCAGGATCGAATAAGTGTTATTGGCTTTAAGGGGGAGGAAGCAGAGATAATTATTCCAACAACCCGTAGGGCTACCTCTTTCCGTGAGCAAGTGGATAATATTAGAGTGGGAGGAACCACTCCTCTGGCTGCCGGGATGAAGAAAGGTTTAGAAATTCTAAAGAAAGAGAAATTAAGGGCAGAATTTGTACCCCTCCTTTTAATACTCTCTGACGGCATGCCTAATGTTGGATTGGAAGGAGGGCCAATGAAAGATGCCATCATGATGGCGGAGAAGATTAAAGAAAAGGAAATACACACTGTGATCATAAACTTTGAAAAATCAGTGCGTTATGGGCATGAAGTGAATATGGAGATTGCCCTGGCCTCAGGGGGACGTTACTATGATCTGGAAGAATTAAAGGATCCTGGTGGGGTCATCGCCAAAATACTGGATTATGAAAGGGAGGAAATTTAATTATTTATTTTAAATCAATTCTTTTTAATTTTCCTTTGGGATGCATTTGTTTTTTTTTAAATAAGAAATTAAAGGTTAAAAAGAAGAATAATATTTGCTTTCAAAGAACAATTGTTTACAATTCTGGTTAAACAATTCTAAATGTCTTTAAAATCTGGTTATAAGCTTCTTCGGTCTGATTCAATGAGGAAGGGAGGCATATGTACTCAACAGTGTAGTAGTAGTTATTTTTTTCAATAACTGTTGTTTTCTGGGCTATGTTGGGACTGTAACTTCCTATCTGGATGGCTGTAAGATTAGATACTCCCACAGAAACTTGTGACGAATTGCTGGTATTGGTTACCAGGGATGTTGCATTGGGTGTGTTAATTAAACCCTGAGATTTTGGTTGCATGTTCATTATAATGAAGGCCGGTTGATCTTGTCCATTGGTACCGGGGAAACTGGATTTTAATGTAACCTCTGAATAAATGGTATCATTACTGAAATTTCCAATAACATGGTCTTGACTCCAGGCACGGGGGTATTCAAAGTACAATTGGCCATTTTGGAAGCTGTTATTTCCAGATAGGCTCATGGCAATAATAAAAGCCAATAATATCACCAGTATAACCACACCTGCCATTATAATATTTTTTCGTTCCATGTTATCCCCTATCCCTTTATAAACACATGATTCTTCTATACTTTCCTAAATACTAATTATTTATTTTGTGTTTTAAGTTGGAAATACCTTTGGGATGAAACAGGTAACATCCTTTAAAATAAACTAAAATAGGATTAACAACATATATTACATAGAATTAGTGGATTGGGGTTTTGATTGGAAGATAATTAAAAAAAATCGGTTAAGGGATTAAATCTGGAGATTACTGGTTCATTAATAGTTGAAAGTCATTGATCTGCGGATAATTATAAATCAAATGGTTGTAATCGGGGCGGTGGTTTTTTTTGGTAAGAAAAAAAATTCTCCTGGTGGAAGATGATGGGATAGAAGCTATGGATATTAAGCGCACCCTGGAATCTTTTGATTATGAAGTTCCATATGTTGCTTCTAGTGGTGGGGAAGCCATAAAAAAAGCTTTAGAAATACAGCCTGATCTTATTTTGATGGATATAGTTCTCAAAGGGGAAATTAATGGTATCGATGCTGCGCATAAAATAAAAGAATTATCAATACCATTGATTTATTTAACTGATCATTCTGAGGATTCAACAGTACAAAAAGCTAAATTCACCGAGCCTTATGGATATATCATAAAGCCATATGATTCTTCTGAACTCAAGTATGCAATAGAACTCGCTCTTTATAAAAGTAAGATGGAAAAAAGGTTAAAAGAAAGTGAAATGCGTTATAGGTTTATTGTTGAGGCCGCTAATGAAGGCATATGGAGTATGGGTGCTGATTTTAATACCACTTATGTTAACCAAAAAATGGCGGAAATGCTGGGCTATAATGCAGAAGAAATGCTGGGAAAACCTGTAACATCATTCATGTTTGAAGAAGATATCCCTGACCATGAAGAACATATAAAATCACGTCTTGAAGGAGTTTCTGAGAACTATGAACGACGATTAAAGCATAAAAATGGTTCAGAAGTTTTCACACTAGTCGCGGCCACTGTTTTGAAGGATATTAATGGGAATTTTAATGGTTCGTTTGGAATGTTCACCGACATCACCCATCGCAAGGAAATGGAAAAACAGCTTAACGATAGTACAAGTCAATTATTTCACATAATTGATAATTCTCCCATTTTACAGTTTGTAATTGATAAAAATCACCGTGTTCTTTACTGGAACCAAGCCATGGCATCTTACAGTGGAATTTCTCCTGAAGAAATTATCGGCACCGACCAGCACTGGAAGGCATTTTACAATGGTAAAAGACCTTGTTTGGCCGATTTAATATTGGATGGGGATATTATAACCGTTGAAAAATGGTATTCTGGGAAATATAAAGAATCAAAACATTTAAAAGGAGTATATGAAGTTGAAGATTATTTCCCATCCATGGGAGAAACTGGGAAATGGTTGCATTTCACTGCTGCACCTATAAAAGATTCTGAAGGAAAAATAATTTGGGTTTTGGAAACATTAGAAGATATTACTGAACGTAAAAAGGCGGAATATGCATTAAGGGAAAGTGAAGAAAAGTTTCGAGTGTTGGCTGAGAATGCCCCGGTATCAATTGTTGTTTATCAGGATGATAAAACAGTATATGTCAATGACTATGCTGCTAAAATAAGCGGATACAGTAAAGAAGAATTATATGTCATGAATTTTTGGGATGCTTTCCATCCTGATGACCAGAAATTAATAAAGCGTAGAGGGAAGGCAAGATTACGGGGAGCAGAAGTATCTAAAAAATATGAGGTTAGATATATCACTAAATCTGGTGAACTACGTTATATTGTTCTCTCCGCAGGAAAAATCATATATGGGGGAAAACCTGCAGTTTTAGCTATTTTGGTGGATATTACTGAGCACAAAATAGTTGAAAATAGGCTTAAAAAGAGTGAAGAATGTTTGATGATGGGTATGGGTATGGCAAAACTGGTTTACTGGGAATATGACATTAAAAATGACCTATTTACTTTTGACGACCAGTTTTACTCCCTTTACGGCACCAGCACGAAGCAGGAGGGTGGTAACAAAATGTCCTCCCAGGAATATGCCAATCGTTTTGTTCCTACTGAAGAACGTGCTCTGGTGGGAGAAGAAGTGGCCAAAGCTCTGGAAACAGATGATCCTAACTACTCCAGCGCCATCCAACACAGTATAATACGTTCTGATGGAGAAAGAAGATTCATAATAGTCCGTATAAGAATGTTACTTGATGATAATGGTCAAAAAATCGGAACTAGGGGTGTTAATCAAGATATCACTGAACTTATACTGGCAGAGGAAAAATTGGCTAGATCAGAAAGTAAATATCGGGCCATATTTGATAATATTAAAAGTGCAGTGGCAGTTTATAACGCTATTGATGGTGGTTCCGACTTTGTCTTTAAAGATTTTAATCATGCTGCAGAAGAAATTGAAAAAATCAAGATGGAAAATGTTGTGGGTAAAAAAGTTACCGAAGTTTTCCCTGCAGTTGTTGAATTTGGGCTTATGGAAGTCTTCAAAAGGGTATGGGAGACAGGAAAACCAGAAAAACACCCTGTTTCCATTTATAAGGATGAAAGAATTGAGGGATGGAGGGAAAACTACGTATACAAACTGCCCTCTGATGACATTGTGGCAGTTTATGATGATTTGACTGAAATTAAACAGTACGAAGAGGAACTCGAGCAAAACCAGAATCGTTTAAGGAGTTTAGTAAGGATACTTCAGTACCGGGCAGAATCTGTGCAGGACTTCCTAGACTATGCAGTGGAAGAGGCAATAGGATTGACTGGGAGTAAAATTGGATATATCTACCACTACCATGAAGAAAGGGAGGAATTTATTCTTAATACCTGGTCTAAGGATGTAATGGATGAGTGCAGCATCACGGATCAACCAACAGTATATAAACTGGAAAAAACTGGTATTTGGGGAGAAGCAGTGCGCCAAAGAAAACCCATCATGTTAAATGATTTTCAAGCCGAAAATCCTCTTAAAAAGGGTTACCCTAAAGGTCATGCTCCTATACATAAATTCATGACTCTACCATTATTCGCTGGTGGTAAAATTGTTGCCGTGGTAGGGATGGCCAATAAAGAGACAAATTATACAGAAACGGATATACTACAACTGGAACTATTAATGGATGGGGTCTGGAAGGTCGTGGATACGCAAAGAGCTGAAGAAGCTTTAAAAAAGTCTGAAATTAGGTATAGAGCTATTTTTGAGAATACTGGCACTGCTACTGCAATCAGTGAAGATAATACTATTCTATCCCTAGTAAATGAAGAATTTGCTAATCTCACCGGATTTTCAAAGAAAGAAATTGAAAATAAAATGACATGGGCCCATTTTTTTGTAGAAGAAGAAATACCTCGAATGAAAGAATACCATAAACTCCGCAGAGTCGACCCCAACGCGGTTCCCCGAAATTACGAGACTGTTTTCAAGGATAGGTGGGGAAATACCAAGGAAGTGTACATGAGTGTGGCTATGTTACCGGATACCAAAAAGAGTCTGGTTTCAGTCCTGGATATAACTGAAAAAAAAGAGTCACGGAAAAAATTAAGACAGGAATTAAAAATCAATCAATCTCTGGCTAATGTATATGTTCCATTAATTTCACCCTTAACCACTATTCAAGATATTTCTATTGTAATCTTAAAGGAAGTCTTATCCCTTACTGGGAGTGAGCATGGTTTTGTGGCCACAATTGATCCTGAAAACCAGGATCTTCTCAATCAAACACTCACCAGAATGATGTACGGGTGTGAAGTATACGCTGATGGGGAAATCCCTGAAGAAATAAGATTCCATTTAGGGGTAGATGGGAAGTATCCGGGCCTTTGGGGGCATTGTTTAAATATAAAAGAAGCATTCTACACCAATAACGCTCAAAAACATCCATCATCCAAGGGGGCACCTTCCGGTCATGTGAAAATTGATAAATTCCTGGCTGTCCCTGTATTTATTGATGATGAGCCGATGGGTGAGATTGCCCTGGCAAACCCGCTGAAAAAAGATTACTCAAAACATGACTTGAAAGCAGTGAAAAGAATTGCCGACTTTTTTGCCTTAGCCATTCAACGTAAAGGATACGAAGAACAGATCAACCGATCCCTTGATGAAAAAGACCTGTTACTTCGAGAAATACACCACCGGGTAAAAAACAATATGCAGATCATATCCAGTATTTTAAATCTACAATCTTTCACTGTAACTGACCCTGAATTGTTGGATATACTGAAACAGAATCAGAACCGTATCAAATCCATGGCCATGATCCATGAAAAACTGTACCAATCCCCCAACTTATTACAGATCGACTTCAGTGATTATCTTAACAGTTTAACTGCAGATTTGGTTTACACCTACCTTATTAAAGATAGGGGTATTGAGATAGATTTAGACCTGGAGAAAGATATCATGTTAAATATTGAAACATCTATTCCATGTGGCCTGATCTACAGTGAATTACTGTCTAACAGTATAAAACATGCATTTCCCGATATAAAAAGAAGGATAAAAGTTAAATTAAAACGATTAGATGATTATATAATGCTTAACGTGAGTGATAATGGTATTGGTTTACCACAAGAAATTGATTTCATTAAAACAGACACATTAGGGCTTCAACTAATTAATAGCTTGGTTAAACAGATAGATGGGACCATAAAACTTGATAGGGTCAACGGTACATCATTCACAGTCAAGTTTCAAGAACTTAAATATAAAGATAGAATGTAACTTGATAATTGGAAAAGTAATTTTGATAATATTTTTTTTGACTTTTTTTTTAAAAGACTAAATACCAGTAGTTTCAAAATACATAAATCAAGGTTGTTATTGAAAATTTATTTAATGAACTATTGGTAACTCCCTTTAAAATAATAATCCAATAATAGTTAAAATCTTTAAATTTTGATTCTATGCCTCATAAAATAGTTATATACCACGCAGAACAGTGCGATCCCAAAAAATGCACCACAAAAAAATTAGCAAGGCAGAAACAGATCCGAATGGTCAACCGCCTTAACCATATCCCTAGAGGGGCTTTGGTGCTGGATCCATTCTCACCCCAATCAGTATCACCTGAAGACCATGATTTGGTGGTTGAGAAAGGTATTGTCGGCCTTGATTGTTCCTGGAAACGTATTAATAAGTCCTCAGCCATGTTCAGGGGTACTGCAACTCATCGTTCCCTTCCTTTCCTGGTGGCAGCCAATCCCACCAACTATGGTAAGCCCTGTATTCTGTCCACTGCTGAAGCTGTGGCAGCAACCTTATATATAGTGGGGCTTAAAGATAATGCTATTCAGATTATGTCCCACTTCAAGTGGGGACCTCATTTTCTGGAGCTCAACCATGAGCTCTTAGAGGCTTATTCTCAGGCTAGTAACAGCCGGGAAGTTGTAAATATTCAAAATGAATTCATAGGAGGCTAAATAATGGCTAGATTTGAAGAAGCAGAGAACAGGATATTCAAGATTAAAATTTGTCTCAAATGTAACGCTCGAAACCCCCCAACCGCTAAAACATGTCGTAAGTGCGGATACAAGGGCTTGAGGTTCAAAGCCAAAGAACCAAGAGGATAATTTTTTCCCTCCTATCCTCCTTAAGTCATTAATTCTCGAGGATTGGGAAAATACATAATATTATTTTTTTAAAATTGTTGAAGTAAAAATCGTTTTATAAAGTTTCAAGTGAAGATTATTATAATTTTCATTGTATAATTATCTGTTTAGGGTGTGATCTTGATGAAAGTAGAAGAATATTTAAGAGAATCCCTGAAAAGGGGGAAGGTTCATTTAACTCTTCTTGATCCAGAGGAACAGAACCCTCAAAAGGCCCTGGAAATTGCTAACGAAGCGGTTGCTGGGGGTACTGATGGCATTATGCTGGGTGGATCCACCACTGACTCTCAGGATCTGGATGCTACTGCGAAAATACTCCAGGAAAACCTGGATGTTCCCATCATACTATTCCCGGGTAACACTACCGGGGTGAGTAGTTATGCTGATGCCATATTATTCATGAGCCTACTGAACTCCAACAATCCCTACTGGATTATTGGTGCCCAGGCTTTGGGTTCACCGAAAGTTAAAAAAATCGGAATCGAAACCATACCCATGGGCTATGTCATTGTACAGCCTGGTGGAACCGCTGGATGGGTGGGTGATGCTAAATTAATCCCCAGAAACAAGCCAGATATTGCCACGGCTTATGCAATGGCTGCAGAGTTTTTAGGAATGAGATTCTTCTATTTGGAGGCAGGTTCCGGGGCAGAACAGGTGATACCTGGTGAAATGATTCAGAAAGTAAAAATGTTTACCAACCATGTGGTAATAGTTGGTGGGGGTATCAGAGCCGGTGAAGACGCTAAAAAAGTAGCTCAAGCCGGTGCAGATATCATTGTCACAGGTACGGTAGTTGAGAACACATCTCATATAAAGGAGAAGATAGCTGGAATTGTGGAAGGTATTAACTCCATCTGATCCTTTTATCTATATTTCTGATTCTATTTTTTTCTTATTTTTCCAAGTTTTTTCGAATATTTTCAACATCAATACCCAATTGAAAAATTATATTTTCTATGAGCTCGTATACCAATAAATTAGAGGTGAATTATATGTGTGAGTCAAATGGATACGATTTCATAGCTGATAAGTTAAAGGAATATTTGGGTCTTAAGAAATCCCCGGTTGCCATAAAATTTGTTTTAAGAGAAGATGATATTCCGGAAGGTGTTCCTAAGGCGGATGAAAAATTACGTCACTGTCAACTGGTGCAAAAAGCCAGTGGAGGAAGTGTTTTCTACGCCACTGCAGAAGAACAGATGTGTAAAGGGGGAGCAGCTGCGCTCGGTCTTCAAGAAGCACCTGAAAAGGTAAAAACTGGGGAATTTTATTATGGATTGGGAAGATTTTCCAGTCTAGGATCAGCCAGAAAAACCATGGAATCCATACCTAAAATAGACCCAATAATGTATGCCCTGGTATACGCACCTCTGGAAAAGGCGAACTTTGACCCGGATGTAATTGTAGTCATCGCTAACCCGGCCCAGGCACTGAAATTATCTCAGGCACTTGTTTACACCATGGGTGGTCGTGTAGAAGCTGATTTTGCAGGTATCCAGTCCATATGTGCTGATGCTGTTGCAGGTCCATTCCTTCGCCGCAGACCTAACATTACCCTAGGATGTAGTGGCTCCCGTCAGTACGCAGATATAAAAGAGGATGATGTTATTGTGGGACTCACTGGGGAAAATATTGGTTGCGTGATCAATGCACTGGAAAATATGAGTTAAAAGGATATTATCCCCACTTAAGATATTATCCCACTTAATATTTTTATGAAACATCTATTCAAATAATATATTCTAATCCCTATCTATTTACTGTTCATTCTTTTTTTCCCACATTTTTAGAACTTTAAGATAATCATTGTAGCGATTAATGTTAATTAATTCCAATTCATTCTGTCCAGACACACCATAAAGTTCTACTCCATCTGATACCATCCTCCTCAAAATAGGATTCAAGTTGTCTTCTTCACCGTGAAGATAACGTTTCAAGAGTGAGGAGTGACAGGCAAAGGGCATGCCCAGTCCCAGAGCACTATCCAAGTATCCGGTTTTGCCACGCGAGAGAATAGTCACTGTGTTCTCGGGATGGGGGCTATTTATCAATTGGTCCATCAGGTTTTGCATAGTTTTAATGGTAATTGTGGGCTGATCACCTGCCAGACACAAACAATAATCATATTTGGAGTTAGCAACTCCATTTAGAAGGGTTTGGGATAGCTCCACATCCACATCAGGGTTTTCAATGATATGAAGTCTATTGTCATTTACATCATTTAATGCAGGGTATAACTCATCCATGAAATGTCCAAGAACTACTATACATTCCTTTAAATTGGTTTGGAGCGCATTTTTAACGGTAAAATTGATTAGGGGATCTTCGTTGATTTCAAGGAGTAGTTTATGTTTTATTTCCATTCCTTTACTTTTAAGGTCTTCCCTCATCCGCCGGTTCTTACCGGCTGCAGTTATAATACACGATACATCTTTCATGGGTTAATCTCCTGTAAAAAAGAAAATAAATATGGAAAAGGGTAATTAACTGAGTTTAACTACTCTGGAGTTAATCACCAATCCTGCTCCACTTCCTTCAGTCCACATCACCAGTTTAATGGGGTAATTATGGTTGTTATAAACCTTAACTCCCACAGTGGGGCTGGTGTCGTAGGCAATGGACAGTTCACCCCACCTAATTCCACTGGGTAATGGTAAACCAGCAGCAGCAGTGGCTCCCCGGAGTGACCTGCCAGCAGGACAAACCCCGTGAACTGCGGATCCACCGGTGGCATTGGGATCTGGGCATGGATCAAAACCAATATTCTCCTTTCCATTGGATCCTGTTTTGGGGGGTATTATGGTGCCATTCCAAGCCCTGGCAAATTGCATGGCATTGTAAGCCCTGGCTGCATCACCATATTCTGGATGGGAACCTAAAGATTCAGCAGAACTGGCAGTAACATTTTCAGAGTGGGGCCCCATATAGGCCATCACTGGTGAACCAGAGGGATAATTTTTCATATAGGTAACCACTGGCTCTCCGAAAAAGGTTTTTATCTGGCTAGGGGGGACCTGGTTCCGACCATCATTGAATCCAGTTAGGGAATAATCCAGATTGATATAATCTCCCACATCTGATCTGTTGTACCATTTCTTGAAGGTGGTGATGGTAACGTATTCATGGGGAATGGTTTCATTTTTAATATCTGAGGAGGATACAGTTTTCACCAATTCACCGGATTTACCCCCTTCCCTTATCTCCAGGCCATCTTTAGTTTTAACTCCCACAGTGTAACCCGTCTTGTAACCCCACACAAATGTTTGAGGGGGGTTAACTACCAGTTGTTGTCCTTGTACACTTAAAAAGCCCGGACCTTCAAATCCATGGGCCACTCCCTGGGCTGAGATACTGCCACTGGCCAGCTTAGCCAGGGGTGTTTCCACTGATCCAGTTAAGAGTCCGTTAATGATCTGCAGGTATTTTTCTTCCTGTAATAAATTCTTTAAATATTCAAAATTATACAAAACTGGCACTTTCCTGATTTTGGTATCATCAACCACTTTCATACCAGAAACTACAGTATCTCCAATGGACATGGCGGTGATTTCTTCTGGTTTTTGGGGAGGGAAATAGCCTTCAATGGTGTCACCAATATAAATAAAACCCATCATCAATATTATCAAAACACCAAAGGCCAGTATCGGATTCAACAAAGATCTACGCATTTTCTTAATCCTCCAAATAGTATATTATTTTTATTTTGCCGAAATGGCCTCCTTTAAACTGTCAGTTATTTCAATGATCTTGCGTTGTCCATTGCCGCCAATGAATACATTAGGATACTTTTCTGAGCATTTGAGTGCAAATTCGACCACGTTTTCCACATTGTCCAAATTATGGATTGTTCCCATGTATTTTTCTTCCTCCAGCACCCTGCGAACATCATCCCGAGTATCTTCCAGGCCCGGGAAAATAGCAATGATTTCTGAATTTGTTTTAGAAGCTTCTCTGAATATGTCTAAACGACACATTTCACCTTTACGTGGAGTTCCAAGAATTATGACTGGAAAATCTGCTTCGTTAAATACTGCTGCTGCAGCATCTGCATTATCAGTTTTACCTACCACTATCTGGGAGTGGGGGAGATCAATGATTGTAGCCCTGCCAGGTAAAACATTGAAATTTTTAAGGCTAGTTTCAATGGTATTATTTGATATTCCCACTATATCCGCAGCTTTTGAAGCAGCAGCTGCATTTTTGCGGTTGAAATCTCCGAATAAATTCAATTCATACGGAACTCTGGTGAAAAAGTGAATTTCATCTGCTTTTCCTTTGAAATAACCTAAATTTTCAGTTTCCTGGTTTAGAACAACCCTCTTACCCTCAACAAATTTTCCCAGGGATTTAAGATAGTTCTCGAGTGATTGGTGGAATTCAAGGTGATCCCGACCCACATTGGTCACCACAACCAGGTCAAAATCAAAATTATCCTTACAGAAATCCAGAGTCATATCACAGACTTCCACCAGGAGAATATCATAATCCATGGATGCAGCTTCTAAAATTACCTCAGTGTAACCCTTAAAACCTCCACCAGCATTTCCTCCAGTTAGAACTTTCATACCTGCCTTCTGCAGTATGCTGGCAATCATCATGGTGGTGGTGGTTTTACCGTTGGTACCAGTGACTCCTATGGTAAACAAAGAGCGATGAGAAGTTATAATGTCTGATAAAAGTTTTCCATTAGACTTAATTTTATTAAAAACAGGTCTATTCCATAATCCCGGACTTAAAACAATCACATCAGCATTCTCTATTTTTTGAAAATCGTGAAATCCCAGATCAACATCCAGGCATCTATCAACCTTTAATTCAACGTTGAAATTAATATCTGAAGCATAAACTTCATAACCATGATTAAGAAGAGATTCAACGGCATTCATGCCTTCTACTCCCAGCCCAACCACAGCAGCCTTCATTTTAACAACCATTATCCGATTTTCCAAAAGTACATCATTCAATTGTAACCTTAAAAATAAGTTGATAGTTTACATATATAACTATAACCCTAATACTCCCCTTCCCTTTTGAATAATTATTTCAAGGGATTATAAGCTTATTTGGGGTTTAATAGACATTTATATTGGAATAATAGTTTTATTAATTCTTCAATTTCATAAAATAATCATTTAAAGCCGATAATAATAGTGGTTTTGTTGTTTTTAGAACTTAATGTATTATCCTTAATTTTGTAACTAGATTCATACTAAAATTTTAATGTTATTGTTCCCATAACCATAATAACAGTATCAAACCTATATTTCAAACAGATATGGGAATATATCACTGGTAAATAATATTGTTTAAAGCCATTAACATTTTTAAATGGATTAATACGTACTCATAGTCGGTATCAAGAGTATCAGGTGTCACTCATGAACACAATGAAAGACCTCTCCAAGGAAATAGTAAAACGCATCGAAAACATAGCCCAACCCGTAAAGATAATGCACGTATGTGGATCACACGAACATACCATAATGCAGCACGGTCTCCGAACCCTATTACCTCCAGAGGTAGAAGTGGTTGCTGGGCCAGGATGTCCAGTATGCTGCGTACCAGCACGTGAAGTGGAAGAATGCCTGGAACTAGCCCGGCAGGGAGTAACCATCGCAACCTTTGGGGACATGTTAAGAGTCCCGGGTGGAAGTGGATCCCTGGCAGAGGCAAAGGCAGAAGGAGCAGATGTCCGGATCGTTTATGGTGTGAATAATGCAGTGGAACTGGCTCAAAACATTGATAATGAAGTGGTATTCATGGCAGCGGGATTTGAAACCACCGCACCAACCACCGCCGCGGAGATAGTTTCTGGCCCCCCAGAAAACTTTTCAGTCTTATCCTGTCACCGGATGATACCCCCAGCTCTCAAATTCCTTATTGAATCGGGTGAAGTGAATCTTAATGCCCTCATAGAACCGGGGCATGTTTCAACCATTATTGGGAACAGACCTTATGATCTTTTCTCAGAAAAATACGGAATTCCCCAAGTAGTAACGGGCTTCAACCCCATGGACGTTTTAATAGCTGTATATTTGATACTTAAACAGCTTGATGAGGGTAAGGCATTTGTTCAGAACGAATATAAACGAGCAGTGAGGGAAGAAGGGAATATAAAAGCCCAGAAACTTCTTGAAGAAGTGTTTTACATCACTACTAAAGAATGGAGGGGCTTCCCACCCATACCGGACTCAGTTATGGATATAAAAGATGAATTCAGTGATTTCAATGCTCGGGAGAAGTTTGACATTGAAGTGGGCAGTATCCCAGAGGTAGTTTCTGGTTGTATCTGTGGAGCCATACTCCGGGGAGTGTCCCGACCAGAAGACTGTAAATTATTCAGAAAAGAATGTAATCCCACCAACCCCATTGGTGCATGTATGGTCAGTAAGGAAGGAACCTGTAACATCGCCCACAGATATGGTTCATTTTAAATCATTTACTCTAATTTAGGAATTTATTAACTGTGGAATAATGGCAATAAAGTATTAATTGTGGAAATAATGTATTAACTGGTGGAAACTTGATTAAAGCAGTAGCAGTCGATGTTGATGGTACCATAACCGATGATAAGAGAAGATTATGTTGCAGTGCTTTGGAATCAATTCGTGCAGCAGAAAAAAGGGGCATACCAGTTATAATCGTCACTGGTAATATCCTATCAGTTACCAAAACCCTTTCCATATTCATTGGAACTTCTGGAGGACTAGTCGCAGAAAATGGAGGAGTTATAGAATCATCCAAGGGTAGAAAGATGTTGGGAGATATTCGAAAGTGTAAAGAGGCCTATGATTTCTTACTAACTAAGCATCCCGTTGAAAAAGTTGATTTTTCCCATCAGAGGATTTCAGAAATTGCATTCTACAGAACCATTCCTGTGAACACGGTTAAAGAAACTCTGAAAGATTTTGATGTAAAAATATACGATACCAATTTTGCACTACATATCACTGATCCTGCAGTGAACAAAGGAACTTCCCTGGTGCGAGTGGCGGGAGATATGGGTATACTGCCTGAGGAGATCCTGGCAGTGGGGGATAGTGAAAACGATCTGGAATTTCTTAAAGTAGCGGGAGTGAAAGTGGCAGTGGCCAACGCAGAACCTGAACTAAAGGCCATTGCAGATTATGTAACAAAGAAACCATACGGAGACGGAGTTAAAGAGGCATTAGAGAGGTTTTTATCATGATAAAAGATTTAGCCAACCAGGCACTGGATCAGGCTCTTAAAGGCGCTGATCAGGCTGAAATATATTTGGAAATCACGGAAAATGTGGATGCCACCATACAGAATGACCAGGTGGACTTTGCCAAGGAAGCCTATTCTATGGGTGTGGGCATCCGGGTTATCTGTGGGGATAGAATGGGTTTTGCCTACACCACCCAAACGGAAAGAATAACAGAAACAGTTGCCCGGGCAGTTTCCAATGCCCAGTCCAATCTTGTTGATGAAAACTTTGCATTCGCATCTAAATCGAAATACCCTCAAATTAAAGGTGTTTTTGATAAAAAAATTGATACCCTAGAACTGGAAAATACCATTGAACTGGGAAAAGTAATGATTGGAACAGTTATCGACAATAAATGTCAGCCAACATCCGGTGGGGTCTCTGCTGGATGTGCTAAAACTCTGATCATGAACTCAGAGGGAGTGAACTGTGAAGATACTTCCACCTATTTCTCGGGCTTCGTAGCAGTAAACATTCCTGATGGGGAAGGTGTCTCCACTGCCAGTGAATCCGATTCATCCCGAAAACTGGACATAGATCCAGAGAAAGTTGCCAATAAAGCCTGTGAAATTGCTTTAAATTCCAGGGGAGGTAAATCAGTCCAAACCGGTGACATGGAGGTTATTATGGATCACCATGCCGCAGCAGGTCTTCTTTCAACGTTCTCCCAAGCAATAAATGGTGACAATGTCCAGAGGGGAAGATCAATCTACTTTGATAAAATGGATACCAAGGTTTCATCATCTTCCCTGAGCATCTATGATGACGGGACCCTCAAAGGAGGCCTTTACTCTTCCCAATGTGATGGAGAAGGAATACCCACCCAGAAAACAGCCATAATCGAAGATGGAATCTTACGAAACTTTTTGTATGACATACACACTGCTAACAAGGGAAATGTACAGAGTACGGGTAATGGGATGCGGGCTTCCTTCAACGACATGCCTTCAGTAAGTTTGTCAAATCTTATCGTTAATTTTAAAGATTTTAAAGAAATTTCAGAAATAAAAGATGGTCTGTTGGTTACCGATGTTCTGGGAGCGCACACTGCCAATCCCATATCTGGAGATTTTTCAGTGGAAGCAATGAACGCCTTTAAAATTGAAAACGGGGAATTAGTTTATCCAATTAAAAATGCCATGCTCTCAGGGAATATTTTTTCACTTTTGAAGGATTCAAAGGCAGCTTCCCAGCAAACACGGCAGTTAGGGCCTTTTGTTGTACCTCCTCTTAATGTGTCCAGTCTACGGGTTGTTGGGTAATGTTTTGTAAGTTAATTTTACCAACTATATGATAAGCGGTGCCAGAGGGATAAGTCAACAAAGGGTTAATAAGAATTTATGAACCAGTTGGATTATAATTAGTTGAAAATGATGGAAAGGAGTAAAAAATCAGCTATCCCTAACTACATGGCTGTGATGGCTAATCAGCAGTTATCAAGGTGTAAAATAGCTTCTATGATGGCTGTTGAGGATAGTGATGAGGATGATGTTATATGGGCTGAACATGAAATTCTGAGAAAGGATTTCAACAAATTTTATGAGGAAAATTCTCAACTAAATAAAATTACTGCCAATAAAGAGTTTAATACTGTTCTAGATGCTCTTAAAATTAACTCCACTCAAATAAATAATTATAAACCCTCCTTCTCCTACTTGGATCTCAAGGTGAAACTCGCCGAGAGAGTGTCAAGATACTGTCATTTCTGTGAAAAGGCGTGTGGTGTTGATAGAAGATATGAAAAGGGTGGATGTGGCGTGGGTGATCCTTTAATTGCATCAGAGTTCCTGCATGTGGGTGAAGAACCACCACTGGTCCCCAGCCATACTGTTTTTTTTGCAGGGTGCAATTTCAACTGTGTTTACTGTCAAAACTGGGATATCAGTCAGCAACCAAACCGGGGCATCCCCATAAGTGAGGAAAACCTGGCTTTGATCGTTGGAAAAAGGAGAAGTGAAGGCTCCCGGAATGTAAATTTTGTAGGGGGCGATCCCACTCCCAATCTGCCCTACGTCATCCGCACCATGCAACTGGTAAAGGAAAACATACCTGTGGTATGGAACAGTAACTTGTACCTCTCCCTGGATGCCATGCATATTCTGGATGGATTTGCTGATCTTTATCTGACGGATTTCAAATATGGTAATAATGAATGTGCCCAGAGACTTTCTGGAATCCCGGACTATTTGGGAGTGGTGGGTCGTAATCACCAGATGGCCTGGAAGGCAGGGGATATGATAATCCGCCATTTAGTTCTACCCAACCATATGGAATGTTGTTCAAAACCCATCTTAAATTGGATATCCGAAAATCTGGGGCTGGAGGTAGTGCTTAATATTATGGGACAGTATCGTCCAGTTTACCATGCATCCGATTATGGAGAAATCTCCCGACATCTCCTTCAAAGTGAATTAGGGGAAGTGATTCAGCATGCTCAGGATTTAGGATTTAAAAATCTTATTTAGAATATAATTGCCTTTACTACTGGTATTAATCTTACTAATACCATTATTTTTGTTTTTACTATTGCCATTATTCTTACTATTTCCATTATATTTCCATTACCTTCATATGGTTTAATAAAATAGAAGATAATAGTATTAAGATATTAAATTGAAATTAAAAGATTATATTAGTAAATAAAATAAATTTAATTTAAATTAATTAAAACCATTAATGTTTAAGAAATCAATTTTATAATATTTCTAAGGATATTTTAGGGGATTTATATGGAAAAAATTGAAAGTAACAAACCAGTTTCGGCTGATGACATTTTTAATGATATTAAGGAAGATTTCCCGGGTGTGGAAAGGGTAGTTATGGAAGACGAGAATGAAACAGTTTTTTGTATCTACGCAGCAGACGATGTACTCTGGGAAATATTTGAAGATTGGTTGGAACTGGTGAGCAGTATTGAGTTCAACGCTGGAACCAATGAAGAACATTACTTGCGAGTGATACCATAAATCTAATATTCACTTTATTAAATGTATTATTTTCAAGTTTAGTTTATTTTAATTAATTAGCTCTAGATTATTTTCAAATTCTAGTCAAATTTTTCAAATTGGGTTGATTTTGGCTGTTCATAATTGTTTATCCACAAATCAAATGGTTTTGAGAAATTGAAGTATGGCCTTAATGGTCTGATTCTGTTGCTCTTCTCGGGTTATGGTACTGTTGTTATCTCCTGCCTGGATCCCGTAATCCCCATAGTTGTAATGATTTCCACCCTCAATGGTGATGAAAGTGGTGTTAACCGGGAATTTACCAAGATTAGCAGAAATATCCTCAGACAGGGTAAACCCATCCAGTGATCCTCTAATTGACAGAGCTTTAAATGTAGCGTTTGATGCATTTGATGAGGGATAAGCCGCTAAATAAATGACTCCATTAATTTTATCCGGATTATTCACTGCATAATCGGATGCAAAAACACCACCTAACGAATGACCACCAATCACCCAGGAACTTATCTCCTGATAATTTTTGATTACATCATCTGCTTTGTTCGTACCAAAAAATGCTAAATTAAATGGCATTTTCACAATTATAGTAGTATAACCATTATTAGCTAGTTGGGATGCTATTACAGAGTAAGATTCTGCTTGTACCTTGGCCCCGGGATAAATTATTACCCCTGTGGTGCTCTGGTTACTGTTGGGGGTGAATGTAATAAAATCAACGGTATTCTGTACAATGTAAGTGTCGGTTGAGTTTAATGCAACCATTGCCCGGCTATCTGCATGATAATAATCAGAAACATAATAGGTAAAGGCACCTACCCCAATAAAAATAATTATTAAAAGGGTAATAATGATTATTTTCTTTTTATATTGCAACATACTCATTTAATTGACCGTTTATTATTTTTTTAGATTAAATTCAAAAAAATAGGTTAGTAATCTAGTTTTATTATCCACCAGATTACTATTCCCAATTCACATTTTTTTCATGGTGCGAAAACCCCCACAAACGCCAACCAGGCCAGTGCAGTTTTGGCAATCAGACTGAGGATGATGTACACCCTTTCACCGTAGAGATAGTCCTTCCATTTCCCAACACCCTTGTACTGCAGTACCATGTTAATGGAGAATGTGTTGAACATGATAAAGTAGATGGCCAGTATGGCGTAAACAAATGTGGGCGGGTTGGTCTCAGTGGATCCCAGAGCAGCTATGAAGTAGGCAGCCAGGACCACCCATGGGGTGAATCCAGCGAGGGCTCCAAGTAGATATGCGGACCAGTCAGTTTTTTTGGTGTAATAGTTGACCTTTTCCATTAAAAAGCCGCACATGATCATCACGGCATTCAGGACGAAGATCATTACCAAGGACCATAAATCCCAAACTCCCACGAAGGTGGCGATTATAACCAGCATGATGGAGCTGGAAAAGAAATACTCATACCAACGGTAGGGATTCATACCCTTCATCAGATTATCATTGTAATTTTTAGTCTTTACAAAGGCAATGGTAAAATGGGCAATGGCTGAAATCAACAGGAATGAAGAAAGTATCACTCCCAGGTAACCAACAGTATATGCCACCGTGGGATCTGGCACGATCTCGGCTACAAAGGGTCTAACTGATATTATATTAAATTTGATGTAAAATGTGTAGATATTCTGGGTCCAGGTAAGCCACAAACCCAGGGCGATCATGATTATTCCCTGGATGAAGTGCAGTACACCTGCTCCAATGTTAAGTTTTCTCAACCCCTTCAAACTTATGGAAGACTTGGCAATAAGTTCCCTTCTCATTTCATTATCCATTATCAACCCCCCTTTGTTACTATAATATTTATCCAGTAATGTTATTAAATCATGTGGGGGGTGGGAATTAAAGAAAATAGAACAGCAGATATCTGTGATGATCCAACATTACTTCATTTCCCAATCAGAATTTCTTTTGCCACATATTTTTCTTTATTTGCACTGGAAAATCATTTAAGTAAGTTTAGAGAAAGTAATAATCTGATTATAGTATCAAACAGTGAAGGGGGCCTGTTAGAATAACTGAAAGTCCAGCATATACTGTTGAAAGTAAGGATGGTGACATTGAAATCAGGATATATCCGGGTTATATTTTAGCCCAGGTGGATGTGGTGGCAGATTATGATCAGGCCATTGGTATGGGATTTTCCATACTGGCAACCTATATTTTTGGAGGGAATAAAAAAAGTTCCAAAAAACCCATGACTGCACCAGTATCGGGGGAAAACATATCTAATTCTGAAAAAATTCCCATGACTGCCCCGGTTACAGAGGAAGCTGTTGAAGAAGTAGATGATGAATCTGAAAATATTCCACTTTCTGCCCCAGTAAATGGGGAATCAGGGGAGCATACTTATAGAATATCATTTACCATGCCTTCCAAGTACACCCTGGATACACTCCCTATTCCTGATGATGAGCAGATCAAATTTAAGGAAATACGTAACCAGAAGATGGCTGTTTTAAGGTTCAAAGGCCGGGTGAATCATAAGTTAGCCAATGAAGAGATGGTAGAGTTAAAGGAATGGCTTAATAAAAATAATATCAAACCGAAATCAAATTTCATTGTGGCACAATATAATAATCCCGCAGTACCCGGATTTTTTAGAAGAAATGAGGTCATGGTTGAAGTTTAGGATTGCTGTGATACAAATTAAGATTAAGAATAATGATTGAGATTCAATTGGGGTTTAATCAAATGATATGTGAAAATTGTGGTGCTCGAATAGATAAAGGGGAGAGTCAATGTCCTAAGTGTGGGATGGAACTATTTAATCCCAACCACAAACCCCTGCAGAAGAAGTATTTAAGGGGAGAATACTTGCAAGGGGATGAAAGCTCACCAGAACCCTACTACTTGGAAGAGGAAAACCTTTCCAGGGACACATATCAACCGGAACCATACCAGAATTGGGATGATTATGATAAGGATCCTCATGAAGAAAACCATCAAAAAAAGGATTATGAGGGGGTAAATGATCCAGAAACTGCGTATGATAATGAATTTGAACCTAATAATAACCCTAATCCTAATGTGGCGGATATAAACCATAATCAAGATATTAGTAAGGATACTAATCACAGTAAGCATTACTCTGAAAGGAGTTATAATAAAAAATATGATAGGGAGAGGGGTTACGATAATAAATATGGTAAAAGTAAAGGTTATAAAGGGAAATTTAATCAAGAAAATTACCATCAGAAAAACAAATCAGTGAGAAGAGGGTATGATCTAGATGCATATTATGGATCTGAGGAAAAAAAAAGTTCAATACTGACAACTGCCATCCTCTTTTTAGTTCTGGCACTGATCATAGGATTCGTTATGGGATTCATTTTCTTTTCAGGGAAAATTCAGAATCTCCTCACCTGAAACACTCTTTTTTTAATTTGGACTTAGAAGTCTTAAAATATCATTAACCAAATTTTAAACCATTTAACCGAGGTTAAACCATTTTAAAACTCAGATTAATATATCCTCCAGTGATATTATGAATATTTTGATAACCGGACCACCGGGTATTGGCAAAACCACTATCTTGAAACAGATAGAACGGAAAATTCAGGATCAGGGACATGCTATTGGGGGGATGTATTGTCCGGAAATAAGAGAAAATGGTCGGAGAACTGGTTTCAACATCATCGATATTGCATCCGGTCAGAAAGGAATCCTGGCAAGCATACACAATACCACAGGTCCGATGGTGGGCAGATATAAGGTTAGTCTCAATGACATCCAAGAAATAGGCATATACTCCCTGGAAAACGCCATGGAAACCTCTGATTACGTATTGATTGATGAGATTGCACCCATGGAACTTAAAAGTAGTAACTTCTCCCAAACTGTCTGGAGGGTGATGGAAAGTGAAAAACTGGTAATTGCAGTTATTCATCAGCGTTCCAATCACCCCTTTATTTTAAAGGTTAAAAATAGGAAAGATGTGATGATTTTCTGTTTAACCCGGGAAAATAGGAATAACATTCTGGAAAATATTATGGAATCATTAGGATTGTAAAAAAAACATTGAGATGGTTAAAAAATTCTATTTATTAATCTAATAAAAAATTTTTCCTCAAATAAAATTAATAGGAGGATTAAAAAGAGTCAAGTAGGAATGTTCCATTTTCAATCCTCTTCTTAAGTTCACGAGCCATTTCACGAGCCCTTTTAATATCCGATTGTCGGCAGCTCACTTCCAACTCCTTCACCCCACCTTCCCAGTCCATTACGACCTGTCCCCTTTCCATCCGGAAGGTGCCGAAGGGACAGGAGTAGGCACACATACCACAACCGAAACACTGAATAGTGTTCAATTCATGGTTAGTGAAGGCCATGGTGGGACATCTTTTTTCAACCAGACAAGTAGTACATTTTTGGCATAGTTCCTTTTCATAGGTTGGTCGCTCATCAGTACCCCTCCAAACTCCATAGTTTGTCTGGCTCAGGATACTGTGACGACCCCGTATATCGGCAACAGGAAGACTTATGTCCTCATTTTTGATGAAAGTTTTTTGGAGGATTTCATCATCCAGTATGGGTATGGCTGTGGCCACACTGTTATAAACCTCTGGGCCGGCTCCGGTACGGAATCCACCCAGATAATGGGGATCCATATCCTTCATATCTGCAGTAATCATCATATTAGGTTTTTGAGGACTACTTCTGGTGCCGACGTTAATGAACAATCCTTCTGAATTGTTGATAAGTAGTCGGGTACCTTTACCAATGGAATTTAATAGGGGGTCATTCTGGAGTGGGTTGAGTTCACCGCAGCCTGAGAATGAAATTCCTTTAAAGGGCCCATCCATATCAACTGCATTGAATATGGATGAAACAGGTTCTGATGCTGGATTGGTGAATGCAGTATAATTTTTAAAGGCAAAACGGGTTCCGATCAGTTGAGCAGTTCCAAACTCATCCATTGAAACACTGGATTTGATAATTTTACCCTCAATATCTTCCACTACTATTTCAATTTCTTCACCACGCAGAAGGTCCTTGAACAGGAACCCTCCACCGTACTGGGGGTCAGTTATGCTGTGGGAAGTTCCGTAAACCATGAGATCCACTGAACCTAACCATTCATTGGGGCAGGGTCCGGGGAATCCTGGAACGCCGTTTAGAGTTATCTTATGGGCTTTTTTGAATGTTCCGGGTTCTGCAACTGGTAGGTGGAATATGGCTGCTGTTCCAGACATTATACCGCAGGTGCCGGTGGTCACCACATCCACGTCTTTTACAGTAGGTTCTTCACCATCCATCACCAGATGGGTTACTTCCTCTGCGGTGAGGATGGTGGCTTCACCTTGCTTGATCTTCTGATTTATATCCTGGATGCTCTTTTTCAATTAGATTCCCCTTAATTCCAAGCAATTGGATAATTATGATATATAACAGAGTTTAGTGTTGATTATACTTTAATTGGATTAGGTTGAATTTTCAGGGTATTATCCGAATCCATTAAGGTTTTTCTGGGCCATTTTATCCTTGACGGTGGCACGTACAAATTCCAGGGCGTCATTGATCTTATCCGCATCGCTTCCTGCTCCCTGTGCCAGGTTAGGTCTTCCACCACCCCCACCACCCATGATGGCAGCGGCTTCTTTGATGATCTCGTTGATCTTGATATCTCTCTTTATTGCCTTAGATGATGCGGCACCGGCAATTTTACCCTCTCCATTACCCAGAACAACCAGATCCACTCCCCCATCATCAGTAAGCTGGGTTACCATTTTAACCAGTTCACCTATCTCTGCATCTACCTTATCTGATAAGAAGGACAGTGAATTTATTTCTTCGGTCTGATTAACCAGGGATTCAGTTTTAAGTTTGGCCACCTCTTTTTGCAAACGTTTAATATCATTTTTGAAGGCCTTCCATTCACTGAAGAACCTTTCACTGGTTTTGGGAAGCTGATTGGCTTCCACCTTAAACACGGCAGCACTGTCATGTAGCAGAACATCGTTGGTCTGCATGGACTCCACTGCTGCTTCACCAGCTGAAAACTCCAGACGTTCCACTCCGTCCTGTATCCTTTCGGTTCGGTTAACTTTCACCAGGCCGATTTCTCCTGTGTAGTCGCAGTGTGTTCCAGCACAGGCCTGCACATCCACACCAGGTATCTGAACTACCCTGATGCTTGTTCCCGGCACAACTCCACCCTGGTACAGTATGAATCCATATTTCTTTTCAGCATCAGTACGGTCCATCCACTGGGTTTTGAGGGGGATGTTCTCCATCACCCAGCGGTTAGCTATAATTTCTATTTTATGGAGTTCTTCTTGGCTGATGCGCTGATAATGGGATAGATCTATCCGGGACTTTTTAACACCTTTCTGTGCTCCAGCCTGCCAGATATGATCTCCTAAGACTTTACGGGCAGCTGCCACCAGAAGGTGGGTGGCGGTGTGATTACGGGCCAGAGCAATCCTACGCTCCCAGTCAATTTTCCCTTTAAGTGTTGATCCAGTGCGATGTTTAAGTTTCTCCAATTTTCCTTCTTCCACACGGTGCAAAACGACTCCATCCCGTTTTTCGGAATGAAGTACCCTGATCTTCTCTTCCCCAGTGTCTATGTATCCAATGTCGGAGGGTTGTCCTCCTCCTTCCGGGTAGAAGAGGGTCTGATCCAGTATTATATTGTTCTGGTATGATCCCAGGTATCGGGCTTTGAATTCTGTTTCCAGAGGTTCATCATAGAAGGTGAGGATGGTTTCTGGAAAGTCCAGTTCAACTGGTGTTTCCTCTTCCACTGCTTCTTCTGAGTGTTCGGCTGCTACCAGGGTGTAGAAGTTATCTGGTACATTCACGTTGAAGTCCATTTCCCGGGCCACTTCTTCCACAGTATCCGGGGGTAATCCCTGGGAATCATACAGTTTAATGAGCATGTCCAGGGGCATTTCATCCTTTTTATCCTTTTTCAAGTATTTGATACTTTTTTTAACCATCTGATGTCCTTTTCTGATGGTTTTCTGGTATCGTTTTTCTTCCAGTTCGATAACACGGAGAATGTGTTCCTGATGGTTGCGGATTTCAGGATAGGTCTGGGAGAGGAAGTTCAGTTGGATGTGCATGATGTCTCCCAGTGACTGGTTAAGTCCCAATTTTTTTATGAAACGGATGGTCCTCCTAAGGATTAAACGGGCCAGATAGCCTTCTTTGACATTGGATGGTATGACTCCATCGGCCAGCATAAAGGCCAGGCAGCGGGTGTGATCAGCAATGACGTAGATGGCTTCCATGGGTTCAGTTGCTTCTTTCAGCTCTTCCAATGTGATTCCCAGTCTCTCTGCCACCTTGGTGCGCAGAACCTTTAGATCAGCGATGTCTTCAATATCCATCATCCCGGCAACCTGGGCGTTTTCACCCAGTATCAGGTGGTTAAGTTCTACTCCAGCCATTTCCTGTAATTCTTCTATGACCGGTCCGAATGAAGCATCATAGGCAGTGGGTGTGCCCTGGCTTATCCAGGCGAATCTTTCCAAACCATAACCAGTGTCCACGATCTTTAGGGGTATCTCTTCCTTCTCCCCTCCAGGTAGGGTGCGGTACTGTATGAACACCAGGGTGGCCAGTTCCACCCCCCTTACACAAACCTCATAGCAGGGCCCAGAGTTACCTCCACCTTCCCACCAGGATTCAATGAAGGTGATCTCCTCTTCATCTATCCCCAGGTGAGTTATGAAATCGTGGCAGTGTTTAACGGTTTCGTCTTCCCAGTATACCTGGTTGTCTTCAGAATTAAATGCATGGTGTCCGCCCATGGTGAAACAGGTCATGTGTCTGCCGGTTCGTCCCACATTATCCACGTCGTTTAATCGGATGGATGGTTGGGCCACTACCAGTGGGTTGGCAGGGGGTTTAACCTGTCCGGAGGTTACCCATGGCTGGAAATTGTAGATGGATGCTCCAACCAGGAAAACATCATCTCTCCAGCGTTTGGCCAGCACGGGGTATCTTCTGATGGGTGTGTGACCCCTTTCCTGGAAAAATCGTATGAAAAGATCATGTATGGAAAATAGATCATAGCTTTCTTTAGTGGCTGGATTTCCAATGAACTGGTATTCATCACAGGGTGCATCGCCACAAGTTTCACGTTCACCTATGGACCAGAAATCATTACCACAGGTTTTACATACTTTTTTGGTGTAACCAAGTTTTTCCAACTGGACAGACATAGTAATCATCAATATAATTTCTAAAAAACTTTGTTGTAAACTTAATAATGGAGGTATGATATAAATATGGTTAAATGTCCCTCGTTTAAGCTTATATTATAATATAAACTTTGTTTGCCTTTGATTGGATATAAGTTTAATCAATAAATAATTATAAATAATGATTAAAGTATTATTTGCGTGGTAAAAAAAATATTAAAAAGCCAAAGCCCCGAAGGGGCTATTGGCTTAGAAAAGAATTTATCCGAAGAGTGCGCCGAGACCGGCGGCAGCTTCTTCTTCAGCTTCTTCTTCGTCTTCTTCTTCAGCTTCTTCTTCAGCTTCTTCAGCTGCAGCTGGAGCTGCGGCTGCAGGGGCTGCTGCTACAGCAGTTTTTTCCATAGCTTCTTCGATGTCAACGTCTTCTAGGGCTGCAATTAATGCTTTTACCCTTGCGTCGTCTGCATCTGAACCTGCTGCTTCTAAGATTTTCTTTACACTTTCTTCATTAACTTCCTGACCTGCTGTGTGCAATAACATTGCTGCGTATATGTATTCCATGAGATCACCTCAAATTATATCCGTTTTAACTTCAAACCACTTGAATCGATTTTCAATTCAATTCGAGTTTTATTCAATGTATTAAGTCAATCAGATGACTGATTATCCGAAGAGAGCACCTAAACCAGCGGCCGCATCATCTTCGTTATCTTCTTCCTCTTCTTCCTCTTCTTCTTCTTCCTCTTTTTCTTCTTCAGCTGGTTGGGCTGCTGCTGCACTGGCTGTTGCATTTAACTTCTCGCGAAGTTCATCATCAACAGACTCAGCATTTTGTGCTGATGCTTCAGAGGCCACTGCCAGCATCTGTGAGTAGGCTTTGGCCAGTAAGAGGTCGGTTGTTTTGGAGGTGAGAACTTCTGCATTGAAAGCCAGATTCAGTGCTTCTCCTGCTGCTTTGGATATGATAACAGGTGTGGATGCACTGTTGAACACCACGGCATTCACTGAAAGGTTCAGTGCCCGGGTGTATGCTTTCTGAATGTCAGATATGGTTTCTTCCTCATCTATGAATAGGATGTCAGAGGTGTAAACTGTTTCATCTTCATAAGCTGCTTTAAGGTCGATTCCCACTTCCATGGGGTAGATGTCCAGACGGGTTAACATGCTGGCCACATCCCTTGAGATTTCCTCTCCCTCTGCAACTATGGTTTTGTCTTCAGTTATAACTATTTTACCCTTTTCTATCTTG
>Ga0334882_1000059_pt1:152500-188839 | contig 188839 bp, 191 predicted proteins | sample GraSluR1_MG_5_FD_207226 | JGI IMG/M metagenome (GOLD analysis project Ga0334882, IMG submission 207226) | Sludge microbial communities from methane-producing bioreactor in Wageningen University, Netherlands - Granular Sludge_15_04-R1 | ecosystem: Engineered > Bioreactor >...
CTGGCCAATACGTGGATATGGCTAAGTTTGGATGGGGAACTTCTGCCATCCACAACCGGGAAATCATCCAGGAAAAAGTGGAAATATACCAATCCTATGATGTTAATCCTTACCCTGGTGGTACTTTATTTGAAATTGCCTATCTTCAGAATAAATTAGATGAATTTTTGAATGAAGTAGATGGACTGGGATTTGGTGCGGTGGAAATATCCGATGGAACCATTGAAATTTCTCCAGATGAAAGGGAAAGAATCATATCAGTGGTGAAGGACAATGGATTCCTGGCAATAACTGAAGTGGGAAAGAAGGATCCTGATAAAGATCATTTACTTACTCCTGAAAAACGGCTTGAAATTGTTAACCGTGACCTGGAATATGGGGCTGACCTGGTAATTATGGAAGCCAGGGAAGGGGGGAAAGGAATTGGTCTTTTTGATAGTCATGGGGAAGTTAAAGAAGATGATTTACAAATATTAATTGAAGGCACTGATGTGGAAAAAATAATATGGGAGGCTCCCCAGAAAAATCAGCAAGCATATTTTATTCTAAAGTTCGGTGCCAATGTTAATTTAGGTAACATACCTCCTGATGAAATCACGGCCCTGGAAACCATGAGACTGGGACTAAGGGGAGACACTTTAGGAAAGGTGAATCTGGGATGATAGAAGAAATAACCATTTTAGGGGGTTTTGATAAGCAGGAAACCCCCGAGCCCGTGAAGAAAGTAGTAATAAAGAAGGGTGAAATATTCGGGGTGGTAGGACCCACTGGAAGTGGAAAAAGCTCCCTTATAGGGGATATTGAACAACTCTCCCAGGAAGACACCTTCTCCCGTAGAAGAATTCTGGTAAATGGTGAAGAACCCAGCTATGAGGATCGAACCAACCCCCGAAAAAAGATGGTGGCCCAGCTATCTCAAAACATGAATTTCCTGGCAGATATGACAGTTGGAGACTTTTTAAGCTTACACGCCAAATGCCGTGGGGCCAGCAGTAAATGTGTAAATGCAGTCATTGATCTGGCCAATACTTTAACTGGGGAACCCATAAAAAAGGACCATGATCTCACCATATTAAGTGGAGGTCAATCAAGAGCCCTCATGGTGGCAGACGTGGCCATAATCAGCAACTCCCCAATTGTACTCATTGATGAAATTGAAAATGCAGGAATACGAAAACACGATGCCCTGGAAGCACTGGCTGGTCACGGTAAGATAGTAATGGTGGTAACTCATGACCCGGTACTGGCCCTGATGACTGATAAAAGAATTGTAATGAAAAATGGGGGAATGCAGACAGTAGTAGCTACCAGTGAAGGAGAAAAAGCAATATCTCAGAAATTAAATAAGATAGATGAGTTGATGTTAAATTTACGTGATAAAGTCCGTAATGGGGAAATTATTCAGGATATTGGAATGGAAGATCTGGAATTTTAAATGGAATTATTGTAATTGGGGTGCCAACTAAGGAATTCTTGGAATTCAGCACCCTAAAATCACGATAATTAAAAATAATTCCCATCTAAGTTTCAATTGTCATTCATTTGTTCATTTTTAACTTTATAATAAGAATGTCTACCAGGGATCAATCATTATTTTCTCGAAAAAAACTTTAAGCACTTCATTCTACTTAGTTGTATAAAATTTATTCTTTTAGAAAAACTAACTTTACATAACCTGAATTACAGATCAATTGTAATGATATAACGCTTTAAATTCAATATATAATTGAAATCAAATGTGAATTAAATCCTTACAATAAAATTGAGTTAATTAATAAATTAAAATTAAATATATAAATGGTGATTTTTCATGAGAATGGTAATTGTTGCCGGAACACCTGGTTCTGGAAAAACAGCTGTTTTAATCCATGCATTGCGCAGCTTAAATGAAATGGGATTAAAATCAGCTGTGGTGAAAGTGGACTGCCTCTACACTGATGATGATCGTAAATTTGCAAAGATAGGAGTACCAACCAAGGTTGGATTATCCATGGACATGTGCCCTGATCACTATGCCATCTACAATCTGGAGGAAATGGTTGACTGGGCAGATGAAAATGAGGCAGAACTCTTAGTAGTTGAAACTGCTGGCCTATGCCACCGCTGTGCACCGTTCACAGTGAATTCACTGGGAGTTTGTGTTATAGATGCCACCAGCGGACCTAACACTCCCCTCAAGGTAGGGCCGTTTTTGAGTACTGCCGATATAGCAGTAATTACTAAGGGAGACATGATATCCCAGGCAGAAAGGGAAATATTCCGTGAAAGAATCCTGGAAGTAAACCCTAAATGTAAAATAATAGAAGCTAACGGTTTAAGCGGACAAGGATGCTCTGAACTAGCAGATGAAATTATGAAATCCCCGGACGTCACCCTGGAAGGTGAGAAACTCAGACACTCTGCACCACTAGCAGTGTGCACCCTGTGTGTAGGGGAAACTAGGGTGAACAAAAAATACCACCGGGGTATCCTGCGCCGTATTGATGGATTCCAGAGCTACGAAGGAGAATAATTGGCTGATAAAGGGTGTTATGTGATGAGTAAAGTTCCCATTGATATTGGTCAGAAAAACGAAGTCTTAATGCTGCTTCCCGGTTACAACTGTGGGATCTGTGGATATGCACGCTGCGATGAATTTGCAGGAGCACTCCTCAGAAAAAGAGCACCACTGGAAAAATGCCGTTTCATGTACCAGGAGATGTTCCGGGATGATCTGGCCAAACTCAAGGAAATATTAAAGGAAACCAAAGTAATTCCTGAGAAAGAGAAAATTGTAGGGGTTATGGATGGATATGAGGCGGATATCATCCTTAAACCAATTCCCGGGGAAGATTCATGTCGGGAAACCCTATTTCCATTCACCAGGGAAAAGATAAAACCTGGGGAAATCATAAGGTACCGTCCCCTGGGCTGCCCAGTCACCCATTTTGCCAAAGTCTTAGATGAAAACCATGGATTAATCACTGTCCACCTTGTGGGACCATGTCATCGCCTGGATCCAGAGGCTGACTTTGAATATAGGGAGGTAGGTGTCTGTATGGTGGGTGGATTTGAAGGATTTATTGAAGGTGAACTACCCCGGGTAGGTGAAACAGTCCGGTTTCTACCCTACCACTGTATGATGCAGAAAGTTCATTCCGGAGTAGTAGTTCAACTGGAAGGTAGAAGGGCTATTATTGAAGGTATTGACCTAAAAGTTTGGGCTCCTCCAGTTAAGGGATAAAAAAACCTTAACTGGGTTTACCTAGTTTCTATAAAAATTTCCCATGTTACTAAAAATTTTTATTATCTTTATTTTTAGATATCATGAATCAATCAAAACCTGAAATCTTTCAGAAACAGGAATATATGGAATATTCCATAGATAAAAGTAGTTATAAACTAATACCTGTTCAATCAGGTTATATTAAACCTGGAGAACCCTATGATGTTATAATTGAAAATGCTGTGGATTTTTTGGAGGATGATGATTTTTTGGTGGTTTCTGAAACTCCTCTAGCTGTGTCTCAGGGGCGATTGGTGGATGAAGCTGAATTTAAACCATCCTTCAGTGCTTATATCTTGGCGGACCTATGGTCCAAGTATTTATGGGGTTACATCCTGGGTCCATTATTGGGCATAAAAAAAAGAACCATTAAAAATCTTAGAAAACTTCCTCCTGAGGCTCGTTCTCATAAAGAAGTAATATTGAATTACTATGGTTGGAAACACGCTCTTAAACCAGCTTCTGAGGCTGGTGTTGATTTGAGTAATGCACCTGGAACTTGTGTTTCACTTTTACCCCATGATCCTCAGAGTCTTTCAGAGGATATGGCTGCTAAAATTAAGAGTATATGCAATAAAAATGTTACTGTGATGGTTATTGACACCGATGCAACTTATAAAATTGGGAAAATGAAATTCACATCCCTTCCCATTTCTATAAAGGAGATTAGAAATAATTGGGGAATATTCGGCTATTTGTTAGGTCGATTGGGCAATATAATTGGCCCCACTCCATTGGGTGTTTCCAAACACCATGAACTTGATGAAATTTTTCAAATTGCTCAGGCAGCAGAAGAATGCCAGAAAATCCATGAAAACAGTATGGAAACAGTTTATGAAATGCAAGAACTACTTGATGGCGACGTGACTACCATAACCATAGATATGTTAGATTCAATAATTCACAGCCCGGCAATTATAGTTAGAAAATCATAATAAAACGATTTTAAAGTTTTTATCAATATTAGTTAAAGGAATGATTCGGTTTTGTAGGGACATTAACAAAATATAAATACTATCTTGGCCCATATAGATAGTTAACCCAAGATATTTTTAACACCCAAAGATAAGCTCTATTTCAGTGAAAACTAGCTAAAGCGTGGGTATTGTTATAACCCGAAGGGGTTTTGGGGGCGGAGAAAGACATTTTAGCTTTTCAAATTTAGGCGGCTACTTTACACCACGGCGGGTGATATTTAGCATTGCTTGGTTTGACCTATCAGTTTTCTGGTTGATTACTTTCTCTAATTTGAGGAATTGATTGCTTTAACTGAGAAGATTGATTGCTTAAAATTATTAGATCCCGAAACTTAATAGATCCCCGAAAATATAAGAGCTGCTAAAAATGTCAAAATATGAAGGAGGAGACGAGATGCTTGCAGATCCTAACGTGCAGGAGATTCTCATTGATGTTACTAAAGATGATGAGAATAGCATCCCCATTATTCAATGTTTATTGAATGGCAAAACAACCGATGAGGAAATTTCTGAAGAAACTGAAATTCGACTTAACATTGTAAGGAGAATACTCTACAAACTATACGATGCTGGTGTGGCCAGTTACAAGAGAAGTAAGGATCCTGAAACCCAATGGTATACTTACAGTTGGAAGTTTGAGGAAGATAAAATCGCTGAGATTATATCGGAGAAATTTGAGAAATTCTCCATGGAAATCCACCAATCTCTGGAATATGAAGAGGACAACATGTTTTTTGTCTGCCCCAATGGTTGTCGATATAATTTTGAAGAAGCTTCTGAAAGAAACTTCATATGCCCTGACTGCAATACAAACATGGAATTTCAGGATAATTCATCAATAATAACTGAGTTAAAGGAGTTAAAGGAAAGAATGAGTTAATTACTCTCCCTATACTTCCCATATCCTGCAATTATAAATCCTAAAATTAAGATTTTAATCATTTTTCATGATTTAAATCGTACAATCTCCATATATTGTTTTAGTAGATAAATTAATTTTAGAATATAGAAATCATGTGGTTATGATTAAATTTTTACTCCCACCAATGTGTATCTACCAATGATTGTTAATTACGCCAAAAAAAGTTTAGGTGAATACTTGATTTTGAATGAATATCCATCTTCTGATATTTTAGAAGAATTTAATTGTTCTTTTTTCGTGATTGAACATTCTCAAGCAGTCATGTTAAAGGCAAACCAGCTTGCAATGGATTTTGAATTGGAAGTAGACTTGGACCTGGTTAAAAAAGGAGCTATTCTCCATGATGTCGGGCGTTCCAAGACAAATGGCATAAAACACGCCATTGTGGGAGCAAAAATCCTTAAAAATGAAGGTTTCCCCCCAGAAGTTATCAAAATTGTGGAAAGACACATCGGGGCTGGGATTACTAAAGAAGAAGCTTTAATTCTAGGATTACCCCCTAAAGATTATGTTCCAATCACTTTAGAAGAAAAACTTGTAGCCCATGCCGATAACCTGATACATGGCACTAAAGAGGTTGACTTGGATTTTGTGATAAAGAAATGGAAAAAAAACTTGGGAGAACACCATCCCTCAATACCTAATTTAATGAAACTACACTATGAAGTTACCGGAAAAATCCAGTACCCTATTTAAAAATCGTTAATTAAACCTTTCTTGTTTTTAGCTATACTTTAAACTTCTGATTTATTTAAATAAGATTTATTAATACCTATTTTGTCATATATATTTGATTGGCGTGTTTTCAGGGGTTATCAAATTTAATCTTTATATCCTAATTGATACCTTATAAGATTGATACCTAAGGATAACCTTCTGAGAAAAATGGGACCAAGTGTACTAAACGTATAATCCAATTAATAATATTAAATCAGAATGAAATTTTATATAGCTGTGATTTTTAAAAAGTTAATATACACATTTAAGTAGAATATTGGTGGTAATTTGGATAAAAAACGAATAGTGGTGTTTATCGGACCTTCACTTTCTTTAAATCAGGCCCGGAAGATTTTGGATGCTGAATATCACCCCCCAGTAGCTAGGGATGATGTGGCTATCCTTTTAAACGATCCTCCAGATATCATTGGAATAATTGATGGTGTTTTCCACCAGCAGCCTGCAGTATCCCACCGGGAAATACTTCATGCCCTGGAAGCAGGGGTAATAATTGTAGGGGGATCCAGCATGGGGGCCCTTAGATCGGCAGAACTAGATTATGCTGGCATGATTGGAATTGGAAAGGTTTACCAGAATTATCGGGATGGAGTAATAGAATCTGATGATGATGTGGCCATTGTTTTTAATCCAGAAACCCATGAACTCCTGTCTGAAGCTCTGGTTAGCATGAATCACAACTTCCAAATGGCTGAAAAAGATGGTATAATCACATCTAGTGATGTAAAAAACTTATACGAAACAGCAAAAAAAATTTATTACCCTCAAAGGACATACACTCGTGTTTTAAAGGATTCTAAGCTGGATAAAGAAAAGAAAAAACAGCTTAATAGTTATTTGGACAATAAAGGAATTGATATCAAGGAAGAGGATGCTAAGAAAGTTTTGGAGTATATTAAAGAATTAATTTAATGAACCCCCAGACTCCATCTTTCAGGCCGGTGATGGGTTTAATTATTCAATAGAATCTATCCGCAGTCAGGTTGATGTTTCTCTGCACATAATTGCTGTATTATAATATTAGGGAATTCGTGATGTTTTATGGATATCCAAAGAAAAATTGACAGTTTAAGGAACTATCTGAATGGTAAGAAGGTTCTTGTTGCATTTTCCGGGGGTGCTGACAGCACACTTCTGGCTTTGATTGCTAAAGAAGAGGCAAAAGATGCCCTGGCAGTCACTATTGATAATGGGGTTATGCCTGATGAATGTATCCAGGAAGCAGAACAGATCGCCCAAAAAATAGGAATCAAACACCGTATTGTACGTGGAAACTATTTAAACGATCCTGCCTTTGAATTAAATCCGCCTAATCGTTGTTACATCTGTAAGAAAAAGATGTACCAAAAGATGGAGAAAATTGCAAGGGATGAGCAGTACGATGGGGTGATTGATGGGACCAACATCAGTGATCTAATGGAAGACCGGCCAGGAATAAGGTTTAACTTGGAAAAGAATATAGAAATGCCATTGATAAAGTCTGAAATCACTTCTAAAGATGTGAGAAAAGTTTTAAATCAGTTAAATATTGATTATAATCCTTCAACCACTTGTCTTGCCACTCGCATCCCTACTGGGAAGACTATAACTCCCCATAAGATCAACCGTATAAGTTATGCTGAAAATCTCATTAAAAACCTCACCAGTTTAGATGTAGTTAGGGTGAGAGATGATGAAGGATTGGCCCTTATTGAAGTGAAAGATATTGATAAACTTATTGACAAGGATTTACTAGATCATATAGTTTCAGAACTCAAGGCAGTGGGCTTTAAGAGAGTTACCCTAAATATAGGTGGTTATGGGGATGTTAAGGATGAAATGGTAATATATAAGCCGTGTAAAGATGGGAAAAATAAAATAATGTTTGAAATAGAACTTCCGTACCAGTTAAACATCCCTCTCACTTGTCAGGAACTGGGAAAATTGGGAAAGGTTAACTGCTCTAGGGAGATGGGTATTGCAACGCTGGAAATGGGAGAGAAAAATATTACCATTTCCTCCAATGGCCAAATTGTGGCCCGCAGAGTCAAAGACCGTGAGGATGCACAAGAATTACTGTTGAAGGTTTTACTCTGCCTTCGCAGATAAAAATGAATAAAGTCGGAATTTAAAGTTAATTAAAGATTTCAAAAAAAATGGTGTGGAAATATTCCTGGATTAAAACTGATGGAATATTGATTAAATTGATTAAAAAAGGATTTGAATATATGATGATTAAATAGTGGGAATATTAAAGTGTAAATTGAATTTTTTCCCATTAAACAGTTCTTTTCAATCAAACAATAATCAAATAATATAATTAAATTTCATGGTGCACATTTTCTTTAACTTTACGTCTGGAGGCGGTGAGTTTCTTGAAAAAGCCCCGGTTATCGTTTCCAGAAAGGACAATAATATCCCCTTCCACTTCCAGTACTACCCCATCAGCTTCAATGTTCTCAATCTCAACCATGATCTGGGAAGCATCTTCCAGTGTGTCATTAGCAGTGTAGGAATAATCTATTACCATTTTTTCATGGGGATGAACCTCTTGTAAGGCTCTTTTAATGGTTAATTCCAATATCTGGAAGAATGTTTCCAGTTGAGGTTCTCCTTCCCACCACAATGTGGCCAGGATGAGTTTAGTGTTAATATCCTGGAGGGAGACCTCCCCACCTTTTTTACCCACGATACGGACAATTTCAGGATCTGCTTTTATTTTAACAATTGGTTTAACTATGGGGGTTGTTTCTGACATTTTAATCTTTCATTCGTGTTTTTAGTTATATCTAGTTGAATCTTTAAGTAAAGGACCTGATTGAAACTAATTCTGGTAAAAAATAAGGAATAATTAATCTATTTATTTTAATCAATGATTGATTTAATGAGGTCACCTGCTCTTATCAGCCCAACCAGCTCTCCTTCCACATCAATGACTGGCATCTGTTCAATGCCTCTTTGCCTCATCTTATTGGCACAATCCTTAACCGGAGTTTTGGTGGTCACGATAGCCAAGTCACTGGTGGCCACATCTCGCACTTCCTTATCCGCGAACTGTAAGTGGTTTTTAATTACGTAAAGGACGTTTTTACTATCCCATGACCATTTATCCCCTTCGGTACCCACAGAAGTGTTGTGCACAGTTTGTTCTGATACCACTTCACTTTCATCCAGGAAATCGGTTTCAGTTAATATTCCTGATGGTTTTCCTTCGTTATTAAGGGCTAATAGTACCTTAAGGTTGAAGTAACGCATTATGGGGAAGGCAACGTTCAGGGGAGTTCTCTCCCAAGTGGTGGGCACATTACGGAGTATGTAGTTCTCAGCAGGGTCATTAAGATCCATCTTCCACAAAGCCTTGTTAATGAGATCGGATGCAGTTACCAAACCCACTAACTCTTCCTTCTCCACTACAGGAACTCTTCGAATATTATTTTCAACCATTTTTTTGGCTGCATCCCTAATATCATCATCAGGACTAACAGTTATCATGTCCCTAGTCATTATAAGGGCAATCTGCTCTTCATCGGGGTTTTCTACCAGATCAGTTCTGGTGAGTATACCTACCAGTTTATTGGTGCCTTTTTTCACCACTGGTAAACCTGATACATTGGTTTTTCTCATGAGGTCCAGTGCATTAGCACGGTTTCCAGGTACTTGGATGTAGTGTATTTCCTCTGACATTATGTCCTTTATCTGCATTGTCTCACCAGCTATTAGCTGCAAACTAAGAAATATAAAAATAGATTATTCAGTGAACGGCTAAGACCGGGCACTTTGCTGATCTAACCACTTTTTCAGTTACACTGCCCAGTAAAAATCGGTCTAAACCGTGTTTTCCGGAGGTTCCCATAACCACCAGATCCACATCTTCTTTTTCCACAGTTTTCAAGATGGCATCAGCAGGGGATCCTTCCTCAGTTTTAAGGGTTATTTTGATATCTTCTATGTTGTGTTCCTTTTCTTCCTCGGTAACCATTTCTGAAATTCTTTCCAGGGATCTTCGCCCTTCTTCTTTGAGCATTTCCTTGATTCGTACGATGAGGTCTTCTGCAGGGAGCCCCACTAGTGATGATGTTTCGATTACGTTTAGAACGATAATTTCAGCGTTGCTTTTGCTTGCTATCCAGATGGCGTGTTCAGCTGCCTTTTCAGCAAATTTTGAGCCATCGGTAGGCAATAATATTTTGTGGTACATAGTTTCACCTAAGGTATACTAAGTTACCATCTGTCATGAGACCTATTATGTTTTTCGATTCAGTGCGGTTAATCAGGGACAGTATGGGATTGTCAGATAACTGTTCCACCATCATAATGTCGGCCAGCATACCTTCTTCAATACACCCAATTTTTTGGTTCAGAGTCTGTCCAGCATTCACAGTGGCCATCTTCAGTATTTCCACTGGGGGAAAATATTCCTGATAGTGTCCTCGGGTAACCTTTAAGGCGTATTCCATTTCTCTAAACATGTTGGGTGAATTGAACATTAAGTTATCAGTGCCCAGTAAAATGTTTATTCCCTTATCCCACATATCTCTTATGGGTGGTATTCCAACGGAAAGCGCACCATTGGAACGTGGACAACAAACAACAGATTTACCAGTTTCGGTTATTAAATCCAGGTCCTGGTTTAGGGGTGCTGTGACATGGATAAGAATATCAAAACCAGCTTCCAGGGCCCTTTGAACTTCAGTTTTACCGGTGCAATCAAGTGAATTATGTTGTACTTCTTGGTATTCTGCAACATGAATTGCGGATAGTTTTCCAGCACCGGCACAGGTCGCGGTGATAATATCCACTACATCATCGTTGATTTCACCAAAACCACTCAAACCAATACCATCTGAGGATTCAAGTATTTTTTGGGTGTTTTTCCTTATTTCAGTCTCAATATTCTGAGTCAGAGGATGGGGTAATGGTTGGAAAAAGGAATCATGACGTCCTAAAATTACCTTCCGCATGGGAATTTTTTCACCTGCTTCTTTAAGTAGGGATACTCCCCTAACCCCTCCTTCTCTGAAATCAACTAGGGTGGTGGTTCCAGTGTCCATCATTTCATGGAGAGCGTTTTTCATGGAGTTAATAATATCCTGAGGGTTGGCATTGGCAAGTAGTTGATGTTTCAGGCCATGGGGTGGTTTTACAATAGTTTCAATGGACTTCCCGTCACCAATATCTTTAACCACCGAGTCCCCAATGTGTACATGGCTGTTTATTAATGAAGGGGAGACAATACAACCGTTAGCATCAATTTCTTTACCTCCTGACGCATGGGGGGAAACTTCTACAATTTGATTACCTTCAATTAGGATATTAGCCTTCGTGGGTTCCATTTGAGGACCGTATAATACCAGGCCATTTTTGATGTTAAGCATACAGGGAAAAGTATGTTCAAGTGGTTATTTAATTTTTCGAACAAACAAAAATTCATTCTTTAATATTTCATCCTGGTAAAAAAATCAACATCTTATAAAAAAAATTCTGGATAATGTTAAATCTCCAAATAATCAATAATCCCTTTTATTCAATAAATCGCTTGAAATGAAAAACAATAATTAAATTTAAAAAGATTAAAAATATGGTGAAAATTAAAATCAGGTAGGTTTATGGTATTCGTTGAGGGATTTAACTCCAATTTTTCCTTTCTCAACATTTTCAATGGCATTTAAAGCTGCCCTTGCCCCGGCAAGGGTGGTGACATAGGGTATTCCCAGTTCAACTGCCATTCTACGGATGTAATATCCGTCATCTGCTGATTGTTTGCCAGAGGGAGTGTTGATGATCATGTCAACTTCCTTGTTGAGGATGGCATCACGTATATTAGGGGAACCTTGGCTGACTTTGCGAATAATATCAATCTCCACCTGATCCTGAATTGCTAGTGCAGTTCCACGAGTCGCGATGAGCTTGAAACCCAATTCTTCGGCTTTTTCAGCTATATCCTGAATTTTATTCTTATCTGCATCACGAACACTAATAAATATGGTGCCTTTCTGAGGTAAGTCCATTCCTGCAGAAAGCTGTGCTTTGTAGTAAGATACTCCAAAATTTTCATCAATTCCCATACTTTCCCCGGTTGACTTCATTTCGGGACCAAGTACTGAGTCTGCTTCTGGTAATTTTATAAAGGGGAAAATGGATTCTTTAACAGCCACGTGGTTTATCTTTACTTCATGGGATAATCCGAAATCTTTGAGTTTTTTACCCATCATCAATTCCGCTGCGATTTTGGCCAGGGGCACACCCATGGCTTTACTAACAAAAGGAACAGTTCGACTAGCCCGGGGGTTGGCTTCCAGTATGTAAACCTTAGGATTATCTTCATCCATTTTAAATGCATACTGAATGTTCATGAGACCCACTACATCCAGTTCCAGTGCTAACTTCATAGTATATTCTTTGATGGTTTTAAGCACCTCTTCAGGGATGCTCTGTGGGGGTATAACGCAGGCAGAATCTCCGGAGTGTACTCCAGCTTCTTCAATATGTTCCATTATTCCCCCAATGAAAACATCTTCCCCATCAGAGAGGGCATCCACATCAATTTCAATGGCATCTTCCAGGAATTTATCCACTAATATGGGGTGTTCTGGTGAGATACGTACTGCTTCCTTCATGTACTCCCGGAGTTCGTCATCATCATACACTATTTGCATGGCCCGACCACCCAGAACATAGGAGGGTCGTACCAGCACCGGGAATCCAATATGCTCAGCTACTTTACTGGCATCTTTGAAGGAATGGGCAATACCATAATCTGCCTGTGGTATTTCCAGTTTATTTAATACTTCAGTGAATCGTTCCCGATCTTCAACCCGGTCTATGCTTTCGTGGGGTGTTCCCAGTATACGCACTCCCTCCTTGGCCAGGGGAACTGCCAGGTTAATGGAAGTCTGGCCTCCGAACTGTACCACCACTCCGTAGGGTTTTTCCTTATTGATTATGCCCATAACATCTTCCAGGGTAAGTGGTTCAAAGTATAGTTTGCTGGAGATATCGTAATCAGTACTAACAGTCTCCGGGTTATTGTTCACGATGATGGTTTCAATACCAGCATCTTTTAGAGCCATAGCTGCATGAACACAGCAGTAATCAAACTCAATACCCTGACCAATCCTGATGGGTCCAGCACCAATTATTATAACCTTTTTCTCATCAGAAACAGTTACTTCATCTTCATTCTCATAACAACTATAATAATATGGAGTTTTAGCTTCAAATTCCGCTGCACAGGTGTCAACCATTTTATATGAAGGTATTATTCCATCCTTTTCCCTAGTCTTTCTAATGGTGTTTTCTTCTAAGCCAGTTATCTGGGATATTTTACGGTCAGAAAAGCCCATCTTCTTGGTTTCGAGCATTAGGGGAGGTTGGAGGATGTTTTCAGCGTTTATCTCTTTTTCCCATTCCACTATGTTCAGTATTTTATGGAGGAAAAATGGATCAATTTGGGTTATCTCCAGGATACGTTCCACACTCATCCCGGACTTTAAGGCACTGTAAACTTGGAATAAACGTTCATCAGTGGCATTTTTTAGTTTTCCTTCATCGAATTCCACGGTGTCAAATCCAAAGCTTCCCACATCCAGACTTCGTATGGCTTTGTGCAGGGATTCCTCCAGGGTACGGCCAATGGCCATAACCTCACCAGTGGATTTCATCTGCACTCCTATCTCCCTGCTGATGCCTTTGAATTTGTCGAAGGGCCAGCGCGGTATTTTGGTGATTATGTAATCTAGGCTGGGCTCGAATGATGCCGGTGTTTCCTTGGTAATATCGTTCTGAATCTCATCCAGGGTCATGCCCACTGCGATTTTAGAGGATATTTTGGCGATTGGGTATCCGGTGGCCTTGGAAGCCAGGGCACTGCTCCTGCTCACCCGTGGGTTCACTTCAATGACCTTGTATTCTCCAGTTATAGGATGTACCGCAAACTGTATGTTACAGCCGCCCTGTATCTCCAGGGCGCGTATGATCTTAATGGATGCATTCCGGAGGCGCTGATTATCCACATCAGACAGGGTCTGTGAAGGGGCCACCACAATACTTTCTCCAGTGTGGATGCCCATGGGATCCAGGTTCTCCATGTTACAAACAATGATACAAGTATCATTCTTATCCCGCATCACTTCATACTCAAATTCCTTCCAACCCATTACAGACTGGTCAATGAGCACTTGGTTAATGTAACTCATATCCAGCCCCCTGGTAGCGATTTCTTCCAGTTCCTGGCGATTATGGGCCACACCGCCACCAGTTCCACCTAAGGTAAATGCTGGTCTGACAATAACCGGGTATCCTATCTTTTTAACCGCTTCCAAGGCTTCTTCTAAAGTTGACACTGCTTTGGCTTTGGGTACTGGTTCATTGAGCTTCTTCATGAAACTGTCAAATAGATCCCGATCCTCAACATTTTTAATGGTCTGGACTGATGATCCAATTACTTTAATTCCTTCCAGTGCACCTATTTGTTCCAGTCCTGTGGCTACGTTCAGACCAGTCTGCCCCCCCATAGTGGGGAGCACAGCATCAGGTTTCTCTTTTTCAATGATCTGAGCCACAATTTCCGGTGTGAGTGGTTCCACGTAAACTGAATCAGCCATGTCCACATCAGTTTGTATGGTGGCGGGGTTGCTGTTAACCAGCACAGTTTCAATACCCTCTTCCTGGAGGGATTTACAGGCTTGAGAGCCCGAATAATCAAATTCTGCGGCCTGGCCAATCTGGATGGGGCCTGATCCAATGATGAGTACCTTGTTAATGTCTTTGTCCCGTGGCATTTCTAATCCTCTTTGTCATTATGTCACTTCTATAAATTTAAGCAAATATTTAATATATCTGAATCCATCTGGACACTTAAAATTAAACAACATCCATTTCAATATTTTTTAAGAGTTTCCAGGAAGTTGTCAAAGTAGTAGTCAGTGTCATGGGGTCCTGGCCCTGCTTCGGGATGGTACTGTACACTGGAAATAGGGAGTTCTTGATGTTCTATTCCTTCTACCGTACCATCGTTAAGGTTTATCTGGGTGACATCGATGGGTAAATCTGCACAAGTATCCAGATCAATGCTAAAACCATGATTCTGGGAGGTTATGGAAACTTTACCAGATTGGAGATCCTTAACTGGCTGGTTAATTCCCCGGTGACCAAATTTCATTTTGTAGATCCTGGCACCAAAGGCCCGAGCAATAATCTGCTGACCTAAACAAATACCAAAGATAGGAAGTCTATTTGAAAGTTTCTGCACAGTTTGGATGGCCTCTTTCACCCGACTGGGATTTCCAGGTCCGCTTGAAACTAAGAGCGCTCCTGGTTCGTAGTCCATAACTTCCTGGGGTGAAGTATTATATGGGAGGAGAACAACACCAATTTCTCTTTTAAGAAGGGCGTTGATACTGTTATTTTTTATCCCACAGTCCAGGATAACCGCCCGGTTTTTATATTCTTCACCTAAAATTTTAGGTTGGGTTACTGATACTTTATCCACCAGATCTATATCTTCAATTCCTGGCTGATTTTGGGCCATGGCCATAAGTTCATCATCATCAATCTCTTCAGTAGACAGGGCTCCTTTCAGAGCTCCATATTTCCTGATTTTTAATGTAAGGGAACGGGTGTCGATTTTACTGATCCCAGGGATTTTATATTCCTCTAAAAAACCGGATAAACTATTTTCAGAGTGACTGTGTGATGGGTATGGGTTTTCTTCTCTCACCACGTATCCTTCGGCTTTTATCCCATTGGACTGGAACCATTCCTCTGATACCCCATAATTTCCCTGTAACGGGTAGGTTGACATGAGGATCTGGCCCTTATAGGAGGGATCAGTAAGGGATTCCACATAACCGGTCATTCCAGTGGCAAAAACTACTTCACCTGTCTTAATTGTTTGGTAACCGAATCCTTCTCCTTTAAGTATTGTACCGTCCTCTAAAGCTAATTTGGCCTCTTCTTGCATTCAATCACCATGTTATTAAATATCTTAGGCATTATTCTTTTACTTAATATATTATATTCCAGTTATTTCCAATTTTGGCTAAAATGGGTAAGACTAATTTTACGCTAATTTATTTAGATTCAATGCTTCTCAATTAATATGCCAGTTCTAGTATTTTATCATTATGAATTTCACAATCTGATGTATCTTTATTCTAGATATGATTTGGCTAGTCTATGATATGTAACTGATTATTTATTCAAATTACCCACATGGGATAAAATGTTTAAAAATTCTAAAACTCAACCAGTATATGATGACTTCAAATTGGATCTGGTATCATTATCGGGTTCTTTATATCTAGATTTTTATGTTTTTAGGAATCTTTTTAAGCGGCTGTTAAATCCTCAAAATCTTCCATTAACTTTTCCATAATTACCGCATCTTCCCCATCCTCATAATAATCAATTAAAGGAGTTTTTTCAATAAAACCTAATTTTCTATAAAATTTACGAGCTTTACGATTTCCCTTCCTTACTTCAAGGTGAATGTTTTTTACATTATATTTTTTGAAGATTTCCAGTGCTGTCCCCACCAGCTGGGATCCAATTTTCCTTCTATGGTATTTTTGGTCTACAGCGATGGAAATGATATGACCTTCATCTTCAAATCTGATCCAAAATATAATATACCCCACCACAATATTATCTTCCTGAGCCACTAGAAAACCAGCCCCTAAATTGTAAATATCCACCAGAACATTGGCTGGGTAAGGGTCATTAAAGGATGATAATTCAATTTCCAGGACTCTCTTTAGATCTGGACGTTTGAACTCTCTTATTATCATGAAAATTCTCCATTTTGAAGTGATAAAAAATGTGGAGTGACTTTACAGAATACATTATAAAACATTATTCCCAATCTTCCCGTATTGTGGAAGTGGCAGTGGGACGCTTCCCCGAAGTGGGATGTAAGTTAAAGAAGCATCTTAAAGGGGATATTATCTTAACTGATATTAAACCTTACCATGATTGGATCATCCTAGATGATATTAGACAACCTGACTTAAAAATATATAAGGATGCCGGACTTATCTATTCCATAAGACCCCCTGAAGAATTACACCCTTATCTAGAGAACCTTTCTAGAGAAATAGGGGCTGATTTAATCATTAAACCCCTTTCCACGGATTCTATCAATACTAAAGAGAAAATGAATCTAGTTAATTTTAAAAAAGCAGTTTTTTATAAAAAATCTTTTAAATAGAGTTTATAAAGGTAGAACTAATAAAATATAATGTTCAGTTCAAGTCCAAATTATTGCATATAATAATAAAATTAACATTATAAATCATAATACTAAAAAAATAATATTAATTTTATATTAGATGTTTAGGTGCATTTCCCATGAAATGGAAAAAATTAAGTGCAGATGAAACTTTAAAAACCCTTAATACAAGTATTAATGGTTTAAGCAGTTCTGAAGTTCAAAAACGTATATCAGAACATGGTAAAAACGAACTGGTTGAGGAAAAAAAGGCCGGGCCCATCCAGATATTCCTGGGGCAGTTCAAGGACATACTCATAGTGATCCTGCTTATCGCCGCTGTTGCAGCATATTTCGTTGGAGACACCCTCGATGCAATTGTAATACTTATCGTGGTGTTTATAAATGCAGTGGTCGGATTCATCCAGGAATACCGTGCTGAAAAAGCAATGGAAAAGCTTAAAGGCCTTATTTCCACAGAAGCGGTGGTTTTGAGGGATGGTCAGGAGAAGAAGGTACCGGCAGGAGAACTCACCCCTGGAGATATTGTCCTTTTAGAGGAAGGGGATAAAGTACCGGCTGATCTCAGGATAATTGAAAGCTACGATCTTCTGGTGGATGAATCAAGCATGACTGGAGAATCCCTACCAGTTGAAAAACATCCCAACACCCTATCCACTGATGATCACGGCACGGAGAACATGGCCTTCATGGAGACTAATGTTGCATCTGGCCGTGGGAAAGGTGTAGTTGTAGAGATTGGTATGGACACCGAGATTGGTAAAATCGCGGAGATGATTCAGGGAGAAGAAGAACAAACTCCCCTACAACAAAAAATAGCTGGTCTCGGTAAGACTTTGGGGTTATTGGCAGTTTTAGTCTGTTCAGTGGTGTTTGTACTGGAGTACCTGCAGGGAATACCTCTGGTGGAAACATTCATGACTGCGGTTTCCCTCGCAGTTGCCGCGGTTCCCGAAGGGCTTCCCGCTATTTTAACACTAACTCTGGCCCTGGGAATGCAGAGAATGGCTAAAAGCAATGCCATTGTCCGAAAATTACTGGCAGTAGAAACACTGGGCTCATGTAATGTGATCTGTACTGATAAAACCGGAACACTAACCCTGAACCAGATGACAGTTAGGGACGTCCGTGTAAATGACTCAGAAATGGTTTACACCATATCTGCCCTCTGTAACAATGCCACTCAATCAGAGGGGAAACTCTTAGGAGATCCCACCGATGCATCACTCTTACTCTATGCTGATGAAAATGGTCACAACCGGAAGGAACTGGAGGAAAAATATCCCCGTTTACTGGAGATACCATTAGACAGCACACGAAAAAGGATGACCACAGTCAATCAGATAGGTGCGGACAGATACATCCTGATAAAAGGAGCACCCGAGGTTCTTCTCCAAAAATGTTCCCAGATAAAGGGGGATAAAGGTGTTTTTTCCATCAAACCTGAAGACGTGGATAATGCAATGAGAGACCTTAAGGCAATGACTGGAAACGCACTCCGTGTTCTTGGATTTGCCTACCGCAAACTGGGTCCTGACGAAGATTTGGAAGATAAAGAGGCACTGGAAAAAGACCTCATATTCGTGGGATTGGTGGGCATGATGGACCCACCAAGGGAAGAAGCCAAACAAGCCATTGCCCAGGCTAAAAAGGCAGGCATAAAGGTAGTGATGATCACTGGAGATCACAAGGATACTGCGGTGGCCATAGCCCGTGAAATAGGTATTACTGAAGGTGAAATCGTTGCACTCACTGGCAGTGATCTAGACCAGCTCAGTGATCAGGAATTTGAAAACCTGGTGGATGATGTCAGTGTGTACGCCCGTGTGTTCCCAGAACAGAAGGTCAGAATTGTGGAAACTTTAAAGAAAAAGGGACATGTTGCCTCTATGACTGGAGATGGGGTAAACGATGCCCCTGCCCTCAAAAAAGCTGCTATTGGTGTGGCCATGGGAAGTGGTACTGATGTAGCTAAGGAATCCTCAGACATGCTCCTTCAGGATGATAACTTCGCCACCATAGTCAAGGCAGTGGGTGAAGGACGTACCATATTTGATAACATTCGCAGGTTTGTTCGATTCCAGCTTTCCACCAACATTGGAGCCATACTAACCATAACCTCAGCCTCGGTAATGGGACTGCCAATTCCCTTTAACCCTATCCAGGTTTTGTGGATAAACATCATTATGGACGGACCTCCAGCCCAGTCTTTAGGTGTGGAACCACCTGAAAAGGGTGTTATGGAACGCCCACCCCTCAAGGAGGAAATCATTCCCCGGAAAAACCTAATTAAAATAGTAGTGGCCGGGGTGGTCATGACTTTAGGTACACTGGCCCTGTATTATTACCTGTTATCTGGTGGTGCCGATTTAACCAAGGCCATGACCATGGCTTTCACAGTCTTTGTAATGTACCAAATATTCAACGTGTTCAACTGCCGTTCTGATGGAGGATTCTCCAACAAATTCCTCTTCATAGCAGTAGGAGCTTCATTCCTGCTACAACTGGGAGTAATATATTTACCATTCCTCCAGGGAATCTTCCGCACCACTTCACTCGGTGCATTTGACTGGGTTTTAGTCCTGCTGATTTCCTGTACCATATTCATCAGTGACTGGCTGGTTGGAAAGTTCCTTAAATGAATCAATCCATTCAGGGTGTTTTATTCCTTTGAGTAGAGTCTAGAAATTTATAAAATCAGGTAAATATTCTAAAATTAAAAGAATCCAGGTTTAGAGGTTAAATATGAATGTGTTGGTAATGGCAGGAACCAGTGATGCCCGGAAGATCATCACCGATCTTTCAATGGCCGGAGGGATCAGTGTTCTGGCCACTGCCACCACACCTCATGGGGTGGAGCTGGCAAAAAGTTCCGGGGCAAAACAAGTTCTGGAAGGATTCTTTGATGATGAAAAACTGGCAAATATCATAAAGGAAAATGATATTGAGCTTTTAATTGACGCCACCCACCCTTTTGCATCAACAGCCACTAAAAACGCTATTAAAGCTTCAGATGTTGAGGGTGTTGATTATATTCGTTTTGAAAGACCTTCTACTTTAATTCCAGATAGCCAACTCGTTTATCAGGTTAATTCTTTTGAAGAGGCTGCCGTAGTTGTCCGGGAGATTCTTAATATAAATGACAGTTTTAAGGAGGAAAATCCTTTAACTGGTAATGTGTCTCCAAAGGGTAAAGTTTTACACCTGGCAGGGGTGAACACTCTCCATCATCTTACCAGGGTAATATCTCCAGATCTGATTGTGGCCAGAGTACTTCCAATGGTTTATTCAGTAAGGAAGTCTCTGGAACTGGGCATACCTCATGTTAATATATTGGCCATGGAGGGAACCTTTTCCCGCCGCTTCAATGGCATTCTCATGGAAGAATTCCAGATAAAAGTGGTGTTAACCAAGGAAAGTGGTGAGAGCGGGGGGACCATGTCCAAGATCCAGGCGGCACTAGACTTGGAGGTGCCGGTGGTGATTGTGACGCGACCGGAAATAGGTGAATTAAAGGGGAAGGTGATGTTTGGTGAGGTGGAACTTCTCATTGGTGAGGTCCTTTCGAGATGTCTGACTCAATCAGAATCTGGTTAAAATATTTTTTTATGGGATTTCTTTTAAAGGAAATTTTTGGTATAGTTGAAAAATCGATAAGAAATTAGAGTAAGCCTCAGCTCGCCCATCAGTCATCATCAGTTCAGAGCTCATAGGGTTCATCATTGGCTTGTATTAGTTTAGTATTTATTTTTTATTAGTTTTATATTCTTTCAATGAAAAATTAATTAATATAAACATGGAATTCACATTTAAAACAGCAGACCCCACAAATGGAAAATTGTAATAGCAAAACTACATCATCAAGTATAAACTTGGCAGCAGAAATCCATGGCGCTAAATAGTAAATATTTTCCTTTTATTTTTCCATCATTTTCATGAATAATTTATATTCCAATATTTCTTATTTCATACAGTTCATTCAACAATCACTTTATCGCCTAGAATGAGGGGTATACTCTGTTGGAATTGTTTGTATTTGTTGTAATCCATAACTATAAAAGTGTAATCAGTGGAGGTGGTCTCAACTTTTATTGAAGGGGCTAAAAGCATTCTTTTTTTCCCCATTACCACGTTTATTATTTCATTATAAGGTATGGTAATCACATTTGAATTTCTAGCTGCCATTTCCTTGAAGTTCATAGTACGAGCTGCTTTTTCTCTGTCAGAAAGGCTCTTTTTTTCCACATAATGGCCAATAATTCCTCCGAATGCAAATCCCATTCCACCTGTTAAAAAAGATCCTTCAGCAACATAGAGGTTTTTATCAGTGAAGTAGAGGGTTTTTCGGTTGGTAAGACCAGATTTCCATGTAACGTTAATCATTTCCTGAAGTAATTCGTTTTCACCATGGGAAACTTGTGGTTCGCTTTGACTCTGAGATGTTATTAGAGTTTCGTTTTGATCATCTGATATTTTTTGCAATTTCTGACCACAATTAGAACAGTAAACCGCACTATCCTCATTTTCATTACCACAATTTGTGCAAAATACCATTTTTTATACACTCCCTACTAATTTTATCAATTAACTCCTTTTAAAAGCATGATTCTCATCATGATTTTTTAATATCCTAGCAGCGTCAGTATAAGTCCTAAAATCATGCTTATTGTAGCTATGATGACTATGTTCCGACCGTGAAACTTTGAGTTAGGGTTATCTTTAGATAATAAATACAAACCAATTAAAATCCCAAAAAGTCCACCTAAAATACCTAATATGTATCCCAAAATTACAATCAAAATAGAAGGTCTTTTTTCATCATAATAAGTAAATGATTGGTCTTCAGTGTTATTTAATATCTTACCGCAATTTTGACAAAACTGGGCATTTTCAAGGTTTTCTGTTCCACAATTCGGACAGAACATGTATAAATACCTCCTTAAAGTTAATTATACATAGAAATCAAGGAACTGCAGTGATTTTATCTAATTTTATTAATCTTTTTTTATTTCTCATTTTCTCCTTACTTTATTATTGGATTTACTCTCCCAATCAAAAGATTTTATTCATAATCTAATTTTCGGATTAATAAAATTTGTAGGATAGATAATATCCTCCCCTTAAGTGAAATTAGTATACATTCCATTGGCAGAGGAGGAATTATACCATTATCCAAATTCAGTTAATATACTAACTCCCAGTCTTCAGTGGTTCCATCACCATCCACATCATAATCAATACCAGTTTCTTTGTGGGCAGAACTTGATTTCGTCTCTGTGCCTTGAGTTGGGGTCTGAGTCGTTGTTTCAGGTGCAGTCGTTGTTTCAGTTGGGGATGGTGCTTCAGGTAAAACTCCAGGTGTTACTATCACAATAGTGCCAACACCCTTGGTATTGCTGGAAATATCTATGGTGGCACCATTGGGCAAAGTTAATGTGACCTGAATCTGACCATTGGCATCTTTGGTACCTCTTGTTGGTATAAAAACACTTTTTCCATTGAATACACTGGCAATATTTGGATTTGTCCCAATGTATTTCACAGGAACTTGCCATACTGTTTTTCCATTCTGTTTAACCTTCGTTGGTTTACTGACCACAAAATTTTTGGCCTCTCCAGGGTAATTGTTGGTGGTATTGTTCACAATATTGTTCACAATGTTAACCGCACCTTCCTCTGAAATGGCTTCCTGGGCAAACACGTCTGTTCCAAATATAATGTATGCTCCAAAAACAGATACAAGCAGGATAATCACACCTATCAAAATAAAAACGGTACCTGAAACTGGATTCTTATCATTCGATGAATTTCCAGATGAATTTTGTGTATACGGTCTTTTTACAGGTTTTTCAACACCCGAATCCAGTTTATAACCACAACTTTCACAAAATTGGGCATTTTTCTGGTTTTGAGTTCCACATTTCGGACAGAACATTTCCTAACACTCCCCTAATTATTATTAACCAATAACTTTCTTCAATCTCAATATTTATCCTGCTGTTGATTATTATTATAAAAATTATCTGTGAAAATAAAACAAAATTATGTTATTTTATGATTTCTGGGGGGGGATAAACTTTTAAATGAATCCAATTTGGAATATTAAATTTAGAAAAAGTAAATAGGTAGATTTAATTTGTATGTAGTCCAGAAAAATATTTCTACTAGGTGCTGATCCATTTCTGATACTAAAAAGAAGGAATAAGTGGATATAAGTTCCTAAAAATGGAACTTTATCCGTACATAACTCCAGCTTCTTTTCGTATTTCCTCGTCGCGTTCCATGCCAATTATCTTATCCACGGCGTCCAGGAAGTCGTTCATAACCACAATGGGTCTTTCTTCCCTTATGGCGAACATACCTGCCTCGGTACAGATTGCTTTAAGATCTGCTCCGGATGCACCTTCACTGAGGCTGGAGACGAGTTCAACGTCCACATCTTCTTCTAAATTCATGTTTTTAGTGTGGATCTTAAGTATTTCTCTCCTACCATCCTCGTTGGGTATGGGCACTTCGATGAAACGGTCGAACCTTCCGGGACGGAGTAGAGCAGGGTCCAGTATGTCAGGTCGGTTGGTGGCAGCAACTATTCCCACATCTCCCCTTCCCTCAAATCCATCCATTTCTGCTAAAAGCTGCATTAGGGTTCTTTGAACCTCACGATCACCGCTGGTGGAGCTTTTAAGTCGTTTAGCGGCAATGGCGTCTATTTCGTCTATGAATATTATGCTGGGGGCTTTTTCCTTGGCCAGTTCAAATACACCACGCACCAGGCGGGCTCCTTCTCCGATATATTTCTTCACGAATTCAGAGGCCACGATTTTAATGAAGGTTGCATTGGTTTCATGGGCCACGGCTTTAGCCAGTAAAGTTTTACCAGTACCTGGAGGTCCATAAAGGAGTACTCCTTTTGGTGGTTCTATTCCGATATCGGTGAATAGTTCTGGTTTTTTAAGTGGTAATTCAACGGTCTCTTTTATCTCCACGATCTGTTCTTCGAGTCCGCCTATCTGTTCGTAACTTACATTTGGTTTTTCTTCAACTTCCATCCCAGTTACGAGTGGATCTTTTTCAGATGGTAAAACACTGACAATGCTGAATGTCTGCTGGTTAAGGGCCACTCTGGCTCCGGGCTCCAGTGACTTTTCATCCAAGAAACGAGAATAACCAATTACAAAGTGGGGGCCGGTACTGCTTTTTACCACAACTTTCCCCTCATCTAAAACTTCAGTTACAGTGGCAATTACCAGAGGTGGTGATCTAAACCTTTCGATTTCCCCACGGAGGGATTTCACTTCACGATCCAGTCTCATCTTCTCGTTTTCAATCAGAAGCTTGTCTTTTTCCAGTTTCCTGACCTTCCACATCAAATTTCTCTTAGTCTTGGCATTATCCTCTTTCAGGATTTTTATCTCTTTTTTAAGGTCTTCTATCTTTTTTAAGATGTTTTGTGATGTTTTTTCCATCTTACAAGTTCACTCCTCATTAGGTTGGTGAAAAATAATATCCGCTTATATTGATATTATTTATTGGGTTTATTGTCCCTAATAATATTTAAGTATTGAGGTATTCAACTATATACCAATTAAACTATAAAGATTACCAATTAAAACTAAAGGGATCAGCATGAGATGTGAGATATGCGGAAAAAAGGTTATTGGAAAGCCAATTAGAACGAAAATCGAAAATTCAATTATGTTAACCTGTAATGATTGTTCAAAATTTGGTAAAGTACAGAGAGAACCCCTAAAACCACAACGTGGCCCTGGAAGCAGGGTTCCGGCAGGTAGAAGACGATTATATAGATCTCAGGAACCAACACATGAGGTTATTGAAGATTACCAGACTGTTATAAGGGAAGCCCGTGAGAAAAAGGGTTGGTCCCGTGAAGATCTTGGTGAAAAAATATATGAAAAGGTTTCAGTGATACACCGTCTTGAATCAGGGAAAATGGTTCCTGATCTGAAACTGGCGAGGAAACTGGAAAAAATCTTAAAGGTAACTCTCCTGGAAAAAACAGAACAGGCACAAATGGATGACCAGAATGCTGCCCATATAAGAAGAGCTACTATTGGTGATATAGCAAGGATCAAAAAGGGTTGAAAAACTTATCATTCAACTTTTTTTTTTATCTGTCTAAACATCTTTTTTTATGCTAAAATCCTCCCAAATCTAGTAAATTTTATTTTTACTGGTATTTTTTTCTTCATATAATAGTCAGTTAAAAATAAGACAGTTTAAAAATAGAAGGATTTAAAAAAAATAATTCTAAACAAAAATATCCTCTTTTGCATTTAAAATCTTATTTATGCGATGGAGGATTTTTTGCACTGTTTGTTTTCTTCTTGGAAGAGTAATATCCTTTGAGTGGTGGGAGAGTGTTGAATATTTTCTTAATCTCTTCCCACTGACGGTATTCTTCGCTTATAACCACTAAATGTGCAGGGGGGTGTATCTTTCTAATCTGGAGAATACTAAGGGTGGCATCTTCCTTTACAGATACTAAAACTGCAATTTTAGATTTTGACCTTAATCTGTTTTTCATTATGCTTTTAGCATATTTATCGGCTAGATTATTGTCAATAATCCTCGGGGTTCCGTTAATCTTAAGTCCGGCGTGTCTTTCAATATCTGCCAGACTGTTAAGGATTTTTGTCTGGTTTTCAGCACGAATAAGTACAATGGTCATGGGTTATCGCCTTTTTTTAAGGAATGAACTGATTAGTGTGCTTCTGAATAGAACTAGAATTATTAGTATCAGTCCAATTGCAGTTTGTATACTTCCCACAATGTCCAGTATGGATGTGCTTATTGGCAGGTTCCATGGTGGTGAAGTTCGGTGGTCTGGTAGAGGTTTGAAGTAAACTCCCACGGAACGTGTGTTTTCCACTATGTTTATGTCTTTGGGTTCGATGTAATTCACTCCCACTAAAAGACCATTATCAATGGCATTGTTTATGGATTTGGCGATGGTTGCACTGTTGTACCCGGTTTTCTTAACGGAATACTGGACAATTTCTTGGGTTGTTTCATAAACACCAGGAGCATCAGTTCCGTACACAGATACAGTGGTGCTGTTACTGGTGACCGTTATTTTGTTCGCCAGAGCCTCATAGGCGTAAACAGTTTTTAGTGCGGTTCCATCGTAGGGACAGGTCTGATAGTTCTCTGCTGCTGGGTATGCAATGCTCCAGCCATCTACAGGACATTCTTTAGAATAGGGTTCATCCATAGGGTAACCGGTGGTGTTTAGTTTGGCAGGAGTGAACATATCACCACTGGTAATGGAAGATACCAGGTTATTTCCCCCTCCACCATATTTTTCACCCGAATCCTTAGCCACTTCCTCAAATGCCGCACCTAAAATCTCAGTGGCAGGGTAACCGTCACGAATCATTTTACCAATCATGATTGCAGTTTCCTGACGCACAGTTTCAGCAGTCCCGTACTGGGGGTTACCATGAGTGTTACGTAGGTGTATAATGGCTCCTTTCTGTCCTGCGGGAAGTGTGGCCAGTCCTCCAGAAGCTGGAGTGGCGGTTATGGTTCCGTCACCAGCCACTGAAACAACATAAACATCAAAGGATCCTCCTACTGCAGCCCCAATGGTGGGTCCTCCGGTCATTACCCTTATGCCTGAGTAACTACTGGCTGCACTGGCAGCTTCGGATGCTGTTGCACCATTATTAAGTCGTTTAATAGTTTCTACAATGGCTGCCAGTCGAGGAGTTTCATTTCCTTCACCTCCAGAGAGAACGGTGAAATGTTTCTCTTTGGACATGATGAATGTTGATTGGAACATGTTATCTGCAAAGGACATACTACCTGCTGCTGCTCCATTGGGGTCTGTTCCAGTGGGGTCGGTGATAATCACCATGTTACAGGTTGCGGCTGAGGTGTTAACCAGTAACACCAGGGTTACCAGAAGCACCAGAATTCTCTGTAAATTGTTCTGAATCATCTCGGTTTCACCTTAAAATTATTTTTACCATTTTCCTCAAGCTCAATTTCAGCCAACCTGATTTATCTCTACAGTAGAAAAATCTTCGATAACGTTAACCGTCAATATACCAGTTTGTTTATCCAGTTTCACATCAACCGCTTTAATGGGAGTTGCTTTTGTTCCCGGAACTGTGGAAAGCATGGCTGCCTGACGGGCATTTTCCAGAGCTTCATTCAAGGGGACCTTTCGTTTACTGGTTATAAGAGTATTTCCCTGGATATAACTACCAGTTCTAAAACCAACATTGGCAATGTTGGTCCGGATGGAATCTGTGGGAACAATATCATTCCCTTTCACTATAACCCCTGCAATGGGAATACCCTGTTCTGATTCTGTTGAAGAAGCGTAGGACATGTATGACATCAGTCTTCCAGATGTGATAAGAATAAATGCCAACATTAGAATTATCAGGGTATCTCTTCTTACCTTAATGAACATGTTTTTCACCTGTACTCAATAATCTCATAAATTATCTTTTGAATCTGTTAATATCCTCTGAATTTACAAAAATTTTTATATTTTCTTTATATTTAACGGCAGCTTCGCCAATGCATACTAGTGCATCCGCATCACATCTTAATCCTTTTTTAAGGCCTTCAATTACCTGTTCAGCAGTGGCTCCCAAGGTGCCATCACGGAATTTCTCAGGTTCAACTGGGGGTAATATGATCTTCCCTGATGAAATAAATTTTTCTGAAGCCAGTCTGGAATAATAGGATGCTGGTATAATAAAATCCGCGTAATCAATGGTTCTTTCTATAATATCCAAATCTCCAGTTTCTCCAGATTCTGATGAAATGGTTATTACCACTGCTAATTTATCATAGGTTTTATTAAGTTCTCTGAGTACTGTTTCAACTCCTGAAGGATTATGAGCATAATCCACAATTAAGTCCATATTTTTATCCTTTTGAATGTATTCTAAACGTCCTGGAACTCCTTTAAATGTTTTAAGATATTTTTTAATATCTTCAAGGGGTATTTTTAATATTTCATGCCCGGTAGCAATAGCTCCCAGGGCATTGTAAACATTGTGTAATCCTGTGATACTCATTTCCATTTCAATTTTAGTGTTATCAGTTTCCAGGATGAAACTATTACCCTCTACATTGGTGGCTAAATAATTAGGAATCGGACGTTTCAAACCACATTCACAGTGGTAATACCCTACTCCTGAGATTGTTTCATTTAGATCGATTTCTCTTCCACAACAGCATTCTTTTTTACTTTTACCCTGAGGAAGATGGTCAACTCCAAAGCTTACTAGTTTTCCGTCATAATTCTTATTGGATACCAGTCCCCATACTGCAGGGTCATCTCCGTTAACCACCACAGTTCTTCCCCTAAGCTCTTCTAATAGTTCACCTTTGATAAGGCGATAATGCATGAAGTCCTGGTTGTGGTTCAAGTGATCTGGATTTATATTGGTTATCAAACCACAGGAAGGATGACAACGGTCCAATATGAACTTCAAATCTCCCTTATTCCCTTCAGTTCCGGTTTCTACCACAGCAACATCCCCATCCAACCTGCACTGTAATGGAGGTATGTAATCCACATTCCCCTGGAGAGTCATAAATCCATGTTCGGTGGGTTTAAATCCTGCGTTGTAACAGAAATGCTTCAGTAGAGTGGTTGTGGTTGTTTTACCATTGGTTCCAGTTATACAGATCACTGGTTTATTGGGGCTGATCTCCAGTATAAGATCATCCACCTCCATCAGTTGTGCAGGGCTGTCTTCTATTTTCTGGAACAACTTCGAAGATCTTTTGAGGCTGGGGGGTGGGATGATATAATCTGATGATTTAAAAAAGGATTCCGGATGTTCATTCAGGCAGATTTGGGTATTATAACCATTCAGAGTATAAAGGAAGGGGCAATTATCCGAACTGTGGATGTCTGTACATATTACTTGATGACCATGGTCCATCAGAACCCTGGCAACCAGGTTTCCCACAACCCCACATACACCAATGACTCCATAGGTTTTCATTCTCTTTTGAGGAATCTTATCAACCTCAGATGAATGCTTATCCATATCAGTACTCATTTTATTTAACACCAGTTTATTATAATACAGTTAATACCAGTTAAATGTCTAATCATCAGATTTTAACTTTATTATCTCTCTAAAATTTCAGCTTTTATGATAAGATCATTTTTTTTTCAAATCTTAATTCAGGTTCAGTAAATGTTTAATGTAAAATCCTTGAATTAAACACTGTAATTAATCAGAAGGTTAATCTGGACTATTAGTTAATGTTTTTGATTTTTAGTCTTACAGGAAGTTATCAAGGCTATTTTTATTATTTAACCTTAATAAATTCATTTATAATTTATTAATAAGATAATGGAATTTGGATAAATCCACATCATTTTTCAAGTTAAATAATGTGACTTAAGAAGGCACAATGAATGATAATCAATTATTTTGATAAAATGTATAGATACGTGATTAAATATTGGGGAATTTCAAGTATGGGATCATCATCTGATCGTTTATCAGCAATGTTTTAATTTTTTAACATCCCAAGTTAAATACCATTAACTAAAATATCAGGACTATTCTTAGGTTATATTCTGTAAAACATCTGATGCTGGGTCCATACCTTGGGCACCAATAAGTAGTATGGTTTCATTATTTTTAGCTGATTTTAAAGCCTTTTTTAATGCTTCAATCAGGGTGTCATAATGGATATAATTAATTCCTTCCTTTTGCAGTACCTCTATAAATACCTTTTTCTCAGAGGGTTTAACCCAGTTAGCATTATCCACCACATCTTGACTACTGGTTATTATCAAGTTATATTTCACCTCTTTAATGGACTTAGCAACAGCCTGGGCATTTAATTGGTTAAGTGATTCACCTCTGGAACCTCTAATGGCACAGACCAGGTGAAATTTTCCTGATGCTAAATCAGCAGCACTTTTTATAGTGGCTTTAATACCCTCGGGATTATGGGCAAAATCATCAATGATCAGAGGATCAGTACCCAGCACAGTGAACCTGCGTTTTAATGGTTGGTATGATGACACAGCTCTTCGAATAACTTCTGGACTGACTTTAAAGGCCAGGGCCGTACTAACCGCAGCGAGAGTGTTCTGGATAAAATGTGGACTCTTAAATGGTAGGTCTTCCAGGGGTATGAGCAGTTTTTTTCGGAAAAATATTCCTTCTTTCCTAAATTCGACGTTGGTTCTGGAACCATAGAATATAATTTGTGAATCTGATGGAACCATACTCTGCATATCCCTTATTAATGGATCATCATGATTTAAAACAACATAATCTCCTTTGAATCCCTTTAATGCACTTGAAATTTCGCGTGATGCTTCTTCCAGTGAATTAACCAGCCCAATGTGATCTAGGGCCACGTTAGTGAGAACCACTGCATGGGGCTGGATGGCCCTGGTCATAAGATGGGCATGATCCTTCATGTTCCTATCATCCCATCCTTGCACCTCAGAAACTTCCAAAACAACGGCCTCTAAATCTCCCTCAAACTCTGCAATCTGCTTGGCTACCATGGGATCTATTAGGGTGTTGAACTCTGATTCTGAATCAGTATTGGTGTGGGCAGTGTAACCTGCTTCTTTAAGAATAGTATGGATCATATGAGTGGTTGTGGATTTACCGTTAGTCCCAGTTACCACTATTCTAAGGGTATTTGGGGCATAGGTCTCAAGAGCCCAGCGAATGGCGAAGGCATTGATCAATTCAATCCTTTCAGTTAAAATAATGGGAATTTTGAATTTTTCAGCTATCTGAAGGGCATTCCCACGTGTATTCTGGGTTATAATGCAGGAAGCACCATTACGCGAGGCTATCTCCACCCCAGTTTCATCAATCCAGTGGCGGACTACCATATCCCCTTTTCCAGCATCCTTCAAGATGTTAAATTTACCATTCACAATTTGATTAATACCAATTAACTTTCCCTGACACTTCTGAGCGAGTTTAAGGGTGGTGAGTTCTTTCATTATCCTATTCCTGTCCTTTAGATTTATCCCATTATGTTAACCCATTATGTTAAATGCATTATTAATTTTTCTAGTCCTGATTTATTGGCATATATGGATTATTGAGTAAATTTTAAGATATGACTACCACATGAATTGGTAGACTAAAATAGCTGCTAAGCATATTATAAATGTGATTGACCAGTAAAGAGCTATTATCTTTTTCTCAGAGAGGCCCTTATAATGTAAAGTATGGTGTAATGGTTCAACAGGTAATTTTATAATATGGGAGCGATGCATGAGACTGACCACCACTGAGATAATTGGTATGGCCAGGGCGATCACTGCAAAGTAGATAACATCGCCTAGGAAACCAGCAGTTATGTATCCGGCTCCCAAGGCAAAGGATCCGGTGTCCCCCATGATAATACTGGCAGGGTAATGGTTGAAAACCAGGAAACCAAGAGATACTCCGGTTAAAACTCCGAAAGGAATGGCCGCAGTAGAATTACCGTTGATCAGTGAAAAAATAGCACAGGAAGCTGAGGCAATAGTTAGTATGCCTGCTGCTAGACCATCCATTCCATCGATGAGGTTTACGGAGTTAATGGAACCGATTACTCCGAAGATCACCAGGGGGATTATGAAGATCCCTGCTTCAAATCCTAAAACAGTACTGCTCACTGCACCGGTGGCTGCCAGAAAAATTCCAAGAACTATTTGGGCAATTATTTTATTTCTTTCTTTTCCTTCGGTTTTTATGGGAGTTGCACCGGTAATTTCGACTTTGCCATTGCCTAATAACTCTGGAAGATCTTCTTTAGCTTTTGGTGTTGCAACCCGCGCTTCTTCACCCGGATTAAGGGTAAGTCTGCCAATGTTTATGGGTTGGGTGGTGATGTTACGTGCTACCTTCTGCACTTCCTTGATCTTCAATCCTAGAAGATCATCCAGTAATCCTACTAAACCTGCACTTAACATTATCAGCACGGTTAGTACCAGGTTTTTTTCATTAAAATAGACTGATGCAGCCAGTGCTGCACCCAGAAGTATGGCCAAACCTCCCATGGTGGGGGTTCCGGTTTTATGTTTGTGTTCAGTTACTATGGGGCTGTCAGTTACATCGGCATCTTCCAATATCTTACGTACGAAGTAAGTGAAGAATATCGTTGCCAAAACGGTTAGAATAAATGCTAAAATTAGTGTCTCTACTATGCTCAATGTACCACCTTATAATAACGAAATATGCATGAATTTCAGTAAATGATTCATTTAACTAATAAACTATGGTTGTGAATTCATCAGATTTTAAATTTTATTTGAATATCTCTTTTAATTTATTACTTGTATTGTAAGCAGTTTATTTATTTTAAGTTTTTCATGTATTCAAATATATCTTAGCCCAATTTGTGGTAAACTTATAAGTTCCTAAAACATCAGAAAAACTTTGATCTACACTGATTTCTATAACCCTTTAATTTATGGGATGTAATATTAGAGTTTACTAAATTCAATATCTAGATCTTCCGCAGTTTTAAAGGCATCTTCTTCATTTTTACCCCTGATCGTTATTCTTTGATGGTTTTCAGGGCCATGAATTATCCAGTCATTATCTGCCTGGAATTCTCGGAACTGGTAGTTGTTCCTATCGCTGGGATAATCTCCTACAGGTATTTCCAGGGAGAAATAGTTTTTCATCCGTTTAGCCACATTACGGGCATTCCAGGAACCAGTGGCCATTTCTACCATTTCCCATAATGGATTTATGTCACAGGAGGCTGTGGTGAGGTAACGGGTGCCGCTAGGGCGGGTGTTTATTTCTAAAACATAAGTTTTACTGTCTTCTTTATTCAGTATGAGATCCAGGTCGGATGTACCCTCAACACCCATTAGTTCACCAATATCCTGAGCAATCTTTCTGATGGCATCCTGAATTTCACTACTGCTATGGTCATCATTTAAAGTGAGTGGTGCTTTTTTTAATTTATGGAGGGGATGAATACATTTGAGGGTGGTTCTGCCTTTGTATACAGGGACAAGAGGAATGGATTTTCCTTTCCACCTTAAGATTTCCACAGATATTTCAACCCCTTCTAGGAACCTTTCCGCCAGGGCATTGTCATAGTTTTCCAGGTAGTTGTGCACATCTTCACTGGATAATGCAATTTTAATATCTTTCCCACCCTGTCCCTGAGCCTGTTTAAGAACCATGGGAAACTCGTTTAACTCTGTTTGATTTGATTTGATTATGCTATATTCTGGGGTTTTTATATTGTTCTCCACCAGAAATTCTTTGGTCTTAATTTTATCTCCTGATATTGAAACGGCAGCAGGGGGTGATGCTACCACAGGTAAACCATAATCTCGTTCCAATTCCTCCTTAAGCAAAGCCACATCAAAAAGAGGGCCATCAATCCCTATAAGGGGAACTACTCCATCCACATCTTCTTTAATAGCAATTTCTTTAGGTTGATCCATACCACGGGGGACAATATAGTGGGAATCCGCCAGAATCAAATTTGATGATTCAGGGTTGGATTCTGTGAGAACAGTGGTTATTCCATTATTTTTAGTATAAAGAGCCACATCATCAAATAGACGTGCCCCAATAAACAGTAACTTCATTTTTTAGCCTATTTTTTACTTAATAATGTTTGTATAATAGAGTTATTGAATGTAATGACTTATTAAGGAAGTAATAAGGTTAAGTGTTTTCTAGTTTAGATTGTTATGATTATTTGATTGTTCTTAATAAAATTTTGTTTATATTACTTTTTGTATATCAACCTTTCATCCAGATCTTTGAATTAAAATACTATAATGGTTCGGTTAGTATTATGAACTATTTAAACACAGAATTATTGAAAATAAGGGTTCTGGATATCAAAATAAATTTAATATAGGATTTTCTTAACTCATTATCATTTCACTATTTATCTTTTTATCACTAATTTATCTTGAATTGGAGATCTTAAAATTTTCTAGAGTATATTTAAATAACTCTAAAACCTTATTTAGGCTTTCCTGGATTTCGGGAGATATTATGTCAATTAAATCCATATTTTTGGGCTGTATCCCCATTAACATAATCTTGGCAGAAGTGGTTGTTTCAAGATAATTAATGAGGAATGATATGGGCATGGCATGGGTGGATATGCTGTAATTGGCAATTTCTTCTTTAAACACCAGTTTCACATATCCGGGGGGTTCATCCATTTCCACGGCATCTAAAATGATTATATGGCTGGGATTTTCTCTTTTTATGGCACCAGTGAAATTTTCAGGTACAGTCTTCCCATCAAAAATAGTGATATTGTTGTCTTCGAGGTTGGACAATTCCTGGGCCAGAACCGATCCCAGACCATCATCCCCCCTCATTTCATTACCAATTCCAAGTATCACTATTTTCTCTGCTTTATTAAGAAAATGCTTCAAATGACGCTCTAATTGTATCTAAACCACCTCCCATGATATATTTTAATTTTAGAATAATATTCTCCCCCTCTTTAACCTTCAAATGGTTGGTGGGGATTAGAAGAGGAGGATTCATCATGGGTGTTGGTCCACATACAAAATCAGGTGTTAAAAGAGTGAAAGTAGTGATTTTGATAGCTGAAACTGTTCCTTCATTTTTAACCGTTATAATGATATCGTAATCAATTTCAGGTTCAATATATTTTTTAAAATCAATTTTATCATATATAATTAGTTTACTCATTAATTCAGTGTGTGGGGTCTCTTCTTCCTGATAACAGGGATGGTTAATGTTTGTGTTTATAGCTTCAACCCCGTTAAACACTCCACAAGGGATAATATCCCCATCTTTTTTCAGATATTCTCTTACAGAATTAATTACCGGCACCTGGTCCTCATCGATCAGGGCGGTGTCCATCATTTCACAGATTATAATATCTGCTTTCTCAGGGAAAAAAATAGATTTTGCATCGTTTACCACTAGGGAAACGTTTTTAAATTGGCTTAGATTTTTTCGGGCTATCTGGGCCGTTAAAGGATCTTTTTCCACGGCATAGACAAAACGAGCCAGTGGAGCAGCCCAGGAGCTGAGTACTCCTGAACCAGTCCCCAGATCGTAAATAATACCCTTGGATTTCTCACTTATTACTTGGTGAAATGCTGTCAGTCGTTCACTGTCTGAGAGCAAGTTCTGTTGATAGGATGTGATTTTCATCCTGTTAATCTTGGTTTGGAATTATATTATTATTTTGGATTAATTTTGTCCGCTGGCGGTACTGGTTAGTTTAACGTGTTCTACTCCTTTGAGTCTCATGATTTTTTCGGTGAGGTCTCGGATGTATTTAACGTCTCCTTTAACAACTACTACTTCCAGACAGTATTTTTCAGTCATGTGGACGTGCATAACAGCGTTAATGTAGTCCCTATAGTCGTGCTGGATGTCAGTAAGGTCTTCCATTACTCCGGTATAGTGGTGGTCGTAGATTACGGCGATAATTCCGATACGGTCCCCTTCCATTTCTTTCATCCACTGGTATCTGACTATATAATCTTTTAATGCGTCTCTGATACCTTTGGATCGGGATTGGTACCCTCTATCTTTTAATACTTCATCGAATTCGTTTAACAACTTTTTAGGTAATGACATGCTTATTCTCATCAATTATATTCCCTCCGAATTTTTTTAATATTATATTACAGTTTTATAGTATTTAAATGTTGCAGAATACTTTAAATATTGTTCATGGTCAACAATTTTTAAGAGTAAAACATGAACTTTTTAGTTTTATATAAAAATCTTGATATATAAACCTTAGCATAACTTAATAACTTCATACTCTACCTCACGGATTTTAGGCCTTAAATCCGTTTGGAGTCTATCCGCTGGTTATGGGGAGTTTTTTTGACTTTAAAATAGTTATTATGCCTGAAAATTTAATTTAATAATCATTATTGTTGTTCTGATCTTTTTTAATGGAATAATATTAAAATTAGATCATTTTCAAGCTGAATTAGGGAAATTTTTATAAAAACTATTTCATACTAAATTTGCATACTAATTGATTCAGGGGAATTGATCTAATTTCCTCAGACGTAGTTTTCACCAAGGATTTATTAGTTATTATAATAAGTTATTTTATGTTCTGTTCGACAATAATTAATAACTTAATTTTTTTCGCTCATCTCCCGGTATTAGTGCAATTATTTAATATTAATTGGATTGCATTTCCAAACCAATTTACCCCTTTATTGAAAGTAAATTGGAAGAATTTAACATAAGTATTCAGTTTTTTCTTT
>Ga0334882_1000060_pt1 | contig 188070 bp, 171 predicted proteins | sample GraSluR1_MG_5_FD_207226 | JGI IMG/M metagenome (GOLD analysis project Ga0334882, IMG submission 207226) | Sludge microbial communities from methane-producing bioreactor in Wageningen University, Netherlands - Granular Sludge_15_04-R1 | ecosystem: Engineered > Bioreactor > Anaerobic >...
AGTGGTTTCGTTCAACAGAGTCTTAACATAGCTGCTTCGGATAATTAAAACATTATCTTTTATTTTGTTAAACCGCTAATGTAACTTAGCGGTTTTTTTACGGCAGCTACGTTAAGACTTCTATAAGATGTAAGCAGCAAAGCATTTGATATAATCTATCTTCTTTCCACAAATCCGGGAAAAGTCTACAGCAGAGAAAAAATAAAGCAGATTATCTGGCAGGGATTCTATGTAAGCGATAATTCCATATGGGTGCACATGAACAGAGTAAAAAAAATACTTGAAGAATCAGGGGCCGGGGCCGGCAGGATTGAGAATCATCGCGGCACAGGATACCGCTATATTACAGACTGAACTGTTTTAATTTCCAGAACCCAGACTGCCCCGCACAAATCCCCCTCACCCTCTGCAAGATTAAGCTTTATATCGCATGCATCAGCAATCTGCTTAATAATATAAAGACCGATACCGGTTGATCGCTCACCTGCACTCGGTTTAGCGCTGAGCTTTTTAAACTTGGAAAACATTTTTTCTCTATCTTCCTGCTGAAACCCGGGTCCGGAATCACTAATAGTAACCAAAAGTGTATCACCCTCTATAGAAGCATTTAGCTTTACAGTCCCGTCAGAGGGAGCATATTTAACCGCATTTGAAACAAGGTTTGCCAGTACCTGATAAACCATCTCTTCATCATTTTCTATTATACAGCTCACAGCAGGGGATGAAATAAATCTCTGCCCCTTCCCTTTTGATAAAGGTTCAAAATTAGAGACCAGCTTTTCCCATTGCCATAAAAAATCATAAGTATTAAAGATTATAAGAGGTTTGCTGCTCTCAAGACGCATAACATTAACTGTATTCTGTATCATGAGAGACATCTCACATAAACGGAGATATAATCCGCTTGAGGTTCGATCAGGTATTCCGGAAAGATTTTTTTGAAGCATGAGTATCTCATTAGAAAAATTGTGTGTAATTATATATAGAAGATCCTCGAATTTCGATTTATCCTTCTCCAGTTTCATTGCCAGAGTTTTCAATCTTTGAGTGAAGAGCATCATAGTAGCCAGCACTCCGCCGATAAAAATGATAAATGAGATAAATAAAACAGCCAGCTCCCTGACTAAAAGTTCACTCTCTTTCTTCAAATGATAAGTGGTGTCCATAACTGTCAGAATCTGCATTGTCCCGTTAAACATGGAAGTTCGTTTATAAATAATTTTTTTATCATCTGCCTTAAAATGCCCATAATCATCTGACAGTAATAATATTTTTTTTATTAACCGGTTTTCTGCGCTTTCATTATTCTCTGCTACACTGGAACCATCTATTCCAAAAAGCCTTCCCCCTTCCGCGATCTCCATGGATGAAATATCAATAAGGGCTTTACCCTTATCATCAAGAATTATTACCCGCTCACCCTCTCTGGCTACTGATAGAAGCTTTTCGCGAAGCTGTACAAGGGGAACCTGGCCTGCTATACTCCCAATAGGGCGTCCATTTTTGTCCCGTATCACACGGTCAATATAAAGATTATACTCTTTTGTCAGCTTTTCTGAATAAAGTGTAAATGTCCAGTCAGGGATATCCGCTCTTTTCCAGAAATCAAAAAACCATTCATCACGGGGGAGTGACGGATCAAGATGAACAGGTTTATCTGACCAGTAATCCCATACAATTTTTCTATCCCTGTCAGAAACTCCAACTGAATTTACATCCAGCTCTGCTGCCCACTCTTTCATTTTAATTTTAAGCCACTCCGGATCTGCTGCAGATTTGCTCATAATAGCAGGCCAGTCCAGAGTTTTAGAGAGAAGAGAAAGTCCGGTTACTGAAGGTTCAAAAAAAATTTCTATCCTCAAATCTACCCTTTCAGTCAATTCCGGAAAAATTCTCTCGTCAATTTCCATTTCCAGACGTTCAATCCCGTAAAAATACGACACAACAAGAAAGCCTGAATAAATAAAGAAGCAGGAACAACCAAGGAGAATTATATAACCTGTTATTTTTATAATCTTTTTCAGATCGCTCATAAACATAAAAAAGCTCATGAGGTTTTTTTTTGTCAATGTTTTAATTAAGTAAAAATTAAGGGAAAGACCGGCATAAAACTGCATTTGCAGCTAATCGATTGACAATTTTTTCGACCCTCATCAGAATAAACCTGTTCTTCCACTTCACTCTCCGGGAGAAAGATTAAAAATATTATGCAGCCGCATGATGTTGAAAAAAATACCCTTGAACAAAGGGAACTTATTTAAAAGTCATTAACGGTTTCTTTCATCTTTTCTAAAATCAAAAAAACAGGAAAAATTATGACTGAAAAACAAAATCTCAAACCGAACACACTCTTTATTGAAGTATCGGGAGCTGGCCTCCCTGAGGTTGACGGACTATTTGTCCCTTCAACTGCACCACCTGTAAAATCTGAATCTGGAACCCTCTCCAGTCCCGGATACTGGAACGGCAAAATGGCCTGGGATCGTGCAGATGGTAAAGCTGCAAGAAGCCCTTCCCTGTCATACTCCAACACCTACAAATCCTGGAGAATCTCACGCCTGGATGGGCATCTGGCATACGAAATTACATGCGATGATGAACTCCCTCCAACTGACAGGAAATGGAATGTCTACAAAATGGGTGTAGCCCCTGCACCAGAAATAGTGATACACTACAGCGACCCAGGAAAGCCCTATCCAATGCCCAACGTGGTCTTTGTACTTGGCGGGCCTGGAGCAGGGAAAGGGACCATGTGCGAACTTGCTGAAATACAGCTCGGCTGGACCCACCTTTCAACAGGAGATCTGCTCCGTGCTGAAGAGAAGGCTGGAGGCCCTACTGCTGCAGTAATCAAAGAATACATTGATGCGGGTAAGCTGGTCCCTAATGAAATCGTGGTAACCCTCCTCAAAAACGCCATGGAGAAAATTGCCGGAACAACAGGGAAAAATAATTTTCTTTTTGACGGATTCCCCCGCTCCCTATCCAATCTGGAAGCATGGTATCAGGTATTCGGTCGTGACAGGGAACTCCCTAAAATGATCTACTTTGAGTGCCCTTTTGAGGTTCTCCAGAAAAGGATTTTAGGACGCGCCAGATACTCAGGAAGGGATGATGACAATGTGGAGAGTATGAAACTCAGATTCGATACATTTAAAGCTGAAACACTCCCTACTGTAGAATTGTTCAAAAGCAAAGGAAAATGTGTAGAAATTGATACAAGTCAGGACCGTCAGACAGTTTATGCTCTTCTCCGGGACAACCTCGCTGAGTATACTGACAGTGAATCAGCTGCAAAGCCGCTAACTGAAAGGGCTGAAATCCTTCTCGGTCTGCGTCCATATTCCTAAAAAAAATGAAGATATCCCTGAATCAGTATCTGATGATTTTCTGTAAGATGCTTTTCCTTAATTCAATAGCTGCTTCAGGGCATATCTCCATGCAGCAGTAGCACCTTATACACCTGGAGTAGTTATATAGAGGGATTCGATTGTCTGCGCTTTTACTGATAGCATCTGCCGGACAGATGGTACGACACTGGTAGCAGAGAGTGCATTTATCCGGCAATGGTACCGGTTTTTCAATTAACGCATTTTTAAACAGGGGTGATGAAAAGGGCCACCCCGATACGCCCGACCTGGAAGCAGGGGGGAGGAATCTTTTTTTAAAATCGGTAAAGGAATCCCCTTTTATTTCAATCTTTGATAAATCATTTATTCCAATCCCTCTTTCACCTCCATAACTGCAGGTAAGGACTTTTTCCAGATCAAGGCCTGCACTTTCTACTGCCACAGTATCTACAGCAAGAGCATCTATCCCGGCTATAAGAGCGCATGAATTTACAGGCTTACCTGAGGCGCCCGGGCCCTCCCCTTCAAGTCCGATAATACCATCCATTATATTCAGGAAGGAACCGCTCCCCTTTAAATTCAGCAGAGCAGAGTACAGATCAATAATAAATGATGCAAAGCTTTCCGGATTATCCGCCCTGAAGTGAAACTTCGATTTTTCAAGACCATGAATTAAACCGAAATAATTTTTTACCGCACCGGTAAAATAGGTGAGACCATGTGTCTTCATTTTCGGAAGATTAAAAACAAAATCCGCCTCTGCAAAATCCGCAGCCACTTCCAAGACTTTAAATTTTTCTGAACCGGTATTTTTAATATGGGCAGTCCTCCCCGTATCCCCTACCCTGATTTTTTCCTTTTCAATTATTTCTGTGTAACCGTTTTTCTTTAAAACACGTGCAAGGGGGAGAAAGGCGGGTGATTCAACAAGTACAGGGATTCCTCCCCTCTCCTTTATAATCTTAACAACCTGATGAAAGAAAACCGGATGAGTGGTAACCCCCTTTTCAGGGGTAGCTGCTGTAAGAAGATTAGGCTTTACTGCAACAACCCTGTTTTTAACAAGTGAGAGATCAAAACCGCTTCCCTGGATCGATTTTTCAAGGGCATCCCTCAAAATTCCCGGTTCGTATGATTCAACTTTTAAAAGTGATACTCTCACCATTAAATCTGTCCTCAATGCATTGTATCATTTTCAGTAGGGTAAAAATGTCTTCTTGCCCACTCCAGCTCCTTCTTCTCATCAGGGGTTAAGGAGCTCATTCCATTGCGGGCAATTTTTTCCAGAGATGCATCTATAATTTTTTTTGCCTTTATTCTTATATTAATCTCTTCCTGTTTCTTCTTTAATCGTCTCTTCCTTTCTATTTCATCAAGAAATGACGGCTTGCCCGCTCCAACAGAAGCGCTACCCTGTCTCATTCTTCTGAAAATTAAAAAACCAGAGATAAGACCGCCAAGGTGACCTATGTGACTGATTCCCCCGCCAGGCCCTGAAACACTTGACAGTGTACCGAAAAACTCCATAAGCCCGAAACCGATAAGGAGGTATTTTATCTTTACCGGAAAAACAAAATACAGAAGAACTTCGCGGTTGGGCCATGTAATCCCATAGGCAAGGAGAATTGCATAAATTGCACCGGATGCCCCAATAGTGACAGGAGATGTGCCGTGCATTGAAAATGTATAATAATTCATTATTGAGATAAAAATTCCAGCCCCGATCCCGGAAAGAATATAAAACCTGATAAACCTTTTCTCACCCATAATATTTTCAACTTCGCCTGCAAACATCCAGAGCGCTATAAGGTTAAAGAATATATGAAGCCACCCCCCGTGAAGGAACATATATGTAAAGGGCTGCCATATCATAAACCTGTATGCCAGGCCGCCGTGACTCAGTCCGAAAAAAGATTCCAGGTAACCTGGAGAAACAAGACCCCCCACCTGCTGCAGAATAAAAACAGCTGCATTAAAAATCATAAGTTTTTTTACTACCGGCGTAACAGGCCCGCCGAATCTGAAACCAGCATTTCTCTGAAGCATTAATCTTTACCATCCATTATTTCATCTGAATACTTTTGTCGGATTTTATCAAATTCATTGTGATTTGTAAGGAAAATAGAAAAGAGTACCGGGTCAAATTTCCCCTCCTCCCCCTTCATTGTTTCAATTGCCTCTTCGTGAGAGAATGCTCTTTTATAGGGTCTCTCTGTAGTAAGGGCATCATATACATCAGCTATGGAAACCGCCCGTGCGCTTAGAGGAATATTCTCCGATTCAAGGCCTGCTGGATATCCTTTTCCGTCCCATCTTTCGTGGTGATAAAGAACAATATCCATAGCCATATTTAAAAATGAATCCGACCCCAGGTCCGTTGAAGCCTTTTTCAAAGCATCATATCCGATTCGGGAATGTGTCTTCATTATTTCAAATTCCTCATCAGAAAGGGAGCCCTTCTTTAAAAGAATGCTGTCAGGTATCCCCACCTTACCTATATCATGAAGCACCGATGAGTCATATAAATCTTTTAGAAACTGCCCGGTTATCTCCGAATGATCCTCTTCATATTTATAAAGCTGCATCAATAGAACCGAATAACTTCGAATTCTTTCCAGATGATTTCCAGTTTCAGAATCGCGCGCGTCAGCTATACTGCTTAGAGCAAAAATTGTTGCGCGCTGAGTTTTCCTGATCTCCTCTGTCCTCTCCTTAACCTGCTTTTCAAGATTCCTTGAGTTGCCCTCAATCTCCTTCATCAGCTCGGCCCGCTGAACACTTAGTGATATCTGTCCTGCAATTGATTTTACAAAGGTTATATGATAATCCATGAATGCTGAACGCTTTCCTGATACAAAAAACAGAACACCCCTAACCTGGCGCCCTATCATAAGGGGAACAACAAGAAGAGAATTGATTCCATTGCTGAAAAAATCTTTCAGAATATCGTGTGCATCATTCCCTTTTATATAAAGTCCCAGGTCCCTGATATTTATAATATCAGCCCCTTCGTCAAAAATTGAGCTTATACTCAGACTTGAAACAAGGAAACGGTCCCCCTTTCTCACCAGTCCGTAGTAATATCCCTGGCTGAAAAAAACATTCTCTATATTCAGAAAGGTATTTGTCTCGTTAAGAAGACCCAGAATCATACCTTCAAAGGGTATCATTTTTTTTAATGACAGGTTGAGCATACTGAAAATTTCATCCGTACTTTTCCCGCTGTTAAGCATTGAGATAATTTCATTTATCTTTTCAAGCAGAGCAAGATGACGGGCTCTCTCTTCCCGAAGCTTTTTACTTTCAACTGCCCTTTTTATGGAATGCTCAAGAAGATCGAAATCATCAATAGGCTTATAAAGGAAATCGTAAGCCCCGGCTTTTAAAGCAGCAATTATATCATCATTGGTTCCATGTCCGGTTAAAACAATTTTAGGGATAAAAGGGAATTCATTAGACATAAATTCCAGGAGCTCCCTCCCTCCAAGACGGGGCATCTGCAGATCAGTGAGGACAAGATCATATGAGGAAACCTTAAGCATATCAAGTGCCCCCCTTCCATCATCTGCAGTTTCAACATTATAGCCGAATGCTGCAAGCTGTTTCTGCAGAACCTTTCTTACAAGGGGGTCATCATCAACAACAAGAATATTCTGATCACTATTTACATTTTTTTCTTTCAATGTTTCTTCTCTATTCATGATCTCTTCCTGAGGAATTCTCTCCATGCAATACTTCACTATCCCGGCTGATTACAAAGTATAGAATATGTGACAATTATTAAATTCTTAAGTCAACAATTTTTACTTATTGAATATTTTGATGAAACAACACTCCCCCTTTTTTTCATCAAATTCCACATTTGGTTAATTTTTTATTGCCCTTAAAGTACATTCATTTTATTTATCGCATAACCCGGCAGCATGAGATGCTGCCAACATAAGAGAATGGATAAAATAATGCAGAATCAATACGACATAATAATTACCGGTGCAGGCCATGCCGGTGTTGAAGCAACACTCGCCTCAACAAGAATGGGTTTCAAAACCCTTCTTATAACAGGCAACCTTGACACAATTGCACAGATGAGCTGCAACCCTGCAATCGGCGGCCTTGCCAAGGGGCACCTTGTCCGCGAGATAGATGCCCTTGGCGGGGAGATGGCCCGCACAATTGATCTTACAGGGATTCACTACAAGATGCTCAATAAAAGCAAAGGCCCTGCAGTATGGGCTCCACGGGCCCAGGCTGACAAAAAGGATTATCAGTTTCTCATGAAAAAAATTCTGGAACAGCAGACAGGACTTTATATAATTCAGGATATTGTTCAGGAAATCATTGCTGAAAACAGTTCGGTAAAAGGGGTCAGAACAATCCGGGGGATGGAACACAGCTGCAGCGCTTTAATCCTCTGCACAGGGACCTTTCTTAAAGGACTTATTCATATAGGTGAATACCAGGAGAAAGCAGGCCGCATAGCCGACTTTTCATCTGAAGGGCTATCCGACTCACTTAGAAATCTGGGCTTTACAGTTCAGAGGCTTAAAACAGGGACCCCCCCCAGGGTGAACAGCAGCTCCATAGATTACAGCAGATGCGAAGCACAGGAACCGGATGATTCTCCTGTACCTTTTTCATATTCCACTGAATCCATTAACAGGACCCAGGTCCCCTGCTGGATCACCTATACGGGTGAAAAAACCCATGATATTATCAAAGCCAATATACACCGATCCCCTCTCTACGGAGGGAAAATCAAGGGTGTAGGTGCCAGATACTGCCCTTCGATTGAAGACAAGGTAGTAAGGTTTGCAGACAAAACACGTCATCAGCTTTTTCTTGAGCCTGAAGGTTTAAACACAAACGAGGTATACATAAACGGGTTCTCCTCATCCCTCCCTGAAGATATACAGCTGGAAATGATTAAAACAGTACCAGGCCTTGAAGAGGCAAAAGTGATGAGGCCTGCATATGCAGTTGAATATGACTTTGTACCTCCGGAGGAACTGCACTCCACTCTTGAAACAAAGAGGATCTCCGGACTTTACCACGCCGGACAGATAAACGGCACATCAGGTTATGAGGAAGCAGCAGCCCAGGGACTTATCGCTGCAATTAACGCCGGAAGGAAGCTTCGAGGACAGTCCCCGCTTATTATAGGAAGATCTGAAGCATATGCCGGGGTTCTCATTGATGACCTTATAACCAAGACCATTACAGAGCCATACCGCCTCTTTACATCCCGGGCAGAACACAGACTCCTTTTACGACAGGATAACGCAGACAGACGTCTTATGAAATACGGCTTTGACAGCGGGCTTATCAGCAGCGACAAACTTAAGGATATGACGGAGAAGTATGACAGGATTGATTCAAGCATAAACGGATACAAAAACTGCATCATCAATGTAGATGACCGGATATTAACGATACTGAGAAAGGGTGACCCCGCCATCACAATAAAAGGGAAGATTACAGCAGGACAGTTATTAAAAAGACCTGGAATAACCATAGACCACATACATGAAATACTGGAAGAGGAGCATGACGACAGCATATCCCCTGTAATAGAGATGGAAATAAAATATGAAGGGTATATCCGCCGGGACATGGACAGGATCTCCAGACTTGAGAGAATGGAAAGCTTTGCCATTCCAGACAATATCGACTACCAGGATATCCAGGGCCTCAAAAATGAAGCCAGGGAAAAACTCGGGAAGATAAGACCCGATACAGTGGGACAGGCAGCGCGCATATCCGGGGTAGATCCTTCGGACATATCGATACTTATAGTCTACATTGAGGTCTTAAAGAAAAAAGATAAAGAGGTTCCACGTGGAACATTTTAAGAAGAATCTTGACCGCATCTCGCTTCAATACTCGCTCAATGAAGACCAAACAGAAACGATCAGGCAATACGCTCTGTGTCTTTTTGAAGAAAACCGCAAATACAATCTCACAGGGCACAAAACGATTGGAGATATACTGAACAACCTGATCGAAGGGAGCCTCCTTCCTCTCCCCGGGCTGAATGTTCCACGTGGAACATATTTTGCAGATCTTGGAACAGGAGCAGGTATTCCGGGAATCCCCATATCAATATTCCTGGAGGAATCAACCGGGATACTATTTGATTCAAACATAAAAAAAATACGCTTTATAAAAGAAGCTGCGGCAAGATGCGGAATCCAGGGGATAACAGGCATAAGCTGTCGCATTGAAGAAGCAGGGAGAGACCCTGAGTTTAGAGAAAGTTTTGACTGGGTGTTCTCAAGGGCAATGGCGGATTTATATATTGTATCAGAAATGGCCTCCCCCCTGTTAAAGACCGGCGGCTTTCTATATCTCTATTCCAGAGATGTGGAGCTCGCAGAAAACGATAACGTGAAAAGACACCTTCAGGAACTGGGGCTGGAAGTTCTGCCCGGATCCTGGAATAACACTAAACAACCGGGGGAAAGAACAGAAGGAATTCTTTTGAAAAAAGTAACCCCCTGCGAAGAGAGATTCCCGAGAAGAATTGCAGCAATTAAAAGAGACCGTGATAAAATTTAAACCGGTATAACTTGCGGAAAATAACCCCTCTTAAAAACGAGCCCGCCTTCCCCTCAATGTCATTAAGTTAAGTGCCTCAAAGTTTCACAACTGCCCCCCCGAACCTCCATGAAGGGGCTTAACTGAAAAAGAGTTCCCTTCCCATGAATAATATTAAAATCAAAACCATACAGAATAAGATGAAATGAGGAGACATAAAACCGCAGGGGCTTATGTCTCCTCATGGCGGATAAAGATTTTCTGAAGTCGTACCTGACGGTTTGTCAGTATTATCTGAGCACCGGAATAAAAAATGAATCTATATACAATTTATTTATATCATAGATAATCTTAAAAAGAGAAAGTGCCGATAAATAGAGGGTATAGTCAGATTTCAACAGCTCATTGCCTCTATAATATTTTCAAAGAAGGAAAGAATTGATGGCCCCTATAGAAATAGATTTTGATAAACTTGGCGGTATGGTGCCGGCTATTATACAGGATTCAGAAAGCAGGGAGATCCTTATGCTCGGTTTTATTAACCGGGAAGCTTTTGACCTGACTATAGAAACAGGATTTGTTCATTACTGGAGCAGATCAAAAAAAAGGATATGGATGAAGGGTGAATCATCAGGACATACCCAGCTGGTAAAAGAAATAAGGATAGACTGCGACAGTGACACACTCCTCATAAATGTTGAACAGAAAGGGGGGGCTGCGTGTCATGAAGGATATAAAAGCTGCTTTTTCAGGGTTATAAAAAATGGTACAGCCGTAATTGACGGGGAAAAAATATTCAACCCTGAAGATGTATATTAAAGAGAGGGATAATGGAACCGGCAAAACTTAATAAAATCGGATCCGCACTCTACAGCCTGCCGCGCGGGGGATATCTTGTTGAAACTCCTGCAGGGAACATACAGTTCGGGGCACCGCCGGAAACGATTAAGGATACAATGCACCTCCCCTCAGGAGTACCGGAAATATTCGTTCTTGCTGATGAGATGTTCAACTGGATTAAAGGTATAAGTATAGGGGAGATAGAATTCCCGCTCTACTACAACTATTTCCTGAGAAACAAAAAGACAATTATAATCTGCAGAAAAAACCAGCTTAACCGGATCAAAAAAGTTCTGCAGGAGTCTATTTTCGGGCCCAAATCATTTGATATCAGTGATGATTACGACTCTTCAATAAAGAATGAGCCTATACCGGATATAAGGTCTGAGATGAACTTTTTCAGAAGGAATAACCGCCTCTCAAACATGGTAAGCTTCGGAATATTTGAAAACAACAGATACACATGCAGAGGAGTTGATATCAGGATCGATAGTTCAGGCGATTTTATTGTTTCCTACAGCAGGTCACAGAAGATAAAAATACCGGGAAAAATTGATTACAAACCCACATATTTTATAGGGGAGCGCCTTGCCGAGCCCTACCTGCCCCCCCTGTTCGGAGTAACCTGCCTGGGGCCGAGTCACGGCTTTGATCCGGGGGAGAATACATCCGGTTTTATTATATGGCTTAACCACCAGGGTATAATGGTTGACCCGCCGGTAAACTCTACTGAATGGCTTGAAGATTCAAACGTAAGCCCTAAATTTATTGACAGCATCATCCTCACCCACTGCCACGCTGACCATGACGCAGGAACATTTCAGAAAATACTCGAAGAGGGTAAAGTCACTGTTTATTCTACAGAAACAGTTATGATGAGCTTTCTGAGAAAATATTCTGCGTTGAGCAACGTAAGTAAAGATTACCTGATGAAACTGTTCAATTTCCACCCTGTTAAGGTGGGGAGTCCTGTGTATATTAATGGAGGGCGTTTTAATTTTTTCTATACACTCCACTCCATCCCTTCTATAGGTTTTAAAATGGATTTCCAGGACCAGTCTTTTGTCTATTCATCAGATCATAATAATGATCCTGCAATCCATGATGAACTTTATGATAAGAATATAATTACCCTTGAAAGATACAATGAGCTTAAAAACTTCCCCTGGGATTCCAAGGTTATTTACCATGAATCGGGTATACCCCCCCTCCATACGCCGATTAAGTATCTTGACTCTCTACCTGAAGAGATAAAAAAGCGTACTGTTGTATACCACATTGCAAAGAAAGATTTTCCTGTACAGACCGACCTTCGCCTGGCCAGATTCGGCATGGAGCATACTCTCTATTTTAAAACTAAATCCCCTCCCTTTGAAGAGGCGTCAAAAATATTGAGTGTTTTTAACAGGCTAGACTTCATGAATGACATGCCTGCTTACAAAGCCCAGGAACTTCTTGAAATTGTTGAAGTGAAGAAATTTAAACAGGGTGAAAAGCTGATAAACAAAGGAACAGCCGGTGATGAATTTTATATAATATACGCGGGAAATATCTCCGTGGACAGCGGAGGACTTTCAAGGAGTAAAATTTACGGTCCCTATGACTATTTCGGTGAAGTTGCTCTCATCACTGAACAGAAGCGTGCTGCTGATGTATATGCAGAGACAGACGTGATTCTATTCACCATTGAAAAAAATAAATTCCTGAACTTCATTTCCGGAACAGAGTTTGAAAAAATACTGAGAAAAGTTGCGGATGTGAGAAGCAGTGAAACTTGGAATCTGCTGTCAATGAATGATTTTTTCAGATCCTGCACCTCAACACAGATAACCTGGCTGGAATCAATGTTTATCCCCTGCGAAATAACAGAGCCGGGGAGACTGATAAAGGAGGGAGGAAAAATCAGCAGAGTCTATATAATCAGGGATGGCGAGGTTAAGGTTACAGAAAAGAAACGGCATATAGCTACTCTGTCAAAGGGGGACTTTGCAGGATCACTGGACAGGGTATACAAAAATCTCCCTGCAGAATACACCTTTTCTGTGTCAAAGCCTGTATCACTTTATGCTATGGAGAATAAAGATATCCGGGTATTTCTTGACAAAAATCCGGGGCTGATTATGAAGTTTTCATATAATCTACCGGAAAGAAAAAATGATAAAAAAGATATCGATTAACTTCAGACCTGACGACCAGCTTTCGCTGGATATCATTAAAAATATCTGCAGTATCGCTGATAAAAGAAATATAAAAGTCCTTCTGCCGGACTACCCTTCCCTGGCGAACCAGGGACTTGACGCATATATATCCACATGGGAATCATATACTGACAATCCTGACCTGATAATATCAATCGGCGGAGACGGAACCTTTCTCAGAAGCTCAAGGATATTCATTGACAGCGGCAGCCCCATATTCGGAATCAACAGAGGGCGTCTCGGATTTATGACCGAATTTAATCCTGATGAATACGAATATCATCTCATCAATATTTTAAATGGAGATTTTACAGTTTCTGAAAAAACAGTTATGGAAGCTGTCCATAACAGCAAGGGGGGGGAATCCTCCTTATATTTTATAAATGATGCCGTAATTTCAAAGGGGGCCTTTTCAAGAGCCATAGTAACAGAGCTGTTTGTTGATGACATTTTCTTTAACAGGTTCTCCGGTGACGGACTCATCATTTCTACTGCCACCGGTTCGACAGCATATTCCCTTTCAGCAGGGGGACCGATAATATCCCCAGCAGCAAACGGTGTATGCATAATCAATCCTGTATGCCCCCACTCCCTTGCAACACGGCCTGTGGTTGTCCCCTCATCTTCAGTAATCAAAGCACGGATTCTCTCAGAGGTGAAAAATTTATTATTGACAATTGATGGTCAGGAGGCTATCGAATTTTCATGTGGTGATGAAATCATTTTCAAAAAAGCGGATAAGAAAATGAAGCTCATTGTTCATCCGGAAAAAGATTTTTATCTGATACTGAGAGAAAAACTTAACTGGGGAAGAGATTACTAAATCTTAACAGAGGGACCAACCATGCTTCTCGATCTCAGAATTAAAAACTTCGTTATTATTGACAACCTTCTCATTAACTTCAGCAAAGGACTGAATATACTTTCCGGTGAAACCGGCGCGGGCAAATCGATTTTAATTGATGCCCTTTCCGGTGTTATGGGTGAAAAATTAAGCACTGATATGATACGCACAGGATTTGAAAGCTCCAGCCTTGAAGCAACCTTTGATATAACCGGCCAGGTTGAAATAAAAAATATCCTCCATGAATCGGGTATTGACTGCGACGAAGATCTCCTTACAATAAGACGGGAATTCTTCACAAACGGAAAGGGGAGATGTTTCGCCAATACTGTTAGTATTCCGGTTACAAAACTGAAAGAGATTTCTGAAAACCTCATAGATATTCATGGCCAGAATGAGCATCAGAGTATTATCAGGGTATCAAAGCACAGGGAGCTGCTGGACAGTTTCGGAAGACATCACAGCGAAGTGGAACAGGTTAAAGAGCTTCATGAAAAGCTCAACTCAGTGAGAAATAAAATTAATTCCTTTGAAATCGATGAAAGGGAGAAGGCACGGCGAATAGAGTTCAATACCTTCTCAATTAAAGAGATTGATGCTGCAGCATTAAAACCGGGTGAAGAGGAGGAGCTGAAAGGTGAAGCAAACCTCCTTGCAAATGCGGAAAAACTCTTCATGGAAATTAATGAAGCCTCATCAATTATCAGCGGTGATACAGGAGTAATCCGCTGTCTTAAAAAAGCGGAATCCTCTCTATCTAAAATTTCCGACCTTGATACAAATATCACATCAATTCTTGACACTATAAGGGAGTCACTATATTCTCTGGAAGATATCTCTGTTAGCCTGAGGGATTATGAAGGGGGTGTGGACTTTTCACCGGAAAGAATAAACCAGGTTGAGGAGCGGATGAACTCCATTCAAATGCTGAAAAAAAAGTATGGTGATACTATTGAGGATATTCTGGCATATGCTGAGAAGGCAAGACTTGAACTTGAAGCTATAAACTCGAGTGAAGAGGAACTGGAAAACCTTAAAGCTGAAGAAAAAATTATAGTAAAAAAAGTTAAGGAGCTTGCTCTTCAGCTTTCTGAAAAAAGGAAGGAGACAGGGGCAAAGCTTGAGAAACTTGTCATTAAGGAACTTCATGACCTTGGAATGGGGGGGACTGTATTTAAAATAGACATTACCCGTGAAGCAAGCCCCAATGGTGATGTTGAATCGGATAATAAAAGATTTATGCTCTATCCTCACGGACTCGACAAGGTGGAATTTCTACTTTCAGCAAATGAAGGGGAAGATCTTAAACAGCTCCGCAAGGTCGCTTCCGGCGGAGAGATGTCGCGGATAATGCTTGCCTTAAAAAATGTTATTCAGTCTGCAGATATTGTTGATACACTGATTTTTGATGAAGTTGATGCAGGCATTAGCGGCAAGATTGCTGAAATTGTGGGTAAGAAATTGAGAAATCTTTCAAAGGACAGGCAGGTTCTCCTTATAACTCACCTCCCCCAGATCGCGGCAATGTCAGAGAGCCATTTCCTTGTGCAGAAGGGGAAGGCTGATGGAAGGATTACAACTGTTGTAAAAAATCTTTCCGAGAAGGAGAAGATACGGGAAGTAGCGCGCATGCTTGCAGGTGAGGAGATTACCGAACTTTCAATGCAGCACGCAGAAGAACTGGTAACCAGAGCAAAGCAGCAGTAATGAAAAGAGAGAGCATAAATATTACTGATGCACTGAACCTCATAATTCATGAAATGATAAAAATGACTGATGAGTTTAAGCATTTTGATATTAACAGAATCCTGGTATGCTGCGGGTCTAATCAGAGCAATGCAAGAGGGGGGCTCTACGGAAAACTGGTTCCCTTAAGATTTGAAAACGGCTCAGAAATAATCAAGCACAGAGGACACTACTACACAATCCCCAGGCTGACTCTGAACGATGCGGAGATTCTCTACATTATATATTTATATATTCCGAAATTTATGGATCTATCCGCTGAGAAGAAAATTGATGTAATGTTCCATGAACTTTACCACATAAGCCCTGACTTTAATGGAGATATAAGGCGCATGGGGAAAGTTAAAAAAGCCCATGGACATTCACGGAAAAGCTTTGATGAAAAATATAAAGATTATGCTGAAGCCTTTTATTTAAAAATCAAGGATACCTCATTTCACAGTTTCCTTGAAATGAATACAAATGAACTGGCAAATGAATTTCCCAAAATCAGCTACAGAAGAATGAAGGTTCCCAAACCGGTGCGCCTCAATAAGAATTAAAACCTGTAATCACCCCTGAGCAAACCGGAATAATCCTCAATTGTATACTTCTCAATCTTACCATGAAAATAGAAACCTGAAGGATTGGATAAGAGGTAATCCATATAAAGCCTTACCTGATCACGATTCTCTGATTCAATGAGAACCACCACAGAACCATCACGCATATTTGTGGCGCTCCCCCGGAGACCAAGCTTTTTCCCATAGGATGCACAATACCCCCTGCACCCCACACCCTGAACCCTTCCATGTAATGTAATCTTTTTTATCATACCTATTTAAACAGCACCCTCCAAAAACCGGTACGGACAGACCCCCGTGTCTGTCCGTAATTTTTACATAATTAAACTATCCTTAAAATTTACATATTGAATTGACATACTTAAATATAATAATTATCCAGTGTTAATTCCTTAACTTTTATTTGAAATAAAATGCTCTAATATCCCCGCCGCCTACGGCGGCGGGGATATGGAAATCATTATTATTGCATTAAAAAAGATCTTTTGGATAATTACTGATAATTAACAATACCTATGCACAAAAATTATGTAAAGAATGAATCAAAGGAGTAACCGGAAAATGTATAAAGCAGATAAAAATGAAAAACAATAATACAAATAAATCAGAATACCTGATGGTTACAGAAGACGGAAGCCCTACCCTCTTCCTGCAGGAATATGAACAGGCTATGCATTCAACCTCCGGTGCATACGAGGAATCGCTACTGAAGCATGTAATACCCTCCCGCATACTTGAAGAGAAAAAGAGGCCGCTTAATGTGCTCGATATCGGATTCGGCCTGGGGTATAATGTCCTGGCATTAATTCATGAATACAAAAAACTGGGCATGTCAAATCCGGTTAAAATTATTTCCCTGGAAAAAGAGAGAAGTTTCTCCAGCTTTATGGATGAAATAAAATTTAATGATTCAAGGGACAATATATATTCGCTGGTAAAAAAGGGATACAGAACCGGATCAGCAGCAGATGGGAATATTTCTATATTACTGATTTTCGGCGACGCAAGAAATGTTCTGAGTAATCTGAAAAAAGAATTTTTTGAGGCTGTTTTTCAGGACCCCTTTTCACCTGCAATGAATCCTGAGCTCTGGAGCCTGGATTATTTCCGGCTCATTTATTCACTCATGGATAAGAGTGGGATTATGACAACATACTCAAGCGCCCTCCATATCAGGAGGGGAATGATTGAAGCAGGCTTTTTTATCGGGAGAGGCCCTTCTGTTGGTAAAAAAAGGGAGGGGACTACTGCATCAAAGAGTGAACTGATGAACCAATTGAGCGGTGAAGAGATTAGGGAAATAATGGAAAATCCGAAATCTACTCCATACAGAGATAAAAACCTGAATCTTGACCGGACGAGTATACTGGCTGGAAGACTGGATGAAATAAGAAATATCTCAGATAAAATCAAATAATATCATCAAGCTCATCAAGAATAGAATCCCCCCCCTTTTTTTCCGGTTTCACTTCATTATCAATGTCTGATGAAGCTATTGACTTACTCTCATCATAATTGTCAATCTTGCCTGAAAGATCACCATCCGGCCCGAGCCTGTAGACTAAGGCTGATATATATGAATAAATAGCAGTTAGAGCCTCATAAAGCTTTTTATTATGAAGCTTTTTATCCCCCTCAATCTCTACTGTAAAGTCGAGAACCTCCTGCGGATTCTCAATAAACCTCTGTTTCCCATCCATATCAGATATAAGCAGCTCAAGCTCTGAAGCGAGTTTCTCCATATATGAGCGGAGAACCATTCTGGCCATGCTCCCGATCTGATCCTTTCTTTTAACAGAATCATCAAGACGCTTGGAATAGGCATAATACTGATCACTGCTTAAGGGGCGTTGAACTTTTATTTTATTATAAGCAGCATAAGCATCAGCATAAGCCTGAAAAGATTCATGACATTTTCTCGTTTCATTGAATATATCCTGCATCTTCTGCTTAAAGTCAACTTTTACATTATCAGTAAAATCTACATTATATTTTATTTTATTAGTGGTCATTACAAATGAGTATTCAAATTCAAACTCAAGGAAAAGGAGATATGACACAAGGATTTTATCATTATCATCAACAAACTCAAATACGCCTTTTTTATCATAACGCTTTAATGCGGTCAAATCCAGGCTTTGCATCATAATAAGCCCATCCCTGATAAACTTATCCACCCTCTCATTCTTATCAGGGGTTTTAGCAGAGACAGGAGAATCCTCATCCTGAGACGTGCCGCCCCCTGATTTATCCTTCCCGGGGTAAAGCTTTTTCATCCTTGTGCCCGGTTTTTCAGATTCGGCAATGGATAGAATATCATCAATCCGGGAATCTGTATCGAAAAATATATCCCCCTGGTAATAACAGAACAGGGCATGGAGCCTGGGGTAAAGCTTATAAAAAATAACATAGAGAGAATTTTTTACATCCTTCCGCTTATACCTCTGGTCACCCCCGTCACTCAGCTTGCTGTCAACTTCAATGGTTTTTTCAAATGCATTATAAATAATATTTTCATAGGACTTGAGTATATAGAGCTCACGGAAAAGCATCATCAGAGGATCGCGCAGCTCAGACACATATTTAGGAACATCGGGGAAATTCTGATAATGGGTTGTTATCTGATCAAGTATCATCTGGTCATAAAGCTCACCAATCTTTTCAATGACTTCAAAATATATGGTGCTTATTTTATCAAGACGATCGGTTATTCTTCTTCCATGAACTGGGTTCTTTTTAAAAAAATGATAATAAATCATCTGAATTCCAATTAAGGCTGGCTTATAATCCTCGGAAAAACGCCGGAGAAAACTCTTATGAAAATATACAGTGCTAAGGGGTGTAACCCTGAGAAAACGGAGACGCATCCTGATTCTGAATGGAGCAAAAAGGAGACCTGAGGTAAGAAAAGTTGAAGAGCCAGAACCACGGCCGGAGGTTCCACCCTTACGGGATGCTGCGGGTTTCTGGTCAGACTTAAGTGATCTGTAATGATCATCAAGGCGCTGCTGATATTCAGACTGCTTCTCCCTGTCTATTGCAAGGGAACGTCTTTTTTCACGATCCGAAACAACCTTACCACCGGCATCAACAAACTTATCAAAAAGTTCCTTTCTCCCGATTTCATCAATATCGTTAATCCTGATATTTTCCTTGGTCTTATCAATTTCTTTCATAAACAATCCATTAAAAATCAGTATAAAAAAGTAATATATTGCAATATGTAATAAAGTTAATTACTTAACTTCAATCCGGAATAAACTGCTCTTAGCCCACCGGCCGCCTCAGGAGAGAAGGAACTGGAAACAGCACAGTTAGACTAAATTCAATATTCATATAAATAAATCAATCGGGCCCTAAAGAAATAGTATCTTCATAATAAAGAGTTAAGTCAATTATTTTATTCTTGATTAAAATCATCATCACATATATTTTTACAGTATTATCAGGAATGTAGAGGTTATGCAATGAATAAAATAGGAATAATCGGGGCAGGAACCATGGGTACTGATCTGGCCCAGATAACAGCTGAGGCTGGATTTTCTGTAAAAATATACGATATTGATGAAAGAAAATCTCTCAACGCATTGAATACAATCTTTACAAGGCTCACAACCTATCTGGAGAAAAAAAGAATCAAAGAGGGGGATAGCCAGAAAGTCAGGGCATCAATCAGTATTGTAACCGATATGTCAGAGTTAGCCGATTCTGATATGGTTATTGAGTCAGTATTTGAGGATCTTGGAGTAAAGCAGGAGGTATTTCATGAACTGGATGAGGTATGTAAACCTGGAACTGTGCTTGCCTCAAATACTTCATCTATTTCAATCACTGAAATTGCTTCAGTTACAGAACGCCCTGAATCTGTGATCGGGCTCCACTTCCTCAACCCGGCCAGGGTACTACCCCTTGTGGAAATTGTACCCGGCTTTCTTACTACAAGGGAAACAGTGGAAATGGCCAGAACAGTGATAAAAAAACTGGGGAAGGATTTTGTTGAAGCCAAAGATTATCCCGGATTTTACCTTAACCGGATTCTCTACCCCATGATCAATGAAGCGATTTTTCTCCTCTACGAAGGGGGTACTAAACCTGAAGTAATTGATAAGGCAATAAAAAAAGGCCTTAACCTGCACATGGGCCCGCTGCAGATTGCAGACCTGGTAGGCCTTGATGTGATACTTGCTATTGGTGAACAGATGATGAGAGGGTATGCGGATCCGAAATACAGACCATGCCCCCTTTTAAAAAGATATGTGGCATCAGGCTACCTTGGTAAAAAATCGGGACGCGGATTTTATGTATACTGAGATCAGCCCCCTGTCTACCCCGAAGGGGGCACGTAAAAGGAAAACTTGTGTTAGTAGATGAACCAGGGTATAAAACAACTTTATATATTGTTGAACTTGCAAATGAATTGATAAATGATATGACCAGTTCAGAAAAAAATTGTGATTTAATTCAGTAATTATTCCTAAAGATATTTTTTAGTGCAATAATGATGTTTTCCATATCCCCGCCACCTAAGGCGACGGGGATAATAGAGCATTTTATTTCAAAAAAAAGTTAAGGAATTAACAGTGGATTTAATTAACAAATTGCGAATTAAAGATAAAGATATATTAAAAACTGGAAAAGTTACAGGAATGATAAAAATTAAATTATATAAGCAATATTTAGATAACTCGTGCCCCCTTGGGGGGACAGGGGGGAAAGCGAAGAAGTACTCTCTAAAGGGGAATGATTTATTTTGTATCCCAAAAATCCGGAATAAGCCATGAAAAAAAAAGGATCCATCATCTCACTTATTCTGATCCTGGGGCTCACCCCCCTGTCAGCATCACTCTTTGAAGAGCTGGACAAGGCGCCGGAAGGGGCGCATAAGGGGCAGATGTTTCTGGGTGCAGTAATCGGGATGGGGATTCCATTTGGTGATATGATTTCTCATGAAGAAAAATTCTTAAAGGGAGAAATATACCCTTTTGAAGATATTGATACGGCCAAGGAGCTCCTTGTAACCCACCTCTCCTATGATTACGGAATAAACTTTGAATATATGCCCATAGATTATGTTGGTGCAAAAACAAAACTGAAGCGGGTAATAGTGGTACAAAGAACCCTTTTCGGGTCTAATTACAAAAACTGGAATGAGCCTATATTTGAAAGCTTCCTCCTTACAGCAGGCCCCTCATTTCACCTTACAAACAGAAAGATGTGGGATATTACACTCTCCCCGCTGCTTGGATACTTTACAGGGAAATATACAGCCACACCTATTGCATCAGAGCTTATAGACGGCTACAGCGGGAGCAGAAAAAGGGATGTTTCGGGAGTGGTCTACGGTATTGATTTAAGCTTTGTGGCATATTTCAGCGGCGGTTTATATATTTCTGCAGGGATTGAATGGACAACCTACCCCATGAGTTTCAGCCCAGGATTTAATCTGACCATTGAAGACAAGACATACATGGATGGGAAAAATTCCGGCTCTCTTCAGACAGGAAATCTTGTTTTTTCTGCAGGTTATGCCTTTGACAACTGATCCTCTCTTGAAGTAATCTTCTTTAAAAGACGAAGCACACTCAGGGTAACCCATCTGTCAGCTCCTTTCCCCTTGATAATACCAGGATGCCTGTTCTCACATTTCCATATACCTCCAGGTCCCTGTTTTTTCATTAATTCATTAAAGGGCTTACCGCTTCTTTTATCAGGCCAGAGGTCGCTGGAAAAAATAATATCAAGAACAGATACTGAATCAACCTGAGTCATTACAGGATAGCCCCTTAAGCCTAAATCTATTATCTGCCCGCACTGAAGAATCTCTTTTCCGGAATCGATAAAGATTTTTCCGGATAAAAAATATTCAGCAGCCCTGTTAATAAAGGGGATATAATCACTTCTCCCTGATTCAATTAATGCCTCAGCACAGGATGCTGTTGCTACAGGGCAGCTCTTCCTGGTATTATCCTTTTCAAAGTCCAGTCCCCTCCCCGGCTTTTTAAAAAACATGAGGCGGAGGGAGTCACATGTACCATTAAAAGGACAATGAAGCCACCCACCGTCAAAGCGCTGATTTTTAAGTATCCACTCAAGCCCGCCTGCAGCTCTTTCCCGGCAGCATCCCGACTTAAGTAGAGCCTTCACCATCAGACCTGTTCTGCACCCTGTAGAAGTAAGGGGATTCCAGTCCAGAGAAAAACCCTTATCTTCTGATGATAATTTATCAATAAGAAAAGATGCCGCAGCAGTCATAAACTCTGAATTACAACTGTACCCGCACTCTGCAGCAAAAAGAAAATACCAGAGAGTCCCCTTGTAGAAAAGATCTACATTTTTCATATCACCGGGAATCCCCTCATTTGAAACAGGGGAGAAGGGGGGAGAAGATAGATTCTTCAGAATAGAATAATCAGCAGCCCCCTCAGGAAGCAGGTCCCTGTGCGTAAGATAGGTTACAGCAGGGTCAGCACTGTCAACAAGCCATGGTATGGGATCACCTTTAAGATACCGGTTGATCATGGGAACCTGCTTTCCGCATAAATACGGGCTATGGAATAATCGTAATCTGTAGTAATTTTAAAATTAAAGGGCTCACCACTTACCATGGAAACATCTATCCCCATATTCATTACAAGTGAAACATCATCTGTTGCTGAAGACCCCTTACCGGATGCAGCTTTTTCATGAGCTTTTCTGATAATATCGTACCTGAACCCCTGCGGTGTCTGTGCGTAATAAAGGTTACCCCTTTCAGGTATATCCTTAACTATACTATCCTGTATAACAGCTACAGTATCAACTGCAGGGATATAGGTTCCAGCAGCCCCTGTGATTGAAGCTTTATGAACAACATCACTGATGATTCTCTCTGTTACAAAGGGGCGGGCTGCATCATGGAATAATATAATATCATCATCATTAAAGGGGAGAGCCTTTAATGCATTAAAAGAGGAATCGGAACGCTCCCTCCCCCCTTCAACAAATGCTGCAATTTCCGGGTACTCTTCTGAGGTGAAATCTGAGCGGATTATATCCATAATCCCTTTTTCACATACAATTATTCCCCTGTCAACTGCAGGGGAATTAACAAAGGCGTCAACAGAACACTTTAATACAGAACGATTACCAAGCATCAATAACTGTTTAGGTGTATGGGAATTAAGCCTTAGCCCTTTCCCTCCTGCAAGAATTACAGCATAAACCATATAAATATCCGGAAAGAAAAAATTTTACTGGATGAAAAACTGTTTTATTACAGTTTGAATTCCTTAACTTTTTTTGAAGTAAAATGCTCTAAGATCCCCGCCGCCTTCAGCAGCGGGGATATTGGAAAAAGTATAATTACACTAAAAGAAATATTCAGGAATAATTACTGTTTTATTATAAAATTTAATTGAAGAATAATCAAGCAGGAAATAATTTAATTTATCCGGTAATATAGGGTAACAGTAAATTATTTTGGGATAAGCCTGTCATTCCGGCCTAAGTGACAACGTAGGCAAGCATTTATAGAAACATCCTGTTTCGTGCTTGCAGGCAGCCATCGGGGCAGCACTGCCGGAATCTCATGAAAATTCAGGGGTTATGAGATTCCCGCATGCGCGGGAATGACAATGTCCACTAAATTTGACTGCTACCAGCAATCCTGATTAATGGGATAAAAAAAAATAAAAGAGGTCCAATTTGGCCAGTGCAGGAATTATTACAGTGAGCGACAGATCGTCAAGGGGAGAACGGGATGATGTTTCAGGTCCTGTTATAAGGGCCTGGGCTGAAAAGATGGGCCTGGAAATTGCAGATGAAATTATTATCCCTGATGATACAGAGATTATTAAAGAATCACTTATAGAATTTTGCGACAGAAGGATCAGCCTTATTCTTACTACCGGGGGTACCGGGTTTGCACCCAGGGACAATACACCTGAGGCTACAAGGGGAGTGATTGAACGGGAAGCACCCGGCTTTGCTGAGGCAATGCGGAGAAAGTCCATGGAAATAACTCCCCATGCCATGCTCTCAAGGGCTGTTTCAGGTATACGGGGAAGAAGCCTTATAATAAATCTTCCGGGAAGCCCCAAAGCTGTAAAGGAGAACCTGGAATTTATTGAAAAAGCCATACCCCATGCACTGGAACTTCTAGCTGACAAGGTTACAGACTGTGCAGAGGTAAATAAGGATAAATGAAAGAGATTCTTAACTCCATAATCGTAAAAAAGGGGGACATCACTAAGGAAAAATGTGATGCAATAGTTAATGCCGCAGCACCACCATTGTTAGGGGGCGGGGGTGTTGATGGAGCAATTCACAGAGCAGCAGGCCCGGGCCTCCTTGAAGAGTGCAGAAAGCTCGGCGGGTGCAGACATGGAGAGGCAAGGATAACAGGGGCATATAATCTCCCTACGAAATTTGTTATTCACACTCCAGGACCTGTATATAAAGATGGTAAAAGTAATGAAGCAGAGATTTTAAAAAACTCATACTATAATTCTCTCCTCCTTTCAAAAAAGGAGAAATTAAGCTCAATAGCTTTCCCTGCAATATCCACAGGTGTTTATGGATACCCGAAAGCGGAAGCTGCTGAAATAGCTGTCAACAGCGTAATAGATTTTATGAAAAATGAAGATTATCTACTAAAAGTCATCTTTGTTCTTTTTGATGAGGAATCGATGAGGATCTATAATAAAATAATTGAAGGAAAAAATAATGAACTATCCTGAACTGATGAAAAAAAGCGCGGAAAAATATTCAAGCATTGTATGCATGGGCCTTGATCCTGTACTTGAAGATATTCCGGAAAAATCGGGAACCCCCGGTGAAATAATCCTTAAATTTTATGAGAATATTCTTAACTGCATTGTTAAAAAAAATATCTACCCCGGGGCTGTAAAACCTAATTATGCATTTTATGCACAGTACGGTATTGACGGAATAGAAGCCCTTGAAAGTGTAATAGAAATATACAAAGAAGCGGATATTCCTGTAATTCTTGATTTCAAAAGGGGTGATATAGGTACAACAGCTAAAGCATACGCAAAAGAGGCCTTTGAATTTTTCAAAGCTGATGCAGTAACACTTTCACCATACCTGGGCTATGATTCAATTGAGCCCTTTGTTTCAGGATACCCCGACAAGGGGTATTATATTTTAACTAAAACATCCAATAAAAGCTCTACAGAGATTCAGGATGTTAAAACCGGTGATAAGGAATTTTTTCTCTATATAGCAGAAAAGCTTATAGAGTGGTATCATCCCGGAATAGGATCAGTTGTGGGAGCAACATATCCGGAACAGCTAAGCAGAATTTCAGATATCTTTATCAATTCAGGGAAGGAGATCCCTTATCTTATACCGGGTGTTGGTACCCAGGGGGGAAGTATTGATGAAGTAATGGCAATATTGAGAAGATTCACTGATGTGAGAATACACAGGATCAATGCTTCAAGCTCAATTAATTATGCATGGAAAAAATATAAAGAGATGAGCTATGATGAAGCAGCAGTTAATGCCCTGGAAATTATGAATGAAGAGATCGGCATAGGGGCCTGATGAAAATCAGGTCTGCATAAAGAGATTGTTCAACACCATTCTGCTCAGGATGCTCACTACTACCCTCATTTATGCTCCCGGCCCCCAGCCGATTAACCTGACGTGCGGAATGAACTTATTCCGGCTTCCCCCGGAGGGGGATGAAAAAATTCTGCTCATATTTTTATTTAATTAATGATAGAGTAAAACAAACAAGTCAAAAATAGCACAAAAAAAAGTTAATTAACCCCCTTCGGGGGTAGCGGGAAATGATTTCCCGGGGGAAAAGAATTCATTCCGCCGGGGGCTTAGCCGAATTAATTGTTCGTTGAAAGAAGCGGGTAGTAGTGAGACCCCGCATGAGGAGGGTATTGAACAGAAATTATAATCAGTAATTATTCCTAAAGATATTATATAGTGCAATAATGATGTTTCCCATATCCCCGCCGCCTACGGCGGCGGGGATATTAGAGCATTTTATTTAAAATAAAAGTTAAGGAATTAACACTGATTTATAATACTAAAGATCAATTATTCCGAAACTGTAAGGGTAAGCTGAATAAACAATCCCCGAATCTTCGTAAAACTCCTCCATTTCCGATTCATCAATAAATGAAAGAGAGTATGGATTCTCAGAAAAATCTTCTGTTAATATATTCTTAAGATTCGAATATACCCCTCTATATACAATGAGAGATGATGATACAGGATCAATATTCTCCAGTTCGCTGCTGTTTTCACCGGTAAGGGCAAATACAGGTTTGATAAAATTACTCCTCTCCTGCATAGTACGGTATCCCCTGCTCCCTGTAAAAACCTGGTAAAAGTGAAAAATGGACCCGTCCCTGTAGCTGTTGTATATATGAAGACGCCTGTTAAAATTATCCTTCTCTGCAGAAGCAATTATTTCAAGGATTATACCCTCATCAAGAGGCTCCTCTCCATAAGCAATAACATTATAAAGCCTTGATACAGGGGCATTATGAGCAAATTTTTCAAAGCCCCTGTAGAATAATGGAGCATCAGTAAAAGAGATATGAAGGTCGGTTACAAGGGTATGGACACGGCTGATTATAAGTTCCGCGTTCCAGTCATCTGATTCATCACTGTTAAAGCGTACCCCTTTAATATATAATGGATCAGGTGAATCTGTGAAATCGGGGATTGAATCTGAACTCTGTGAAAGACCTGTTCTTGTCTCTACATAGGATGTTATATCCTTAATATCTGAAAAGGTGAAACCCCACCCTTCATGATAAAAATATGGAGGTTTCCGGAGAAATGATATCCCTTCAACCTCACCCTTATCCCTTATCACTGTACCGGGTAATATCATCAAGGGATAGAGTTCAATAGAGTCGTCAAAACCGTGGTCAACAAGTGTATCAACAGTATGTTTAAAGCTCTCAGGGGTATCCCCGGGAAGACCTGGAATGATGCCGATTTTAAGCTCTATCCCCGCATCTCTTAGATATTCCATACCCTGAAGTTCCTTTGCTGTATCAGAATCCCTGCATACATTTTCAAGAGAGCGCCTGTTGAGCGACTGAAGACCAACCTCAAGTGAGGCAAAACCGGCTTCATACATAAGTGCGGCTGTTTCAGGGTCTATCCTGTCAGTGCGGATTTCCGTGTGGAGCTTTATACCTGGATTTACCCTTTTTAGCTCAATAAGTTTCTCCCTGAACTGTGGTGATCTGTCAAAAGCGGGGGAAAGGAGGTATATCTCCTCAATAGCCCCGGGATTCTGCAGCACCTGCGTAAGTTTAGTAAATGGTATCTCCCGTACCCTGGAAAAATTTTTAGAATAGTAGCAGTAGGAGCATCTGTAGGGACACCCCCTTGTCATTTCAATAAATACAGATCCATCAGGCATTGTATTTAGACGCCTGGAAGAGAGGGGTTCAATAATTTTCAAAGGGTTAATAAGTTCTGAAGCGGGCTGTATAAAAAGAGGGTTGCCATTTACATAAACCGGTTCAATTTTATACCCACTGAATAGCTGATCAAAAAACCACTCCCCCTCACCTGATACAAATCCGTTAACAAAGGGTTGATGCTCATTAAGGGCAATAGAGCCATGTGCAATTTCAGAGCCGCCGAAAAATATCTGTATAGTACTGATCCTTTCTTTGATTTTTGATGCAATGGCAAGATTTCTCTCAATATTCCAGAGATATGATGTAAAACATACCATATCAAATGAAAGATTCTGTATATAGGTTATAATTAATTCATCACTGCATAGAGATGAAAGCACATTGGGGAGTGTTTCACAATAATTTCCGGGGAAATTGGTATTTATATAACCGGATAAAAGAGCTGGAGCATACTCAACATTTGCATTAATATAGCCTCTATTGTGATCGGCTAAAGGGAGCTGAATAAATAATATTCTCATTACAATGCTAATTCCTTAACTTTTATTTGGAATATAATGCTCTAATATCGAGGCTGTCTCAAAAGTCGGATTTTCAAGGTTTTGTCATTCCGGTTTTGCAACTTCAATTATTGCAAATACCGGAATCTCCTGATTAAATCAGGCCTAAGAGATACCGGCATTCCGCTACGCTACAGCCGGTATGACAAGAAAATTACTTTTTGGACAGCCCTGATATTAGAAACAGTATAATTACACTAAAAAATATCTTTAGGGATAATTACTGTTATCATTATATAAAAAACCTTAAAAGATGTTGAAAAAAGAATCATAACATGCATTAGTTGTTTAATTGCAACTATAATGAAATTATATAAGAGATAAATTGATAAAAAAAATTGCGCCAAAAAGATGGAATGTCCTCTGCGTAGATGACAGCAGACTAAGCAGGGCATTTATAGAGAAAACCCTCGCGCCTGTGAACATCGATGTTGATATGGCGGAAAACGGATTGGTAGGGATAGAAAAAGTCTCTTCCGGTAAGTACGACCTTATCCTTGTTGATATTATAATGCCGGAAATGGACGGATTCGAATTTTTGAAGGAATTCAGGAAGATAAAAGCAAAGGAGTTTATCCCTGTAATTTTTATGACAGGCCTGGATGACCTGAAAAGCAAAATAAAAGGCCTCAATATCGGGGCTGATGATTACCTCATGAAACCTCTTAATGAAAATGAACTTGTTGCCAGGGTAATATCCCTCCTGAGACTCAAAGACACCAATTCCGAGCTGTATGAAAAAAATCAGCTCATCAAACGGGAACTTGAAGCTGCAAAAAAAATTCAGCGCTATATTATCCCTTCAGACTTTACTTATATTAATTACCCCTCAGTAAGCGGAATTTATCACCCTATTGATGACATAGGGGGGGACTTCTTTGACTGTATCAAAATTGATGAAAACAGAACTGCCCTGATGATCGCAGATGTGACAGGTCACGGTATACCTGCGGCTCTTACAATGACCATGTCAAAAATGCTTTTCACTATATACGCGGATAAATTTAAAGGCTCAGCAGATGTTATGAAAGAAATTAACATGCAGCTGCGGGGAACACTTCTTGATACTCAATACATTACAGCATTTTACGCTCTTTTCGACAGCAGAGAGAGTAAACTTACATTTACCAATGCCGGACACCCGAGAGGTCTTTTTTACAGGAAATCAAAGGGGAAGGTTATGGCTCTTGATACTTTCGGCCTTTTTCTGGGTATATCTGACAATATTGAATATGAGGAGAAAAGCATCACCGTGGAAAGGGGAGACCGGCTCCTCCTCTATACTGACGGTATCAGTGAGCTGAAGGACAGTTCAGGTGAAGAGTTCGGTGAAGAGAGGCTGGCAAAATTTATCAGGGAAAATCATCAGACCCGCGGGGAGAGCTTCAATTCCAATCTCCTTAAAACTGTTAACAGTTTCAGCAGGGAGAGCGAAAGGAACGATGATCTGGCATTTTTAAATATCGAATTTTAAATCAATGAAAAGCACCCTTTATATAAGAGTAATAAACGGAATTATTATTCCGGAACTTGAATATGAAATCTCAGAAAAATCAGAGCAGAAATTTATAGCCCTTTCAGCTGTATACCCCCTGCAGAAAGAGGAGAAATCACACTTCACAGTATCGATTAAAAGACTCACTGAGAAACTTCAGATCGGTTTTATTGCAGAGAAAAATGAACCAGCATTTGCAAACTGGTTCCGCTCAATTGTTGAAAAAAACCTGAAAAAAACGGAATTTATTCTTAAAGCAGTAACCGGGAAAGAAATAAAGGGTATCTCAATAAGTGAAGAAGAACGGTTCAGTAAAAGTAACTCCTATGAATATCTGCTCATTATAAGGGGTGGGAAAAAAGAAAACCGGGTTAGAATTCTTCTGGAGAACCGGTTTTTTAATCTCTTTTATCCTCAACTTAACAGTACAATTCAGTATAGTGATATCCTAAATGAGATTTCCCCATTCTTCGATAATCCATATATAATTCAGCCCCGCTTTGAAACAATAATTGAAGATCTCCCCCATGAAGAGGTATCAAACCTCTTTAACCAGATGCTCAAAACCTCAAGACTATCCCCCTATGAAATAACCGCCCTGATTTTATATAATCCTCATCTTAAAATGAAAATAATTAATTCCCTCTCAGAAAATATTAAGAAGGATATAAAATTTAATCTTAATAAATACAGAGGAATAAACAGGATAACAAAAAAAGACTCTGCAGCTGCAGTATACTCAATTGAAGAGGCTCTGAGAGATCTTTTATTGAAAGAAAAGAGCAGCTACTCAAGGGAGCTTTTATATATTTCGGAGATCCTCAAAAAAATTTACAGGTACGGATTATATCTTAAGAAAGATTTTGATACAAGGTTAAATGAAATCGAAAAGAAGTGGGGAATGGAGAAGGTACCCCCTCTTTGCAGTGACAGGATACTTAATGCTGCTTTCAGTGATAATGAGGGGAGAAGAAAAAGTATTCTGGAAAAATACCTGCCGGAGAGAAGAATCGAAGAAATTTTCGCTCTGGATGAAAACTTTTCACTGAAAGAGAAAATCGAAGCGGAGATAGAATTTCTTACGCAATTCCGGAAAAAATATTTTGAAACAAATCATAAAGGTCATGAAAGCTTCAGCTACCTGATTTCAGGTATGCATAAAAAAAACGATTTTCTCTTTCTGCTCCGGGAAACAGGGTGGTTTACACTTGCCATAGCCCTTAAAGGGGCGGAGGGAAAAACTGCAGATAAAATTTTGCAGAATATTCCACCCCCAGCCTCACTACTGATTAAGGGAGTGCTTACAGGGAAACTGAACCCGGATATTCTCCATGATGAAAAACAGATTCAGAAAGGAGGGAAAATATGTGTGGATACTATTATCTCCCTCTACAATGACTGTTTAATTGAACTGGAGGATTAATAAAACTAAAGAGTTTCACCGGAATCGTCTGCGGATTCATCATCAGGGGTTTCCTGATCAGGTATGCCGTCTGAATAATCCCCCGCAATCAGCGGTACAGGCTGTTCCGGTATTGTATCTGCAGCCTTATCATTTATAAATGCTTCAAGTTTATTGATACCGTCACGTAATTCATGAAATTCTGAAAGATTAAGTGCAACTCCCTTCTGTGTGGGCTTGTAAATATCATTACCGCTGCTGTCTCTCCCTGCAAGATACCAGATCCTGATATTAATCAGCTCCTTCCCTTTAAACTCGGAAACCTCAATCCTTATTATTTCACCTGCGTTACGCTGAATATCCTTAATAAGTACAGTCATAAAACTCTCCTTTATCTTCTCTCAGTAATAATCGTATCACTGCTGAAATTTAAAAAATTATAAGTCAAATCAATACTAATTCCTGGAAATATATTTTAGTGTAAAAATGGATTATTTTATATCCCCGCATACTTCGACGGAGGGGATAATAGAGCATTTCTACATGATAATAAGTTCAGGAATAAATAGTGAAGCCAAAATTAGTATATAGATCAGACGGGTCAATTAAAAGTATAAATATTAACAAAAAAGGGGCGCATTAAAAGCACCCCTCTTTGCATATGAATCAGAATAAAACTTAGAAGCTGTACGCTATACCAAGGTTAAGCTGCAAAGCAGTTTCACCCCTTGCTGCGATATCAAGGAACTTGAATCTTCCTTCAACCATAAGGGTCAGTGGACCGGTAATTTTAAAATCTGATCCAAGGAAAAGATCAACACCAGCGTCAGAGTCACCATCAGTATTATCATCATCAAAAACATAATAGTTTAATGAAGGACCAAAACCTATAAATGGGGCAATAGATTTTTTCCCTATAAAAAACCAGTACCAGTCCATGTGGATTCCCCATACATCTCTGTTACGAGCATCGTTGTCACGATCAAGAACAAAATAATCTACACTGGGTCTGAAATTCAGATCATTAAAAAGAAATTTGCCCATATCAAAGTAGACACCGAAATTCATTGTATCATCATAATTCTTAAGGTCATCCTTTGGCATTGTGTAACCGCCCTTTATACCTATTGTAGCTGCACTGGCATTATTAGAGGTAAAGGTGAACAAAATTGAGAGTGCTAATACTGTTAAAAGTATTTTTTTCATCTGAAAACTCCTGAACTAAATTTTATTATAAAATATTTGCCGGATAATAATGATACAGATATCATTCTTCCATGGATTATCTGAGCAATTATTTTTATCCTACAGATTAATATAACATATAAAGAGGGAAATGTCAATTAAAAGGTAGTATCCCTAAAATAGTGATGCGAAAATATGAATTATATTATATGAACAATACCCCGTGAATAGCTGATTTAAACAGAAATGTGTATATTTGTTTGACATGTATTAAGATAAAAAGCGTAAGTAATTAAGTATTAAGCAAACCGAGGCTAAAATGAAAAAAACACTGATCATGATAATATCTGACAATAATCTTGAATTCATAAACCGGGGGATTCTGGAGATAGGGAATATTGAAGATGCAGATCTTCTGATTATAGATGAAGCATCGGAATATGATATTCTTGAAGAAATCGCGGAACATAAATCTGTAAAATGCATCCTCCATACCCAACCCCTGGGATACGGTGCATGCATTGTTGAATCAATTAATTATGCTAACAGCTTTGAATACGAATATCTCATTACTGCAGACTGTAGAGCGGAAAAATTCAGGGATAATATAAGCACAATACAGAATAATCTCAATTACGGTTATGATATTGTAACCTGCAGCAGAATTCTGGAAAATTACAGACATGATTTGATTGAGGATAATATTATCGAAATGCTTGATGCAGTGGCTCTATGCCTCAGAGAGAGTACAGGGCTTGATCTGACAGATCCCCTCTCCCCGGACAAGGGGCTGGGATTAAAAAACATGGAACAGATTTTCCTTACAGAAGAGGGTCAGGGGGCTCTTCTGCAGCTATTTGTTCAGGCAGTTTACTTCGGATACACGGTGTTAGAGATCCCTGCTGAAGAAGACATGAAAATCGTAAAAAACGATTTTGAAAGTGACGAGCCTCTTGATGAATTTTTATCTGTAATTGAAACAGAAAAATATCTCTACAGCAAAGGGAGTATTAATTAAATATTTCAGTTAAGAGATAACGGTAGAATTCTGGAGATATAGTCATTCCCGCGAATGCGGGAATCTCATAAATCGTGATTTTTTCAGGAAGAATCCAGCAGTGCAGCAATGATGAGTGCCTGTGTTATCACTTTAGCCGCAATGACAGACTTTCCACCTTGAATTCATCTGCAGTAAAGAGAAGCCACTGTTTTTATGATTGACAGAGCATAAAGGGAACCGGATAAAACATACTGGATATTTATATTTCCGCAACAGGAAAAATTTATTAAATAATCCCATGATGAAGGAATGACAAAACCGTTAATTATTCAAAGCGATAACACCCTCCTCCTTGAGGTGGATCACCCCGATTTTGAGTTCACCAGGGACGCCATTTCCCCCTTTTGTGAACTGGAAAAAAGCCCTGAGCATATACATACTTACAGAATAACACCATTATCTTTATGGAATGCTGCAGCATCAGGCCTGACAAGTGAAAAGATTCTGCAGGAACTTTCAAATTATAGCCGCTACGAAATTCCCCAGCCGGTTATAACAACAATAAAAGAGCAGATGAAGCGTTACGGGCTGCTGAGCCTGACAATGGAAAATGATGACCTGGTGCTATGCTCAAAGGATTCAATACTCCTGAATGAAATTACCCATAATAAAAAGCTCCAGAACTATCTTATTGAAAGACTCGATGCCTACAGGATCAGGGTAAAAAAAATATACAGGGGCCACATTAAACAGGCCCTGATTAAAATCGGTTTCCCTGTAGAGGATCTGGCAGGCTATGAAGAGGGGGACCACTGTGATATTACTATCACACCTGCCGGGATTGATGAAACAGGACTTGAGCTGAGGGATTACCAGAACAGCGCAATAAACGCCTTCCACAGAGGGGGGGGACCGGAAGGGGGGAGCGGAGTGGTTGTTCTCCCCTGCGGAGCCGGTAAAACAATAATCGGCATAGGTGTAATGGATGTGCTGAAAACCCAGACACTGATTCTGGTGACAAATACAATAGCATTAAGGCAATGGAAGGATGAACTTCTGGCTAAAACAGATATTACCCCCGATATAATCGGCGAATATTCCGGGGACAAAAAAGAGATCAAGCCTATAACTATAGCAACATACAACATTCTTACTTACAGAAAGAATAAAAAAGAGGAATTTCTCCATTTTGATATTTTCAACTCAAAAAACTGGGGACTTATTATTTATGATGAGGTTCACCTCCTCCCTGCACCGGTTTTCAGGCTCACTTCAGAAATTCAGTCAAAAAGGCGGCTTGGTTTAACTGCAACATTAATCAGGGAAGACGGGCTGGAAACAGATGTTTTCAGTCTAATAGGCCCCAAAAAATTCGACATGCCCTGGAAAATTCTTGAAAGGTCGAACTGGATTGCAACTGCCCTCTGCACAGAGATCAGGATAGAACTACCTGAAAATTCAAGGATGGAATATTCATTATCTAAAGACAGGGAAAAGTTCAGAATATCATCAGAAAACCCGAGAAAGATAGACTTTGTAAAAAGGATTGTAGAGTATCATAAAGGTGCAAATATAATAATTATAGGGCAGTATATTTCACAGCTTGAAGAGTTTGCCAGGGTCTTTAAGTTCCCCATTATTACAGGGAGCACACCCCTTGCAGAGAGGGAGGATCTCTATAAAAAATTCAGGGCTGGTATTATTAAATGTCTTATTGTATCAAAAGTGGCAAATTTTTCAATTGATCTCCCTGATGCTAATGTTGCCATACAGATATCAGGGACCTTCGGATCAAGACAGGAGGAGGCGCAGCGACTGGGCAGGGTTCTCCGTCCGAAAAGAGACGAAAATATCGCCTATTTCTACACTGTAATCACCTCCAATTCTGTAGAAGAAAGATTTGCTCACAACAGACAGCTCTTCCTCACAGAACAGGGTTATACCTATACTATACTTAATGAAGAGATGTTCAACTCAATTTTCGGAGAATCTTTAGATGAGAATATTTAGCATAAAAAACATAATAAAAGCAGTACTTGCGACAGGAATAATTTTAACCCTTTTTATCTACTGTGCCTCTTCAGCAGATTTAAAAATTTATCTGGTTACAGAAGAGAGGGGAATTATTTTATCAGAAAACAGCGGAAGAAGCTGGAGCTCCTTTAACAAAGGCCTGCCGGATAAAATTGAGCCTTTGCGATTATACCGGGCTGGTAATTACCTTTATCTTACAACCTGGTCATCAGGTCTTTACAGAAGTGAAGAGGCCTCCCCGAACTGGGTTAACATAAGTTCACCCGATTTCAAAACAAGAAGCATTTACTATGATGATGCTGAATACAGAAAAATTTCAGCATTTAACTTTGACCCTGAAAACCCGGACTCACTTGTAATAGCGACCAAGCATACAATATACAGATCAGAGAACAGAGGGGACACATGGATAAAACTCCCCAGGACCGGGCTTCATGAAAGAAATTATATAACAGCCCTGTCTGTAACAGGGAAACGAATTTACGCTGGAACATCCTTTAACGGCATATATGAATTTAACGGCTCCAGATTTACTCATGCGGGAAAGAACCTTCCAGGTGAACCATATTCCGGAACCCTCACATTTACTGAGCAGGTAACCTCATTATTCTCTGATAAAAAGATGGTAATGGCCGGATTCTTTTTCGGTTCAGGTATTTATTCTAAAAATCATAATGCAAAAACATTCCAGTACACTGCCGGGAGTGAAGATAAGGTTAAACACTTTTCTGTGGATGATATTTCAATAATTAATGGAAAGGTCTGCTATGCATCAGGTGGAGAATTTTTCATGTCTGATGAAAATAAAAAACCTCTCCCTCTTGATAATATCAATTTTGTAATAAAAAATGCATCTGAAAGATACAGAATAGTCTCTGCCACGGTTACTTCCAAAAGCAGTGCCTACCCTGCTCTCTCCGCAGTTCCGGAAAGAACTGACAGCAGTAAACGATCTGAGACTACAGGAGGGAAAAATTCAATTTACCTGAGCGTTTCTGCTGTAAGGAGTAACCTGAACAGATACATAAAAATTGCAAATGAAACCGAAATAAACGCCTTTGTTATAGACATGAAGGATGATTTCGGAAATATTTATTTCCCTTCAAAACTGAAAACCGTAACAGAAATCAGATCACAGAGAAATCCGGTTAACGTAAAACATATCCTGAAAACAATGAAAGAGAACAATATCTATTCCATAGCACGTATTGTAGTTTTTAAAGATAACAAAATGTATCAGGGGTATAACAGCAGGTATGCCATAAAAAACCGCAGCACAGGTAAGCCATGGAAAGGTACAGAACATGAATACTGGGTGGATCCCCATTCTGAATTTGTTCACGATTACAACATCGGGCTTGCAAAGGAGCTTGCTGAAATGGGATTTGATGAAATCCAGTTCGATTATATCAGGTTCCCCTCTGACGGGCCAATACACCTGTGCAATTATACACACAGAAAAGATAATGATACCTATAAATCTGAAATTATGGTTGATTTTTTAAAGAAAGCGAAAAAAAATCTAAATGTACCTGTTTCTGTTGATATATACGGATTCAACTCATGGTATCATTTCGGAAACTGGATAGGCCAGGATATGGAGGCTTTATCAAGGGTTGTTGATGTAATAAGCCCAATGGTATATCCGTCACATTTCGGAAGAAGCTTCTATATGAAGGGAGACAGGGCCGGCAGATCATACAGGATTGTATATGACGGCGGTAAACGGGCAATGAAGCTCATTGATCATTCAGTCCATATACGCCCTTATCTTCAGGCATTTAATCTCCTCTCCCCCACATGGGGTCCGGGGTATATTAACAACCAGATTAATGCGGCAAAAGAGAGCGGTCTCAATGGCTACACACTCTGGAATGCCAGGGGGGATTATGATACACCCTTCCAGGCTCTGAAAAATAAATGAGGATATGATGAAGTGCTTTGACATTAAATGGGATAATAGCAAAGAGTGCCCAGTAATACTTTTAGAAGGTGATATCACAGGTGACTCCAGTGATAAAATCCAGCAAGCATACGACAGGATAAAATCTGAAAAACATACTGAAACACTTATTTTTGATTTCACTAATTCGCAATATATAAACTCATCAGGAATATCTATCTTTATTCAGATGCTTCAGGAATACCAGGAACATAACGGCCGTTTCATTTTCACAGGACTCAACGAGCATATGAGCAAGGTTCTTGATATTGTAGGGATAACTGAATATATCACAATCTGTGATTCAATTAATTCAGCATTTAGTCTGAGTAAAAATAAATAATGGAGTATATATATGCCCCGAAAAAGTAAATCCCCTGAAGAATGTATACTCTCAATTGATGCGGGAACTCAGTCTATACGCGCAGCTATAATTGATCTACATGGAGATATTTCTGAAATTGTGAAAACAGAGATAGATCCATATTATTCATCTAATCCGGGATGGGCTGAACAGGATCCGGAATACTTCTGGAAAAACCTGAAAATCACCCTGAAGAAACTGATGCAGAACAGAAACGTAAAGAAGGAATCAATTAAAGGGGTAACTATAACCACACAGCGGAACACAATGATTAATCTCGATAAAGAGGGGAACCCATTGAGGCCCGCAGTTATATGGCTGGACAGGAGAAAGGCTAAAAAAGAAGCCTGGCCCCCTATCCATATCAAGGGTACACTTAAAGCATTAAATCTCTATGATTCAGCCATATATGCTGTTATGGAATGTGAAGCAAACTGGATAAAGCAGAATCAGCCGGAAATCTGGGAGAGAACACACAAATATATATTCCTATCAGGTTTTCTGACATACAAACTTACAGGTGAATTTACAGATTCTACAGGGAACCAGGTAGGGTATGTACCATTTGATTTTAAAAAGCAGGAGTGGGCAGGGAAAAATGATCTAAAATGGTCAATGTTTCATATAGAGAAGGAAAAACTCCCTGACCTGGTAAAGCCTTCAGGTATACTCGGTTATATCACATCAAAGGTTTCTAAAGAAACAGGCGTACCTGCAGGGCTCCCTTTAATAGCAGCTGCTGCTGATAAGGCATGTGAGGTTCTGGGATCCGGCTGCACATCTCCCGATATCGCATGTCTCAGCTTTGGTACAACAGCAACGATCGAAACTACAGGTTCTAAATATACGGAAATTATCCCCTTTATGCCCCCATACCCCAGTGCAATACCGGGATTCTACAATACTGAGGTAATGATATACAGGGGTTACTGGATGGTGAGCTGGTTTAAAAATGAATTCGGCCATAGCGAAGTTGAACTGGCAAAGAAAAGAAAAGTAGCACCGGAGATAATTCTGGATGAAATGGCCGGTAAAATCCCGGCTGGTTCAATGGGGCTCATGCTTCAGCCATTCTGGTCCCCTGGTGTTAAAATACCGGGACCTGAAGCAAAAGGGTCGATTATCGGATTTGGAGATGTACACACAAGGGCTCATGTATACAGGGCAATACTGGAAGGGCTCTCCTATGCTCTCAGAGAAGGGGCGGAAAGAACTGAGAAGAAGAACAAAGTAAAGATTGAAAAGCTCCGGGTATCAGGGGGGGGATCTCAAAGCAGGACCGCTATGCAGCTCACTGCTGATATTTTCAACAAAGCTGCAGAAAAGCCCCATACCTATGAAACCTCTGCCCTGGGCGCGGCAATTGATGCTGCTGTGGGATTAAAACTTTACAAGGATTTTGAAAGTGCTGTAAAGGGGATGACCAGAGTTGGTGAAGTTTTTGAACCGTCGAAAGAAAACAGCAGAATTTATAATGATCTTTATGAAGGGGTATACATGCAGATGTATAAAAAAATGAAACCTCTATATGAAAATATCAGAAAAGCGACCAAATATCCTCCAATGATAGAATAAAAAAATAAAAAAAGGGGCTCACATTATTTCATGTAAGCCCCTTTTATATACTATACTATTTTATTTATCATTTTGATTACTACTTCAATATCTTCAGGGTTAGCCTTATCAAGAAGCTTTCTGAACTCCACAAGTTCCTTACCGTAATTCTTTTCATCAGCAGAAACAAATTTATCACCAACACCGTAGAGAAGCCAGTCCAGCGAAATTTTATGTCTTATTGAAATACTTCTAATAAACTTAAATGAGGGATTCTGCGAACCGCATTCAACCTTTGCAACATAACGCCTGTCTATGCCCGCTGATTCACCAAACTCTCTCTGAGTAATTTTAAGCTCCTTTCTCACTTCTTTGATACGGAACCTGATCTGTTTGAAAAATTCTGCCTCCATTTCATCACTGAGCACGTCATTTGACAAAAATGGATGATCATTGTATCTTTCACGATACCTGCTTTCATTACCAATTGTTGTATTCATATTCCCTCTATTTTTGTTTATATTTTTGCACAAAGTATTATAGTCTCTATTTTTCCCGGGGGGAAATACCATTTTAAGACTATATCTATTGTTTATACGCTAAAAATAATTAACTCTGTAACTCCCAAATCTTACTGCACTTAGCAAGATTATTTATATTTAAAATCTTCAATAAATTTGAGACTTTAATAGTGTCTTTGTTACAGAAAAAGCCTAAAATGTCTACTTTAAAATGATTTCTAATAAAAAAAAATCGAAACTTATTTAAAAGTGGGGGGCAGATTCGTCTCAGCTCTCCAGATTCGCGCTAATACAAATTCTACAATCCATTATTGAAAACTTAAAAAATGTCCGGTATGGTACAATAACAGGAGAGAACTTAAGAGAATTGATTGAATAAAATATACTTTACATCATTTAAACAATAAATGAACTTAAATTCAGTAATTATTCCTAAAAATATTTTTTAGTACAATAATGATGTTTTCCATATCCCCGCCGCCTTCGGCGGCGGGGATATTAGAGCATTTTATTTCAAATATAAGTTAAGGAATTAACACTGACTTAAATTATAAAAGAATGAATCAGCAGCAATAAACAATGTCTAATAATAGAGCAGGTAAATATGATATCAGTCAATAATGCCCTGGAAATAATACTCGGCAGTACCCGTACAATCGAAAGTTTTGAAACATCTGATATTTTCAATCTGACCGGGAGAATTCTCTACAGCAACATTATTTCAGGAATAGATGTTCCTCAAAGAGATAATTCAGCTATGGACGGCTATGCAGTAATATATTCAGAAACCTCGAATGCTTCTGCAGATAATCCGGTAATATTGTCAGTTACTTCAGAAGTTCAGGCAGGGGGGGAATATTCAGGCTCCCCTTTAAAAAAAGGTGAAGCAGTACGTATTATGACAGGAGCCAATATTCCGGATGGTGCTGATGCGGTTATCCCCTTTGAAGATACAGAAGAGACAGATGGAAAGGTAAAAATATTCAAAAGCCTTGCAAAAAACGAGAATATACGTTTCAGGGGTGAAGATATACAGAAAGGGGACATTGTTTTAAAAAAAGGGGTAAGAATTGATTCTGCTCAGGCAGGTTTAATTGCTTCCATGAATATCAGCAGGGCTGATGTTTACAAAAAACCGGAAGTTGCTGTTATTTCCACCGGGGATGAAATTATTGAACTGGGGAACAGCAATCCATCAGGGAAAACAGTTAACAGTAATGCCTACACCCTCTGTTCTGAAGTAAGAAAATATGGTGGTGAACCTGTTTACCTCGGTATAGTAAAAGATAATATTATAGAGACAACAGAAAAAATAGAAGATGCTATGAAGAGCGATATTATTATAACATCCGGGGGGGTCTCAATGGGGAAATATGACTTTATCCCCGATGTAATGAGGAACCTGGGTGTTGATATAAAAATTCAGAAAGTATTAATGAAGCCTGGAAAACCTGTTGTATTTGGACATATAGGGAGAAAATTATTCTTCGGGCTCCCCGGCAACCCCGTATCAGTAATGGTTTCATTTATGCAGTTTGTACGCCCTGCCCTTCTTAAAATGGCTGGTGCGGAAAAAATCAATAAACCTGTTATTGGAGCAAAGCTTACTGAAAATATAAAAAAGAAACCGGGCAGAAAACATTTTGTAAGGGGGGTCTACACAATCAGTAATAATCAATTCCATGTAAAAACAACAGGGGACCAGGGGTCAGGGATATTGAGATCAATGAGTGAAGCTAACTGCCTTATTATGCTTCCGGAAGAATCAGGAAATGCAGCACCCGGGGATATAGTGGATATCCAGCTCATTGATCATGGTGAAATATAATGACAGCGAAGGGTATACTGCTCTATTCAGGTGGGCTTGACAGCCTGCTTACTGCAAAGCTTCTTATGGACCAGGGGGTTGAGCTTACCGGGCTTCATTTTATTCTCCCATTTTACCCCCCTGATTTTGATATTAATACACTCTCAGCTGTAAAACAGGCAGAACAGATAGGACTGAAACTGGAATTTTATAAATGCGGAAAAGAATATCTTGAGATGCTGAGAAACCCATTACACGGGTACGGAAAAAATATTAATCCGTGCATAGACTGTAAAATCTTCTTCATAAAAAAAGCAGCTGAATATATGATTAAATATAATGCAGATTTTGTAGCATCCGGCGAAGTAGTAGGGCAGCGGCCCATGTCGCAGCTTAAACACACTTTAAAGCATATAGAAAAAAGCACTGAACTTAAAGGGAGATTATTAAGGCCTCTGTCAGCAAAATTACTTGAGCCCACATTTGCCGAAATAGAGGGAAAAGTAGACAGAGAAAAACTTCTGGACATTAACGGAAGAGGGAGAAAACGCCAGCTTGAAATTGCTGCCGGCTATGGAATAACCGATTACTCATCCCCATCAGGAGGGTGTTTATTCACTGATGCGAATATTGCTGCACGAATACAGGACATATTTGATAATGAAACAGATATCAATGAAACAGATATATACTCTGCAACACTGGGGAGGCATTACAGGACTGAGAATAAGGGTAAAATAATTATAGCCCGCAATGAAAGAGAGAGCAGGGAACTGGAAAAATTAAAAGAATCAGCAGACTGCATGTTCTACCCTCTTTTCAGCGGGCCCACTGTTTTTGTAAAGGGTAAGATCAGCAAAGATGATGAAGTGATGATTACAGCATTTATGGCTAAATACGGAAAACCTGAACCGGGAGAGAAAAGGGTATCCATGATATGCAGAGAGGGGAAAGAATCAACACTCTACGCAAGAGAAATGGATACTGAGTCATATAACAGGTTTAGAATATAACTATTAAAGGGAAGTCCTTATGATTTTTACAAAAAAGAAAAAAAGTAAAAAAAATATATCATTCCTTGTTTCCGGAAGAGGATCAAACTTTCAGGCCCTTGCAGAGAAAGTTCAGAAAGGGTACATTAATGCAGATATTAAGATTGTAATATCTGACAGGGGCGATGCGCCTGTTCTGAAAAAAGCGGAAATGATGGGAATAAATTCTCTCTTTATTGACCCTAAAAAATTTTCCTCAAGGGAAGCGCATGAAAGGGAGATACTTCAGATCCTCCATGATAAGGAAACTGACCTGGTTGTTGCTGCAGGCTACATGAGACTTCTCACACCTGTATTCATTGAACCATTCAGAAACAGAATAATAAATATTCATCCATCACTTCTCCCTGCATTCCCCGGGAAAGACGCCCAGGCACAGGCTATAGAACATGGGGTTAAAATAGCCGGATGCACCTGCCACTTTATTGATGAAGGGACAGATACAGGACCGATTATAATGCAGACTGCAGTAGATGTAACTCAGGAAGATACAGCTGATACTCTTTCCAAAAAGATACTGGTTCAGGAACATAAAATTCTATGTGAAAGTGTTAAACTTTTCTGTGAAGAAAAAATTAAAATTGAAAACCGAAAAGTATATATTATTTAATTATTTTCTTTCAAATTTTTTCTTAAGTCCCTGATCCCTGATCTGATAATATATTTCAAGACCCCCTGAAACCTGCTGACTCTTTAAAACAGTCCCCTGCTTAAGCGGCTTCTCGAACTCGCCGCTTATCTTGGAAATATCAGTAAATCTGCTGTCATTAAGCATCCTTACCCGGACAATATCCTGAAGTATTTTATGCCTGGCGCTGTCGATTGCACCATCAAGATCTTTTGAGATAATCCTGACTGTATAGGTATCTTCATCTGCCCAGCCAAGCTTTATATCAGAAGCATTTTCTTTTACAGGTACTTCCACCTTATCTTCTTTTACTATCTGCCTGTCAGAACTGCATCCGATAAAAAAAAGTAATAAAATTATTATAAATATTTTCATAAAGACACCCGATTAACTTGATTAATAGTATATTTCAAATTATATTTAATATAAATAGATTTACAGAAAAATCAATGATTATTAAATATAATTCCGTTTGATGAAATATATTTTAGTGTAAACAATAAAGATACTAATAAAAAAAAGATTTTGAATGAGTGTTAATTCCTTAACTGTTTTTGGAAATAAAATGCTCTAATATCCCCGCCGCCTACGGCGGCGAGGATATGGGAAACATCAATATTGCACTAAAAAATTTTTTTAGGAATAATTGCTGAACATTATAATTTAAGAGAATCTGAAAATCAAATTATCATTAAAGAGGTACTCAAATTGGAAATACAAATAATTTTTACGTTTATAATATACTTATTCTGCACTGTTGTAATTACATATTACTATAATCTCCTTATTTCTAAAAATGAATATTCAAGGGATGAAATCGAGAAAGTAATGCCGCAGCTGGTAAGTATATGGAAAAAAATATCAGCAAAATATTCAGCATTAAATCTTATATTTATAATCAGTATTGCAGGATTAATAGGGGGGGGAATACCCGGAATAATGCATAACAGCATAATTAATTCAGCACTTCTTCCCTTTGTTGTCTATTTTTTTCTTCCCAAAGCAGCTGTTTATTTTGAAGAAACCAGGGTAACAACATCGGAAAGTTTTGCTGATGTTCTTGAAGATATTTATGTTAAATACTACCTCCTTATTAATTCCAGTTTTATAGCGGGATATGCATCAACAATGATTTATAACTGGGCAAATCTGGGGATTATTTCATTTTACTGGTTCATAATAAATTTCGCGATTATAACAGGCATACTTGTTCTCAGTTTAAAAGAGATGATTTATGAATAAAAATATCGTTTTTTAAGTTGACTTTAAGCAAAAAATATTTTATAGTTATTCAAGTAAGTAACTCATGAAATTTAATTAACATGAGTAATAAAAGTAAGAATTATTTAACCATTTTAAGGAGGATTCTCTAATGAAGAAGTTGCTTTTAGTATCAATAATATTTTCTATAGGTCTTGTTTTTACATTTACTTCATGCGGCGGAAAAAAGATTGGCGGAACTGTTGAAGGTCAAACATACAAAACAGAAGGCTGGGTAAATGATGATACATATAGAATCTCTGCAGCCGGTGTTGCAAAGCAGTCTCTGAAAAACAAAGTAGCAAGAAGAGAAAGCGCAAGAAGAGCAGCTATTCTTAATGCCCAGTATCAGGTTCTTGAAAAATTCAAAGGTTCAAGAATTGAAGGTGCAGCAGGAATGTCAGATTTTGAAATGACCGGTATAGCTATTGCACAGGAAATTCAGGGAACCGTTAAAGGCGGATCTGTTACTTCTGTAACATATGATGAAGAAGATAACGCTGAAATAATCTATGAAGTAAAAGCAAAAGGACTTAAAAAGAAAGTTACTGCTGCTTCCTGGGAATAAAACTTTGTAAAAGACAGATAATAAAAAAAGACCTTCACATGAAGGTCTTTTTTTATATTATTGCGTGATAGATATTAATATAAAAAAGACATCCGGAGATGTCTTTTTTATATTTTTAACCTGGCGGCGTCCTACTCTCCCACACAGCTACCCATGCAGTACCATCGGCGATGAAAGTCTTAACTTCTGTGTTCGGAATGGGAACAGGTGTATCCCTCTCTCTATAAACACCAGGAAAATAATTCCTAAACAATAAATAACTTTTATTCTGAGCCCCTGTTTCTGTCAACTTTATTAAAAAATTTTTTTATATTTATTTCCAGTTTTTATTCCTAAACTTATTATTGTGAATAAATGCTCTATTATCTCCTCCGCCGAAGGCGGTGGGGATATAAAATAGTCCATTTTTACACTAAAATATATTTTCAGAAATCAGCATTGATTTATTTCAGTGTTAATTCATTAACTTTTATTTAAATTAAGATACTCTAATACCCCCGCCGCCGTAGGCGGCGGGGGTATGTAAAAATCAACATTCAATAAAATTCAGACTGATCATCAATCTATAGGATATTATTCTAATCCTTCATAACATTAACTTTGCTGAGCATTGCATAAGTCAGATTAAAAGCAATTGCTGTAACAAATGTTATTGAGCCTAAAAAAATATCTTTCTCAATAAAAAAATAATAAAGGCTCCCTATAAGAGATATTAAAGCTATGAGAAGTATTATTTTGTGCATATAGTTAACCCTCTTCAGTAATTACTGCAAAGTCAGATACTGCATCATTATCATTAACATCAAGGAGTTTTATACCTACAGTGGATCGACCCTGTGCAGATATATCCTTTGCAAGAAGCCTTATTGTCATTCCTGAAAGAGCAGAAATTATTATTTCATCAGTTAAAGAAACTGATCTTATTCCTGAAGCATAACCATTCTTGTCAGTTATCTTCAGATAAGTCATCCCTTTCCCCCCTCTACCCTTGTTGATAAAGTTGTTAAAAGCTACTCTCTTTCCAAAACCTTTCTCTGTAATAACAAAGAGACTTGTATTCTCTTTGACAATATCCATATCAATAATGTAATCATCAGCTGCCAGTCTCATCCCTATAATCCCTGCAGCTGTTCTACCCATGGAACGCATCTTCTGAAGGTTGGTCCTGAGAAGAAGACCTTTTCTTGAAGCAATAACAAGGTCGCACTCCTTCTGCACAACTTTTACATCAACCAGTTCATCATCTTTTTTGAGATTGATAGAAATGATCCCGCCCTTCTTGGCATTCTGAAAATCCTTTATACTTGTCTTTTTCAGAATACCATGCTTTGTAACCATACATAAAAAATCATCTGTGTCAAAATTATCTATTGAACACATTGCAGTTACATTTTCACCTGATGCAAGATTAAGTATACCCTTGAGGGTTTTACCTCTGCTCGACTTGGATGCTTCAGGAATTTCATAGGTTTTAAGAGCAAAAATTTTCCCTTTATTAGAAAAGAGAAAAATGGTATCATGATTTGATGCAACAGTCATCATTTTGATAAAATCTTCACGTTTTGAAGACATACCGATAACACCTTTTCCGCCCCTTCTCTGCTTCTTAAAGGTATCAATAGGCATCCTTCTTATGAATCCGTCATTTGACATTGACACAACCATGTAGTCATCAGCAATGAGATCTTCTATATCAAAATCAGTGGATGATTCAGCGCCCATTAGAATCTCTGTTCTTCTATCATCTGAATACTTATCACGTATGTGAAGAAGTTCTGATTTAATAATATTATTAACTTTTACTTCGCTCTTTAAAATTGACTGGAGCTCCTGTATCAGCTTCTGAAGCTCTTTGAGTTCATCTACAATCTTTTTTACTTCAAGACTTGTAAGTCTCTGTAGTCTCATATCAAGGATAGCTTTAGTCTGAACATCTGAAAGCTGAAATCTCTTCTGAAGTTTCTTCCCGGCCTCATCTGGTGTCTTTGATGATTTTATTATTTCAATAACCTCATCAATATTATCAAGGGCGATTTTCAATCCTTCAAGTATATGCGCCCTTTCTTCAGCCTTTCTTAAATCAAATTTTGTTCTGCGGACGACAACTTCACGCCTGTGGACAATATAATGATTAAGAGTTGTCTTCAGATCAAGTATCTTTGGAACACCATCTACCAGTGCAAGAAGAATTATCCCGAATGATGTCTGAAGCGGGGTATGCTTAAAAAGCTTATTAATAATTACACTGCTTACAGCATCCCTTTTTAACCCAATAAAAATACGCATACCTTTACGGTCAGATTCATCCCTTAATTCTGAAATACCTTCAATAACCTTTTCATTAACAAGCTCAGCTATCCTCATGACAAGATTAGCCTTATTAACCTGATATGGTATTTCAGATATTATTATCTCCTCACGCCCTTTGCTGTTCATTTCAATTGTGTATTTACCGCGGATAATCAGGCTCCCTCTCCCGGTGGAATATGCTTTAATAATACCCTCATTACCCATAATTGATGCACCTGTAGGAAAATCGGGGCCTTTAATAAACTTCATCAGATTTTTTACTGTTGCATCAGGATTATCTATTAGATGAATTACTGCGTCAATAACCTCACCCGGATTATGTGGGGGTATTTTAGTAGCCATACCAACAGCAATCCCTTCAGATCCGTTTACAAGAAGATTGGGATACGCTGCAGGGAGAACCTTAGGTTCCTTTCTTGTATCATCAAAGTTTGGTGAATAATCGACTGTCTCTTTTTCAATATCTTTGAGCAGTTCCTCAGCAACCTTCTCCAGCCTTGCTTCAGTATACCTGTAAGCAGCTGCAGGGTCGCCGTCTACTGAACCGAAGTTACCCTGGCCGTCTATTATAGGGAGTCTCATAGAGAAGTCCTGAGCAAGTCTTACCATGGTATCATAAACAGCTGAATCTCCATGGGGGTGATAATTACCTATTACCTCACCGACTATTTTAGCTGATTTTACATAGGGCCTGTCGCTCCTCCAGGCTCTTTCATTCATGGCGTGAAGAATACGCCTGTGTACCGGTTTAAGCCCGTCACGTACATCAGGGAGAGCGCGGCCTACAATTACACTCATGGCATAATCGAGATAAGCACTCTTCATCTGATCTTCAATTTCAACATGCATTACATTTTCTGTTATATTTTCATTGTTATCTTTTTTTGGTGACACTGTTATACTCCGCTATTTGATTTAACATGGATTATTTATATAAAAAATTTTTTATAGATCAAGATTTTGAACCTTATGAGCATTATCTTCAATAAATTTTCTTCTCGGTTCAACCGCATCCCCCATGAGGATTGAAAAAATATTCTCTGCTTCAACATCATCATCAATTCGAACCTGAAGCATAGTTCTGCTTTTAGGATCCATTGTTGTTTCCCATAACTGTTCAGGATTCATTTCACCCAGACCTTTATATCTCTGCAGCGAAACTTTCTCATCTTTAAACTTCTTTAAATGCTCCTCCTTTTCCTCTTCAGTATAGGCATAAGTAAGCTGCTTCCCTGTTTTAATACTATAGAGTGGGGGCTGAGCAATATAAAGATAACCCTGTCTTATCAAATCCTGCATATACCTGTAAAAGAAAGTAAGTATAAGGGTTCTGATGTGCGATCCGTCTACATCAGCATCTGTCATAATAACAATTTTATGATACCTGGTTTTAGTAATATCAAATTCCTCATCACCTATACCTGTACCGATTGCAGTAATAATAGTCCTGATCTCATCATTGGATAATATTTTATCAAGCCTTGATTTTTCAACATTAAGAATCTTACCTTTTAAGGGCAATATAGCCTGGAAAGTTCTGTCACGCCCCTGCTTTGCAGATCCACCGGCTGAATCACCCTCTACAAGATACAATTCACATTTAGAGGGATCTTTTTCACTGCAGTCTGATAGCTTTCCAGGGAGTGTATCATGCTCCAGGGCATTTTTTCTTCTGGTAAGATCTCTCGCCTTTTTTGCAGCAATTCGGGCCCTTGCACTGAGTATACACTTATCAATTATTTTTTTTACTTCCTGGGGATTCTCTTCAAAATACATTGAAAGGTTTTCATATGTGGCTGATTCAACCAGTCCTTTAACTTCTCCATTACCCAGTTTCATTTTAGTCTGTCCTTCAAACTGAGGATCAGGAATCTTTACACTTATTATAGCAACAAGGCCCTCTTTAGAATCATCGCCCGATACCTGTGTAATATTTTTATCATATTTGCCTTTTTTAAGAAAGTCATTAAGGACCCGTGTTAAAGCTGAGCGGAAACCGATTAAATGGGTGCCCCCCTCCCTGGTATTAATATTATTGGCATATGTAAAAATGTTTTCATTATAAGTATCAATATACTGAATTGCTACCTCTATATCTATTCTATCCTTAACTGTATGATAGTATATCGGTTTCTTAATAATCGCTGTTTTATTTTCATTTAGATAATTTACAAATGATACTATTCCGCCTTTAAACTGGAAAATATTTTCTGTACCTTTTGATGTTTTGTCTTTATAATCCCTTTCATCGCGCAATGTTATTTTTATACCGGCATTAAGGAAAGCAAGCTCCCTGAGTCTTTTTGACAGTGTATCAAAATTATAATCAATAGTATCAAAAATAGTATTATCAGGCCAGAACTGAATTCTTGTTCCCCTGTATTTTGTTTCACCTGTGGATTTTAAATCCGCATCAGGTTTCCCCTTTTTATAAGACTGAATATATTTTTTTTCATCTCTGTATACTTCAACAATCATCTTTTCAGATAATGCGTTAACTACAGAAACACCGACACCATGAAGCCCGCCGGAAACCTTGTAGCTGTCATTATTAAACTTTCCCCCTGCATGAAGTTTCGTCAGTACTATTTCAAGGGCTGATTTTTTATAAACAGGGTGAGGATCAACAGGAATACCCCGGCCATTATCCAGCACCTCTATTGAATTGTCCTTGTGAATTGTAACCGTTATATTATCACAATGACCTGCAAGAGATTCATCAATTGAATTATCAACGATTTCATAGACCAGATGATGAAGCCCGTTTACATCAGTTGATCCTATATACATTGCTGGTCTTTTTCTTACAGCCTCAAGACCTTCAAGCACCTGTATATTATTTGCGGTGTAGGTTTTTGTCATTACTTTCTGCTCCATATTAATTCTTCATTGCTTATTGATTCTCTTTTAATTACAGTAAATGGACTAACCCATGAACTGGTTATTTTATTATTTTTATCAATAGATACAAGTTTATCCTCAGATGTTATATCATTTAAAAAAAAATCATTATCAGGACTTAACTTTAAAGTATCTATATTGAAAATACCTATACATTCTCTGTCGCTTACAGTTATATTATTACCGATATGTATAAACATTAATTATTAATTCCTCAATATGTTTTAATACAAAATAAATTTTTACTTCCCCGTCGCCGAAGGCGGCGGGGAGAAAAAGCATTTTGAATTATATAAAACTTATTTACTCATTTTCCACTTAATCATTTTTATTTCAAATTTTACATTGGTAATAAAATCATTGCCAAAATCGTTTTTTATTTTTTTTAAAATACCGCTTTTTAAGAGAGATAATTCATTAGCATAAATTGAATGATCAACACTTATAAAAAGAACTTTTTTAAAAATTCTCTCCGGCTGGCTATGAGCTGATATGGTTTTTCCTGTATAGAGCGGCCATTTTTCTCTGAGATTTTCTATAATAAATGAATCCTGCATATCCAGGTCACTTATAATATCAGGAAGGATTGAACTGAAAGAAACAATTTTTTCCTTTCTATTATTTCCAATTCTGAATTTCAATTTGTTATCCTGTATACTCTTCTTTTATAATCAGGCCGTTTTGAACCATAAAATTTTTATAAGAGCTTTTTTTCCATTCATTTGTAATTTCTGAGTTTACCATGGTGAATATGAGCTGACCCTTTTCAGTTAAGAGATCAAGCATATTATAACGTCTTTTTTCGTCAAGTTCCGAAAAAATATCATCAACAAGAATAACAGATTTTATATTCTTGGTATTTTTAATTATTTCAAATTCAGCTATTTTTAAAGCTACAGCTGCTGTTCTTTTCTGACCTTGAGAGGCATATCTTATAAAATCGAGACCGGTGCTGTTTTTTAAAATATAATCATCTCTCTGTGGACCGGAGGTAGTTAAACCCCTCCCTATATCTGATCTTCTTTTTTTTATGAGCTCATTAAAAAGAAGAGTAAACTCTGAACTGTTTAAAGATGAAGTATAATCTATTGATACAACTTTATCTTCACCGCTTATTTCTGAATATACATTTAAAAAAAATCTGTTAAATTGATCAATAAAACTTTCCCTTTTTTTTAGAATAATTGAGGATATTTCCGCGTATAATCTATCCCACACATCCAGTTCTTTTATGTCGCTTAAATTCTCACGTATCCTTTTTAAAATGGAATTCCTTGAATTTAATACTGCTTTAAACCTGTTTAATTCATCTATATATTCAGGAAAAATTTTTGAGATTACTGAATCAAAATATCTTCTTCTCAAATCAGGTGTTCCATTTATTATATTAATATCAGATGGCGAAAAAATTACAGTTAAAAATCTGCCATAATAATCTGAAATCTTTTTTATATCATTATCATCGATTTTAATTTTTTTTTTTAAACTGTTTCCATCAGATAATATACCTAATTCAAACTTTCTGTATTCACTGTCTGATACATTTCCACTGCAGTACAACCCTTTACTTTTCCATTTTATAATATCAGAATCTGCTGCATTGCGGAATGATTTAAGATTAGAAAGAATTGATATTGCCTCAATTATATTTGTTTTTCCTGATCCATTAGATCCGGTAATAAAATTTATAGAAGGTGAAAATTGTATGTTTAATTCAGAATAATTTCTGAAATCAACTAATCTGAGATTATCTATAATCATTATGCAACTATTCTTCTGATGTCTTTATCTGTATAGGCATTATTACTGAAATAAAATTTTTATCATCTTCAGGTATTATTGTGAGTGGACTCATTTGCCCTGTTATTCCGCAGATAAAAGAATAGGAATCTATATGTCTTAAAGTATCAAGGAGAAACTGGGCATTGATCCCTATAATATATTTATCGCTGCTTTCTGATTCAATTTCAATTTCCTCTTCAGCATGACCAAGTTCCGGGGTATTTGCCTGTATTTTAAGATTATCTTTATTAAAAGATAATACTATTTTGTTAGCAGGTTCACGGGTAAAAATCATTGCCCTTTTTATAGAATCATGGATTACTGCAGTTTGTATTACAGATTTTAAACTGTATTCCCTGGGTATAATCTGTTTATAATTAGGGTATTGGCCATCAACAATTCTTGTTATAATTTCTGTATTATCAATTTTAAAATAACACTGGTTACTGTCAAAAGAGATTTTACAAACCCCTGAATTTGTAAGTAATTTATTCAGTTCATGAATTGTTTTAAGGGGTATAATTATACCTTCACCAAGTAAAGCATCACTATCGATTGAACGTGTAATCATGGATAATCTTCTTGAATCTGTTGCTATGGCAGTGATTGTTCCAGGTTTTTCAGAAACAATATATAAACTATTAAATACAGGTTTTATCGAATCAGTTGCAGCTGCATATATAACTTTTTTAATCATTTCTTTTAGAACAGCCTGTTCTATCTCAACAATGTTATCCATTTTTATTTTAGGAAGTTCAGGGAAATCAGTTGAATCAGTTCCAAAAAGAGTATAATTCCCTTTAATATTTTTTGATTTTAAATTTATGACCATTGACTCATCAATATTAATAGATATTTCATCATCAGGTAATTCACGTAAAATATTAATAAATTTTTTCCCGTAGGTTGTAAAAGATATGTCACTATCAGATTGAGCATTAATTATTGTTTTAATTGCAATTTCATTGTCAGTAGCAGTTATTATAATATTGGTTTTAGAAATAGTGAAAAGACAATTTGAAAGTATGGTATTAACATTCTTTGAAGATATTACTGCGTCAGCAATTCCAATAGCCTTAAGCAGCATTTCTTTATTAACAGTTATCAGCATTTTTTTGTTCTCCTATAATAAATAAAATGTTTTTTTTATTAATCAGTAGTAGTAGTAGTCTTTGAGATATGTTAATAAATCACTGAAGCATTGATTTAATCAGACTTTACTGCTATTTTTCTTTTGTTGATAATTCTTTAAAACTATTGTTAAGTCAGTAACTTATACTGTTTTATTATTTTTTGAAAAGTTCACCTGTATAAGTCCCTTTTTTTTAACAGATAGTTAACACTTATCAATAGATTATTAACAGATAATTCAGCTGTGTAATTCTATTTTAAGTTCTTCAATCTGCTCTTTAAATTCGTAATTTGTGCGCATATCCTCTTCAATTTTATTTATGGCATTTACCACAGTAGAGTGGTCTCTGTCTCCAAACTGTTTTCCTATGTCGGTTGTTGTCATATCTGTGAGCTGTCTTATTATATACATTGATATAAACCTGGGCGTAACAATGCGGCTCTGTCTGCTTTTGGAAATAAGCTCTTCTACTGATACATTATATAGTGAGGAAACTTTTGTCATTATATCATTTGGAGTTACTTTACGGTTTGTCTCTTCATCAAAGAGATGCTTAAGGTGTTCTTTAACATGTTTAATAGAGATTGGTTCATTATAAATTTCATAAACCATTCTAAGGTTAGCAAGTGCAGATTCAAGAGCTCTGATACTTGATGTTATTCTTCTTGCTATATAATTAAATGCTTCATCAGATATTATTATATTTTCTTTAGCTGCCTTGTGTCGAAGTATTGCCTCTCTTGTTTCAAGATTTGGTGTCTGAATATCGGTGATCATACCCCATTCAAATCTGCTTCTTAATCTGTCCGTTAATGTTGCTATCTGTTTAGGGGGCCTGTCGCTTGATATTACTATCTGTTTTTTATTTTCATATAGAGTATTGAATGTGTGAAAAAATTCGTTCTGTGTCTCCTCTTTCTTTTCAAGGAACTGAATATCATCTATCAACAGGATATCCACATTCCTGTACTTTATCTTAAAGCTCTGCTGTGTATTTGTCTGTATTGAGTATATGAATTCATTTATAAACTGTTCTGTTGAAATATATAAAACCTTCAGGTAGGGCCTTTCAGACATTATCTTCCCGCCGATTGCCTGTATAAGGTGGGTCTTTCCCAGTCCTGTATCACCATAAATAAAAAGCGGATTAAACTGAGTTGCCGGTGACTGTGATACAGATTTTGCTGCTGCGTGGGCAAGCTGATTATTGGGCCCCACAACAAAATTAGTGAAAGAATAATTTGGATTAAGAAATGATGATTTTTCACTGCTTGAAAGAACTGGAGGGTTATTAGGTATAAATCCGCCTGATTTGACAGCTACCTCAGGTCTCTCCTCAGTCCCGGTAACAAACTCGCAGGAATATTTTTTCCCTGTAATCCCTTCAATAATTCCCTCAATATCTTTAAGATACTGGTCATTAAGGTGCTTTGCTGCCACCTCATCTTTCACTTTTATTTTAAGGCTGCTTCCGTCTATTGACAGGGGTTCGGTATCTTTAAGCCACATTATAAAAGATTGCCGGTTGATTCTCGATTCGAGATTTTTTAAAACACTATCCCACATTGTTTGTGCCAACACATTACTCCTTTGATTTGTCCACAATTGTTGATAACTTTGTTTATAAATATACCTTTGTTCAGTATTAATAATTTTATACTAATTTTTATTTAGAAATAAGCTCTTTTTTATAAAGGTTTATAAAAAAAAGGGTGTGAACCTTTGTAATTAACTTAAAACTTGACTCTATGCATTATTCCAGAAGGTTTCATTCGTATAATTAAATAAAAAATATTTGAAATTATTTTAATGGCCAGATAGTTCGATTAACTTAAAATATTATGTCATTAAGATGATATTTGGCAATCAATTAATTTTATTAATAATCAGGGGATTAAATTTTTTTAATTAATTGAGATTATATGTTTATAAGTAGAATTAGCTGTGGATAAGTGGCATTTATTATGTTGATAATCTATTGACGGATGGTGGAGATTGAAAAAAGATAACAATATTGAGAAAAACAGCAAAACTTTCATATATGAACTTGAAAAAAAGTATCTTGAATCAAGAATGAATTATTACAGGTTTGTTATCAGAAATGAAGATAAGTCAGTAATCAATAAGCTTATTAAAATACCGGATAACTGGCATAATTATAAAAGCAGTAATGGGGTTGTTCTTACAGAAAAGACAATGGCCAGGCTGAGTGACGTAAAAAAAAGGATGACCTGGGAATTAAAGCTTCAGAGTCTCTATTTTTATTATATTGTTAATATTGAAAATGCTTTTATATCTGCCATTCAGCAGAATCCCATAGATGACTCTGAACTTTCAGAAGCTGCTGATTCTATAAACAGTATTATGCTGGAACTTGATGATGAGCTGCTTAATATAAAACACCTTCTCCTGACCCTGGCAAAAAGGTCAATAAGTGATTTTTATTATCTTATCTCGACCTACTGGAAATTTTTTATGAAAAAATCATTTCTATATGAAAGGGATATTAAGGCTGTTTTAAATGATTTTATCAGTATAATTAATCAACAGCATGTTGTTAATAGTAATGTTGATATGTTTATAAAATATAATAATCAGATCTCATCTCTTTTCCAGGAGAGCTCCAATGCTGCGGGGTGGAGAATGAATGAATCCTCAGTAAAGGAGTATCTGGAAAAAAATAATCCTTTTGTACTTGTAACAGAACTGACAGGGATTGCCAGAGAAGCATTTGCCTATAAAAATAATCTGAAAAATTATTATCTCTTTCTAAAGTATTATTATAATGAATCTGACGGAAAACTCTTTCGTTTGAATTTTGTGAGTGAATCATTTAAAAACAAGCTCAATGAGGGTAAAATCAGTGAGGATGTATATAATTCATTTGAGAATATACGGGGGGTTTTTATAAATTACCGGAATCATTTTGATGAAAGAGGGATCAGCGGTTTCGGGAGTGAAAAAATTTCATATTATGAGCTTCTTAATTTTATTTATAAATTATGTAAAATTATTGAATTCTATTATCTCAGGAATATGAAATATGCAGCATTACAGGATTTACGAAATGAAATTTATTATTATGTTGAAAATGAAATATTATCAATAAGGTCCTGAGTGTTTCTGATTATGTTGATAGATTGTTTATAAATTTTTTTTAAGGAGATTTAGCTCTTTTATGTGATCCTGTATTTCAAGGCTGAAAGGCGCGATAATAGCAGCTTTTTTCAGTTGCGCTTCAGCCTCTTTCAGCTTACCCGCTTTAAGAAATATATACCCCAGTGTATCAACAAAAGCGGCATTGTTCTTATCTTTCCCGCATATAAATTTTGCCAGCTGCATGGCTTTATCAAGATTTTTCCCTTTCTGCGCTGATATATATGCAAAAGCATTGATTGAGTTAAGATTATGTTTATCCAGGTTTAATACTTTTTTATGAAAATCAAGAGCAGCATCATAGTTTCCTGTTTTTTCGTGACAATACCCGGTCATTGACAGGACCTGGGTATCTGTAAAATCACCGGAGTTTATTTCATTAAGAGTGGTTAATGCTGAGGTGAAATCCCCCATATTTATGTGACAGTAGGCAATTAATTTTTTTACTGTAACTGAATCAATAAATTTCAGTTCTAATGAAAGTACTTTTTTAAGGTATTCAACAGCTGAGTTGTAAAATTCCAGCCTGCAGTATGCGATAGCAATGTTATAAAGAATTTCAGGATTTTCCCTGTCCAGAACCTCTGCAGATTTCAGTTCATTTATAGCAGTGTCGTAATCTTTGATAAAGAAGCTGTCCAGCGCTGATCTGATTATTCTGTTTATGCTCCCGGGATCCTGCATTTAACTGTTATTCCATCCTTTTCAGATATTCAAGGGTTTTATAATCTGTACTGTCTATAGTAAGGGGCGTAACAGAGATATAGCCCTGTTCAATTTCGTAACTGTCGCATCCGGGTTTCATTTCCGAATTTATCTCACCCACCAGTGAAACACCGAAAATATTGGTGTCGCCGGTCTGCTCTTTTTTATAAGAGTCCTGATAGTATCTTCTTGATAGAACTGTGTATTTAATACCTCTTATCTCCTCTCTGCTCAATTCGGGATAATTAATATTATAGAAAAATAACTTTTCTGTCAGGTTATTTTCAATGAAATTGAGGAGAAATTCCGATGCCTCATGGAAATAGGATGAGGGTTTGTGAAAGCTGTCCACAGAAAATGCGATTCCAGGTTTGCCGAAAATATAAGCGGTTCTGGCACCTGCAACAGTGCCGGAAAAATGTACATCATCACCCAGGTTAGCACCATGGTTTATGCCGGAGATAACCAGGTCAAAATCGGGTATAATATCTGAATGTATCCCTATACTAACGCAGTCAGCAGGGTAGCCGGAAATTGAAAAAATTCTTTCATCAATCCTGTTTACCTCAATGCGGTCCCTCACAGTGAATATATTGGAACAGGCGCTCCTCTCCCTGTCCGGCGCTATAATATAGGTTTCATGATTCCTGGAAAGTACTCTGTTAAGAGCTGTTATCCCTTCTGAATTGTAGCCGTCATCATTTGTAATTAATATTTTCATATATTCTTCTTTCTAATTGAATAATCCTTATTTTAAAGTATATTATACTCTGAAAAGATTTGATTCCCGGGAGTGTGTCAAGTAAAGAACTTAAAAAAAGCACTTGATATTTTAACCCTGTAAGGAATCAATCTCTTTTGATTGATAATTTTAACTGGAGGCTTAAAAGTGAAAAAACTATTTACCATGTTTCTTATATCAGCAGGTCTGTTTATGTTTTTCCCTTCACAGAGTTTTGCACTTGTTGATGCAAGCGCATACGGCGGATATATGTTTAACGGATCAGTTGAGGGTGACAGCAAGGCAGACCCTAAAGGGTATAATTACGGGCTGAAAGCTCATTATAATACATCTATCTTTCCCCTTCTTGAGCTTGGAGTGGGTGCCTACTATCAGAATACAAAGTTTAAGTATGATGTATATTCACTTGATGAAGAAACTTTTTTAAGAAAATCAGCAGGTCTTGACATGAACCTTATTGTTACTTTACCAATAGTTCATCCTTATGGAAGATTGATGTATGCTTTCTGGGATGACCTTGAAGGTGATGTGGAAAGATTCAAGGCTTATGGAATCGGAGCAGGTGTTGAATTTACTGTATTTCCGTTTATCAGAATTTTCGGTGAATATATGCATGAAAAAACAACTCATTATGATGCAGATTTTAGGAATAATTCAGTGAACTTAGGTCTTAAACTGGATATTTAATCTGTAAATTGATTTCTGATTATATTAAAGAAAATAATCCTCCCTGCACCTTTATACGGGCAGGGAGTGTTTATTTAATTTTACTGTGGATAAGCTGTTTATAATGAATAATAAAGCAAAAATTCTTCTCTTTGGAACCGGCGCTGTGGGGAGCTATTACGGCTCAATCCTTGCACGTGGAGGCGCTTCTGTTTCAGCTGTATGCAGGTCAGATTATGATACTGTAAAAAAAATCGGAATAGAGATTAAAAGTATCAATGGGGATTTTCACTTTACACCTGAAAAGGTTTACCGGAGTGCAGATGAAGCTGAAAATCCTTATGACTATATAATTGTTGCATTAAAGGCTCTTCCTGAAATCGATACTGTTTCTATTATTAAATCCGCAGTATCTGAAAATACAGCAATTGTAATTCTCCAGAACGGTATCAATGTTGAGGAATCGATTGAGGCTGCATTTCCGGAGAATGAAATAATAAGCGCCCTGGCATTTATATGTGTCACCAGGATTGCACATGGAATTATCGATCACCAGGATCATGGGAGACTTGCTCTCGGCACCTACCCTGCAGGGATATCCCCTAAGGTTGAGGCACTTATAAATATCTTCCGCAATGGCGGGGTCACAGCTGATGGAGTTGAGGATGTTATTGCTGCAAGATGGCGCAAGCTTATGTGGAATGCACCCTTTAATCCTTTATCAGTTATTGGCGGGGGGCTTGACACAGGGATTATGCTTGGCAGTCCTCTTTTCACTGATCTTATAAGGAGTGTGATGCAAGAGGTTGTTGCCTTATCGATTGCTGACGGTCATCCCCTTGATTATGAAATAATAGATAAAACTATCAGCGATACCTCAAAAATGCAGCCATATAAAACCAGTATGCTTCTTGATTATGAAAACCGCAGGCCAATGGAAGTGGAAGTGATTCTGGGGAATGCGCTTAAATCGGGCAAAAAATACGGCATTGATACTCCCCGTCTTAAAACCCTTTACCAGATTCTTTATATGATGAATGAAGAGAATCTGAAATAGCTGAAGATCTTTTGCAGCGGTGCAGCATATATCTTCTATATGTAAAGCAGGGGGAATTTGAAGCTGCCCATAAAATCCTCTAATACAAAGATATTAAAACAGTTGCCTTTATTAAATTAAATAGTAAAAATATCCTTTTTAAAGCAATCATGAATAACTAAAGAGATTCAGGAGTAATACAATGAGCTATGAATTCTATTCAGTAGAAAAAAAAGGCCCCATTGCCTGGGTATGGCTCAACAGGCCTGAAAAGAAAAACAGTATGAATCCCCCTGCGTGGACAGAAACAATTCCGATTTTTAAAGAGCTCGATGAGGATGATGAGATCCGGGTTATAATAATGGCAGGGAAAGGGTCATGTTTTTCTGCAGGGATAGACCTTATGTCAATGGTCCCCCTTTTCAGCGAACTTATGGAGAAGCAGCAGTACGGCGGCACAAAGCGGAAATTCTTTGAAAAGATTCTGGCTCTTCAGGAGGGGATTTCTGCAATGGAAAAATGCCGTAAGCCTGTAATAGCGGCAATCCACTCCTACTGTATCGGCGGAGGGCTTGATGTGGTAACTGCATGCGATATTAGAATATGCACAAAGGATTCAATCTTCTCTCTCAGGGAAGCTGCAATAGGTTTTGTGGCAGATGTGGGGGTTTTACAGAGAATACCTTCAATTGTGGGGCAGGGTATAGCAAGGGAGCTGGCATTTACAGCAAAGGATATAGATGCTCAGAGGGCTAAGGAGATTAATCTTGTGAGCGCAGTTTATGACAGCTATGAGGAGCTTCTTGCTGAGGCTGAAAAGATGGCCATGGAGATAGCTGAAAATTCACCGCTGGCTGTGCAGGCATCAAAGGCGGTGTTAAAGTTCGGCATAGGAAAATCAGTGGAGGATTCACTGAAGTATAATGCTGCTGTGAGCAACTATACCATACCTTCAAATGATCTGCTCGCTGCAGTTGAATCGTTCGCAAAAAAAACAAAACCGGTTTTTCCCGGTACCTGATAATCCGGGGTTTATGCAGCGGGTTAAAACTGTATAAAAACAGATCCGGATTTATTTCACCGTTTCTGTTTATAAGGAGGGAGTGATGAGTCAGCAGGGGATAGCTAAAAATTTTTTTTTCATAATATTCATTGCTCTTATGGTTTTAATGGCAATGATGGTAAAACCGCTTTTAAATTCATTCCTCTTCGGGGCTATACTTGCAGGTGCCTTTTATCCTGTATTCTCCATGCTCAAGGATGTTAAAGGTTTAAACCGGAACAGGGCGTCAATTATTGTAACCCTGGCTATAATAGTAATAGTTTTTATCCCTTCATTCTTTATACTTAAGGCATTGTCAAAGGAGTCAATAGTACTCTACAGCAATACAAGAGACCTCTTTCTCAGTGATGAATTTACCAGCTTTTTTACTCCTGAGAACAGGGTGTACCAGGGTGCAGTAATATTTCTGCATGAATTCGGATTTGAACTTGATATTATTTCCCTGAAAAGTGAAATTCTTTCCTATTCTCAGCAGTTTTCCGGTTTTATTTTAAGCGTGGTCAACAGCTGGATATCGAATATTATAGATTTTCTATTCAGCTTTATTATAATGGTGCTGGTTATTTATTCACTCTTTGCGCAGGGGGACAGACTGAAAGCTTTTATGTTAAAGCTTTCCCCCCTTCCTGATGATCAGGAGGAGCTTCTTCTTCACAACTTCAACCAGATGAATTATGTTACTATAGTCTGCAACGGCCTGGGGGGGATAATACAGGGTGTGCTTGCAGGTATAGGGTTCTGGCTCGCCGGAATCCCCTCAGTAGTATTATGGACAGTTATAATGACTTTCCTGGCTTTTATCCCTCTCCTTGGAATCTCCATAGTTTACATCCCTGCGGTTATATTCCTGGCTATTACAGGGAAAACCGCAGCGGCTGTTATACTGTTTATTTACTGCTCCCTTGTTGCTGTTTTTGTTGAGAACTGGTTTAAGCCGAGATTTATCGGACAGAGGATAAAAATAAATTCTTTATTTATATTATTCTGCATAATCGGAGGGATGAGTTATTTCGGTATTCCGGGGATATTCTACGGCCCAATGATAGGGATAGTTTTCCTTACACTGGTGCAGCTCTATCATGAAAAATATCTGAATGCCTGATAATTAGTAACAAAGGCTGGAGATTAGACACTATATTTATCTGGTATGTTTATGTCTTACCTTAACTGATTATTTACTGAGGCAGAAAACTAATGAAAAAAAATATTATACTCATCTTAATGCTGCTGATTCCTTTTATTATTCTGTCAAGCGGATGCAAATCTATAGGGAAACTCCCTTCAGGTGAACTCCTTGAAAGAATTGAAAAGTCACCTAATTACATAGATGGAGCTTTCCGTAACAAAGGGTATGAACCCGGGCCCAATAAACTGGGCATTAATATTTTTTCCGCTTTTAAAAAGCATTTTCTGGAAAAGAGGGAGCGTTCCAGGCCTTCATCAGTCCTGCCGTCGGAAAAAACTGATCTCAGATCTTTTCCGCCTGATGAAGATGTTCTTGTGTGGCTGGGGCACTCATCCTATTTTATGCAGATAGACGGGAAGAAGATTCTTGTAGATCCTGTATTAAGCGGGAAAGCCATGGTTCTGTCCAGTTATGAAGGTAGTGATGTTTACACATATGATGATATACCTGAAATCGATTATATGATTATAACACACGATCACTGGGATCATCTTGACTATAAGACTGTTACCAGGATAAAAAACCGCGTGGGGAAGGTGCTTACAGGCCTGGGCACAGGCGCGCATCTTGAGTACTGGGGTTACTCTGCGGATAAGGTGATTGAACATGACTGGGATGAAACCACAATTCTTGAGGATGGTTTTTCCGTTACAGCTTTAAGGACGCGCCATTTTTCAGGGAGATTCCTTACACGAAACAGTTCCCTCTGGGCAGCTTTTGCATTCTTTACTCCAACAAAAAAGATTTATATTGGAGGAGATACAGGCTATGGTGATCATTTTAATGAGACTGGAGAGAGATACGGCCCCTTTGACCTTGTCATTCTTGACAGCGGCCAGTATAATGAGCAGTGGAGCAGAAGCCATATGTTCCCTGAGCAGACGGTGCAGGCTGCATTTGACTTAAATGCTGAAAAGCTTTTCGGCGGTCACTGGGGTAAATTTACCCTTTCTATACATACCTGGGATGATCCTATTATTCGTCTCACAGCTGAAAGCAGAAAAAAGGGGATGCCCCTTATACATCCCCTGATCGGGGAAAGGGTTGATCTCAATTCCACCGGACAGTTCAGCAGATGGTGGGAATCAGTTGACATTGAAGAGGCGCGTAAAGTATCAAAAAATGAATAGTCAGGTATAAAACAGGGAACTGCTGTACCTCTATTATTTATAAATTTTCATCAATAAATTTTTTCAATGCAGCCAGGTCTTTTGCGTCTTTATCGTAATAATATGAATTTATCCCCACAGTCCTGGCACTCTTTACAGCCTCCTCACTATGCTCAAAATAAATAACATCTTCAGGCTTTAAATCAAAATGTTTAAGCATGATTTTATAATAGGAAGGGTCTGTTTTTTCAGGATCATGCTTTAATGTGAAAACCTCATAGGGCATTTTATCAAGGCCGAACTGGGTCATCTGTTCATCATTTGCCCCTGTGAGGATAATCTTTCTGTTGGGCCAGGTTTCCAGCATTTTTTGCATATCTTCAAAGATCCCTTCATCTTTAATTACAAATGTGTTTATTGCATCTACCAGTATTGTTTTCATTTTTACCGATGCCATTTATTTCTCCTCCATTGACTGTTATCATTTAATTATAGAGGGATATGATAAGATGGTCAAGTAAACAATTAATCGTTGAAACATATTCAGGGTTTTATAAAATTTTAAGCAAATTACTATTATTTCATATTCAATTTTAACCGATAATAAAACTGTAAAATCGATTCTGTTATGTTTATTAAAGTGGTTATAATAAAGATTAAATTATATATATTTTTAGTGTTAATTCCTTAACTTTTTTTTGAAATTAAATGCTCCAATATCCCCGCTGCCGAAGGCGGCGGGGATATGTGAAACATCATTATTACACTAAAAAATATCTTTAGGAATAAATACTGAAGATCATAAAAGTGGTAACTGTTTTTATATCATGGAATGCTTTTTTCAGGCAGAAATTAAAGAGGCCTTTATGTATCCGAATATAAACTATATTGTGAATTACTCATCTGAACAGTTTGAGTATATTTCATCTCTCTTTGATAATTATGGCGATTATCTGGCCCTTTATGATCAGGACGGGCAGATACTTTATATGAATTCACATTTATTGTTTGCTCTTGGTTTTTCTAAAGGGGATTTTGAGTATTCTAATTTCAGTGATTTCCACTGCATTGATGATAATGAAAGTGTAAGAAGCATTTTCGAATATCTTAATTTTACAGACAGAAAAATTGCAAAAGGTTCGTTTATAAGACAGGACGGAATTATAATTCCTGTTAAAACGAAGTTTACTAAAATTTTATACCAGGGGAAGTCGGCTTTACTTTCAATATCAGAAGATGCCTCAATCGATGTATATAAAGAGAAAATGGATATTGAATACCTTAAGGTTCTTCGCGAAAAACTTGGAGGGGTGGTCCAGACGATTGCAAGCGTAGTCATAGCCCGTGATTCATATACCGCAGGACATCAGCAGAGAGTGAGTGATCTGGCAAGAAAAATTGCCTCAAAAATGGATCTCCCTTCTCATATGATTGAAGGGATCCGTGTAGCTGCTTCTATGCATGATATAGGGAAAATAACAATTCCTTCCGACATTCTTAATAAATCAATCAGCCTCCTTGATATGGAATTTGAACTGATTAAACATCATACTAATGTGGGATTTCAGATTTTATCCTCCATAGAGTTTCCATGGCCCGTAGCAGCAATCGTTTTTCAGCATCATGAATATATTGACGGTTCAGGATATCCCCTGGGGCTTGAAGGGGATATGATGCTCACTGAATCAAAAATAGTCTGTGTTGCTGATGTTGTTGAGGCAATGTCAACTCATCGACCCTACAGGCCTGCGCTTGGAATACAAAGCGCCATGGATGAGATAAACAGGTACAGGGGAATACGTTTTGATTCTGATGTGGTGGATGCCTGTAATGATTTATATGAAAACGGTGAGATTAATTTTAACCAGTTCAATTATCCCATACAGAATCTGGAATGCAGGTATTTCTGAGATTCTTTTAAACCGGATATTTCTTCGCCTCCCATGAGTCCAAATAATTTATAACAAACCTGAATTAAATTTGTCATACCTTTGTAAATCTTCAGATTAAGTAGAGGAATATGATATTTAATTTCGATAACACATATGCTGAATTAAGCAGTATATTATACACAGAAATAATTCCGGAAAAGATTCAAAATCCGCAGTTGTTAATCCTCAATAATGAACTGTTAAAAGAACTGAATATTGAAAAGTCAGATGATATTACTGAATATTTATGCGCAAATAAACTGACAGCAAATCCTATTGCCATGGCCTATGCAGGGCATCAGTTCGGGCATTTTACCATGCTTGGAGACGGCAGAGCAGTTCTGCTTGGTGAGCAGGTAACAGCAAAAAATGAGAGATTTGATATTCAGCTGAAAGGTTCAGGAATTACTCCCTATTCCAGAGGGGGAGATGGAAAGGCTGCGGCAGGATCAATGCTCAGGGAATATCTATACAGCGCTGCTCTTGAGGGACTTAAAATAAATTATCCTCTGCAGGCCTGAATAAAGAATTAATGAAGGATAGCAATCCTTACTTTATACTCAGGAACTATAAGGCAGAAGAGGCAATTGAAGAGTACAGGGAGAAGAAGTCTCTGGAGAAAATCTATACTTTACTTGATGTTTTAAAAAATCCATATGAGAATAATTTACAGTATAAATATTATCAGCAGCCTCCGGAATCGGATTACGATAAGAGGTATAAGACTTTCTGCAATACATGATTAATAAAATTTTCAGGAGAATTACATGGATAGTGTTTTTAAGAGAGATACATTGAATTCACACGGCAAAGAAATTTCTGATAATATGTATAATTTTATTATTGGAGCAACATTATGCTGGGGATTCGGCATTAACTGGTTTATGGTAAAAAATATCCCTGTTGAAACAATAATGCAGTTCGGATTCTGGCCGGTAATTATAGGGTATTTTATTCTTTGCTTTGCCGGTGTAGTAATATTTACAAAATCTTCTGATCCATTGTTCAGCTTTCTAGGATATAATTTAATTGTTTTTCCCTTTGGCCTGATTATCAATATTGTTGTATCACAGTATAATTCAGAAATTGTACTGGAAGCAATTAAAATGACCGGACTGGTTACTCTTGTTATGATGATTGCAGGAACTCTATTCCCTGCATTTTTTAAAAAAATTATCGGGGTTTTAACAATTGCGCTTTTTGCAGTTATTATAGTTGAAGTGGTAATGATTTTTGTATTCAAAACTCATCACGGCATTATTGACTGGATTGTTGTTCTTATCTTTTGCGGATACATCGGCTATGACTGGGGCAGAGCGCAAAGAATTCCTAAAACTGTTGATAATGCTGTTGATAGTGCAGCTGCTTTGTATATGGATATTATTAATCTTTTCCTTAGAATTTTAAGGATAATGGGAAGGAAGTAATTCTTTCCCTTTTCTCTGTGGAAGGATAGTGCCAAAGGATATTCCATTTATCCTGGATACTCTCATTCAGTAGCAGTTTGATTTCAGGGGTTTAATTCATTAAAATAACAGTATAGAAGTCAGTGGAAATATTAATAATCGCTTAACCCGGATATTGGGCTCTATAAATCAGTCTTAAATTTATTTGCGCATCTTCAGGGCCGCAGCACAAACTGCGCCTCATAAGGGCATGGCAGTTAAATAAACTGTTAAAATAACAGTATACGGGAGTAATCGGACCGCCCTCTTTCTTTATCAATTTTCTGAATATTATAGAAAAATTCAGTTGAAAATGTTTGCACATATTATTACTTTGTAATTACATAAGTGGGGTGTGTGTATGATAGCAAAAGTTATTCAAATAGGAAATTCCAGAGGAATACGAATTCCGAATCAGGTCTTAAAGGAAATGAAAATAGAACATGAGATAGAACTAACCATCAGTGATAAAAAGGATGAAATAATACTTAAACCTGTATATAAAGCCCGTGAAGGATGGGATGAATCATTTAAAGAAATGAGAAATTCCTCTGATGACAAACTTGTTATTGCTGATTCTCTGGATTTAAACGATTGGGAATGGTAAAATGGAAATTTCACAATATAGCATATATCTGGTAAATCTGGATCCTACAATAGGTCATGAAATAAAAAAGACCCGTCCCTGTCTGATTATATCGCCTGATGAAATGAATCAGAATATTAAAACAGTTATCATTGCTCCAATGACAACAAAGTCACGTAAATATCCGACACGAGTTCCTGTAATTGTGCAGAATAAAAAAGGGTGGATTGTGTTAGATCAAATAAGAACTATAGATAATCAGCGTCTCATCAAAAAAATTGGTAAAATCAAACATGAAACAATAAAAGAAGTTAGAAATATTATCAAAGAGATGCTTGTTGATTAACTTTTCCATGACCGATAAATAGAAAAACATTTTTGAACTATGGACTACAGTAAAATGAACCAGGAGAAGAGGGATGCCTGTATCAAGTCTGAGCTTGATGAGGACAAGGTGCGGCTTCTTGAAAAATATAATCTCATATCCACACCCGATCTATACTGGATATCAAAGCATGAAAACGCCCATGACCAGATAATTTTTAAGCACAGCTTTGTGAAAAAAAATGATATTATAACAATTCTATGCAGACTTAATAAACTATGCTTTGCAAAAGTAAAATATCTGAGACAGAAATCAGATCTTTTCCAGCCTTATATTTATAACTACAGGGAAGGCTTTCAGCCTGCAGAACTCTGGAACTCGGAATTTTTAAGGCACAGGCCAAGCGGATTTTATATTGATTTAAGGAATCTGCAGTTCATGTATGATAATGAAAAATTCAGGGACTTCTGCGCTTATCTCGATTCATTTGAATAAAAAGTAAACCCGGAATACCCGGGGCTTAAACTAAAAGTCATGGTCAGGAAGATTTGGAAGTGACCATTAAAATAGTACACTGCAGAGCCTTATAATAATAATTACACTCACTGTTATTATAATACATATCGCTTTAGGCAAAGGTGCTTGTAAAAGCAGTATAAAACTAAGCCGCAATATCATGGTTCCGCAACCTGATGTGAGGCAGCGGTAAGAATCTTCCAATAAGACTTGAGATATAATAAAATTTTTCACATATAATTAAAACTTTATTATGAAAAAGAATTCTTTTTTTGCTATAATAACTATAACCATGCATCAGGGAGATGCTGCTTAATTAATTATTTCGAAAGGGGTATTTCATGGAATTCAAGGAAATAAAACCGGGACTCCAATTATCAGTCCAGAAAGTAGTAACAGAAAAGGATACTGCCCTCGACTTCGGCACTGGACAGGTTACAGATCTTCTGGCTACCCCTGTTTTTGCAGCTCTTGTAATTGAGGCTTCAGTTAAGCTCATTGACCCGCATCTCCCTGACCAGTACATATCAGTTGGGAAACTCCTTAATCTTACACACGACAGCCCTACAATTACCGGGATGACAGTCACAGTAAATGCTGAAGTCAGAAGTATCGAAGCCAACAGGGTCACTCTTCATATCGACGCCTATGACGAAGTGGGGATTGTGGGTACTGCAAAACATGTGCGTATACTGGTTAACAGAAATAATTTTGTAGAAAAAATTGACGCAAGATGCAGAGGCATAGAAAACCTTGACAGATGATATCCCCGGGCGGGGATAATATTAAACTAATCAGTTATCCCTGTAATAAAGGTCTATATCAAAACCGCCATAAGATGACAGAAAGGAAATATTTACGTTATTATATAGTGCTTTCATTGTAATAGGATCATCATTAAACTCAGGGGGTGACAGCCTTATATCGTGCCTGGCATACTGCATAAGATTGGCAAAGGTACCTGTTATCAGGTTAGCAAGTTCACCAGCCACATCAGCGCTTACATTTTTTGTTATTCTCGCTTTAGGGTCTCCAATAAATTTCCGTGATATCTGGGTAAGGGTTTTCTGCGGCATATTAATTATTATTTCGCCTTTAAGCGTACCGGAAATTTCAACAGCCACTTTAGGATCTTTTCCGTTTGACTGACCTTCATAAACCTCAGCCAGTTTTTCATCATGGAGAAATTTCTGAAAAATATGAGTTACAGATTTTGTCAGAATTTTAGAATATGCTTCATAACTGCTCATTGAAATCTGTCCCCGGAGTATAATAATTGATTATGTCATCTTAAATGATTATTTTAATAATGGTCAATCAGTATTTTTACATTTTTTTCAGATAATTTTCAACCACAGACTTCATTGATTCATAGTTCACTGCAGTAACAATCATGGCATAGAGTGAAAATATGGATCCCAGCACAACACTTACAGGAATAGTGAGATCAGCCCCGAACTCAGCTTTAAGCCAGATAAAGGAATCGCTGAAATTAATTAAAAGTATGCTTAAAAAAATCAAAGATCCTATTGAAATCCAGTTCGTCCATGTTATTCTGTTCTCTGAAAAAGCCTCTCTCTTTATAATCGCAGACATAACCTTATCTGAAATGGAGGATTTCATTCTGAAGGGGGTTCCCTGCTGCAGTATTCTCATTGCAGTTGTCAGCTCACGTGCCTCGGTACTGCATCTTCTGCATATAAACTGATGGAGTTTCATGCTCAACCCCATATTTTCATAATCATCTATTGCCATAAATTCTGTCATAAATTTTTCACACTTCATTGTAACCCTCCGCTATTGTCCCTTTAAGTCTCTGCCTCAAAATATTTTTGGCGCGAAGAACATCAGACTTTATAGTATTAACCGGATAACCGGTAATCCCGCTGATTTCGCTGTATTTAAACCCGAAAAAGAAATAAAAATCGAGACAGATTCTGTATCTCTCCGGGAGTTGATTTATTTCATGCAATATAAGATCCCGGATCTCACTATCAAAATGATTCCTCTCCGGGCCTGCTCCCTCATAGAATATATATGATTCATCGAATTCCTGATCAACCCTGCTTCTCTTTTTTATATTAATCCCCAGATTATAAGCAAGCCTGATCAGCCAGAATTTGAAAGGGGCAATCTCCCTGTACTGATGAATCCTGTCAAAAGCCTTTAAAAAAACCTCCTGGGTAAAATCGAGAGAATCCTCATAATTATAAAAGAATCTCATACCCATACTGAAAATACTGTTTTCAAACCTTTCCACAATAAGGCGGAACAACTCAGTATCCCCCCTCTGGACACTCCTGATTATCAACTCGTCAGAATCCTGATCACTTATCATTTTCTGATTTTATCTTATAGCATATTCGTGAAAAAATTATTAATCCTGATCCTATTGAGCATGGTATTAAACCGCTCAATACACCATAGCTGAAACCGTCCTTAACAATAAAAAATATTACAAGGGCCAGCCCCAGGGTAAAAAGAATGAGACCTGCAAAAAGTGAGAATACCACAAGATCAAACTCGCTTTTTGAATAGAGGCCTTTTTGAATAAGATGAATTTTTAGTTTATAATTCCAAAAGAGGTAAAAGAAAATTACAGTACAACCCATTATAATTCCAACAATCGGGATTATACTTACAATAATCTGCACTGCAACTGAAGGTGTGGACATAAAGTACTCCTTTAAATGAAAAGATTTAAAATCTCTTAATATATAATAATAACATTAAATCAGGGATAAAGTTGCATTTTTTTGCAACCATTATTACCGGGGCTCTGTTTATTATATAAACCGCGGGGCTCTTCACCCCATTGATAGAGCAGATAACCGGGAATATTATGGAATTTAAAAATCTCAGGAGAAAATTATGGTATTGTTAAAAGAGGAAAAAGTTTCAGCATATACACATGGAGCACTCATCCCTGTTATGGCAGCGGGAACAATTGTGCTTATGATATTGGCAGGGAGAAATTTATCACTACAGATAGTTTCCCTGGTTTACGGACTCTCGGCAATAGCCCTATTTACCGCAAGTTTTCTTTATCATTCAAGGAAACGCTACCCTGATGAAAAATCGATTTGGCGACGGCTCGATCATTCAGCAATATATATTCTTATAGCAGGGACATATACACCAATGTGTTTTCTCTATCTTGATGGATGGATGATGAAGGGGATCTTAATTGCCCAGTGGTCTCTTGTTCTTACCGGAATTTTTATCAGTTTTCTTTCAAATGCGCCCAGAGTATTAACAACAGGAATTTATCTTTTGATGGGGTGGGTTGTGGTTATTCCATTTAAAGCCCTTATTGAAGCTATGCCTCCTGCAATCATAGTACTCCTTGTAGCAGGGGGGCTGTCATACACACTGGGAGCCGTAATATATGCCTTAAAAAAACCGAATCCCCTCCCACCCTATATGGGATTTCATGAAATCTTTCATATCTTTGTCATGGCAGGGGCGGGATTTCATCTTGCAATGATAATCACAGGGGTTGGGACCTACATACAGTCCTGATGTAATTCACTGACTATCAGTAATTACACCTCTTTACTGCGAGGCTGTCTAAAAAGTATTTTTATTGTCATACCGGCTGTAGCGAAGCGAAATGCCGGTATCTCATACACCTGATTCTATCAGGAGATTCCGGTATTTGCACAAACTGAAGTTGCAAAACCGGAATGACAAATTCATTAAAATCCGACTTTTGGGACAGCCCCGTTTAACATAATCAGACCTATCAGAAAAAATCTTCATCCACCCCTTTATTCACTTGATCAATAATAATCATTTTTTTAAACTGAACATGTATTAATTAATATTGGAATAGTTATAGAAATGATAAAAAGTAAATTATGAGAGTGAGAATAAATAACAGGTGCCCCCTTTGAAGGACAGGGGGCAAAGCGAAGAATTTCTCCCGGCCTATCCTGGTAGAAATTTCCTATAGCTATTACTGAGTAAAAATTATACCGTTACCATAAAAATAGAATCTGAAATTAAATTGAATTATTAAAGGCGGACCTGTACATGTCAATATCCAGAGATGAATCTATCAATCTGCTGAATGAATACGTTAAGAATGACCGGATGATTGCCCATTGTCTCGCATCAGAGGCTGTAATGAAAGCCCTTGCCGTACACCTGGGGGAGGATCCTCACAAGTGGGGTACAGCCGGACTCCTCCATGATATTGACGTGGAATTAACAGCCGGGGATATGAAGCTTCACGGGAACAAGGCAGTAGAAATACTTAACGAAAAAGGGGTCGAACCCGATATTATTGATGCCATCTTGATGCATAATGAAGAAGCATCAGGGATTGAGCGGAGTGAAAATTTCCAGCACGCCCTTGCAGCAAGTGAAACAATCACAGGACTCATATTTGCAACAGCCATGGTTTATCCTGATAAAAAGCTCTCAAGTGTAAAAGCAAAATCGATAACAAAGAGGATGAAGGAGAAGGCATTTGCCGCTTCTGTGAGACGGGAAAATATTCTTGAGTGTGAAAAAATCGGAATCCCCCTTAACGAATTTGCCGAGATCTCCCTTAAAGCGCTTCAGGAGATCAGTGATGAACTGGGATTCTAGCTGCATACCATCTGTATAATGATGAAGATATTTATCCAGGGAAGACAGAGAAAAATATATGAAAAAAATTTTTGAATACAGGGAAATACCCTATAACTATACATCCTTTTCCGACAAGGAGATAATACTGAGGTATTTTGATTCGGAAATCTGGGAGCTTCTTGATGGTCTCAGTACCCGGAGGATTACAGGGAGAACTGCACGCCTCATCTTTGAAATAATAGGCGACATTTTTATTATAGACCGTAACCCCTATATTTTCAATGACTACCTTGAAGATCAGAAAAAACAGAAGAGGTTAAAGAAACTTCACCAGATACGCTTCGATTCCATTATAAATAAAACATCAAATGAACAGATAGTTGAATTTATAAAAAAATTCCGGAAAATTGACTCCGCCTTTTTTGACAGATTCAAAACAGAGAAAAAAAGGCGTTCAAAAATATTAAGAACCTTAAGCAGTATAACAGCGAAGGATAATATTTTTTTCACCGCCTTTGAAAAAGTATCCCATGTAACTGATGCAACAGACTGGCGGGTTGAATATCCGGAAGTTGTAGTATATCCGGACAAGCCTGCTGAAATACTGAAACTGATAAAAGCTGCAAAATCTCTGGGCCTGAAAATTATACCCAGGGGCGGAGGAACTGGTCTTACAGGTGGGGTAATTCCTGTTGTTCCCCGGACAATGATTATAAATACTGAGAAACTGAGAATAATTGAAGAGATAAAGTTTGAACATATAAACGGGAAAAACATCCCTTACATAGAAACTGAGGCTGGTGTTATAACAGATGTAGTAACAGAATACTGTCATAAAAGGGGATATATTTTTGCTACTGATCCCACCTCAGGCTGGGCTTCCACAATCGGAGGGAACATTGCTGAAAACGCAGGCGGGAAAAAATGTGTAATGTGGGGAACAGCAATAGACAATATCCTTTCATTCCGCATAGTAAATCATGAAGGGAATGTATATGAAATAAGGAGAAAGGATCACCCCCACAGAAAAATAGAAGAGAGTGATGAAGTTGTTTTTGAAATATATCTTATAACAAAAAGAAAAGGGGAGAAGTTTATAAAATCGATCACCCTCAGCGGACTTGATATCAGGAAAAAAGGGGTTGGAAAGGATATTACAAACAAGGCGCTTAACGGGGTTCCCGGTATACAGAAAGAGGGTGGAGATGGAATAATCATATCTGCAAAATTTGTCCTTTATAAACCGTTTACTTATAAAAAAACCATCTGTCTTGAATTTTTCGGTACAAATCTGGTAAACGCATCAAAAGCGATTGTTGAAATAAAAAATCAGTTTTCATCCAACAGCAGAGTATATCTTACAGCCCTTGAGCATTTTGATGACAAATATGTTAAAGCAATTAATTATAGAAATAAGTCGGAGAGGATTGAACTACCCAAGGCAGTCCTTCTTATAGATGTTGAGAGTGACGATGCTGATGAACTGCAGGGATCATCTGCAGCCATACTCGATCTTGTAAAGCTTTATAACACAGAAGGGTTTATAGCAGATACAGATGAGAGGCGCGAGCTTTTCTGGAAGGACAGAAAAAACCTGGGCGCAATTTCCCGCCATACTAACGCTTTTAAGCTTAATGAGGATATAGTAATCCCTGTGGAATCACTCCCCGATTTTGCAGATTTTATTGACAGGCTCAATCTTCAGAAGGAACTTGAAAACAACAATTCACTTATAGATGATATTGCTGCTTACTGCGAAAAAACTAAAGACACCGATGATCAGTTTTATGAAACAAGACTCGCTTCATACATTGAAGCAATAAATCAGGTTCAGGGAAGATACATGGAATTTATTGATAACCTTGATAAGAAGGTTTCTGAAATTCCATCCCTGAAAAAGCACCCCTCATCAGATAAAAAACTCTTTGAAATGCTCCGCGATGGTGATATTTATTACAGTGTAAATGACGAGATAATTGACCGTTTTAGAAAGATATTTCACGGCTACAATGAAATTATTGAAAAGTTTGATGAACTTACCGAATCGAGGCAGAGCAGAAAACTTATAATAGCAACGCATATGCATGCGGGTGATGGTAATATCCATGTTAATATCCCTGTTCATTCAAATGACTACAAAATGATGCAGGAAGCTGATGAAATAGCCGGGATAATAATGGAGCAGACCACCAGGACGTTTAAAGGGGTAATTTCCGGCGAGCATGGTATAGGACTTACAAAGCTTAAGTATATTGACCAGAAAGTTCTTGATGATTATGCTGGATACAAAAAAGAGGCGGACCCTGAGGATATATTCAACCCCGGGAAGCTGCGGCACGACTTTCCCCACAGTTCCGTGTACACTCCATCCCTTAACCTGCTGGCACTTGAAGCATTTATACTCGAAGTAGCGGATATGAAAGATCTGACAAAATCTATCTCAGCATGCGTCAGATGCGGCAAGTGCAAGGAGGTATGCAATACACACTATCCTTCAGCAACCATGTTCTACAGCCCGAGGAACAAAATTCTGGGCGTAACACTTATTACTGAAGCTGTATTATATGAAGCACAGACAACCCATAATCTCAGTTTCAGAAATTTCAGGATGCTTCGGGATATTTCAGATCACTGCACAATGTGCCATAACTGCTATACCCCCTGTCCGGTGGATATAGATTTTGCCCAGGTTTCTCTTTCAATAAGGAATCTTCTGAAAGAAAGGAAAAGATCGGAAACAAAATTCGTTACTGCATTTGTACTCTTTTATCTTAAAAGAAAGGGCTACCATTTTAATAAAATTTTCAGAATTCTGCTTCTCAACTGGGGCTACTCAATGCAGCGCTTCGGATACATGGTTAACAGGCCTTTTAACCGGATAACATCAAAAATTGCCCCTAAAATAAGCGCTATGCTCCAGGCGAAACTCCCCAGGTCAGGGCAGCCTACACTTCGGGAATATCTGGGGCTTAAAGGGAGCAACACCTTCTTCGCTTTTCATAATCCGGAAAAGGAGATTACTAAAAGCGTGGTATATTTCCCCGGATGCGGCTCAGAGAGAATGTTCCCGGAAATCAGTATTGCAACTGTGGCACTTATGTACAGTGCAGGGGTGCGGTTAATTATTCCCCCTGAATATCTCTGCTGCGGCTACCCGCTCCTGGCAAATGGAAGACAGCAGGAGGCAGACACTAAAAGCTATGAAAACCGGGTTCTTTTCCATAGAATATCTGATATAATAAGCTACATGGATATAAAGGATGTGCTTGTATCGTGCGGAACTTGCTATGAAATGCTGGACAAGTACAAAATCGACAATATGTTTTCCGATTCACATATAATAGATGTTAATGAATTTATAGCAAAACACGATTTATATAAAAAAATAAATATGGAAAAAATCTATTATCACGATCCCTGCCACTCTCCATTAAAGGGGATCGGGGTAAACAGAACATTCGATTCAATCCTGGGGCGTCAGCCTGTATCAATCCCCAACTGCTGCGGAGAAGGTGGGACAATGTCCCTTTCAACCCCGGATATTTCAAATTCATTAAGGGGGCGGAAATCCTTCAATATTGCGTCACACTTCAAGAAGAAGGAGAATCTTACTGTAATTACAACCTGCCCAAGCTGTGTTCAGGGCCTTTCGAAAATCAGTGACCGCATGTCAGTAACAGGCAAATCCATGGTAGTTTTTATAGCTGAATCTTTTCTCGGCAAAAACTGGAAAAAAGAATTTCTTGCAGATGTTATCAAAAAAGATGGGATTGAAAGAATAATTCTTTAAAAAACTATCTTCTTTGTCGAAAATAGAAGAAATACTTCCCGCTCAAAGGAAATGAAAATGAAGCGTATTCTGATATTTTTGATTGCATTACTACCAGCTCTCCTCTTTGCACAGGATCAGGAGAATATAAAAAATGATCCGCTCAAAATGCCTGTGCTCTCAATTTCAACTGACAGGTTCAGGTTGACAAACCTGAGCTTTAACAGAATGGTTCCCGCTGGTGATGAAGAGATTTTAGAAGTGGAATTCATGCTTCACAATCAGGCTGATGACCCACTAAAGCTCTATATCTTTATTATAGCCACATATGAAAGCCATTTTTTTACAACATCCAGCTTTCAGAGACCCTCTCTTGAGGACAGGGATGAAATAAAGGTATTTACCCCCTTTCCTGAAGATGTAAAAAATTTCCAGTATACATATAAAGATGAAAAGGGGACAGAAAAAACCGGGTTTCTTAAATTCCCTAAAAATGTAAAAACAGGGATTAATCCGGGAACCGGTGAGGCTTATGAAATTTATGAAAAATTAATATTCAGATCCTACCACCCTTTCAGGGATTTGAGAAAATACAATTTTTTTAATGAAATAACAATACTGATTTTTGATGAAAAAGAAGAGCTCATATATAGAGATTTTTTCAAGGTCACAGGGCAGAGGAGATAAAGAGCCTTGCTATCTCCTCTTTCATCTCCTTGAGTGACGAAATTATTCTTCCGCCGGATGAAAAAATAAAGTACTCCACCTGAAGATTTACAATACTCCCTTCATTATCCCCGGCACTGCGGAAATCACCCCTGTAGGCTGTTACAGGCTTTTTCAGGGCTGCTGCATACCCTATCTCAGAAGCAGTACCGCTATCCACGTCCACTCCGTCAAGTACTGCAAAAAGGCCGTCACAGTAATCTATCCCCCTTTTATTGTTTTCTGCAATAACAGTGTTAAGATCCTTCCATGCATTTTTTCTTTCCGTACTTTCATTTATTGCAAGAACACTGTTTATCATAGAAACAGGTGTCAAAGACCAGGGGTCTATTACATCAAGGCCTGCATCTTCAAAAACCGGAAGAATCCTTTCATATAGGAAAAGGCGTCCTGCTTCAGAAAAACCGAGTGGTGAGGCAATATAAATTTTTTTCTTCATCAATCACTCCAGATTACAGCTCATTTTTATCTGCTGAATGCTCCATTTTACCATTTTATGAAAAAATATTGACTCAGGTAAATTAAAATATTTACATCAGAGGAAATTTCTGACTATATGTAAAAATAGAATTACAGGAAAATTATGCAAGATGCCGATGATAATGATAGAATTACTCCTGTCATATTATGGCTAAAATATTGAATATCAGCGGAGTTTAACATGAAATACTCAATGGTAAGGCAGTTTTCAAATGCTGCAATTGACAATGCCTTCAGTTTTATTTTTAAAATTGTTGATTTCGGGAAATTGATGGTAGAAGTATTCTGGGCTTTTGTAGATATCTGGGCTGCCTTCTTCCTGATATTTATTAATATGTTCATGTATATTTACTACTTTTTTCTTTTTATCATAGACAGGGGATCAGAGTCTGCTCCTCCTTCACCCCTTTCCGGCCGGCAGAAATTTCAGAAAAAATCGAAAATACCTGCTTTTTCAATTACATCAGGGCCAAATCCTGTACCTGCAATGTACAGGGTTACACAGAAAGCAGCCGGTTCAGCTAAAACTTTTACAGACACAGTTGATAAGGGTGCAACTGCAGCAGTTGAGACAGTACAGAAAGCCCTTCCAGCTCTTAAGCCTTCAGGCGGCGGTTCCAAAATCAATATAGTTAAATCAGTTCTCGATTTTATTGTCGATTTCTTTAAAGCAATAAAGGATATTGTTGTAAAACCATTTATAATAATAGCTGATTTTCTTTCCGGAAGATTAAAACCGGTTAAAGAGAGTGAAGGTAAATCATCTGAGGTCGGGAAAACAAGTCTCATAGATGAATATATGAAAGAGTACGAAAAAAACAGGCGAAGAAGATAAGATAATATCTAATTTGTAGGGTTACCCAAAAAGTCAAATTTTCTGTCATACCGGCTGTAGCGAAGCGAAATGCCGGTATCTCTCAGGTCTGATTCAATCAGTAGATTCCGGTATTTGCACAAACTGAAGTTGCAAAACCGGAATGACAAATTCCTTTAAATCCGACTTTTAAGGCAGCCTTTTTTATGCTAGTGTTTAAAAGCCCTTTCACCAGTAAACATCATTGTTGCCATTGGATCAGCCTCATTACATGCCTGAATTGATTCAAAATCCCTGATAGAACCTCCAGGCTGAAGAATAGCGCTTATACCATGATCAAGAATAGCATCAACACCATCCCTGAAGGGGAAAAATGCATCTGAAACAGCAACCGAGTCTTTAAGCCCCCCCATAGCCTCATCAGTCTCCTCATCAAGCTCAATAAGTTCAGACTCGTCACGATCACCATTATTAACTGCAAGTTCCAGTTCTTTGAATGGAATTCCGTGGCGGTCGAAACAGAGAAGATCCTGATATTTGGTATATGCCTTGAATATGGCAATCTCCGCTACACCTACCCTGTCCTGCTCACCCGTGCCTATTCCTATGGTTACCCCGTTTTTTACATAAATCACTGAATTTGAAGTAACCCCCTGTTCAACAAACCAGCCAAATAGCATATCCTGAAGCTCCCTTTCTGTGGGGGCTCTTTTTATCTCATACTTTTCACCTTTATATTCAGAAACAGCAGGGATAAAATCAGCAGCTGTTTTTATTCTGGTAACTGCAGATTGCTGCACAATAATACCGCCGTCAATAAGTGACTTAAATTCAGGGAAAACCGACCCCTTCATCTCAGAAAGTTTGTCAATTCGTGGAATCTGGATAATCCTTAAATTTTTTCTTTTTTTTAATATTTCTAAAGCAGCGCCGTCATAATCGGGAGCTACAACTACTTCAAGGTACTGTCCTGCAATCAGTTCTGCAGTCTCCTTATCGCACTTCCGGTTCAATGCCACGCATCCGCCGAAAGCGGCAATTCTGTCAGCTCTGAATGCCTTGAAGAAAGCATCCGAGATTGTTCCGGCCATTGCCACTCCGCAGGGATTATTATGTTTAACTATTACAGCAGATGGCTTATCTGTCAGATATTTAAGTATGTTAAGGGAATTGTCAATATCTGTAAGATTTGTTTTTCCCGGATGTTTACCCGGCTGAATCATCATCTCTTCATCAATACCGCTAACAAGAGAATTCCCCGGCTCAATAAACCTGCATCCGCCCAGTACAATATTGCCGTTAACAAGCTCATACATAGCCGCCTCCTGTCCCGGATTTTCACCGTAGCGGAGACCCTTTTCTATGAATACGCCATCCTCTTCAATTTTCCATAGCCGCTTTCTGTAAACAAGTTTCTGGTCTCCGAAACTTATCGTCATATCATCAGGGAAATTATCATCCATCACTGTTTTATATGAACTTTTAAGATCTTTCATTTCTACACTCCGGTATCAATCAATTATTGTGGAACCTTCCATTAAAACTACATCAAGTATAAAATCACTCCTCAAGGTATTGAGGGGTGTAATACCCATAAGCTGCCCCTTAAACTCGAAACTTGCATCTTCACTCAAAAGATCAATAATATTTTTATCATCAAAATATACATAATAAATAAATTTTAAACGCATCTGTGATGCTTCACCTGCAAGAACTTCTATCCGGTACTGCTTTTTATAATTCTCTCTTTCAACAACAGTTAATACTGTGCCCCTGCCGATTACAATCCGGTTAGTAAGTCCTTCAAGATAAATCTCCCTCTGAAGCGAATTCATCCTGGCAAAAGACTGAAAAAATGTCCTGTCAAAAACAGGGTTTTCAACGGAGAAAACCTGAATAGCTAAAAGAATAATTAAAAACGTTGATATAAAAAAATACTTTTTATTCATAACCTTCACTATAATTGCTTAAATCTATCCTGTAGATAACAGAATCGCGGGAAATTTCCATTACATTAGTACGTCTTCCCGATTCTTTAAATTTGTCAATAAAATCTTCAAGTGATGAAATCCTGAATCCATTAAGTGAAATAATATTATCACCCCTGACCAGATCCCTGTTTAGTGAATAATTGGGTGATATATAGGAAATTACAACAGTTCCTGAAATGGCATCCTCATCAATTTCAATGCCGTAGATTCTGAAAAAATGCGCCAGCTCTTTCTGGATCCTTGTGTATTCATCCTTCTCCCTTAGAATAATATTTACATCATAAAGCTTTCCGCTCCGTGAAACAGCAATTTTTACCCTTGACCCGATCTGCTTATTACCTACAATTTTGACAAGCGACCCTGTGCTATCCACTTTCATACCGTCAATTTCGTAAATAATATCCCCCTGTTTTAATCCTGCAAGCTCAGCAGGTGAATTTTTTATAACAGATATAATTTCAACTGCTCCACCCTCTCTCCCTGAAAGATTTCTCTCCCTGGCAATAAAGCCGACCCAGCCTCTGCGCACCCTGCCATGGGCAAGAAGATCGGAACAAACCTGCTTTACTATGTTTGAAGGTATGGCAAAGCTGATCCCCTGAAACCCTCCGGAAGCGGTTCTGATTGCAGTATTAATCCCCACCAGTTCACCATATAGATTCACAAGGGGCCCCCCTGAATTGCCCGGATTTATTGAAACATCGGTCTGGATAAAATCTTCAATATCTGTAAAACCTACATTATCGCGCCCCTTTGAAGAGACAATCCCTGCAGTTATTGACTGTTTCAGCCCGTAGGGATTACCCACTGCGATCACCCACTCACCTTCATTCAGCATATTTGAGTCGCCGAATTTTACCGGTATAAGGGATTCCCTTGAGTTATTGTCAATTTTTAATAGAGCAAGATCGGTCTTCAGATCTGATAAATAAAACTCCCCATTGCTGAATCGCGCGGTTTCATATAAAGTACCGCTTGTGCTTACGACTTTAAAATAATCCCCTTTTTTTACAACATGATGATTTGTGACAATATAGCCATTCCCCGATATAATTGTCCCTGTACCGTAGGAGGTCTGCACAAGAACCTGCCCCCCTTTCTGAATCTCTTTTTTGTAGACCATGATATTAACAGCTGAAACCCTTGCTATTCCTGAAGCATTTACAAAATACCTGTTAATTTCACCAGGATTACCAGGAAGAAATGAGGGTATTGAAAGAAGTATAATCAGAATAATTTTTTTCATTTTTCATCCGCAACTATATTAAAATAACTTTTATCCGGTGTTATCATATACTTTTTAAAATCTATATTTGCGCCTGAAGGTTTATGCTTAAACCCGCCTTTTATATTCTCTATCCCGGCGAAAAGGGAGTATATTCCAACTGCCACACCCTCAGCAATTTCATCCTGACGCTTTGTCATTACTTTCAGATCCCAGGGCCTGTTAAAATACCCCAGCTCAATATAGGCGCATACAGCATTGACCAGCATAGGGATCGACCAGGTGGAAACAAAGGGCTTACCCGGAATTTTATCTTTACGGCTCACGCCCCTTTGATCAAGTGAATAAAGAACATATTTAATTATTTCATAGGATGCCAGATGGTTATCACCCCCGAAATTTTTAAAATCCTCCCCCCTTCTATACTGTTCAAAAACAGACTGCTCCCTTTCCCAGAATGCTCCATCCTCTTTAAATTTTTTTATATCCTTTGAGTATCTGGTTCCCGGTTTATGGAGCCCGGCACCTTCATGCCATCCGTCCGGGTCTGCGTAGGTCCATGTTACCATATTATATTTGTAGCCTTTGAACCCGTCAGTATCAAGAGTATAATCACTCTTTAAGTCAAAGCCTGTAAAATAGTTTACTGCATCTTTATAAAAGGCCATCAGCGGGGATATCTTTACCGAGCTTCTGAACCAGGATTTGAGCAGTCCATGATCCTCAATTTTTCTGCTGCTACCTGTCTGTAAATTTGTCATCCCTTTTTTAAGAACATTGTAAGGGGGGGCCAGGATAGGGTTCATACCCAGATAATCGGGAGGGGCCGAACCTGCAAGATGAAGGGATACAACCAGATGAGGTTTAAGAGCATTTATTTTTGAGATCCTTCCCGGCTGTATGGTACCATCCTCTCCAGGATAGTCATAAAGCCTGAATCCAGCATTAGGGTCCTTCATCTTCCGCGCTTCCTTCCGGGTTATAGACTCCCCCCTTGACAGATGGGTTTCAATATAGACCCTTCTTACCTTATCTTTGGAGTATTTACTTAATATTTTTCTGAATTTTTCAAAATCACCTTCAGGTGAGCAGTGGGCCAGCAGTGCCGCGACCTTTTCCGCAATGGAGTAGACGATTATATGCTCACGCAGACCTTTCCTTGCTGCACCTTCGGCAAATGGAGCCAGGTATTTGCCTGATATCATATCGTATCTGTCACCATGCTTCTGTCTGTCAGGAAGAGAGGCGCCGCCATGACCGGGGTCAACAACAACACGATAAACCGGTATTTCACTTTTATTAATATCTTCAACAGTTGAACAAATTAGAACAGGAATAAGTATGAGTATTGTAATAAATCTGCACTGAATCCCCTTTGGTGAAATTTTTTTCCCCATAATCACTCCCATACCTCAAGCTCTTTCTATAAAATTTCAGTAATTATTCCTGAAGATATTTTTAGTGCAATAATGATGATTCCCATTTCACCTTCGCCGTAGGCTGCGGGGATATGAGAGCATTTTATTTCAAATAAAAGTTAAGGAATTAACACTGATAAATTTAATAAATAAAAAAAGGGGGAAAATCCCCCCTCTTTTTATTTATAGTTTCACGGAACAACCCGTGTGTTAATTATTCATTCTTACTCAGCGGCTGCTCCTCCGCCCTGCGCAGGTTTTACATCTTCATAAATTCTGTTTTTATTATCAGCCTTATGAAATTTGTATTTTTCCTTAATCTCTTTAACTGTAGCGGTTCCCTCTTTCTTTTCAGTTTCATCGGTGTATGCTACAGTTTCAAGAATTCTTATGCCGTATGTTTTAGCAACTCTGTAGTGATATATAGACTGCTCATAATTTTTTGCCACATATGCATTTTCAGCATCATCCATCTGGCCGTAAGCGATCATTATTCTTGTCTGATTCTGAAGAAGCTCTTTATACTTGTTGGGATCAGACCTTGTTCTCTGATTAAGATGGAGAGCAACAACCTGCTTGTGACACTCATCCATTATAGCCTGTGTATCCTCTTTGTATTTTTCTGACATTTTTTTCATCAGTTCAGAAATGGAGTTCTGGTTTCTTTCAAACCATACCCTTGCAAAAATAACATTTCTTTTGTAGTACAGCTCGATAGCTCTTTTATACTCTTCATAAATTTTATCATAATCCTCCTTCCAGCCGTAATCGGGGAAGTTGTTTACAATTACATTAAGAAGATAAATCTGCTCCAGATTCTTTTTTACCAGTTTTGCTGCAATATCCTGGGCATGAAATTTTGAAAGATACGAATCATCAGGTTTTTCAGCCTGATTGAAATTTTCATTCATATTGTCACTCCCGGCAGGATTCAGCTCAGACACCTCCTGTGACACCGCTGAAAAACTGAGGGTTAAAACAAAGATCATGAAGAATAAAAATATTTTACTTATCTTATTAGAGTTGGTCATAATTTATCTCCTACTAAAGATGACAGTTTTTAAGTATCCTTACTTAAAAAAGTATACATTGCGATTAATGTTAATTGTAAATTATACTTTCATTCTCGACAACTTTTTTTTTATTTTTTATCAAAATTAATATGCTTCTTTGACTAAATTTAGGAATATCCAGGTCTTTATGTCTCATAAAGCATCTATTTCAGGAAATTCCTTTTCATCGGGTCACCTGGATATTACTTCCCGGCCATAATAATCCTCATATCCATTACGTTTGTATTGGTGGGCCCTGTAACAATAAGATCTCCCAGTGAGCTGAAAAGCTGATATGAATTATTATCTTTAATGAACTCATTGATATTCAGAGAGATCTCCTGAATCCTCTTCATTGTATCACCTGCTGCAAATGCACCAGCCGCTTCAGTGGGCCCGTCATTCCCGTCTGTTCCAATTGAGGCAATAAGCATATTCTCTATCCCTGCAATACCTTTTGCAGCGTGCATGGCAAACTCCATATTCCTCCCCCCTCTGCCGCTTCCCATTACCTTTACTGTTGTTTCACCGCCGCTGATAACACAGGCCGGGCGGGGAAGAGGATTCCCTGTTGCTGCTATTTCTTTTGCTATTCTGCAATGCCACCTGGCGGTTTCAGCTGTATCCCCCTCAATTAGTGACGATAGTATAATACTTTTATAGCCAAGTGCCTCTGCTTCATCCTTTGCCGCCTTAAGAGCAAGAAAGTTTGATGCTATTATAAGATTTGTTACTACAGAAAAAATATGATCCCCCACTCCCGGATTCTCCGGCAGCTTCCCTGCTGCTCCACTCTCCAGATGCATGCGTACAGAAATAGGGATCGATTTCCTTAGCCTGTGCCTGTCCAGAACCTGCAGCGCTGTTCCATAGTCAGTTGTATCAGGGACAAATGGGCCTGATGCAATAACATCCATATCATCCCCCACAACATCCGATATCATAAAATTTACCACTGCAGCAGGGTAGGCTGCTCTGGCCATATTCCCCCCTTTGAGCCTGGAGAGATGTTTTCTAACCCCGTTTATTTCATGGATTGTGGCACCGCTTTTAATGAGCAGATCCGTTGTCTTCTGCTTGTCCTCCAGCTTTATGGAACTGTGAGGGAGGGGCATAAGGGCAGAACCGCCGCCCGATATAAGGGATATTATTAGATCATTCTTATCTGCCCCTTTTATCATATTATAAATTTTTTCAGCACCTTTAAGCCCGTCATTGTCAGGTATGGGATGAGAAGCTTCAACCTGCTCCACCCTTTTAAGATCAGCCACATGTCCATGCTTAACGCATACGCAGCCGGAGGTAATCCTCTCTCCAAGAATTTCCTCAACAGCCCTGGCCATAGAAGATGTGGCCTTCCCCGCTCCCACAACAAAAACTTTATCAAAATTATCAAGATTCAGTCTTTTAATTTCCCCGTCATTATCTGATAGAATCAATTCGCTGCCGCTTAAAGAAAGATGTCTTTTTACTGCTTTGATAGGGCTGACGGCTTCAATTGCGGCTGTATAAATTTTTTTTAAATCATCCTGTATTTTCATTATGACCACCTTTTTCTCCGGCTATTTTATATTATTATCTATTATCCGGTATTTTTCTTCCTGCTGCCTTAAAGCGGGGAGGGAGGATACTATTTTGCCCGATCCGGATAAAATAATTAAAGATAATATCCTGAAAAGCTGAGACCAAGGCAATTATTTTAACCTGAATTAAATACTTTTTATCCCTGGAGAATCGTTTCCTCCGGGAGGGAGTGCTGAAAATAGTATTATTGCACTATAAAGTATATTAAGAAATAATTACCGGAAAATAATAGTTGATTAATATCACCTTTTTTTTAAATTAGCATGGAGTATAATTATTGAAGAGAAATAGAATGAATGAAAAAATAAAGAAACGGATTCTCCTTGTTGAAAAAATAGCCCTTATTCTTGTGTTTTTTTTCTCTATTACAGGGGGGGTAATCTTCGGTTTCATCACATCTGAAATAAGGAATTTTTCAGGAATACATAATCTTAAAAAATTTCAGCCGAGCGAGCCCACCAGGCTTCTTGATGTGAATGGCGAGCTTATAGCTGAACTCTTTCTTGAAAAAAGAGATCTTGCCGCCTATGATGACCTCCCCCCAACGCTGATAAACGCTTTCCTGGCAGCTGAGGACAGGGAATTCTATGATCACATCGGAATAAACCCTCTTGCAATAGCAAGGGCAATGATAAGGAATATTGAAGCTTCAATACTTGCCGGAAGGCCTGTCATTGTACAGGGCGGTTCCACTATTACACAGCAGCTGGCAAAAAGGCTTTTTACTGAAGGGGAGAGGACATTTGCAAGAAAAGCACTTGAGGCTGTACTTGCTCTGCAGATTGAGAAAAAATTCTCAAAAGAGGAGATTCTGGAGATGTATTTTAACCAGATCTACCTGGGGCACGGCTGCCACGGAATTGCTTCAGCAGCACAGTTCTTTTACGAAAAAGACTTAAGGCACCTTTCCCTTATAGAGGGCTCAGTACTTGCCGCACTACCTTCAAAGCCCACAGGATACTCACCCCTAAGGTTCCCCAGGGATGCATTTTATAAAAATTACGACACTCTGACAAGGATGGTGAATGCAGGCTTTGTCAGGAAAGATAAGGCAGATGAGCTTTACAGAGACTTCTGGCCCCGTTTTATTGAATCATTAAGGGTTGAATATCCTACAAAAACAGTTTTCTCCAAAAATGAAGACAAGGCACCCTACTTTACAGATTATGTAAGACAGATACTTGAAACACGCTTTGGAAGGGAAGCCTTATACGAACAGGGGCTTACTATTTTTACTACTCTTAATCTTAAGCGCCAGGCATCAGCCCGGAAGCATCTCACAAACAGCCTGGTTCAGCAGGATAAAATTTCATCCAGGATGAATGAATATTACCAGAGTGCTGTTGACAGAAGCCTTTTTAATGCCTATAATGATCTTCGTCTGATATTCAGTCTCCCTTCAGTATTGATTAAAAATGATCTGGAATCACAGTTTAAGAAAACCATGACCGATAATATTGTTGATTCCATCGATATAATAACACTCCTCACAGACACGCCGGCAGCAAATGATATAATTGAAAATTTCCGTACACAGATATCCGCAATATCCACAAGTATGAATGTGGAAGGAGCCCTTGTTGCAATTGAGCCTGCTACAGGTTATATTACATCAATGGTGGGGGGGACAGAATTTGAAGTATCCAACCAGTTTAACCGGGCAGTTCAGGCCAGGAGACAGCCCGGTTCTGCATTTAAGCCTTTTATTTATGGTGCGGCAATACATAACAGTTTAATCTCCACAGCCACTGTTCTCCCTGATGTGCCCATTGTTGACATCGATGCAAGCGGCGATACCTGGTCCCCCGGGAACTATGAAGGGGATTTTTCAGGAATGGTGAGCATCAGGAGGGCTCTTGCAGCTTCTATCAATATAATATCAGTAAGAATTTATGACCTTCTCGGCCCGGACAAGGCAATAGAATTTGCTTCTGCTATGACCAAGGTTTCTGAGTCGAGATTTACGCCCGGGCCTGCCATGTCCCTTGGTACAACAGAGATGACACCCCTTGAGATGGCTACCGGCTATGCCATTTATGCCAACAGAGGGAGGGATGTTATCCCCTTTTCCATAAGGTATGTAATTGACAGAGACGGAAACGAGCTGGCAAATATTGAAGAGGAGGTGGGTAATATTATTGCCTCAAAAGAGATAGAAGGGACTATTCAGGTAATCCCTGAGAATGTGGCATATATTATAACAGATCTTCTCAAAGGTGTTATAGACAGCGGTACCCCTACATATACAATACGCAATCAGGCTGGATTCAGGCAGAAAGCGGGGGGGAAAACAGGAACCACGCAGAATTTCTCAGATGCATGGTTCTGCGGCTATACTTCTGATATTGCAGCAGTAGTATGGCTCGGTTACGACAGATCTTTTATGACTCTGGGGAAAGGGCAGTCAGGAGCAGGACTTGCAGCCCCTGTATGGGCAAACTATATGAAAGATGCCTATAACAGCATGCCCGATCCGGTTTATGCAAAACAGCCTGAAGGGGTATACGGCAAGGCTGTGTGTCAATTCACAGGTTTAATCCCGGGCCCTACATGCACAAAAATATCAAGCGGTATAGGACTAAGGACCAGCGGCCCTGGAAGGGTATGTGACGGCAATCATTATGAAATGAAGTCGGTTATCGAAAGATATATGGAGAAAGAAGGATTGACAGAATAAACAGTAAATCATTTATTGACAATTCTTTTCGTTTTGTGTAATATTATTTTAGAGTAGTTACAGTAATTATTCCTAAAGAGATTTTTTTAGTGTAATGATACTGTTTTTATCCCTCCGTCGCCGTAGGCGCCGGGGGGAAGTAGCACTTTATTCTAAATGAAAGTTGTGGAATTAACAGGGAAGCAGTTATTATATTTATTTTTTTTATACTTGAGGGGATAGGAGCATAATAATGTATAACGTTGGTGATAAAATAGTATACCCCATGCATGGAGTAGGAGAGATTGAGGCGATCGAAAAAAAGGTTGTCCTGGGCAAAAGAACGGAATTTTATCTTATAACTATCATCAACAACGGTATGAAAGTAATGATCCCGGTAAACAATGCCAAGGAAATCGGCATAAGGGGAATTATTGCCAAGAAAGACATTAAAAAAGTAATGGCTATTCTATCAGAAAAGGCAGATCCTATCGAAGAGGACTGGAAGCTCAGATATCAGAACAATATTGACAAGGTAAAAAGCGGTTCCATATTTGAAGTTTCGGAAGTTGCCAGAGACCTTTACAGGAGGGGCACAGAGAAGGAACTTTCCATTATGGAGAGGAAGCTTTATGAAAATGCTTATCAGCTAATTACCTACGAAATTTCATTATCAAAAAATATTGATATTGAAGAAGCAGGGAATATTGTTTCTGAAGCACTCTCCTCATTTGTAAAGGAAGTGGTTGAAGAGTAGTTGTTAAATCCCCTCAGGAATAACAGTTTCGATTCCTTTTTTTAAAGAAAATAATGCAATAACTGCCCCGGAACAAAAAAGTTCCATAAAATAATTTTATTAAACAATTCTATTATTATTATATCATAATATTAATATGAATATCATATTTATAAGAGGAGCACTAATATGCTGATTATCATCTTTAGAACCGTTTTTATACTTACTACTATTTTATTCTCTATGCTTTATTATTCAACCGCTTCATTACAGGCATTATTAATAGCAGGCATCATCTCTGCAATTCTTGCCCTTGGGGTAATTGTCATTATTGAATACTTTTCCCATAGTTTCCAATCCAGGCTGATTTTCGCTTCAATTATCGGACTCCTAATCGGACTTACTGCAGGACATCTCCTTGCAGAAGGGGTCTCTTCTATTATAGGAATAAGTTTTATCAGCAATCATGCAGGTGTTATAAAACCTCTGATTTATCATCTCTCAGGCTTTGCTGTAATGATCTTTTTTCTGATAAATCATGAAGATATCGCATTCCTTGATAAAATAATATCTTCAACTGTAAAAGATTCAGATGTTCAGATCCCTTACAAAATTCTCGATACAAGTGTAATAATTGACGGAAGGATAGCTGATATATGCGACACCGGTTTCCTTGAAGGTATTCTTGTTATCCCCACATTTGTTCTTAATGAACTCCAGATGATTGCAGATTCCGCTGATTCAATCAAAAGGAACAGGGGGAGAAGAGGCCTGGACATCCTCAATAAAATGCAGAAAGACCAGTCAATTATGGTGAAAATATCAGATATGGATTTCAAGGATATTCCGGAAGTTGATTCAAAACTGGTGCAGCTGGCAAAAGTTATGAAAGCAAAGGTTATAACCAATGACTTCAATCTTAATAAGGTTGCTGAATTTCACGGAGTCCACGTACTTAATATAAACCAGCTTTCCAATTCCCTTAAGCCTATAGTCCTCCCCGGTGAGGAGATGAGGGTAATGCTCATAAAAGAGGGGAAAGACCCTAATCAGGCAATAGGATACCTTGATGACGGTACAATGGTTGTAGTTGAAAACGGCAGAAGAAAGCTTAATGATGAGGTTGAAGTTACAGTAACTTCAGTTCTTCAGACTACTGCCGGAAGAATGATTTTTACAAGGATGAGAGAGGATTAGAATTGCTGACGCTTTCAATTTATGGAAGCCCCGGAAGCGAAGGTTTTTCCTCAACCCTTCACAATGAATTTTTAAAGGCCTTTGAAGAAAAAGGGATAAAGATTGTTAAAGTTTTCCCTTACAGATCGGATATAAATCCCTGCATTGCCTGCGGTAATTGCAGGGATAAGCCTCAATGCATCTACAACGATGATATGACAGAAATCTACTCACTCATCAGGGAGGCGGATTTTATTACCATATCATCTCCGCTTTATTTTTCATCTTTCCCCTCACCCCTGAAAGCTCTGATTGACAGATGCCAGCTTATCTGGGAGGAACGGCGCAGACTCCATTCTGTTGACAGATTTAAGCGGGGCTTTTTTATTTCCACCGGAGGAGCTGAATATAATAATATGTTTGCAGGTGTAGTAATGGGAATAAAACACTACTTCAATTCCATAGGGGTCACTTTTTCCGCAGAAAATACTGTTTTATTACCCGGAGTTGATGCTCTTGGCCAAATATCTCTTGATATATTAAATAAAATCCGCCATACTGGAAATACTTTTATAAATTACTGACGCTCTCTATAAAGCGTAACCGGAATAATTATATGAAACTGATAGCAAATGTATCTATCCGGATAAAGAAGGGTCTCCTCCCCCAGTTTATTCAAAGCCTGTATAAATATACCTGTTCCCCCAATATGATTGATCTTACCGATTCCGATGAAAAATGGGAGGAGTATTCTATTGAGATTATTCATACTAATAGAAAAGATCTGGCCAGACTCATAGATTTTCTCAAAAAAAATAATGAGTATTTCCGTGATATCTTAATAACCGGCACTATTGAAGACAAAATTAAAGGGGGCCTCCTTGTTACCTGCGGTAAAGATAATATAGATTCTGTAAATGATCTGCAGACATCATTAATAGGCGGTGCAATACTAATTCATGAAAAAATTGAATCAGGAATGGCAGAGCAGTTCTGCGGAATATTCAATTCAGTTGGCCTAATAAGCGGTCATAAAATAAAAAAAGATTTTAATGAAGCTGAAATTTATCATCAGTTTACAGATTCAGAAAGGGATGCAATAATAATAAACAGGTTTACAGGTAAAAACGCTTTCCCCGTAATCATTAAGTATCACTCAATTGAAGATATGATAAAATCCATAATGACAATTGAATCAAACTTCGCCTGTATACGCCTCATGAATCACGATGAAGATGATATTCTCCTTAACAGTATAGGTGACAGTATCTCCATCCCTCTTATATCAAGGGATAATGATGAGCTTCCACTTTACTACCTGTCACTGATAAAAAAAATTGCCAGGAATAACAGGCTTAAACTGGAACAGACATCTATCGGGATTATCGGACTTACAAGAAGTTCAATACGGCTCACCTCTCTTTTAAATAAATCGGGATTTATGAAAGTGCTGGGCTATGACAACAGGGAAAGAATGATGATGTCCTTTGAAAATGAAAAAGGGCTGGCAACAACAATCCAGAATATTCTTATGAATACAGACATTATTCTTATAATGAATGACATAATTAAATCTGAAGAAATGGAGTATTTCAGGCCGGGTCAGTTTATTATTTCATATATTGCCAATGAATACCTGAACCAGGAATCATTAAGAACAAGCGGGATCAAGGAATTCATCAAACTTCAGGAGACCGATACTGCACTACTCTACCCGGGGATGATTAAAGGGCTCACAGGGAGCGGAATAAAAATATTTAATGATGATATGATAATAAAGATGTCGGAAATGATTCTGAAAATGATGGATGATTCATATACCCTCCCCGATATTTTCAGCGATATACATGAAAGGATTGAAGGCCTTTTTACAAAAAGCTGAATGTTAAATTTTTTTAGAGAGAACAATCCAGGAGATATTCTTGAAGTTAAAGGGGATAAAATGAACAGTATTTCCCCCCTCTCTGAAGAATCCGCCGGTTTCAGCCTGCGGGCTGATCCTGCTGAATGAAGTGTGGTGAGAGAGTATTCGGGTGTTATTGCCCGTTACCCTTACAATCCCCTCTCTGCTTATTATATCTGTTTCGCTTTCGAGCAGTTCCGCAATCTTTCTTATGTCAACCTGGAGAATAAGAATTCCATGAAAACTCTCCTCAACATAAACCGGCCTTGATACAAAGAGGGAATAGACTGATGAGCCGGGTGTTATTGTAGAAACATCGTCAAAATATGTTTCAGCGCCTCTCATGGAAAAACATCTTTTAAGAGGGGTGCTTTCAAAACCTGAATTTACATCCTGACCGAATAGGGAATCATTGCTCCTGGAATATATTATATCACCATGTCTGTTAATAAGTATATAATCAAGATAGATCCCTTCAGTAACTGACCGGATCATCTCTGTTATGCTGTCTTTTTCAAGCAGATAGTATTTACGACCGCCGGAGTTCATTCTTTTCAGGTGGGTAAGATGCTGGATTATTCTATGTTTTTCAATAACCTCCATTGCTTTAAGGGCATCATTGTCAGAGCGTTTAAAAAAGTCCTCCAGGTTTTTTACATCCATATTTGCAGCAGAAGTTTCAGGGGATTTAATTTCTCTGGTACAGCCGATAGATATTATAATAATCAGAAAAATCAGGAACTTCTTCATCGCTGACCGCCGCACAAAATTTACTTTATCATATCTTATTATCGTAAAAAACTCTCCGCATCTTTAATATAAGCAGCCTAATTGTTAATTTCTGGCTCTTCTCCGATTTTTGGGAAAAGTAATTTTATTTTGGTTCATCGCTCTTCCGAAGTCAGTCCACTGTCCCCCAAAGATAACGCCAAATGGCATCCGAAATTCCATTTGACTCTATCTCAATTACGCCATATGTCCTGATAAAATCAGGGGTTTGATTATTGTAGATTTCCCCATGCCATATGGCGTAAATATAGGGGGCACGTAAAATAAAAACTGAAGCACGTTGATAAATCAAAGTAGTACTCCCTTTATACCCCAAAAATCCGGGATGAGCCTAACTTCTTAACATACATTGCAGTGTAATATAAGAAGATTAATTCAGCTTCTCAAGGGGTGTATACTTCTCCATAAAAACCTTTCGAGTTAAACCGAAACTTATTGTAAGCTTTATATTATCCCCTGCACCTTCAATTTTCACAATACGCCCCGGGCCGAATCTGGGGTGCATAACCCTCTCCTGAACCATAAAATTTGACCCGCTCCCCCCTGAATCCTCCTGCACAGGTATTCTTTCAATCTCCCCGTCAGAAATACTCTTTGCAGCCGGAACCGGAATTCTGCTGCTCTTCTCACTCCATAGGGACTCACCCTGATATGTTTTAACCTGTGATCTCTCTACGCCAGCTCCACGTCTGTGACTGTTAACCGAATCCAGGTTATGAATCTGCAGATACTCAGCAGGTATCTCATCAATAAATCTGGATGGAATTTTATAATCCACTCCTGCAAAGCTCCTTCTCACATCCGCGCTTAAAAGATATATTCTGTCCATTGCCCGGGTAATCCCCACATAGCAGAGGCGCCTCTCCTCTTCAATACCGGCTTCAGTATCAATGGAAAATTTGTGGGGAAAGGTATTCTCCTCCAGGCCTGTTAAAAATACAGCAGGGAATTCCAGACCCTTTGCATTGTGTACAGTCATAAGGGTAACGGAATTATTCTTATCTTCAGGGTCAGCTTCCGGATTTTCCGCTGATGTTAAAAGGGAGATATCCTGGATATACTGTTCAGGTGTTGCCTCAGGATTGTGCTGCTCATAATCATAGATACCGTTTATAAGTTCGTCTATATTATCTATACGCATACTGCTTTCAAGGCTGTTATCTTCAAGGAGGCTTTGTCTGTAACCGGAAATCTCTGTTAAATGCTTAACAAATTCCGACAGGGCCATACTCCCGGGAACCCTGGACATATCTTTCATAAGCCTGTTAATTATATTTTTGAACTCCGCCAGATTCTTCGGCACCCGCCCTGTAAGGAGTTCATCATCAATAACCTTCCATTCAGAAATTCCAAGCTCTGATGCTGTTTCAGATATTTTATCCTGGCTGGTATTCCCTATACCTCTTGCAGGTGTATTAATGATTCTGAAAAGGGCAACTGAATCTGCAGGGTTAACAAGGAATTTTATATAAGCCAGAATATCCTTAATCTCCTTCCTGTCGTAGAACTTGAGTCCCCCGATGAGCCTGTAGGGTATACCCTCTCTCCGGAGTAGATCCTCAAATACCCTGGACTGGGCATTGGTTCTGTAAAAAATTGCAAAATCGCTGTTTGTAAAATTCTCCCCGGACTTAAGGGACTGGATGGTATTTATTACAAACTCCCCTTCACCATATTCATTGTTGACCCTGCACCAGACAACAGGCTCCCCGTCACCCCTGAAAGCCGTAATATTTTTATCTTTCCTGTTTGAATTATTTCTTATTACACCATAGGCGGCTGCCAGAATCTTCTCTGTTGACCTGTAATTCTCTTCAAGAGTAATTACCCTGGCATTATCATAATCCTTTTCAAAATTGAGAATATTTCTTATGTCGGCCCCGCGCCATGAATAAATTGACTGGTCATCATCACCCACAACGCATATATTTTTTGTTTCTGCTGCAAGGTACTTTGCAATAAGATACTGACAATAGTTGGTATCCTGATACTCATCAATCATAAAGTAGCGCCACATACTCTGCAGCTGTGCAAGGGATTCAGGTGATTTTCTGAAAAGCTCAACTGTTTTAAGCAGAAGATCATTAAAGTCGAGAGCATTATTCTCAGCCAGTTTTTCATGGTACCTGTTGAAAATTTCACTGAAGTTAAAGGAGAAATAGTCGGGAATAAGTTTTTCAACATCCACACCTTCAAGATAACCCTCCTTATCCTTTACTTCAGAAATCTTTGAGCAGATCATTGATGGTTTAACTTTTTTCGGATCAAGCTTCATTTCAGCAAGGATTCTCTTAATAATATTTTCCTGGTCACTCCCGTCATAAATAGTAAAATTTGAAGGGATCCTTATTGCCTCTCCAAAGCGCCTCAATATATAAACAGAAGCAGCATGAAAGGTCTTAACAAATACACTGTTCCCGCCAGGCCCGGCAATATCGATTACCCTGTTTTTCATCTCCTCAGCAGCCTTGTTCGTAAATGTTACTGCAAATATCTGGTAAGGCTTTACGCCTTTATGATTGATCAGGTAGGAGATTCGGTTTGTGATTACACGGGTTTTACCGGAGCCGGCTCCGGCTAAAATCAGCAGAGGCCCTTCAGTATGGAGAACCCCCTCCTTCTGGTTATTGTTCAGATTTGCCAGCAGATCCATTATTACTCCCTGTATTTAAATTTATAATTTCAAATGGTAAGGTCTTCTCTATTTTATGGTAAATTGAAGATAATGAATTTTCAGTAAGCAGGTCATAATCGTCAAATTAAAAACGATGGAAGGGATAAAAATGTAGGGGGATAAAAGAATTGACACTCTTAATATAACAGACTATATTATTAATGTAATTGTTTATCATGAGGTTAAAAAAATGTATACAAGAGTAGAAAATTTGCTTAAAGAAATTAATAACTTCACTCCGGATGAAGAGATAGAATTGATTGAAAAGCTTGCTCAGCGTCTGAAAACAAGAAATATATACCGAAAAGATATTCTTGATCTTTTCGGATGTGCAAAGAACCTGTGGGAGAACATTGACGCTCAGGAGTACATCAACAGTTTGAGAGAAGAGAGACAGTGATTCTTTCTGAAAAGATAGCAAAACATGACTCTATATTTATTGATACTGCTCCTTTCATCTATTTTATCGAAGCGCACAAGCAATTCGGCCCTTTAACAAGAGAAATATTCACATCAATTAATGCCCTTAAAATCAAAGGTATAACTTCAGTTCTTACACTCACGGAACTTCTTCCAAAACCAATCAGCATTGGCAATAATGAGCTTGCAGGAATCTTCTCAGAATATTTAAGAAGAGGCAATAATCTTGAATTGATTGAAATATCTGCAGATATTGCTGAAGAAGCCGGAATCCTCAGGGGCAGATATCAATCCCTTAAAACAATAGATGCATTGCAGATAGCTGCTGCAGTTCATGCCAAAGCTGATATATTCCTTACCAACGATAAAGGTCTTAAAAAAATTGAAGAAATAGATATAATTATTTTAAGCGATTATCATCAAAATGATGTCTAGATAATAAAATCAATCCACCGGCTTGCTCTTAATATGAATATCCCTTTGCGGATAGGGGATCTCCACACCCTTCTCGCGAAATACTTTAAATATTTCATAGTATAGCTGGCTTCTCAAAACCCCTGGTTTATTTATATAATTCCGGGTCCATATGCGGAGATTAAAATCGAGGGAGCTGTCACCATATTTATCAAAAAGCACATCGGGTGAGGGATGCTTCAGTATACCTTCATTTCTATCTGCAACTTCAAGAAGAATCTCCTTAACGGATTCCGGATCCTCCTTATAGGAGACTGATACAGGGATGTTAAATCTCACGTTCCTGTCCATGTGGCTCCAGTTTATAACTGTGGATGATATAAACTCAGAGTTTGGTACAATTACAGAAATATTATCATTTGTCACAATAGTTGTGGCGCGGAGTGAGATATCCACCACATCACCATGGATACCAGCAACCTCAATGCGGTCCCTGATTTTAATAGGCCGCTCAAAGAGTATAATAAGCCCGCTTACAAAGTTGCTTGTAACATTCTGAAGGCCAAAACCCACACCAATACCAAGTGCACCAAAAAGGATAGTAAGTGAGCTTAAATCGACACCCGCTGTCTGAAAAACAATTATAAATCCGATGACAATAATTATATATCTGAAAATCGCGCCGAATGATTCCCTTATTCCGATATCAATCCCGCTCTTTGCAAGGAGGGTATTTACAATATATTTTTTAAGCTTTGCAGTAACAAAAATCAGCAAAGTAAGAAAAACTAATATGTAAATAATAGTTAAAAGCGTAAACTGAGTTTTCCCAAGTTCAAATACAGCAATATTGAGAAGGTCTTTTATTCTCTGTAAAATGTCCATTCTTTAATATATACCGGGATTGTAATGAAGGCAAGGATTTTTACTGTTTTGCAAATGGCCCCAAACCCCCCAGAGGTGGGCTTTTTTAAAGAGCGGTAATAATTTTTAATAATACTGCATCAATATTCTGTAAAATCTCATCATTGGTAATTCTTAGTGTTTTAATTCCAATACTTCTCAGATATTGATCTCTGAATTCATCTTCATCATATTTGCATCGATGGACATTACCATCAACTTCTATCGCCAGCTTATGCTCGTGACAGTAAAAATCCAGAATATACCTGTTAACAGGATGCTGCCTTTTGAACTTACATCCATTTAATCTTTTCTCTATTAATTTGTTCCATAATATTTGTTCGCAGGGAGTTAAATCTTTCCTCATCTCCTGTGCAAGTTTAATTATATATTCAAATCATAAAATAATATTTTGCAAAATGTCTTTAAGCCCACCTCTGGGGGGTTTGGGGGGCCAATACAGCAAATATAGGTTATATTATATTTTCATCTATAACAAAAATCCAAAAAACTCATTTTTTTTAAAAAATTCATCTTCAGGCTTGACAGATGAATGATAAATACCTATTTTAGTAACTGAACGTACGTTCGTTCAGTTACTGGAGGATTAGAATGAATGGAACAGATAGGCAGGAAATAATAATAAATGTGGCAAAGCAGCTTTTTTCGGAAAAGGGGTATGCTGCAACGGGTATAAGGGAAATCGCTGAAAAATCGGGGTTATCTCTTGGTAATTTCTATAACTACTTTAAAAATAAAGAGGAGCTCTTTAAACACCTTATTGATCCGGAAAATATTATTAAGTCACTTGCTGCAATCCCCTCAATGGTTAATGAAGGCTTCCCCGGAAATTTTGACAGGATCATCCAGGAAATAAAGAGAGTAGTGGATATGAATCAGGAGCTTTATAAGCTCATCTTTATTGACCTCATCGAATTCGGAGGAACAAATACAAACCGGATTATGGAAAGGATTCTGGAATTTTCCAATCAGGTTTTTAATGATGATGTAAAATCCCGTGTTGTGGGCTCAAAAATCAAGGAGATGGATTACCCTTTTTACCTTAAACTCTTTGTTACTTCAATATTACCGCTTTTTATAATCAACAATATACTCCCGGCAGCAAAGATTACCTACAATGATGAAGAGATTTCCAGGCTCATATCTGATGTACTAATGAAAGGTATAAAAGCATGAAATTTTCAACACTGAAATATATTCTTATTCTTATCACCGGAATAATTATTTCAGGCACCCCCCTCTATGCAGATACAGAAAGCAGTGATGATTTTGACAGCTTCGGATCATTCACGGAAGAAAAGGCTTCATTTAATATAAAAATCTACACTGAATACAGGGGACTCATCTCAACATACAGAGAGCAGGACCTGGAAGACATTTATAAAAAGCATGAACTTAAAACAAACATAAATTTTAAATACGGGCTGCCCAATTTCTACATACAGGGTGATTCAAATATATTTCTACTCCCCGGATTTATCTCTGAAGATTTAAGCAGTGAATATAAATACAGTAATGATTTTCCCTTTAAACGAAACGGCACATTAACTTCTGAGTACGCGGAAATCGATTTAAGGGAATTATATATTAATTACGATAAAGGAATCTGGAGATTCCGTGCCGGAAACCAGGTGCATCACTGGGGAACAGCTGATGCAATAAAGCCCACATCATATTTTAATCCCTTTGATCTTCGTGAGCTTCTTTTTAAAGATGAAGACACTGAGCTTACAATTGGTGTGCCTTCGATTTCAGTACTGGCATTTATAGGGAGCGATTCCCTGGAACTGGTTATAGTCCCTCTGCATACACCATCGAGAGTTCCATTAACAGGAACTTTCTGGGGCCTTAATCATAGAGAGGGGCCATTCCCTGTAATCATTGATGAAGAGAAGGCTATCAGACCCGGAATTGACGGCGCAGGTGCAGGGATAAAATATTACAGAAACATAAAAAACTTCGACACCCATTTAAGCCTCTATCGCGGCCCTGATAAGGAACCGCTATTCCGTCCTGTGAAAACAGTATCATCACCGGATGAACCTGTATCTATCCTTGTGGAGCCTCATTTCAATACAGTAACAATGGCAGGGATTGCACTTTCCAACACATATGAAAGATTTATATTTCAGTTTGAGGGTGTCTATTCTCCGGATAAAAGAGGTGTGGTTGACACAGAAATAGACTCTGCGGAAATAGAAAGCCTTCTCCCCTTTGATAATGAGAAGAGCCATTACTTTGCCTGGTCTGCAGGATTCAATTACTTCCTCCCCTTTTCACCAAGCAAGGAGGGGATGCTCACAGCCGAATGGAGCAGGTCACACCTGCTGAATGACAAGCTGATGAAACCTTTTTTATCTGATGTAATTACAATAAGAATAAATGAAAAATTCATGCAGGGGAAGCTTGAAACATACCTTACTGTAATGCTGAACAGGTCAGCCTCTTTATATGTAATAACACCCATGGTGAAATACAGGATCACCGATTCTGTATTATCTGAAATCGGATACGCCCATATTGCAGGGGGAAACAGCAGCTACTACTCAGGCTACAGGGATAATGACTTTATTGAATGGAGGGTCCGTTATGAATATTAAAGATATATTAAAAGTACTTCTTCTACCCTTTATATTCTTAACCCTCATCTCCTGCGGCGCAGAGATTATTGATGACTCTGTAATCTCAGGAAGCATTTCCATGCCAGATGAATACGCTGCATTAAAACACGGGCCTGTTTTCATTGCTGTATCTGAAACCGATGATATTGAGCTTATAGAGAATGACCCTTCTCAGCATATTGCTGCGATCTTTGAAGCAGATCTGAGCAGAGGCACTTTTTCAATAGACCTGAAAGATTCAGGCATAAACACGGGGGATGAGGTTTTCCTTTTTGCATTTGCTGATAATGACTATTCCGGGGGAATTCCAAATCCAACAACCGGTGATATTGTGGGACTCTACATAAACAGGGAAAGCCTGAGTACAAAATTCAGGATTGGAGAATCCTCCCCTGAGATTATCCTTAACAGATACCATTATGGCCACGACACACAGGTTGTGGGCCTCATAGATTCTAACGAAGAGGGTGATGTAATTCTTATTGCATATGCAGGGGATTTCAGCTCAACAGACTTCTCCGCAATAGATGTTGATTCAATTATCGGGTATAAAAAAATTTCTAAACCTGCCAACCCTGTTACATTTTCACTACGTATAATGCCCTACGGATTTGATACACCTGTAAGCGGAGTATATGTAATCGCGCTGCTTGACAAAAACAGAAACGGTATCCCCGATGACGGGGACATGATAGGCTTTGCATCTGAATCCTCAGATGCCTCATTCCCCGTGGCAATCACAATTGATGAGGGTATAACCTCCTGCGGAACAATAAAATTCCGCATACCAGTATACACCGAACCAGATGACGGGCAGCCCCCTTTAAGAATCGCCGGAGCCTTTACCGCACCTGAAGGATATGAAAGCAGTGATAAACCAGTATTTATAATAGCAGCAAAGGGCTCTGACCCCAATGAGGTTTTTGAAAATATCAAAACACTTAATACAGAAGAGTTTGCCTTTATAAAAGTTGATACAGGCGCCACTGAATTTGACCTTAACCTGCCGAGAAACAAATTCACCGCAGATGATGAAATTTTTCTCTTTGCACTCTGGGATAAAGACTACACAGGGGGGCTCCCCAATGCCACAGAGGGTGATATGCTGGGCATACTTCAAAATAAGGATAATTTCTCATATACTGTTAAACTGCAGGAGTTTGACAATATACTTACACCCGACGGTTCAGGGGGATATAATTTCAATGTAGATGGAGGCTATTCCTTCAATATTGACAGAAACTTCTATTCCCACAATGCGGCACTCAGGGTAAATATCTGGAAAGGCGACCTGTCTGAAGATGACTTTATAGATGGTGCAGAAATAATTCTTATCGCTTTTTATGAAACTCAAAAACCATTTTTCCTGAACGCTCAAACATTCTGGAACAATTATGAGATTGATATGGATAAAATAATTGCGACTAAACGCATAACCCTTAATCGTGATTCCACTGATCCTGACTTTTCTATAAGCTATCGTATGACGCTCATGCCTGCAATTCATAAAAATATACCTGTTCTTAACGGCAGCGACATCAACATTAACGACATTTATGTCTTTGCGATTCTCGACAAAAATAACAATGGAACTCCTGATACTGGAGAGAATATCGGATATTACTGGTATTCTCTCCTGGGAAGTTATCTTCCCGAAAAACTTCCAACTCCTATAAATGACGGATTATATATTTTAAACAAAAGCATAAGATTTTCTAACCAGACATATTAGCAGCATAATATTAAGAGGAAGTAATAAAAATGGAAAAATACATAGACCTGATAATGAGAAACCCGAAAAGAGCTATAGCTTTTATTATTCTCGTTACTGTAATCCTGGGGAGCGGACTCCCTAAAATCGAATTTGAAAGCTCCCTTGATTCAATAATGCCTAAAAAGGATGAGCAGTACATCCTCAATGAGGAGGTAAAGAAGGTTCACGGCAATAACGGGAAATTTATTATTATAGCTGCTTCAGCTGAAGATATGATGACCCCGGGAATTTTGGCATCTGTGGAAAAGCTCCATCAGGATATTGAGGAGTATCGCAACTTTGACCAGTACAAAGAGGAGGGGCGGATTGAAATACTTAAAAATGCATCAGCTTCAGGAGATCTTACCACCGATAAACTTATGTCGGAATTTTCTGATGATCCGGCATTTAAAAGATATCTCTCCAGAGCCTTGAGGGCTGAGGGGATTGAATCAGATATTATTCCACAGAGAAAACTGAAATCTATTATAAAAAAAGCTGAATCCTCTCTTGAAGTAAAGAAAGGGAGAATTATAGACCTTATTGTCTCCCCCTATGACATAGAGGATCTTCGCGGTGAGGATAATACCCTTATAAGCTATGACCTGATAAAGCGTGATGACTATGGTAAACGGATAGTCCCTTCAACAGATGAGGAGATCGCCGCATTTGAAGCAAATCTGAAGAACAATCGGGCATTTGAAAAGGGGATATACTTTAGAGATAAAGAGACAGGGAAAATCACAGACTTCGGAATAATGGTGCGGCTCAGGGATTCATTTGTATATGACCCCATAGTCAGGGAGATGCACCAGGTCGCTGCAGGATACCAGGATGAAATTAAAATAACACTCCAGGGTATACCTGTAATATACCAGGAGATAAATGAGTATATGAAAAACGACCTGAAGCGCTTTCTCCCCCTGGTCTTTCTTGTAGTAATGCTGATTTTTTATTTTAACTTCAGGTCTCTCCGGGGGGTTGTATTGCCATTTGCCACACTGGCCCTTGCTGATATCTGGATAGTGGGACTCATGGGGCACCTGGGATTTAAACTCACTGTTGTGGGTATATCACTCCCCCCCCTCATGATTGCGGTTGGGAGCTCCTACTCCATTCATATACTCAACCAGTATTATAATGAGTTCCAGGGCCCTGAAGGGGGGAACCATCTTAAAAGAATCAAATCAGCAATGTCCCATATATCACTCACAGTTACACTGGCAGGAGTAACCACATTCTTCGGCTTCTTTATGCTCATAGTAAACCAGGTCTCCTCAGTGAGGGAGATGGGGATCTTCTCCGCAATCGGTGTTCTCTTTGCAGTATTCATCTCCATAACCATGATACCGGCGGTTCTCACACTCCTGAGCCATGAGGAAGCAGACAAAGCAGTAAGAATAAATGAAAAAAACGGTCCTGTTGATGCTCTTATAGCTGTCTTTTCCAGGTGGGTAATTAATCACAGCAGGATCACTCTGGCCATACTGGGGATTATATTTGTTTTTTCAGCTGCAGGGCTTACCAGAATAATTGTGGAAACTTCAGTTTTTGCCTATTTCAAGAGTGACGATTATATCATTACAAGTTCAAAAGTAATTGGTGAAAAATTCGGCGGATCATACGGCCTTAATATAATTATAGATTCACATAAAGATAACGGCATCAAGGATCCGGAAATTTTAAGATTCATTGAAGAGTTCAGGACATGGCTTGAGGCGGATGAGAACATTGACCTGAACATAGGGAGAACTGATGCCATAACCGATTTTATTAAAACCATGCATCTGGCAATGCACGACAATGATTTTAACTACTACACAATACCTGATAATAAAATTGATGTGGAGAGCTACATATCAGTTTATCCGGGAAGGGATGACAGCGACAGCGGACTGGCTGATGATTTTGAATCCTATGTGGACAGAAATTTCCGGAGCACTAATATTCTTGCAAGGATCTGGGAGAAGGAGGGGGAACTGATAAGCTCCGGCATAATGAACCGGATTAATAATAAAATCAGCGCCTACCTTGATGAGAACCTCCCTGAAGGATACACATATAAAACAGCTGGTGAGCCTAAAATAATAGTGCGCCTCTCTGAATATGTGGTTAATGGACAGGTAATGAGTCTCGCCTTCAGCCTTGCAGCTGTTGCTTTAATTGTTTTTCTTCTTTTTAAAAATATGACTGCAGCGCTGATTTCCCTTATTCCTATAAGCGCGGCTGTACTCTTTAACTTCGGAATAATGGGGTGGCTGGGGATAAGGCTTGATCTTGCCACAGCAATTATTGCATCAATCACTATTGGTATAGGGATTGATGATACCATTCACTTCCTTAATACCTACAGGTATAACAGGTCTATAGGCTTCAATCAGAATGAAGCCGTAGAAACTACACTTGAAACCGCGGGGAGAGCGATTATCTACACCTCTCTTGCACTGGCTCTCGGCTTTCTTGTGCTGGTTATATCCAGTTTCAAGCCTATTATATATTTTGCACTCCTCATTGCCGGAACAATGATTTCTGCAACTGCAGGCGCGCTCATATTTCTCCCTGCAGTAATACTGGCATTTAACCTGGATCTCTCACCTGCAAAGGGGGATTCCAGATTCTGGAAATATTTCGATCTTTCCAGACTATTCAGATTCTCCAGTGAGGAGAATTAAGCTTATTCAGCAGTAAGCACGGATCTTATTTAAAAATAATGGAGGAACCCATGTTAAAGAAAATTACAGCATCATTATTCACAGCAATCCTTATTGCATCAGCGGCTTTTGCGGATACTGCTCTTGATATTATGACAAAGAGCGACAACCTGCCGCAGCCTCAAAACGCCAGATCAAAGGCTGACATGCATGTGACAAAGAGCGGACAGGTTGATAAAAAGTTAATTGAAATAATGGCTATAAAGGACGGAAAGAATGAAAAGGTTCTGGCCACAATAAAGGAGGAGCCTTCAGGGGATATAACAAAAATTCTTACACACACAAACAGAGGGAATGACGATTTGCAGTGGCTCAAAATGCCCAATGGCAGGGTAAAGCGTATAACCACAGCAGACAGAAGCGGTGCATTTGTAAACTCGCACCTTTTCTATGAGGATTTAAGATCGCGTGACATCAATGATTATAATTACAGGCTTATTGGAGAGGAGAAGGTTGAATCCCATGACTGCTACAGAATTGAGGCAACACCAAAGCCGGGGAAAAGCATTTATAACAAGGCAATATTTTTTGTTATAAAATCGGGTCAGTTTCAGTACTTTATTATAAGGGCGGATATCTTTTTTGACGGATACCTTTACAAGCGCCTTATAAACTATGACATCAAAATGGTTGATGGCATTATCACACCCTACAGGGCTGTAATGTACAGGATACACAGAAACGGGGAGACCCTTGGGAACACTGAAATCAAAATCAAGGCCATCCAGTATAATAACCCTGCTGTCACTGATGCATTTTTTAATCAGGGACGACTATAAGGCCTATCTGCCATCCTCTTCCATAAGCCTTTCCAGGAGTATAATTTTAAGCTCCTCCAGCCTTTCCATTGGAACGTCTTCAGGATCTCTGTAATCAGCGCAGAGCTCCTGAAGCGTTTCAATATCATTAATAAGGAGGCTGTAATAGTACCAGTCTTTCATTAAGCCGGCAGCAAAGAGCACCTCCTCATTAGAAAGTGTATCCCAGGCTGTGCAGTAAAAATTTGAGCATGTACCTTTGAAGAATGACCCGGTCTCTCCACTTAATTCAGTATCTCTGTAGATGAGACACCCTATTTCGGTGAATTCCCCTTCTGTTACAGCAACGTGAGGACACTGCATGGCGTCTGGAAATATTTTCTCTTCAGAAAGAGATTCAGGATGCCTCAATGGGATTTCCGGCCCCTTCTCCCCTCTTACAATGTAAAGATGCTCAAGCTCTTCAATGGAAAGCCTGTAATTATGGCTTCCGCAGCATAGGGCGCAGGAAGCCCCCAGGCCGGGCCTGCACCTGTTTATTTTTCTGGAATTCAATTCACTGCCGCCTTAAATCTTAAGATCATTTCTGCCCTTTTATAATCTTATATCAGGTAAAACAGGTTTAAATCTGTTTATTAAGGGGTCAATCAGAATTAAAAATAATTAGGTTTTGAATAATCATCCTGTATCATTGATTTATTTTCCTGTTTTAATTAAATTCAATATATAATCTGGTGCATATATTATTGCGCCATCATATAAAATGAAAGAGTTCAAATTATATAATTGTATAAATGTTAATCCTTTAACCTTTATTTTAAATAAAAGGCTTTCATATCCCCGCCGCCGAAGGCGGCGGGGATATTGAATACATCATAATTATTGTAATTGGATACGATAAAAAAGGAGATCTATTATGATTAAGAAAATAGGATTTATCGGTCTTGGGATAATGGGGAAACATATGGTTAAGAATCTCCTCAAGGGGGGTTACACTGTTGCGGTTTACGACATTGTAGAAACTGCTGTAGAAGATGGAGTAAAAGCAGGAGCCGTAAAAGCACAATCACCTTCAGATGCGGCAGCGCAGTCGGAAATGGTTATTACCATGCTCCCCAATTCACCACATGTAAAGGAAGCAATACTTGGAAAGAATGGGGTGATTGAAGGGGCAAAACCGGGTACTCTCATAGTTGATATGAGTTCCATAGACCCCATGATAAGCAGGGAAATCGCCGCTGAACTGGCTGCAAAAAAAATTAATATGATGGATGCCCCTGTAAGCGGCGGGGAGCCAAAGGCGATTGACGGGACACTTTCAATAATGGTGGGGGGCAGAAATGAGGATTTTATTATAGCTGAACCGGTATTAAAGGCCATGGGGTCATCAGTGCAGCTGGTGGGTGAAACAGGTGCAGGAAATGTGACTAAGCTTGCAAATCAGATAATTGTTGCCCTTAATATAGCAGCAATGTCTGAAGCTATGGTGCTTGCCGCCAAAGCAGGGGTTGATCCGGAACTGGTTTATAAGGCTATACGGGGAGGCCTTGCCGGAAGTACAGTGCTTGACGCAAAGGCGCCCATGGTTCTGAACCGGAACTTTAAGCCCGGATTCAGGATTAATCTGCATATAAAGGACCTGGTAAATGTATTAAATGCCAGTCATGAACTGGGTGTTTCACTCCCCCTCACTGCAGCGGTAATGGAAATTATGCAGGCTGTTAAAGCGGACGGTATGGGTGATGATGATCACAGCTCAATAGCAAGGTATTATGAGAAACTGGCCCATGTTGAAGCTGTTCCGGGGAAAAGCAGCAATAAATAAAAAGATTTACTTTATAAGAAATCTTATTGAAGGAGAAGACTTTTTCATTACACTCCAGATTCACAGGGGGGAAAAAATTATGCCCACTTACAATGTATATCTAAAAGCTGACACCTTAAATAATGACCAGAAACAGAGGGCAGCGCAGGCTATCACCAGGGCACACAGTGATTCTACCGGCGCACCGGAGTTCTATGTTCAGGTAATTTTTCATGAAATTCTGGACAGCAACCGCTATGTAGGAGGTTACCGCTTTAACAGACATATGTGGATCCGGGGAGATGTAAGAGTGGGCAGAACTGCTGAACAGCGCAGAGAGTGGATGCTGAAAATGATTAAGAATGTGAGCGAATCAATAAACCGGGATATAAATTCAATCTGGATTGATCTCTGCGGTATTGAACCGGAAAGTATTCTTAAATATGGACAGGTTTTCCCTCCTGCTGGACAGGAGAAGGAGTGGCTGGAAAGTCTGCCTGATGAAGCAAAAGAAATTATAAATGATTTTATTGACGGGAAAGGTAATTCAAATTAAAAAAATTATTTCCCCCAAAAAAATGCCCCCGATAAAGGGGGCATTTGAAGGAGAGTATGTTTAAAAAAGGTTAGATAGCTCTTTTCTTCTATTCCTTTAATTTACAGGGATAAAACCTGCTTCTTTAACAAGTTTCTGCCCTTCAGTACCCATAACAAAGTCCATAAATTTCTGTGCTTCAGGAGAAAATTTATTCTCATTTACATATTTATAAAGTCCCCTGGAAATCGCGAATTTACCTGATTTACCATTAGCGATGTTGCCTTCAACACCGTCAACAGATAGGGGCTGTATAGTATCAGTAAGGTAACCGTAGCCCACATAGCCAATTGCCTTGGGATTCCCGGCTACTGCTGAAACTATGGCTCCATTTGATGCCTGAAGAAGAGCGTCTTTTCTAACATCACTTTTCTTCATTACTAATTCGCTCCATACTTCATATGTACCTGAACTTGTGTCTCTGGAAATAATTACTATGGCTTCATCCTTTCCGCCAAGCTGCTTCCAGTTTGAAATTGAACCGTCATAAACACCCTTAAGCTGGTTCATTGTAATATTCTTTACCGGATTTGATGGATGAACTACTGGAACTATCATATCAAGTGCAATTGTGTATTCCTTGATTTTAAGTCCCTTTTCTACTGCACTTTGAAGCTCCTTCTCCTTCATAGCCCTTGAAGAGTTGGCAATATCGCAGGTACCATCAAGTATTGCCTTTATCCCGTTACCTGATCCGCTCCCTTCAATTGTTATAGAAATACTCTTATCTACTTTTCTGAAAGCTTCAGCAGCCTTTTGAGTTATAGGGAGATTAGTTGTGGAGCCCTTTATTACTACCCTTTGACCCTTATCTTTTGAACATCCGGTAAATGCTGCTGCTATTACAAGAACACTCAATGCAATTATTGTTTTTGTGATTATAGATTTCATTTATCTATAAACCTCCTGATTTTAAAATATTTAAAAGTAAGATGATATGCATATGTTAAGATATTATGAAGATTTGTTAAAATAACGGTTAATTTAAAGATAATTTTAATCTTATCAAACTACAAAAAAATATTATCCTTATTGTTAAGAATATTGAAGATAATAAATTTTTATGTATATTTATACTATACAGCACTAATATACTATATTTTTCAGAAAAATTTTTAAATGATTTAATTATTCTACTCCGGGAACGGATGCGGATAAACTATGGTGAAAAGGATTCTCGGGTGCCTGGAGGAATATTCCTTTCACAGAGAAATATGAATGCAGGTCTCTTTGTGAGTTTCAGAGGGCTTCCATAAAATACAGACAATTCTTAACAGAATCTTTATATTTTATTTATTTAAAATTCACCTTAAGCCTGTTTTTTAATCTTATAAATTCTACTAAGGTTTAAAATATAATGAACGAAAAAATTACAGCAGATAAGGTATCATTCTTTTATGGAACAAACCAGGCAATAAAGGATATTACCCTTACTGTTAACAAAAATTCAGTAATGGCGCTTATCGGACCTTCAGGATGCGGTAAATCCACATTCCTGAGATGCATAAACAGAATGAATGATATTATCCCCGACATTAAAATGAAAGGAGATATACTGATTGATCAGGAATCAATTTACAGTCATAACTACGATGTTACAGGACTGAGGCGTCGTGTGGGTATGGTTTTCCAGAAATCTAATCCATTCCCCAAATCGATATTCGATAATATTGCTTATGGCCTTAAAATTAACGGTATTAAAGATAAATATGAGATAGAAAGGATAGTTGAAAAATCTTTAAAAGATACCGCTCTCTGGGATGAAGTAAAGGACAGGCTTAACAAATCAGCCATGGGTCTTTCAGGGGGGCAGCAGCAGAGGCTTTGTATAGCCAGAACAATAGCAGTTGAACCTGAGGTTATACTTATGGATGAGCCTGCTTCAGCACTTGACCCCATATCTACACAGAAAATTGAAGAACTTATACAGACACTGAAACAGGATTACACAATAATAATTGTTACTCATAATATGCAGCAGGCAGCAAGGGTAAGCGATTATACTTCATTTTTTTATATGGGCGAGCTTATTGAGGTAAATAAAACTGAAGTTATCTTTACAAAGCCTGACAGGGAAATGACAGAAAATTACATTACAGGGAAATTCGGCTGAGAATAGTGAAAGCCCGGATAAAACAATAAGGAGAAAACAATGCAGACATATTTAGAACAGGAATTATCAAATATAAAAATAAAAATTTTTGAAATGGCAGACCTGGTAATTGAGGCTCTTGAAAGCTCAATTACTGCCCTTAAAAATTCAGACATAGAGCTGGCAAAAAAAATCATGAAGGATGATACTGTTATGGACCTTCTTGAAATTGATATAGATAATGAGTGTATTAAGCTTCTGGTAACGAGGCAGCCTGCTGCATCGGATCTCCGCTTTGTACTTGCAATGCTTAAAATAAACACAGATCTGGAACGGATGGGGGACCTTGCAACGAACATTTCAAAAGAAGTAATTAAAATTAACGGGGCACCCCTTATGAAGCCTCTAATTGACATACCACGCATGACTGAAAGGGCAATCCAGATGACAAGGCTCTCTTTTGAAGCTATTACTGAAAAAGATGTTGAAAAGGCAAAAAATGTAATACTTATGGATGAAGAGATTGATCAGCTGAACCTGCAGATATACAGGGAGCTTTTTACATTTATGAGTGAATCAGCATCCAATATAACCCAGAGTCTTTCCCTGATTCTGATAGCCAAGGCACTGGAAAGGGTTGGCGATCACGCTAAAAATATCGCTGAAAGAGGGATTTACTTTATACAGGGTGAAGACATAAGGCACAGAGACGTGAGGGAGACCATAAAATAAGAGGTCCCGAAGATGAGAAAAAAAATTTTTGTAATAGATGATGAAAAGGATATTCGTGAGATTCTTAAGGTAAATCTTACCGGAGAAAACTATGATGTATTCACATTCAAATCCGCTGATGACGCTCTCAAGGGGCTTTTATCGGAAATTCCTGACCTTATAATACTCGATATAATGATGGACGGCAAAGATGGGCTGCAGTTCTGCCGCGAACTCCGTACTTTTGAAAAATATATGAATATACCTGTAATCTTTCTTTCAGCAAAATCGGAAGAATTTGACAAGGTTCTGGGACTGGAGCTGGGGGGTGATGACTACATGACCAAGCCTTTCAGCATAAAGGAGCTTAAATCAAGAATCAAGGCAGTACTTAGACGAACAGGGGAGAAGCCGAGAGAATCAACAGCAAAGATATTAAACTATAAAGGTGTTGAGCTCAACAGTGAACAGTACTCATTAAAAGTTGATAATGAAGAGGTTAAGCTCACTAAGACAGAATTCAATATGCTCCTCCTTTTTATGGAAAATCCTGGTAAAATATTCAGCAGAGATAATATTATCGACAGCGTACGGGGACAGGATGTTTTTGTCGTTGATAGAACCATTGACGTTCATATAATGAATCTCCGGAAAAAACTGGGGGATTATAAAAATATAATTACCACTTTTTCCGGAATTGGATACGGGTTTAAAGAATAATATGCTTAAAAAACTGAGTCATAAACTTATAGCAAGCTACATCTCAATAATATCTGTACTTGTTATTATTATATTTCTTCTTGTGGGAACACTACTGAAACAATCACTTATAGATATAATAGTAGATGAGATGGCAGGTTTTGCTGAAATAATCGAGTTGAGCGTTCTGGAAAACGGAAACATCAATAACCCTGCTGTAATAAAGTCCGGGCTTAAAAAGATGGCTCTCCCCATGAATATGCGGATTTCGATTATAGAAAAGGACGGCACTGTTATTGCAGATACAGGTATAGAAGATGAATCAGCACTGGACAACCATCTTTACAGAATTGAAGTTATGCAGGCTCTGGAAACAGGATCAGGGCAGAGCAGCAGATACAGCAATTCCATAAAAACGGACATGCTTTATTACGCTAAAAACAGCGGTAATTATATAATACGCCTTGCCAGACCTCTATACGCTGTAGATGAAAGCATGAGTAAACTGAGAGACCTGCTTATAACGGTCTCACTTCTTGTCATGGTTATTGCAGTTATTAGTGTTATAACAATTTCAATTAAAATCACCAGGCCTTTAAATGAAACACTGAGCTTTGCAGCTGCTTTTGCGGGGGGGAGCTATACCCGGAGAATACGCAATTACAGCCTTGATGAAATAGGGACACTTCAGAAAACCCTTAACAAGATGGCTGATACTATTGTTGATACAATAGATAAACATATTTTTGAACAGCGGAAACTGGAAGTAACGCTGGACAGCATAAGTGACGGCATAGCCCTTATTGCTCCGGATAAGGAGATAATAATATCCAACAGTTCTTTTACTGATATGCTTAAAATTACTGCTTCTTTCGGCGGTAAAGAGTATTATGAGGTAATAAGAAACAGAACCTTAAACAGCAGAATTGAAAAAGCTCTTAAGTCAGGTTCAAAGGAGATATTTGAAGTAGAAATCAGTGAGGATAAATTCTTCGATGTTGTAATTAATCCTATTAAAGGGGAGCATGCAATTCAGGGAACCCTTGTGCTTTTAAGAGATGTTTCTGAAAAGAGAAAAATTGAAAGGATAAAATCTGACCTGGTTAGTAATGTTTCACATGAATTGAAAACACCTATTGCTATTGTTAAAGGCTACCTGGAAACAATACGGGAGCATCCTCTGGATAAGAAAATGACAGAGGAATTTATAAACAGGGCCATTGAAAATGTGGACAGGCAGAACTCACTCATTGAAGATATAATAAAACTGAGCATGATAGAATCCTCAACTGAATTTCAGAAAGAGGCGATTGATATCAGAAAGATAATTGAAAGATGTGTCGATATACTGAGTCCTAAAGTAGCATCAAAAGGGCTTACTATAACAATGGATTTTGACAGATCTGATTATTCAATCAGCGGTAATTCATTTATAGCGGAAGAGATTTTCTTTAATCTTATTGATAATGCTATTAACTATAATAATCCTTCCGGAAGTATTACTATAAGTGGTGAAAAAAAGGGGAGTACTTTCTTGTTTGCAATATCTGACACGGGTATAGGTATTCCTGAAAGGGCAATTGACCGGATTTTTGAACGTTTCTACAGGGTGGATACAGGGAGATCCAGGGGAACCGGAGGAACAGGCCTGGGCCTTTCAATTGTTAAACACGCGGCTCAGGTAATAGGATGGTCTGTTTCTGTTAATTCGGATAATACCGGAACCACATTCAAGGTTTTGGCCGGTTAGAACAGAACATGTACTCTTCTTCCCCTTGAAACTTATTATTTATTAATATAATCTTTATAATTTCTTTAAATAATTGAAGCACATTACTTATATTAAAAGAAAAATAAATATGGTGAAACTGATTAAAATTATGACAGCTAAAACAGTCAAAATACCAGAAAGCAGAATTAATAAAAGGAAAAGGAGAAGTATCCTTTTCGATATTGCAATAGAGAAGTTTTTTTTAATAATAGGACTCTCCTGTCTTTTTATTCTATTTCTCATTATGCTCTTCCTTGTAAAAGAGGGTGTACCGGTTTTTAAAACAGTTTCCATTTCGGACTTTATTTTCGGGAAGGAGTGGTACCCCACAAGCGAAAATGCACGTTTCGGAATCTTCCCCCTTATTGTAGCCTCTCTGTCTGTAACTCTCATGGCATCAATCATTGCAGTACCTTTAAGCATGGCTATTGCCATATACCTGGCAGAGGTTGCACACAGTACTGTAAGGGAGATTGTAAAACCGGTTATAGAAATTATTGCTTCAATACCATCTGTAATCATAGGATTTTTCGGCATGGTGGTTGTGGCCCCCTATCTGCAGACCAGATTCGGAATTGATACAGGACTCAATCTCTTTAATGCTTCTCTCATGCTTGCTTTTATGGCTGTGCCGACAATCGCAAGTATATCTGAAGACGCTATATCATCTGTGCCTATGAGCCTTAAAGAGGCGTCCTATGCACTTGGGGCAAACAGGTGGCAGACCATAGTGCATATAACAATCCCTGCTGCTTTATCAGGTATATGGACTGCAATAATACTCGGCATATCAAGGGTAATAGGTGAAACCATGGTTGTGCTCATGGTTGCAGGGGGCGCGACAATTGTACCTACTTCTCTTTTTGATCCGGTGAGACCTTTAACATCCAATATTGCAGCGGAAATGGCTGAAACAGAAGTGGGGGGGACTCATTACAATGCCCTATTTGCCATAGGTATGATTCTGTTTATTATTACCTTTTTCTTTAATATTGCAGCGGATTATTTATCTGAAAAATACAAATTTAAACCAAATTAGGACCAGGATTCAGGAATGAAAATAAATTCATATTTTGTAGAAAAAACTGCATTTGCAGCAGTACGGCTGGGGGCCTTTTCAGTAATATTTTTTCTGGTATTTATGCTGGCATATATTATAAGTCAGGGGTATTCAGCTATAACTATCGAATTTTTAACAGAAATGCCGAGAAATGAAATGACACAGGGGGGGATACTCCCTGCAATTGTGGGTACATTTTACCTTATGCTCGGTTCGGCTTTAGTTTCTATCCCGATTGGTGTTATCACCGCAATATATCTTACTGAATACGCAAAAAATCCCCGCATTGTAAAGGTTATACGCCTGGGTATAAATAATCTGGCAGGAATACCATCTGTAGTTTTCGGCTTATTCGGATTAAGTCTTTTTGTTATATTTCTCGATTTCGGAACATCTATACTTGCTGGATCGCTTACCCTTGGAGTATTAAATCTGCCGGTAATTATCAGGTCCACTGAGGAGGCTCTTCAGGTTGTTCCAGGCACATACAGGGAGGCTTCACTTTCTCTTGGCGCAACAAAGTGGCAGACCATTTATAAAATCGTTGTGCCAAATGCTCTCCCCGGTATTTTAACAGGGATAATGCTGTCGCTGGGAAGGGCGGCCGGTGAAACAGCGCCTATCATGTTTACTGCAGCCGCGTTTTTTACACCTGATCTTCCACACTCGGTTTACAGTGAAATTATGGCACTCCCATACCATATATATGTAATGGCAACAGCAGGAATACATATTCAGGAGACACGCCATCTTCAGTACGGAACTGCCATTGTTCTCATAGGGCTTGTACTCATGCTTAATATGACAGGTCTTATTCTCAGATACAGATTCAGGAAGAAGATGCAGTAGGGGTTTTACTGTTCATGTCATTTCTGATCGGGGCTATCCATGCCCCGGAGTCTTGGCCCATATCTATTTTACAGCACTTTGTAAATAAATGTAATAATAAAGGGGACAAGTATTGTTAAAATAACACCGCTGAAAATTGCAAGGATGGCGTATTCTCTCCCTGAATATCTTGATATAATGGGGAGTGTGGTATCCATTGAAGTTGCACCCCCTGACGCTATTGGCGCCAGCTTACCAAAATACCTTACAAGTACCGGCGCTGCCGCAAGTGTAAAAATCTCTCTGGAGATATTTGATAAGAGTGCCATAACACCAAGTGTTTCATTTCGCACCTGCGAAATTATAATACTTGAAAGTGAGTAATATCCGAAACCTGATCCTATTGCAAGGGCATCTGCTGTTTCAATTTCCGGAAGAAAGAGTGAACATATTCCTGTTCCTGCAAGGGTCCCTGCAATAACAGAAAGGGGAACCAGAACTATTTTCAGGTTCATATTCTTAAGCATGGGCCATATATTTTTATCTGCCCCTACAGAAATCCCCACAAGAAACATGAGAAGATAAAGCGCATAAACTGTTGCATCAATTTCCTGCAGTATTTCCGGAGAAAACCCCTTAATCCCGGCCGTAAGCCCGGCTGCAAAAAAAAGGATAATTATTACACTCCCCTTCATAATCAGGCGCCCCCGGTTTTTCTGAATAGGAGAATATAGAGAATCCATGAAAGGATAACACTCCCTGCTACTGCACTGAATGTGAGAACAAGCGCATTAAAACCTATTACAGGGAAATTATTTATAATTGTATCATTAGTCCCCACAGAAAGACCCAGAAGGAAAAGGAGAAGGTATATAGATATCCCGGTGAGCTTTTCAGCTGCAAAAAGGATTGATGATCTTCCCCTGAGGAATATACCGGTTAATATGCCGGTGCACATGATAATTATTATCTCAATCATAAATACCTCTGAAAAATGGTTATCAATACTTGAAAGAGCAAATTATTAAGTCAAGATTTTCTTTCTCCCGCTTTATTTTCAGGGAGATTAAAAAACAGCATTGTTTATTCCTGATGATATCTTTTAGTCAATAATACTGTTTTCAATATTCCCGCCGCTTCCGGCGGGAATATTGGAGTATTTTATTATAAATAAAAGTTAAGGAAAGAACAGTGATTAAAATTTATCTTTAAGGAGTATTAGAGAAAAAATGTTTTACTTTTTTATTCAGGTAACTATTCTAATGCTTCACTGTTCATAATAAACATGAATCGTGAAATGTAATCTCAAATTTTAATACAGGTGATTAAAGATATGGCTAATGGTCTGCATAATTTTTTAATGAAATTCAGCAAAACTGCATTATACAGATGGGTTTACAGGCATCCGGTAATTTCAGTTATAATTCTCATCGTATTCGGTATTATAATCCTTTCTATATTTTTCAGTTTTGTTATGCGGAATATCATTATTCCTGCTTTAAATTTATGAAAAAGGGAGTTTTAATTGAAAAGACTGTTTTTAATATGTATAATCAGTATTTATTCCTAAATTTATTATTATTAAAAAATGCCCTTATATTCCCGCCGCCGTAGGCGGCGGGAATATGAAACAGTCAATTTTTACACTAAAATATATTTTCAGGAATTAACATTGATGTATAATTGTTCTTTATTGTTTATAGCTTTTAAAAAAGATGAGATAACTTTCAGGATGCTTTTTTTAGTTTAGTTGCGGAGGTCTATGAATATTGGGCATGTTTTTCTTAAAGGGTCAGCGGTTTTTTCTACCCTGCTTTTTCTTCTGTTTTTCTCCCCGCTTAATTCCGGAGCAGAAATGTTCCGGAGTGATCTGCAGTCTGTAATTGAGTATAAATATAAATACTCCACAATGAGTATTAAAACTGTTAACGGCAAATTTTACGCCTATACGGTTCTTCTCTTCAATGAAAATCCTCACTTTGTTAACATTATACAGAAAGGCACAATATCTATAAAAGAGATCGGGAATGAGGGTTTTCATGTAAAGGCATATAGAAATTATATCAATTCCATCCAGGAACAGAGTCTGCAGAAAGAGGCATCTCTGCTTCTGAAACTTTATAATGAGCCTGATACCTTCAGCGAAGGGCAGATTCGGGAGATTACAGAAAGTCTTGCCAAAAGAAATATTATACTTAAATTCAGACGGGAAGGGTACCGGAATCAGACACAGATAACCCTGGATTATTGCATTTTCGGTGAAAAAATTAAGATCGATATTAAACATCCTCTCATTGATTATGATGAGGATATTTATTACATTAAGCCCTTTATATATTATGATGAATTTTCCACAAGTAACTCAACTTTTTATTATGATATGATTTACATAAACCCTGAAGAGGTTGAAAACGACTTTATTATTGCCAGGGACATAGTAAAGGGGAGGGAAGTGCGTTCCATGTTTTTTGTGGGTGCAAGGGTAAATGATGATATAAAGGGTTCTCTGATTAAGGCTTTCCCCGGAACAGGGTCAATTAAGCATGAAATACTCCGCATGTTTGTAATACATGAGCTTACTCATAAAATAATGGATAATACATTTAATAATTTCGACCAGGTATCAGGGGAGGAGCTGGCAATGTCAAGCGCCATCTACGCCAACCCCTATCTGGGGCTTGCAGTGCTTTACAGCTACCTGAGCTACAGCAGTGATAATCCCCACAGATTCGCTGCTTTAAATTTTATCGCCTACGTGTCAGAGAATACAGGGAATAAGGAATACCTTGATAATCCGGGGCTGATAAAAAATCTCCCCCATGACAGACTCAGGGATATTGCCAGGGGGCATTTTCTTGCAGGGATCAGCAGGCTTAAAAAATAAAGCCCTCTATTCCGGTTTCATTGTGGGGAAGAGAAGCACATCACGGATAGATGTTTCACCTGTTAAAAGCATAACCAGCCTGTCAATACCTATCCCCATGCCGCCAGTGGGGGGCATACCAGCTTCAATTGCCTGTACAAAGTTTTCATCCATAGGGGGGGCTTCATCGTCAACATCGCGACGCAGTGACTGTTCATAAAGAGTTTTTCTCTGGAAAACCGGGTCATTTGACTCACTGTATGCATTGGCAAATTCAGTACCGTTTATAAAGAGTTCAAATCTCTGGAGAAATCTCTCATCATCAAAATCGGGCTTGCAGAGCGGGGTTGTCTCCACAGGCTGATGTGTAATAAATACAGGCTCAATAAGTTTATCTTCAACAAGGAGCTGGAATATTTCATCAATTGCAAGGCCGCGTATATAATCACCCTTTATCTCACCGCCATGATTTTTTACAGCGCTTTTAAGTTCATCATCGCTCATGGCCATAACATCCAGCCCCGCGTATTCCTTAATAGCATCTGTCATCTTAATCCTTTTCCATGGTGTTTTAAGATCTATTTTTTTCCCGTCAAAGTTTATTATAGTAGAACCATTTATTTTTACAGCAGTCTGCTCAATAAGCTCTTCAGCAAGCTGCATCATATCATCATAATCAGCATAGGACTGGTAAAGTTCAAGCATGGTGAATTCAGGATTATGTGTACGGTCAATACCTTCATTGCGGAAACATTTCCCTATTTCGTAGACCCTGTCAAATCCCCCTACTATGAGCCTTTTCAGATATGGTTCAAGGGATATTCGCAGGTAGAGGTTAATATCAAGGGCATTATGGTGAGAAGTAAATGGGGCAGCAGCTGCCCCTCCATAAACAGGCTGAAGTATGGGTGTTTCAACTTCAAGGAATTCCTTTTCATCCATTATTCTCTTTATATTTTTAATTATATCTATCCGCTTTTTAAATGTCTCCATTACACCGGGAGTAACAATCAGGTCAACCTGCCTGTTTCTGTAGCGTAATTCCTTATCAGCAAAAAGATCAAATGTTTCACCATCTTTCTCCTTCACTACAGGGAGGGGCCTGATATTTTTTGTAAGGAGAGTAAGCTCTGTAATATAAACAGTAATCTCCCCCACATTGGTTTTTTTCACTGTCCCCTTAACACCGATAATATCACCTAAATCGAGTTTTTTGAATAGATTATAATGAAGCTCTCCAATATTCTTGTCAGATACATAGAGCTGAATTTTCCCCTTCTTGTCCTGTATTGTGCAGAAAGATGCTTTCCCCATTATACGCACAGCCATGATTCTACCTGCAATGGAGACAACTTCCTGTGACTCATTATAGGATTCAAAATTATCAATTATATCCTTACTGTAATGTCCAACATCATATTTATAGGGGAAGGGATTGATTTTAAAATCCCGCCTTATCTCATCGATTTTGTCTATCCGGATCTGCATTAAACTTTTTGTATCTTCCATTTCTCTTTCCTGTGATGCTTATTTTTCGGTTATATGATGATATTTTTTCATATTAAGGTAGTGTCAAATTATTTTTTAACTGAGCCGTTAATAATAGAGATAAAGATATTTTTTTACTTGTCCTAATTCCTTATTTTTTATTTAGAATGAATCGTACTGATCCTCCGCCGCCTTCGGCGTGAGGAGGATGCTGAGTTCGTATGGCACCAATCTTTCATCGATGGCATCCATTACTACGCCACTAAGCACGCTTCAATGTATGTGCGTGCTGTTCGTGCTTTTAGCAATTGAACAAATTGACTCTTTATTTTTCCTGCGAAACAGGTCAAATTTTCTTTTGTGATTAGATGGCACTATACTTTGTTCTGAAAGTTTTAAAAAATGATTACTAGCTCATAGTTAAAATATTTGAGTACACACACTGGGTTTCCCAAGAGAATATAAATTATACCCTGGAACAGGAAACTAAACGTGAGGCCATAATGCTGGTAAGCATTATTTATCTGGCAAATAAAGCAAAGTACAAGGCAGTTCAGTGTCTCTAAAACTTTCTCGATGGTTTCGAGATACTCAAACTTGAGGTCAGTTTCTGTAATAAAAGGTATGTTAAATCACATAAAGATTTAGATAGTTTAATTTCTTTTCTATATACTTGATCAGTACTTGATGTAAATGTACTTTTTAGCCTACGGGCTTTATTTTAAGTGATATTATGTAATATCTTTCTCCAAAAAAAATTTCATCCTTGATAGTAGTCTCACCACTCTCTCTATTGATAAAATCTTTGATTGTTTTCTTTATGTCAGCTCTTGAATCATATTTATCTGCACAATAAAAAATAATAAAATAAAGCTCAACGTTTTCTTGATTTTTGGATAATAATTTAGCAAAATCTTTTTTCCACTCCTTACTTTTTGGACTAAGATAAGTTGATAATCTATATGCTTTTGATTTGTTCTTTTTATCTTTTTGTTTATCTAACCAGTTTTTTAATTCACAGTAAATCGTCTTATGTTTATATTTCAGAAAAAGGTCAATTTCATCCTTCTCAATTTCAATATCATCAATTATATTGAGGTATTTTAAATCATCTAATAGTTTTAAAATATTTAAAAGGAACCAATCCTCTTTTCTTGAATTATATTTATAAGATGTTGTAATGTAATCCGTTTGCAAATTAAAGAATGGTAAAAAATGTTTTTCAATTATATCTTTCATAGTTTTTCTAGTAATTCAATATCAATATTATCCAAGTCTTCTGGATATTTATTCCACGCGCTAGCTATAGCAGAAACGCCAAACTCCCAACTTTTAGGATTTTCTTGATAGTCACTTGACAGGCCGACTAAAACTAGTTTATTTTTATGTGGCTTTAATGAAATATTTAGCTCTTTACCATTTACAAAACAGACAATATCAAATACATTTTTTTTAGAATTGCTTTTCTCTAATGCGAAATCTATTTTTTCTCCTGATTGCTTATTTTTGAATACAATTGGTAATGTTAAAAATTCATGTAATTTACATAGCTCATTTCCATTTTGATAGTGGATCATATATTCAAAATATTTTGAATATGATTTGAAATTTTGTTTTAAATAAGTAATAACTTTTTTATCTAATAAATTTTTAAACGATTGTTCAACTTGACGTTTAATTTCCGGGCTACTTACAGATTTTAAGAAAAGTATATGATCATTAAGTGAATTCTTATTTAACTGATTCCAAATTGTTGTTTCATCTGCAATCTCTTTAGAAATTGTTTTTTTTATATTATTTACTGTATTTTGATCACGACTAAAGATATATGTATTTTTATTACTTTGCCCAATACCAATTTTAATTTCCATAACACCTAATGGTGGTATGTGTTTTAAATATAATTGGTTAATACTTTTAGTTGCTTTTGAAATATTATTGAAGCTATATGTGATATATGATATAGATTTAGACATGTAATCTTTATTATTAGGATCATGGACAATCAAACGGCCCTCTCTTACTTTTATGCCATTAACAGATTTGTATTTTTCTTTGTTATTGTTATTCCATCTTGCTTCGACAAGGCCAAAAAGTTTTCTAGTATCACCGGTTACTGTACCATCATCATTAAATGTAATTTGAAAAATTATTTCACCTATCTTTTCTTTAGATAAAATAAACCAAGTGCCGATGATATCATCATACTTTTCTGGCTCTGATTTTTTTAAATTATCACCAGGAGTAGTTGCACACGCTAAAAAAAACGTAAAAGATAATAATAATGTGTAAAATTTAATTTTTTTCCTCATAATGAGTTCTCCTTTAACTTTTAATTGTTATCTAAAGCGATATAGTCACCCTCAAGTCAAAAATTAAAAATCCCTTGGTTATGTGAAGGCACTTTTAATTTTTGACTTGATGAGCAATTGATTACAAGCGTTTATAGTAAAATATTAGCAAATATAGCATATAATTGTCAAAGGGAAATATATACATATTGATTTCTAAAATTGATTATAAAGGAAAAATAATATTGTAAAATACCCTCAAAATAGGTGCTTAGAAATGTTTAAAATAACAATTGCGTATATCGGTTCCATTTCCCAGCAGATGTTGGGCGAAACTGTGCCTTAGTTATTGGGTTGAAACTTCCTTGTATGCATAAATCTAATATATTGATTTAAACACACTGTCAACATTAATTTAGCGTGTTTAATGGGGGTTTTTTTAATGTAATGAAATATTACCTATCTCATAAGAATTGTTATTTTCATAAATGAACTCTATTTTTAGAAGAGTATCGAGAATATTATTATGTCTACTTTTATTAAAAGTTAACTTTTATTTAAAATGAAATGCACTGATCCCCCGCCGCCTTCGGCGGCGGGGGATCAGTGCAGCATTATTACAATAAAAGAAATCTTGAGGAATAATTACTGTTTTTTAATTGAAACATAGAAGTCATATCTCAATCATAATTTAAAGAGTATATAAATCAGAAATTAAAAAATTGAAGGTATAAAAAATGCACGAATTTGAACTTGGCCCCATACGTCCCCCAAGCGAAGCAGAGAGTATCCTTTTAAGGGTAACAAGAAACTGTCCATGGAATAAGTGTGAGTTCTGTCCTGTATACAAGGGTGAGAAGTTTTCCCTCCGCAGCGTGGAAGATATTAAAAAAGATATAGATTCAATGCATTTCATTACAATGAAAATTTATGATAAGCTTTCAGGAAATGAATCAGGCCGCATAGTTGATTCAAAACTTATCAACTCAATTGCTGAGCAGGAGGGGATCGACAGATCTTTTATTCAGCAGATTATCTTCTGGATGAATTACGGGATGAAGAGCCTCTTTTTACAGGATGCTGATTCAATGGTTGTCAAGCCGGATGACATGGTGGAAATATTGAATCATGTAAAATCACGCTTCCCTTCGATTGAACGGATTACATGCTACAGCAGGTCGAAAAGCCTTGCAGCAAAAACCGTTGAACAGCTTAAAAAAATAAGGGGGGCCGGGTTAACACGGGTACATATCGGCATGGAATCGGGTTCAGATACTGTACTTAAACTGATTAATAAAGGTGTCACAGCTGAAGAGCAGATCAATGCAGGGAAAAAAGTTGTGGAAGCGGGATTTGAACTTTCCCAGTACTACATGCCCGGTATTGGCGGTGAGGAGCACACTGATGAGAATGCTGCAGAAACAGCAAGGGTGCTCAATGCAGTAAACCCTCATTTTATAAGGGTAAGAACAACAACACCTGTTCCAGGATCAGGACTTTTTGATATGATGGAAAAAGGTTTATGGACACCCCTGTCTGAGGCCGGGAAGGTAAGGGAACTGCGCAATATGATAGCCTCTCTTGAGGGGATCACCAGTTCAGTACAGAGTGACCATATGATGAATCTCATTGAAGATTCAAACGGCAAACTTCCGGAGGATAAGGGGAATATACTCAAGCCGCTGGACCGGTTTTTAAGCCTCGATCCTGATGAGCAGGATTCGTATATTGTGGCAAGGCGTACAGGGAATATCCGTTTTTTTGCAGATTATAGAAAAAATCCGGCCTACGATAATCTCAGGGACAGTGTTAAAGCAGAGTTCGGTTCTGTGGATAAGGCGGTGCTTGCTCTGTCGGGAAGGTTTTTGTAATAGTTGATTTATATTAATGGCGTTCCTGCAAAAAGTAACTTATTTTGCCACAGAGGCTCAGAGACACAGAGAAAGATGAACTAATTATATAGATATATGAAATCGTACATAAACATATTTGCAATTTTTTGCAAATATGTATTATTGATTACTAATTTCTATAAAATTCCGTACCTCTGTGACTCTGTGTCTCTGTGGCAGACTTTTTGCAGTAGCGCCATTAATAAAAAAAGAGGCTCATCATTGAGCCTCTTTTTTTTACATCAGAGCAGTACTAGTTTATCTTCTTCGCAGTCATTATAAGCTTATTGGGCCTTGATGATTTTACATCTATCTGGAAACCCATGTTTGAAGCCTTTGCAGTTAGTTCCTGCTCAAAGTCTCCTGTTTTACCTGCAAATATAACCTCAAGCCTTGCTGCCTGGCCGTCTCTCCCCTTTTCAGTAATTTTTGAAACACCCCTTACCCTGTTGGAGACCTGGTCTCTGAAATTACGGAGGTCTGCTGCAGTTAATCCGGCAATAAGCACATTTATCTCTCTGGCATTTGCTGCCTGAACAAATTTTGTTACAATTGTCTGCATAAACTGCCCCGGCTCAAACTTCCCTGTATCGGGATCTGTTTTCCCGAGAATCTGCTTTAGCGCTGCCTCAATAGCCCTTTTGGATGCAGTTTCATCTTCAATATGAAGACCTGGTGCATCACGGCTGATTGATGCAAGTACAGACCCTGTATAGGCATCTATTGCCCTTATCCTGATTATAGCTGATCTTGACTTCATTTCAGTGGCACCAACGCGGCTGAGGGTTTTTGCGCCCTGCGCTTTTGTTTCAGCAGTACCGAGAATTAATACTTCTGCTCCTGCATCATCAAGAAGAAGATCCTGAACATCATCTGAAATTGAACCTGATACAGCTTTCTGCATTTTAGCTCTCTCTTTTCTCATGAGCTCCTGTGTCATGGCAGCATCCACAAACTGGAATCCGCTGTTACCCATTACCTCCTGGATCAGCATTTCAGTTTCAGTAAAACCGGGGGTATTCTTCTTCCCGTTAAATGTTTCCTGAATAAGCACCATAAATTTGGGACGGCCATACCTGTTAAGAGCATCTGCTATGGCATCCTGTATTACAGCAGCTTCTACAGTCCCTTCAATAGTGACAAAGTATTCTGTACCCTCCTGCCACTGTTTAATAATTTTTGTGTTTCTCACAAGACCGTAGGACTTGGCTTCGACAATGTTTGATACAAGTTCAAAATCCTGCATAAGACTCCGTCCCGATATGGATTCCCCCAGGATTGTTCGCACAAGTTTTGACTTTGCATCATCAGTTGCTCTGTCTCTTGCAAGAGCAGTATCATTGTCAAATATTGTGGCATATCCGGTTTCCTGTCCTCTGTTGGGATCTTTCTGCGCTTTAGAACCTTTATCCCCTTTAACGCTCTTCCCCCCTCCGCATGAGATTACTAAAGCAAGCAGAAGCAGGGTTAGTGTCAGTATGATTCCTTTTTTCATCAGGCAACTCCTTATTTTTGAAAATAATAACTTTGCCGGTGTTTAAATGCTTATTAAAGAACATATCCGGGTCAGTTATCTGTTCTGTTGAAGAAAACAGATTAAATTCTTTTAATAAAAATAACATTATATCAGCAATAGTCAATTGATTTTTTGATTAAGGTGATAATATAAGTGCTTGATTTAAAGTTTATACTAATTATAATAAACATAATGGCTCATTCCGGATTTTTGGGATACAAAGGGATTACTTTTTTGCTTTTCCCCCTGTCCCCCAAAGGGGGCACGGAAAATAAAAACTTGAGCAAGTTGATGAATTAAAGTATTAAAAAATCCTTTATATTGTTGAGCTTGTAAAAGATATGCGCAACAATATACAGGGAATAGTTATCAAAGTGGTAACAATTATATTTGCAGAGTAATAATAGATAACTCGTGCCCCCTTTGGGGGACAGGGGGAAAAGCAAAAAAGTAATCCCTTTGTATCCCAAAAATCCGGAATGAGCTAACATAATGAAAGCAGATTATCAGAAGACTTAAATTATAATAGAGCAGGTGCTATTTTGGCAGATGATAAAAATTTTCTTCAGACAATCAAACTTGAAATAAGCCGGACCTTTAAGCTTGATCCCTATGAAAGAACAGCCTTTCATAATCTTCTGGGAGTTATCAAATCTGATCAGGGGCGCAACCTCCTTATTAAAGAGCTGACCAGAGATTCAGCAACAAGAATGAGCGCCCTCTATAACCTGGCCAGGTTTAATGATAAATCCCTTATACCTCTTTTTACTGAAATACTATCAGGAAAGCCCGGGGAGGAGGAGATTGCAGTTATTCTCGATTTTTTCCGGCTATCCGGCGCCCCGCTGGGGGGGGATGTTTTTATTGATCTTATTGAAAAGCTGAGGGCAGAGAAAGGAAACCTTTATTTTATTTTCAAAGCATTTGAGGTTATGAGCAGAGTCTCCTCTGATAATGAAGATGTTCTGAATTATATAATGTCGGTTATTGAGAGCGGCGACAGTAAAATCATGAGCGCGGCTGTACTGTCTCTTGCAGATTTCCGGAGAATCGATATATATGAAGACCTGATCAGGAGGAATGATGATACACTTACCCGCATGGTTTTTGATTCCATATATAAACTGAATGTGGAAATTATGGATAAAAATGATTCTGATGAGGAGAAGGATTATTCCACTGAAGACCGTTTTGCTGAAAAAGCCCTTACTGCTGATGAGGAAATACTGCTTCAGATAAAGGTGCTCCTGGGGAAAGTTGCTCCTAAATATGACAGCTGCAGTGCAGAAACAAAAGTTTCTATGATCAATGCCATGCTCTCCTGTAATCACCGGGAATCTCTTCTGTATGCAGTTAAAGGTCTGGAGGGGAAGGATTCCAGTGTTAAAACGCAGACTCTCTATTCAATATACAATAATATTACAAGACTGAGAACACCGGAAAAATTATTACGAAATCTCCTTTCCATGAGTGTTCTTAATGACAGGGAAAATATTCTTATTACAGAAATTTTTTATAAATATTTTTCTGAAAAAAGCAGAACCAGGTCTGATATTCTTTTCAGGGATAAGCAGTACGGGTATATTTCAGCATCACTCGAATCTTTTTTTGAAACCTACAGAAGGGAGTTTATGATACCTGATGTAGTTGAAAACAGCTTCCCGGAGAATTTCCAGAAAATCAGAAGCTTTATACTCAGGAAATTCAACCCTGAAATAAAGCGTAAACTGACAGAGGCTCTCAGTTCCCATAATATTGAACACCCGAAAAAAATAATGGATTATATATCAGGATGGATTAAGGATATTGGTGAAGATGAGATGGAGCCTCTGAATCTTCTTATAGACCTGCTCCTTGATCAGGATATTGTTTCAAGGGAGAAATCTGCAGCCAGACTCGATTCAATTAACTTTGACAAAGTTTATCTTCAGAAGCGTATAATCAGGTTGTGCATGATAATAAGTTCTCTTAAGATTGAAAGTGCTGCTAAATCGCTTGTTTATATTTATAATTATCTGAAAAAATATCCTGAACCGGAAATACTCGATTCAGCAATTCATGCCCTATGCAGGCTTAATTACTCATATATGCTTAGTGAAGTTGAAATAATGGTTACAGCAGGGAGCCCGGAAGATCAGGTTAAGGCTGTGACTCTTCTCCCCCTTTTTACAGAAAAAAGACTGATAAATATCATTACCGAATATCTCAAAAATAATATTACCTCTGACAGTGAAAAAGTAAAAAAAATGACAGAAATATTATCTGAACAGAACATAAAATCGAATATAAATGTCATCTCTGTTTTCAAGGAGATAATTGAAAATAATCCTGATATTGATATTAAACGGAAGGCTATAAACGGCCTGGGTAATTGTGCAATTGCTGAAGATATTGAATATCTTAATAAACATTTCCATGAAACAAATGATAATGGAATAAAAGAGGCAGCAGTTAAAGCAATTGTTTCAATTATTGCAGAAAAGGGGGACTACAATAAGCAGCAGCTTCTCCGCTTTTCCCAGGAATACCTTAAAGACTCAAATATCCGTGTACGCATATTCTCCTGCATGATACTCATCAGACTGGGGAATCAGGATGCTTTACGTGTTATAAGGGATATGCTTTCAATTAAAAACAAGTCGATACAGAGAGAAATTTTCACAATTCTCAGTGATGTAAAGTCATCTGATTTTAACTTTTTTCTCATTTCTCTTCTCAGGGCAGAGTACGGAATAAGCAGGGATATTATAAGTGTTCTTAAAAAACTCCCCCCTGATGAGCTGAAGGAGATCGAAATATTTATCATTAACCTTTTTCGGAAATTTGAAATTCCATCTCAGGGCACATCGCAGGTGAAAACCGGTTCTATACAGGAAATTGATAAGCAGAAAGTGACTATTCTTTATGTAATAATTAATAATTATAAAAAACTTGTTGAGTCTCTGAACTTTTACGACCTGATAAAACTGAACCTTAAAATAGACAATCTTATTATTCCTTCGGTAAGTCAGCATAATGGGATTGTGTCGCATAAAAGCTCAAGTGCCCTGACAGTCTGGTTTTTTGAACCGGAAAATGCTGTTAAGGCAGGGAGCATGATCAGGGAAAAAATTATTGAGTATAATGAATCCACAGTCTATAATCTGAATCTTGATTCATCATTGATTATATCAGGTGAAACTGTATCAATTTATAAAGATGAAATTATTGATTTCATTGAAGAGAAAAAAAGAATAAAAGCGGGTATACCTGTAAGCAGCAGGGTAATTTTTAACGAAACTGCTGCGCATGATATTTCGGAAGCATACTATAGCGAACCTCTCCCGGAAATTCTTTTTTCAGGGAGTTCGGAGGTTAATTCCCATTTTATTCTCATTTCCCCTGTTAACTTTCTCAGGCACTCCTATTCAATTATTGACGGGAAGGAGGATGCCATTGAAAAGAAAAAGGAGATGGATATTCAGATTGCATCACAGGTTAAGTCCCTTAATATGCAGGGTAGATCCACTACTTCTGTGGCTATTGCCGGTGAACTGGAAAATGTGGGGCTTAAGCTTAAAGGGGAGTTTGAAGAGATTGAAAAATATGTTAACAGGAGATCAACAGACAGGGAGCTAAGCAAAAATGTACGGCAGATGCTGAATAATGCCTACAATCTCTACAGGGTGGAAACTTCAAAGCTGACAATAAAATAGAACTACCTGTCAGTAAACTGCCTGGCAAGACCCAGTTTGTGATTGATCAATAGAACAGAGTTTGTAAGAAAAAATCGATCCTGCTTATATTTCAGCAATTCCTCGTATTGTTCTACAGCTTTTTCGTAATCCATTGTTCTAAAAGCGGATTCTGCATAATAATAATGAAGAGCCCTGTCATAATCAGCAGAAAGGTCTATTGATTTGAAAAGCACAATGGCTTTAATATATTCCTCATTTATAAAGTGAATTTTTGCAAGCCCCAGGAGCCCGTTGGGGAATGTCCTGTTAAGTTTCAGTGCTGCCCGGTAGTATTCCTGAGCATTGGCAAGCTGATTTCTTTCAAAATAAAGATCTCCAATCAGAATAATGGTGTTTAAATCCCTGGGATTTTTACGTAATGCAGCTCTGAAATTATCTATTGCCATGCTTTCCCTGTTCATTCTGCTGTAGACATATCCTGATTGTATATTGACCTTGTAATACTCGGGCATAATCTGCTCCGCTTTATTAAGATGTATCAGGGCATGGTCAAGCCTGTTAAGATATAAATAGCAAATCCCTATGTTATACCTGAAAGGGAAAAAGAGGGGTGCATGCTTTAAAGCCTGAGATAATATTTTTTCCGCCTCACTATAGTTCCCCTCCATCATCAGATCTGCAGCCTTATTATTGGCAGCTGCTGCAGGATTATCACCGGTGCAGTAGAGTATATCCCCCTTTGAATATATGCTCTCAGAAGCATACTCCTCAGGTTCATCATTGAGCAGAGAGAGCCAGGAATAATCATCTGATAACTGTGCCTTTCCATGGATAGTAAAAAGCATAAAAAAAACCGATGCTATGTAAAATATTTTTTTCAAAATTTCATTTACCTGCTGCGGATATTATTAAGTGAATAATACATATTCAATCCTTAACATGTATTTTGGTGTAAAATAAAAGATTTAATCTCCCCGCCGCCTTCGGCGGCGGGGAGGATAGAGTATTTTAAATTATGGTTCAATTGTGCATATTGATTTTTATTTTACAATAAAATTAATTATGGACCCGTATTTTGATGATAACTCCGCTGGAGGATTTTAATGCGTATTATATTTACAGGCCCCAAAGGAGCGGGAAAAACAACAGTGGGTAAAAAAACCGCCAATTACCTGGCTCTCCCCTTTTACGATATGGACAGGGAAGTTGCCGGATTCACCGGTGGTTCAGATGACATTAATTCAAAGGAGATGCACGAACTTGATATTCTTCAGTCACTCCTTAAAAATGAAAATTTTTTTATATCAACCGGATGGAGAACATTTTTAAACAGCAAATGCCTGCCGCTGCTGAAAGAGGGGAACATGATTATTCTCTTAAGAGGGGAGAACAGTATTCTCAAGGGGAGACTTAAACAGAAAAGTAAAGATGATTTTTATAACAATTTCACCGATAAGGATTATGTCACTTCTGCTCAAGAGATCTATAAAACTGTAGAGCCCCTGGCTGATATTATTATTGATATTGATCCCTATAAAAAAAGCGGATTTCACAGGGAGATAGGAGAGAAAATTTTAAAAAGCTCCATGAACAAACCCCGGTTCATAAATAGATAAAGTTTAATAATAGAAAAAAAAATCTTGCAAAGAAGAGGGGAGGGAGATGTCATTGAATCATTAAGTAATAATTCGGTTCATAAGCCGGTATGTGGATGAATGTGAAGAAAAATTTTATGAAAGTATATTACGCAATTCCGGAAAACAGAGGTCAATTCCCTGCGCCGGTTGTTACTATAGGGAATTTTGACGGAGTACATTCAGGACACAGGAGAATAATATCCACCCTTACAGAAAAGGCTGCAGAGCACTCCGGTACCCCCTTTGTTCTAACCTTCAGAAATCATCCCAGAACAGTTATTCACCCCGGCGCTATATGCAGAATGATTACTACAGTTGAAGAGAAACAGAAGTATCTTTTTGAGCTTGGTGTTGCTAATATTATAATGCTGGAATTCACAAAAGAGCTTTCCGGGCTCACTGCAGATGAGTTCTACAGAGGACTTCTTATTGAAAAGCTGGGGGTAAAGGAGATTGTTATAGGGTATGACCACGCCTTTGGAAAAAACAGAGAGGGTAATATCGATTTTCTTAATAAGCTCTCCAAAGAGACCGGGGTCATTATTACACGGGTAAATGAAGAAAAGATTGGAAATGAAATTATTTCCTCCACTATTTTAAGAAAGGAGATAGATTGCGGGAATATGAATAAGGTTGAGACTCTCCTTGGCAGAAAATATACATTAACAGGTAAAGTTGTAAAAGGGGAGGGGCGGGGTAAAAATCTCGGATTCCCTACTGCAAACATCCTCCCCGACTATGAAGATAAAATGATCCCCGGTTACGGGGTATATGCTGTTAAAGTATATGTTAATAATGTTGTATGTAGCGGTATGCTTAATATAGGGAATAATCCCACCTTTAACGCCAAAAACAGGAGTATTGAAGTTAATATCCTCGATTTTAAAGGGGATCTTTACGGCAATTCCATAACCGTGGAATTTGTTGATAGAATAAGGGATGAAATAAAATTTGAATCTGCTGACGCCCTTGTTGAGCAGATCAGGAAAGATGAAGCAGCAGCGCGGGCTATCCTGGCCTGATTTGAGGTAAAGAGCTTGGAGGAATTCAGTTTTTTTTATAATTATAAAAACCTCACTCTCCGGTTAACATCTGACTCTGATTCAATTAAAAGCATAGACTTCTGCAGCAAAAAAAAATCATCCTCCATTGATGATAAAATACCTTATCCTCTTGTAATGGCAATTAAGTGGCTGAACAGTTATTTCTCTATCGGGGGATCAGATTCCCCGGAAGTTGAATTTTCAGATCCCCTGAGCAGTAATATCAGTGATTCCTCTGCTGAAAAAAAGAACGGGAAAGTTTTACTCGACCTGAGCAGATATACAGTAAGGGAAATTAAGGTTTATAAAGAACTTATAAATATTAAACCTGGAAGCAGAATATCATATGGCGAACTTGCAAAAAAAAGCGGAATCCCCTCAGGGGCCCGCTTTATCGGCAACACAATGGCAAAAAACCGGTTCCCCCTTATCATCCCATGCCATAGAGTAATAAGATCAGACGGCTCTATTGGGAACTACACAGGGGGAAATCATATCAAAGCATTTCTACTGGACCATGAGTATAGGGGCTGATCCGCCCCTGTTTCTCCTGTCTCAATTATCAGGTTTTAGGCTCACTCCTCCCGGTTCTCAAAAGCGGAATTATAAAGCCGGCTGTAATAAGTAGAGTACCCAGCCAGACAAGCCATATAAGGTGCTTCATGGAAACGTCAAGTACAGCATAATCTGGAGGAATTACTGCACCCTTTTCAGGAGTAATATGAATCTTGATTTTTTTACTCCCTGCATCAACACCTTCAAGAGTTATAATTCTGTCAGTACCTGCCAGCTTCTTTTCAATGGGAAGATGTTCCCCCATTGCATGCTTCATCCCCGGCTTATAGCGTTTGCCGTTTACCAGAATATTAGCATAAATTGTCATTTCATCTGAGCCCATCTGCGATGTATCAAAACCTGTAAACTTGACATTAAGGCCGCTTATTATTTTCTCTTCATTGAGGCTGATTACAGCAGATGAATAATGGCTTTCAGCAAATACATACTGCTGGGGAATTACATAAATATCCCCTGTTACTCCTTTTAAAATAAAGGGCTCTCTAAAGAGGGACTCGGTTTTTGGATTAATAAAATAAGGCATATGTCCGTGATACTCAATCCCCCCCTTTGTTACTGTGATATCGACTACTGAAGGTTCAATAAATTTAAATCCATCAAGCCTGACTTCAACAGACCCTGCCTGAAAAGTTTCACCCTTTTCAACTTTTCTCTGCTCTGTCCAGGAATGGTACCCTGAAGCTATTACACCCAGTATAAATACGGCAATCCCCAGATGTGCAAGCTGAGATGAGAGTGTAAAAAACTTTCTGTTTCTATACATATCACGAATCATCAGGCAGGCGAGAAAGAGCGACATTACGGTAAAAATATATGCCACCGGACTTTTAGTAAACATGAGATTAAATGCAATACCTGTTATTACAGCCAGTAAAGCTGCAATAATTAAAGTGAGCTTTGAATATCTCTGAATTGAAAATGAAGCCAGAATAATAAAAAGAAGTATGAGAATTCCAAATGGAACAGAGAGATTATTGTAGAAGTTCTCTGTAACAGCTGTAGGATTCTCTGAAAAAATTCCTGAAAATATGGGCATTGATGTGCCGAAAAATATTATCAGGTTATAGACGCCAAGTATTATCATGCCGAATACAATAAGACTCTCCATGGAGAAGAATTTTTCACTTATTTTTTTCGACTCAATCGTTTTGAAATTTTTGACAAAAAGAAAGAGAGCAATTACAACAAAAAATAATATATAGCTCATGAGAAAAACAGCTGTCTCCGATTTACCGAAAGAGTGAACAGAAAAATCTGAAAGGACTCCGCTCCGTGTTAAAAATGTACTGTAAAGTACCAGAATAAAATAGGAAAGAGCCATTAAGAGATTTGATCTTCTGAGTACCGACTTACGCTTCTGAAGAATCATTCCATGTATCAGCATTACTGAAACAAGCCATGGGATGAGTGAGGAGTTTTCAACAGGATCCCACCCCCAGTATCCTCCCCAGCCGAGCACCTTATACGCCCAGTAACCACCCATAAAAATCCCCACACCCAGGGTAAGGCTGCTGAAGATTATCCAGTTATAGGAAAGCTTAATCCATTTATCATAATCTTTTTTAAGAAATGCCGCAACAGCATATCCGAATGGTATTGTTGCAGCAGCATAACCGAGAAATAGAACCGGCGGGTGAGCAATCATCCATGGATCCATGAGAAGGGGATTAAGCCCTGTGCCGTCAGGGGGGAACTGCCCCAGAGGTATTTCACCGGGATAGGCTGACCATATAGTTTGAAAAGGGCTTTTCACTACAAGAAGGAGAAGAAAAAATACCTGAGTAACTGTGGTAACAGACATTACTATATTTTCATATTCATCCTGCTTTCTGCAGATAAAAATTCCGCAGATATTAAGTATAAAGAGCCATAAAAGAAGACTACCCTCATTCCCTGCCCATAGAGCTGCTATCTTATACTCAATCCCCATATTTAAAGATGAATGATTAAACACATAGGCGTATTGGAACTGGTTAAAGAGAAATCCGCTTAAAAGGAGAAGCATTGCAAAAAATATAAGGAGAGATGTGAGGTAGTAGATTCTTCTGCTTGTATAAAGGGCGAATTTATCCCCTGAAGCGCTCCTGGCAAGAAATACCATAGATAGAAGAGATAGAATAAGCGCTGTGATTATAATTCCGTTTCCAATTCCCATATCAGTTTACTTCCTTTTCATATTTTGACGGGCATTTTACAAGAACCTTGTCTGCTTCAAAAATCCCCTTTTCAAGTGAATATTTTCCTATTAACACAACCTGGTCAGCATGCTCAAAATTAAGCGGCTTAACCCCTTTATGATAAGCTTTGAGTTCATCTCCATTATCTTCCGTAAGTGTAAACCGGAAACCATCATCACCATGTTCCACAGGCGCATCCTGAGCCCGCTTCCCTATTACCTGTACATTTTTACCAGGTTTGCTTTTAGCATATTCAAAGGAAACATAGGGGCTGAATAGATCATCACTGATAAGGAGAATGGATGAAATCAGAAGGAGCAGCGCTGCAATAAAAATAATAATTCTTTTAGAGCTCATCAATCTCCCCTTCTATCTTTGATACTTTTCTGTCGAGCCTGTATAAAAACAGGGCTATACCTATCCATATCACAAGGACTACTGTCATTACTTCAGAGGGCATGGCGTTTCTCCCGGATTTTAATTTTTACCGCGCTTATGCGGTTCATAATATTATAGATGTAAATATAGAGGAGGGTAAAAGCCCCCATGGAAGTGAAAAGTGTAATTTTCATTGCTTCTTCAAGATGCATTTTTTTATCCGCATTAATAATAGTATCAGGGTGAAGCGAATCGTAGACCCTGGGTATTATAAAAACAAAAAGGGGCATAACCACCATAGCGAGAATTAAATAGACTGAGCTGATTTTCCCCCTGCTTTCATTTCCTTCAAGGGCTGAATTGAGACTGAAGTATGCGATATATATTAAAAGGAGTATTACAATTGAAATCTGCCTGGGGTCCCAGTTCCAGTAGCTTCCCCAGCTTAAATTAGCCCAGATCGCTCCTGTAACAAGTGCAAGTATTGTAAAAACAAGGCCGATAAGTGTGGTATTATATGCTCTCTCTTCTCTCATCAGGGATTGTTCATCATTTTTAATTATGATGATTATTGACTCCACTCCAGCCACTATAAATGCGATCACAGCTACCCATGCCACAGGAACATGGTAGTAGAGTATTCTGCTGGCATCACCAAGTATTGCAGCAGAGGGCGCCCAGAGGAAGGACATATAAATCACAAGAGGCATTAAAATATAAACAAGTCTGTGAATTTTCATTTTCTATTCCACCCATATATATCTGAAAAGGAGATAAGAGATGCAGGCAATAATACCTGAAAAGGCAATTAAAAAAAGCACATTTCTATAATTTGCAGATTCAGCACCTTCAATCGAAAGCGCTGTATTTGTTATAGATACCCACATTACCGGCAGAATAAGAGGAAAGGATAGTACTGTAAAGAGTGAGCCCTTACCCCCTGCTTTGGACACCATGGCGCCCAGAATAGTTGTAATTGAAGCAATAGCAAGGCCCCCGGAAAAAGCTGTTGCTATAAAAAGCTGAGGAATAAGGGGCCTGGCCTGGAGAAAAAAAAGGTAAAGGGGGCAGATTACTGAAATTATACCAGTGAAAAAAATTATATTAAAAAGCAGCTTTGAAATAAAAATATCCTCAGGGGAGTATGCAAGCCTTAGAAAGAGGGCATTCTTTTCATCCTCCTCCCTGATAAATGTATGGGCAAGTCCGTTCATCCCGCTGAAAAAGATTATCATCCAGATAAGTATTGCATGAATATGAGGTTCAAAAGAGGTTCCCCCGGCAACCAGGCTTATTGACATGGTTGTGATAACAGCAAAGGCAAAGCTGATATTAACAGCAGACCTGTTCCTGAACTCCACAAGGAAGTCCTTACGGAGATTTTTATAAATACCTGTCATCTAATACAATCCCTCTGCTGCAGAGTTTAATTTCATCAGGTTCATTGGTTGCTATAAAAATTATTTTCCCCGGCTTAAGATTTTCAATAAAGCTGTAGAGGATAGCTTTCCCCTCTACATCAAGGTTGCTCCCCGGCTCATCAAGAAAAATCACAGGGGGATCATTTATAATTGCGTTTATGATTCTCAGTCTCTGCTTCATCCCTGAAGAGAAAAATTTCACCTGCCTGTTCCTCTCTTTATATATACCGAATCTCTCAAGCAGTTCATTCACATTGTGAAGATCAACATCAGGGCCGGAAACAAATTCAATATTTTCAAGAGCTGTAAGCATCTCATAGGGGTTCACCTGGGGCCCGGTAAATCCTGAATACTTTAGGTAGTCATCAGGAATTATTGTTACATTATTTTTTTCCCATGTTACATGCCCTGAATAGGGCCTTTGTATCCCTGCAAGTATCTGTAGAAGGGTCGACTTCCCTGAACCATTGGCACCTGTAATATAGAATGATTCCCCCGATTCTGCTGAGAAAGCAAGGTTCCGGAAAAGGAGGTGCTCACCGAAACGTTTTGTAATTGAATCCGCCCCTATTTTAATCAATTTTTTCCGCCGGAGGTAAATTTCTTATATGCGTACCGTCGCAGAATGGGTGATTTTTTGAGAGGCCGCATCCGCATAGGGTGTAATGATCTGTTGTCTCAGGTGTAATATCACCATCACCTTCAAGGGTTATCCCCCCGTACACCTCAAGAGTCCCCCTTTTTTTTGCCACAATCTTCGGTTCATCATTATAATAATTAATGTGCCTTACTTCGTCAATGGTGTAGCATAAAGCTCCTGAGGGACATTTTTTTATTACTTCGATTATTTCCTCAGGGGGAGCTCCATCAGCATTGACCCAGGGCCTTTTTGACCTGTCAAAAACTGAAGGGAGGAGAAGTATGCATGAAGCATCGTGACAGCATATGCCGTTATTAAAATGAACTGTAATTTTCTTGCCAGTATAATCGCGCCACCTGTAAAATGCCCTGTCGGGCATTTTGTCTGTTTCCATGCCCGCTTCCACATGAGCGAAATCGCAATAAGGTATCTCCTGCGATTTTCCGCATCTGCAAAGAGTCATAATCGGCTTAATTTCAAGGCGGTTTCCTCTGCTATCTTCAAATATTTCCAGATCCTTTACAACATAGGGATTCCCCTCTTTTATTATTATGCGGGGAATTTTTTTATCTTTATCTGACATATAATTTACCATTCATTGTTAGAAGCCCCGAGTACTTCTTTACTTTGCCCCCTGTCCCCCAAAGGGGGCACGAGTTATCTACTATCACTCTGATAATTTAATTTTATCATTTCTATAACTATTTCAAGAATGACCACAATTTTTTTCCTGATCCGGTCATATTCTCCCGCAAATCTTTTGCAGGCTTAACAATATAAACAGGTGTTTTAATACTTTGATTCATCAACTTACTAAAAGATCCTTTTACGTGCCCCCTTCGGGGGACAGGGGGGCTGACTCCGGTAGATGCAGTAAACAAATAATAATATTACTTTTTATGAAAATCCGGAATGAGCCAAAAAACATTACATGGAGAATCACTTCCTTTAATAGGTTACTCCATAAGTTTCCCTGTATGCTTCCATTTTATCGATCATCTCCATACTTATGGAGTGTTCATCCCTTGCTGAATCGTGCTTTAAGAATTCGATTATATCGAGTATTGTAACTATGGGGAAAAAAGAGAGGCCTGTTGATTCTGCAATCTCCTGTATTGCCGATTTCTCACCTGTACCCTTCTCCATTCTATCCACAGAAATAATTACTGCAGAGACTTCAGGATTGCCGTTATTTTTTAGAATTTCCATTGACTCTCTGATAGCTGTTCCAGCAGTAATAACATCATCAACAATTACCACCCTGTCTGCTTCAGTAAGCTGCTTACCCACAAGGAGTCCGCCGTCGCCATGATCCTTTGTCTCTTTGCGGTTAAATGTATAATCTGTGTTTATATTAAACTCTGAATAGAGGGAGCTTACTGCTGCAACTGCCAGGGGTATCCCCTTGTATGAGGGGCCGAAAATGGCGCTGTATTTCCCCTTTACATTGTCAGCTATTGCGCTTGCGTAGAACATGCCAAGGTTGTTTAATGCCTTCCCTGAATAGAGCATCCCTGTATTAAGAAAATAGGGTGAAAGCCTCCCCGACTTAAGTGTAAACTCCCCGAATTTAAGGGCATTGCTGTTGAGCAGAAAACTTATAAAATTTTTTTTATACTCTTTCATTTGCTTCTCCTTATTCTTATAAAGGCTTATCCCCGATTCTCGTGAAGGACACTATATATAATTTAAAAATAAATATTATGCAGGGCCTGTCGAGCATTTTTATTGAGGAGTATGCGCAAAAAGTGTATTGACAGGTACAGGGTTAAAATTTTGAAATTACAGGGCTCATAAAACCGGGAAAGGATTTAAACTGATTGAAAAAACTCACTTTCATTAACGGCATAAGGGATGCCCTGCCGGTTTTTACAGGCTATTTCCCCATTGCTGTGACATTCGGACTCCTGGCAGCTTCTGTTAATATGTCGCTTTTTCACACTTCATCCTTTTCAATCCTGGTTTTCGCAGGGGCGAGCCAGTTTGTGGCGCTTAATATGATAAAAGCGGGGATAGGCGCAGGGGAGATTGTCCTTACTGTATTTCTCTTAAACTTCAGGCATTTTTTAATGAGCGCCTCAATATCATCAAGGGCGCGTTTTAAAAAATATCTAATTCCAGCAATAGCATTCGGGGTTACTGATGAGACCTTTGCTGTTTCATCCATGCAGAAGGGTGAGCTCTCTGAAGGCTATATGCTGGGCCTTAACTTTACATCATATGCAGGATGGGTTCTTGGAACAGTTACCGGGTTTATGGCAGGGGACTTTCTTCCTTCCATTCTGCAGGAGAGTATATCCATCTGTCTATATGCCATGTTCGTTGCCATACTTATGCCTGAGGTAAAACAGTCATTAAAGGCAGGTGTTGTGGCATTTCTTGCAGGGCTGATTAATACAGCTTTTACATATTCAGGTGTCTTAAGTGCAGGATGGAGTATTATTTTTTCAATTATTGCAGCTTCTATTGCAGGTATGATTATATTCAGGAACAGGGGGTAGATATGGATATTTTTATGATTATACTCCTTCTCCTTGCAGTAACATATATTCCCAGAGTGGCTCCATTCTATCTTGTGAATACAGAATCAATACCCCCCCTGCTGAAAAGGTTTTTATCCTTTATTCCCTATGCTGCACTGGGAGCACTGATTATGCCGGGGAGTATTGATGCTGTCGGCGGAAGGCCTCTAATTTCCCTTATTGCAATAATTTTCGCAGGAGTTGTTGCATGGTTCAACAGCAATATAATCGCGGCTGTTTTTCTATCTGTTGCCGCGACCTTTATAATGCTCCTCATATTCTGATTCTATTTCAGATCCGCAGACCTGTCTTCAGAAATTTTATATCTTTCCAGAATTCTTGAGCTGAACTGGTTCACTTTATCCCTGCTTAAGATTATCTTCTGTCCGCTGTCATCCTCGATTATATGGAATAACCCCTTATTCCCTTCAAATGCCTTCACCAGGTCTTTCATTTCAGAAATATTCTGTCCATTTACCTTTTCAATAACCAGGTTTGACATATTATGATACCCCTGATTGATTTCATCAGCAAGGACTTTTGACAGAAGCACCACTTCTTTTCTGTTTTCCGACCTTATGCCGTTTATGTAGAAATTCATAAGCCTGGAAGGTGCTGTAAGGAACCACTGCCCCCCCCATTCCTGCATATAATTTTTTGTTAAAGGCTGGAAAACCAGCCCGCCCGATATAAAATAGGTTGGCGGTATATCGTATCTTTCAAATGGAACAAGCCGGGTTGTATTCATGGGAACAGTGAGCTTTATCTGCATATCAAGTACTTTGCCGCTGCGAAGCACTCTTATTTTAAGATTGTCATTTATAAATTTCTGCTGAACAATATAGTTCATGGATGTGCGCTCACCCCTGCGGATTTCCACTGAGCCGTCATTGGCAACATTAACCCCCTCAATTGCCAGAATCACATCATCAATTTCAAGAATATTGAGAGCAGGGGACTCTATCTGTATACCTGTTACAAGAACGCCGTTCTGATCCCCTTTCATTTTGAACCTGAGACGCTGGTCCGGGTTTTCCATCCGCTGAATTCTTATCCCCAGCTCAGGGAAACCTGTGTATCCGTTTTTTGCAGTATCCCTGAGGAAATGAAGTACAACAGGAGCAGGCACCATGTATCCGATATTCTCACCCATGGTTGAGGTCTGAAATGCCACACCTACTATTCTGCCATCTTTGATTACAGGCCCGCCGCTGTTACCCGGATTAATTGCAGCATCTATCTGGCATGCAAGAAGATTGGCATTGCTATGGGCATAATTTCTCTGCTCAATCCTTGATACAACACCTTCAGTAATACTGAGCTCATCTCCCCCTGTGGGGAAGCCGTAAACCACAACCCTGTCACGCACACGGGGGAGCTCTCCGATCGGTATGGGAACCGCGTCTTTAAAAAATGCCGGGTCATCAACTTTAAGTATGGCCAGGTCGCTGTCGTGTGAAATCGATTCAAGGCGCGCAGTGTATCTGTCCGCCTCTCCCGCTTTTTTAACCTGGATAAATGTATGATTGCTTACCACATGGGCATTGGTGAGTATTCTGTTTCCTGCTATAATTGATCCTGAGCCTGTATTGTTTGACTGGCCCGACATCTGCCAGGGGTTATCATAATTGTAATTGCTTGCCACAGCATAAATCTTTACCACTGAATTTTTAATATTCTCCTCTGCTGAAAGAACTGATGCAGAGAAAAATAAAATAGATATTGATAAAATTCTTATTAAATTTAAAAACATTATAAAGCTCCATGAATTTTTATGGTAATTTCAGTGTTAATTCCTTAACTTTTTTTTGAAATAAAATGCTCTATTATCCCCGCCGCCATAGGCGGCGGGGATATGGAAAACATAATTATTGCACTAAAAAATATCTTTAGGAATAATTACTCGGTAATTTTAAACTATTATATTTCAGTATACATAATAATTCAATAGTTTCTTAAAAAAACAGTAGCTAATTCCGGAATATTGGAAGAATCAATAATATTGTTTGTTCCTGCATCTACTGAAGTGCCCCCTGGGAAAGGGATTTTAGGGAGAAATAGTATCTTGTTTTACGCTAAAAATCATGCTCAGAAATTAACAGCAATTATGAACTAAAAGATCATAAACCAGAGGATATGGAAATGGAAATAGTTTATATTTCAGTGGGGATCAGCTTTGCCATATGGCTCTATCTGATCTATAAGTTTGACAGGTATGAGCCTGAACCTCTGATGATACTCATCTTTATTGGAATAGCAGGGGGGCTTATGAGTTCAATCCCTGCCGCTTTTCTTAACTCCATTGCTGCATCGGTTTTAAATATAGCACCCTTTTTCTCATCTGGTGCTGATGAACCCGCGGCAGCTTCAGATCTCCTTAAATTTTCATTATTTGTAGGGTTTAATGAGGAGATATGGAAATCCCTTGCAGCACTCTTTATTTTGAAAAGGCTGAGCCATTTTAATGAACCTGCAGATGCTCTTATTTATTCCATGACAATAGCACTTGGATTTGCCACCTTTGAAAATATTGAGTATACTCTAATGGGGGGGCTTGATCTGCTGGTGCTCAGGTCAGTTACAGCTGTCCCCCTTCATGTGGGGCTTGCGGCAATCTGGGGTATTGGTATTACCAGGGGAAAATATATTAAAGGGGGGAGTTACTTTGCTGTAATGGTTCCCTATGTAACAGCTGCAGCCCTCCTTCATGCTCTTTATAATTATATACTCTTTACTGTTGACAGCAGTTTTTCACTTATAATAGCTGTAATAATTTCCTTCTCTGTTATAAAATACGCTTTTAAAAGACTTACTGAATTAGTTGAAATAAGCCCCTTTAAAAAAGAGGAATAATTGTTTAAGAAATACCGAAAATATATTAAGAGGAGAGTATGATTATTTCCTGTTTCCTGTTGAGTAAAAAAATTATGGTCAGATCAATATAATGAAACAACCTGTAATAATAACAGAATTCCTTCTGGGTATAAAAGATATTTTCAGAATATCGAAAAAATATTATACGGAATCAGAAATATTCCGTTACATTTCCCATATTATTCTATCTATCATTCTTGGTCTCCTTGCAGGGGGTGGCGCAATTCTGTTTCATTCCTTGCTGGAAAAGATGCGCCACCTCTTTGAGTATCAGAACTTCAGGGAGTTTGTTGATGTTCCCGATTACTTTATAATTTTAATCCCTGTGCTTGGGGGGGTTATCTGCTCATTCATGACTTTGTTTCTTCCTGAGATCGCTGCAAAAAGAGGGGTCTTAAGTGTAATTAAATCTATTATAATTAAAAAGGGGTATATCCCTGTAAAGGAAACAATCTTTCATTTATTTGCCCCGATTATATCAATAGGGACAGGTGCACCCCTGGGGCCTGAAGGGCCTGCTGCAAAAATCGGGAGCGGTATCGGTTCCTATATGTCGCAGAAGTTTAACCTCAGCAAGAATGATATGATAATGTACACAACTGCAGGAGCCGGAGCGGCAATTTCAGCTGCCTTTAATGCACCGATTGCAGGGGTCTTTTTCGGCATTGAGGTGATACTCCTTAATGATCTCAGGAACAGGGCACTGAGCGCCCTGATAATCTCAGCAGTTGTGGCAGACATCCTTTCCAGGGCATACCTGGGGAGCGACAAAATTTTTATTATACCCCCATACGATACAGGTGACCTTTACGCATACCCCTTTTATTTCGGCCTGGCGGTTATGTGCGGTATAACTGCTCTATTATACTTTAAATTCTCCGACAGTTTCAGATATTTTCTGAATGAAAAGATTAAGGTTCACAACCCTTTTCTGCGGCTCCTCCCTGTTACGCTGCTTTTCGGATTTGTTCTTTTACAGTATCCGGATATATTCGGAATCGGTTACAGCATTATTAACAGCGTTATAGGGAGAGGGATGCATTTTTATGATATACTTATTCTGTTTTTCCTTAAAGTAATATTTCTTGTTCTGTTTGTTCAGGCAGGAGCATACGGGGGTACATTTGCCCCCTCACTGAGTATAGGCGCTCTTCTTGGTGCATCATTCGCCCTGAGCATGAATTTTATTTTCGGGGTTAATCTTGATCCAACAGCTTTTGCACTTGTGGGGATGGGGGGTGTTCTGGCAGGGATAAACTGTATCCCCCTCACTTCTATCCTGCTTGTATTTGAGGTCACGCATGACTATAAGTTTATTCTCCCCCTTATGCTGGTCTCCATTGTATCATATCTTGTGATAATCTATTACAAGAAGGGGAATATATATACCATTGCTCTTATGGCTGAGAATATAGATGTTTCCAAAAGGGGCGAGCTTGATGTGCTTGGAAGAATAAACGCTGATGTAATACTCCGGAAAGATATGGATGTGGTGGATTACAGAATGCCTTTCAGGGCACTGCTTCAGGTTATTATGCACGCAAAATATGGGGATGTCTTTGTGGTGGATGGGGATAAAAAGCTTATCGGCATAATAACCCTTAAGGATGTTCGCCAGGCTCTCATGGATCATGACCTGGTCGATCTTCTCATAGCACAGGATCTTATTATGCAGGTTCCTGTAATTCGGGGGAGCGATCCCCTCTCCATGGCTATCCAGAAAATTAAGCAGTATGATATCGAAAATATTCCTGTTGTTGCAGAAGGGGCGGATAATGAACTTATTGGTATAATTACCCATCGTGATATTATCGAATCATATAACAGATTGATTGGTGAAGCTGATCACTGCGAGTACCTTACAGGGAGTTATTACGAAAAGAAGTAACCTCCCGGCTCAATTTTTTTTATTAAAAATGGTTGATTTAAAATTCCTTAAACTTTAGGGATACTGAAGGTCTGTTCAGCCTCCCTTTAAGCGCTGCTGCAGAGATGACTGCATAATGGCGCAGACTATTTATCAAAATGAACATATCTATTTAATTGAGGTTTATGTAATGAAATTTAGAAGCAGCATATTAAAGGGATTACTATTTATATCCTTAATAGCCCTTGTAAGTGTAAGCAGCATCGCTTCAGCAAAGAGAAGCGTGTCATTAAAGGTGTTTCCCCCTGAATACAGACTAACATCCAACGGGACGCCTGTAGCAACAACAAAAGTTTCAGCCTTCCTGAAAAGAGCCACGCTCCCTTCAGGGGAGAATAATCTGGTCTTTTCATCTGAGGGCTACCACGACCTGAAGATAAAAGAGAATATTACTGCAAGGACTTCACAGCTTGAGTACAAACTTGAAAGAAAGAATTCCATGCTTGAACAGGTTGCTGTAATGAAAACAGGGCCTCACCCCAAGTCTGTTGAGTTCACACCTGACGGTAAATATATGGTAAGCGCACTCCTTGAAGGGACAGGCGTTGATCTTTTTTCTGTAAAAGATTTTAAGAAGGTTAAAACCATTGAGTTTCCGGAGAATTATGCAAGAAGAAGAAACTTTGTCGAAATTGTCTTTCTCCCAGAAAAAAACGAAATGTGGGTTTCCCAGATGGCTGCTAACGCGGTTCATGTAATAGATATGAAGGATTATACATACAAACTTACTATCCCCACAAAAGGGGTATGGACCAAGGTAATGTGTTTTACACCGGATAAAAAAACTGCATTCGCGTCAAACTGGGAATCAAGGGATCTTTCAATAATTGATACTGAAAAACATGAAGTAACAGGTAAGATAAAAGTATCCGGTGTTCCCAGAGGTATGATTGTAACAAATGACGGTAAATATTTATACACCTGCGTCTTTGAAAACGGGCAGATGCAGAAGATTGACATTGAAAAAAAACGCGTTGTTAAAACTATCAAGTTTAAAGGGAAAGGAGCCAAGCGCCATATTGTAATGGACCGGGAAAAGGATATTTTCTATATTACAGATATGTACTGGGGCACAGTAATTATTATGTCTGCAAAGGATGATTCTATTATCAAAGAGATAAAAGTGGATCAGAAACTTAATACCTGCAAGCTTACCCCTGATAAAAAATATCTTTTTGTATCGTCAAGAGGACCGAACAATCCTGAAACCTATCTCAAAAAGGGTCCTAAATTCGGGAAAATCTATGTTATAGATACTGAAACACTTGAAATTGTTGACTGGGTCTGGGGTAAAAATCAGCCCACAGGACTTGATGTATCTCCTGACGGGAAGTATATTGCATTTACCAATTTTCTGGACAGGGAGATAGAGGTTTACAGAATTAATTCAAAGTAACTGCGCAGATGCTGAGGCTGGGCTTTGTAAACAGGGGAAGAGCTGCTCATGAGAATTATTTATTTAACAGATGTGCATGGGAGTTTTGACGGTGTAAAGACCCTGCTTCAGGAAACTGTAGCTGATGTTTATATAATAGCAGGGGATCTTATTGATATCCCCTTTTACAGCATGGAAACCGCTATAAAGTATCACGAAATTCAGTCCGGATTCCACGCCCTCCGGAGAAGAATGGACAGGCAGGAGATGATAATTGAGGATTTTGTTGATGAGATTATCAATGATCCATCCTCTGATGACCCTCTCATAAAAGCGGCCATGGAGTATCAGCAGTATACCATACGCGCCAGAAGGGTAATGCAGCAGAAATATAAACTCCTTGAAAATATCTGCTCAATGAAAGGCTCCTCACAGGTTTTTGCCCTGCCCGGTAATTACGATATGGATTTAAAGTATACATCCCTTCATGGAAGAGACCTTCACCTCCACTGGTACCAGCTTGAAAACAGCCGCATAGCGGGCTACGGCGGAGCTGAAGTTTTTACAGCAGGGATACCGGAAAGATACATTGTTCACTATAAAGGGGGTATCGGGAAAAGCGACAGCCATAATGAAATGTATACATTCTTCCGTGCTGTAAAGCCTGATATAATTGTGGCTCACCAGCCCCCCCACGGCATACATGACAGGCTTTCATACAAGGGGCCTTCAGGGTCACCTGCACTCCGCACCTACTGCGACAAAAATGATGTGAAGCTATGCCTCACAGGGCATATACACGGAGAATGGGGCTTTCTATTCAGCGACAATACGATTTTCCTCAACCCCTCAAATTTTGGTGAAGTGACAATGACTACAGGGGATGTGGCAGAAGGGGGATTATTTTACCAGATTGAGATGCGCAACTCCAGTGTTGAAAAGGTGATGTTTAAAAAACTTGTGGAGAACAGGGTTTATGACCTGATCGATTACTTCCCTGTTAAAAACAAGTGGCAGGAAAACATAATCGACAATGAAAGGGTAGAGGCGCTGAGGAAAACTGAAAACTATGATATGAAGATGAAGAAGTATTCACATATCCCTGAGATACAGCTCTATAATGACATAAGGAGTTTTTTCCGCTCCTTCCAGACCCAGGAGACAGATATAAGGATTGAGGTACTGGAAAAGGTTGTAGAGATGCTGGAGGGTCATTTTGAATCAGTAGCGCTTGATGTTGTGGGTTCTGTTAATTTCGGCCTGTCTCAGCCCATGTCGGACCTGGACTTTGTTCTTTATATGCGCTGCGATAAAGACTGCAGTGACATGAAGGGGAATTGTTATCCCATGAATGAAGTAAACAGGCGCATTGAGAATCTCCTTCATGGTAAGTTCAAGTTTCAGATTATTGACTGCGTAAACCTTAATCTTGTTGAAGAGAGCATAAAAGAAAAAAATTACGAGTGTGAGGCTACTCAGCGTTTTTTAACCCACAGGCTCATGGGGAGGCCCATCAATTACAGGGTTATGGCCCCTGTTGAGGATATGCTTAATGAAAATATGGAGTTTCGCAAAGAAATAGAAGGGAGTATCCAGTCATTTTTCAAGATATTCACCAACACTTCCCAGCATGTTCAGTCATTTCACAAATATGAGCTGAGGCTCAAATCGTTGGGAATAAAAATACCTGAAGCGATAAGGGAAAAGATAAAGAGCTACTTCCACATAGGGGAAAGTGAAGAATAGAACCTTAATCCGGTATTCTATAAAAAAGGACGTATATCTGTTGTTATCATCCCTGCTGCATCAGATGCTTTTAATCCCATATCGCCATCTTCAAAAACCTGGCATAACTCAGGGGCAATACCCATCAGTTCAGCACATTTAAGAAAAGTTTCAGGTGATGGTTTATGATTCTTAACATCATCTGCTGTGACCAGAATTTCAATATATTTATCAAGGCCTGTCATTTTTAGGGTAAGAATGGCAATCTCTTTTTTACCCCCTGTGCCGATTGACATGGGGAGTTTATTATGATATTTATATACCAGGTCTGCCACAGGCTCAATCGGTTTTACCTCTGTAAGAAGCTCCAGAAAGACCGACTCCTTTCGCCTGGAAAATTTTTCAGGGTCCACATTAAGGCCCATCTTTTCATTGATAAGGGGAATGATCTTCCATGTGGGCATCCCTGCCATGCCGAGGAATTGTTCCGCTGTAAATTCAAAGCCATACTCCCTGGCTGTAATTTTCCATGCATCAAAGTGAAGAGGCATTGTGTCAACAAGGGTGCCGTCCATATCAAAGATTAAGGCTTTTGCATTTTTATCTATTTCCAGTTTCATTTTTTTCTCCATTGTGATAATATTTATTATTTCCGGATTATCGGTTATTTTTCCCCCTGTCCCCCAGAGGGGGCACGAGTTCATATATGATCACGCTGATAATCTTATTTTTATCAATACTAAAACTATTTCAATATTATTCAACACATCTCTTTAATTAGAAATATTTGAATTCCATTATTTTTAAAATTCCTCTACTGACTAAAATTTTACTATTACGTGCCCCCTTTGGGGGACAGGGGGATGACTCGAAATTCATTTTTTCTTCAACGGCTTAAGAAGATCTTCAAGTCCGTAGAGCTTAATTTCATACAGCGTTGAAAGGAGCATCCCGAGTCTCCCTGCAGGGAAACCCTTTTCATGATGCCATACCACATAAGGCTCAGGAAGATTGCATAAAAGCATACCCTTGTATTTCCCGTATGGCATCTTCATTGTCATGAGATCTTTGAGAACCGTGGGATCCATCATCCCTGAGGCATCGATATCCATATTCAGCTCTCCCCCTTTAATTATTAAACTGGGGATGATCTAAGATGAGCCTCTCAATCTCCCCCCTTTCATCTTCAGAAGCTTCAGGATTGAATTTAGAGCTGCTCCTTTTAAAGCGCTCAAGCCATTCTGCTCCAAGAAGATCGATGTCCCGGTTTTTTATTCCCATGGAAGTAAAAGCAGCAGTTGTATCTGCTTTAGGCCCGGTGCCTGCTCCTGAGCCTGTATAAAATCCTGCTGCAAGGAGAGCCCCCCGTACCATTGTAGAACCTGAATAGGTAAAAAGCTTTGCATTCCTTGTACTGCAGTGATCAAATATTCGTTTAAATATTGAATAACTCCAGAGTGGGGTGTCTGTATTTAACGAAAAGGGATCGTAAAATATTGCATGGGGCTTTTCAGCCTTTTCAATTAAATCTGCAAAATCCCCCTCCACAAGATTCCATTCAATATTATATTTTTCAGATTTCCATGAACCGTTTTTCAGAATTGCTGACGGGGCTGAATGACGCACATGGGGGAATAGAGCCGGATTTTTTGCTGCAAGGCGGAGAGAATCCAGATCATTTTCAAAGCTTATTATCTTCACCCCTTTTTCTGTTTTATGATCTGCAAAGATTTTTTCACATTCAAAAATTGCAGCCATGGCATTGGTCCCTGCACCAAGGCCCACATCCCAGATTACCAGGTTATCATCACTAATATCATTGAGCATTGAAAAAATATCTGTCTGATCAATATAAAGTCCCCTTGCTTCAACCAGAGGATCAGTTACTGAATGCATTATCTCCACGGATGGTATATGACGTATGCTGTGAAATCCCCCGATCTGTTTCACCACTTCATAATTTCCAAGTGAAGGGAGATCCTTCCTCTTTTTGCTCACCGGGGGGTTAACAGGATGTTCAATGTCGTCACTGCTCAGGATCTCTCTCTTTGCATTATAGAAAGATAAAAAACTTCCATCTTTTATATGGCTCCGCATTGAATCCATAAGATTGCGGTAGAATGTAAGATTATGGATCCCGATGAGATTGCTCCCGTAATATTCCCCTGTTTTGATAAGATGATGCAGATAGGCGCGGCTGTACCTGCTGCAGCATGGGCAGGTGCAATTTTCATCAAGTGCCCTGTCCTGAAACTTATAGATTCCTCTCCGCATCTCCATTCTCCCTTTGGAGGTATATGCCACACCCTGCTGAGCCATTGCTGTGGGGAGTATGCAGTCAAACATATCAACCCCCCGGTGCACAGCTTCAAGCAGATCAATTGGAGTCCCCACACCCATAAGATAGCGGGGATAATTTCGGGGGAGAAGGGATGCTGTAAGCCGGGTAATATCCTTCCTCTCCTCTTCAGTTTCACCTACAGCAAGGCCCCCTATGGCAAACCCGTCAAAGGGGAGGGATGAAATCTGAGCTGCGCTTGTTTTTCTAAGTTCAGGGAAACAGGCCCCCTGGACTATTCCGAAAAGCGACTGGAGGGAATCACCCCTTGCAGCAAGGCTTCGCTCTGCCCATCGCGCTGTAATATCCGCAGCATCCCGGCAGAGAGATTCCTCAGACGTGGATGGAATGCATTGATCCATGGCCATCATTATATCGCTATTAATTATTTTCTGCGTCTCAATACTTGTTTCCGGACTGAGAAGGATTTTTCTCCCGTCATGGTAGCTGCGGAAAACCGCACCATCTTCAGTAATCTTCACATCTTTTGAAAGGGAGAAAACCTGGAATCCTCCGGAATCTGTAAGCACAGATCGGGGCCATTTCATGAACTGATGAATACCCCCGAATTTTTTAAAAACATCAGTTCCGGGCCGCAGCAGAAGATGATAGGTATTGGCAAGGAGCACAGGGAATCCCAGGTCTTCCACGGTTTTTGTATCCTGGGACCGGAGCACAGCGAGAGTTGCAACAGGCATAAATACAGGGGTCTCCACCTTATTGTGCAGTGTGGTTAAGGTGCATCCCCTTGCAGATGAGTTTTCCGCTTCAGCTTCAACCCTGAAGTTCAGGCGCGAACTATTTTCTATATTCATTATTATTTCAGTTTTAATTCCTTAAAGAGTATTTTGTATAAAATAAAAGATTATGCGGGACTGTCTCAAAAGTTGGGTTTACAAGCATTTGTCATTCCGGTTTTGCAGCTGCTGTTTCTGCAAATACCGGAACCTTCTGATAGAATCAGTTGTATGAGATACCGGCATTCCGCTTCGCTACAGCCGGTATGACAAGAAAAATACTTTTGGGGCAGCCCCGAGCATAGAACATTTCTAATTATTACTGTAATTATTAATCCTCTTAATTCTTTCAAAGATAAAAATCTGATTAAGCCTATGGGTCAAGTTATTAATAATAGATGAAGATTCTTTAAATATCCTGTTAATGAACTTTACCCATCTACCCGGTCTATACAACCCCCCTGAGGGGGGCTTCAAAAAATAAGTTCATTATTCAATACTATAAATAACGGTTTCTGCAAGGGCATATTCGAGAAAATTATTTACAGCCTTCCGGTCAGGCGGATCATTTCTATCAAGTATTTCTTCTAATGTTAATTTCCCGTTAAAGCTGAGTAAAAGATTATTAAAGCCTTTATTTAATATGAGCGGCTTAACCTCTCCTCCGCAGTTGTAGATTAGAGCATATGTTTCCTCAGGGGAGTATTCATTCAGGAATTCCTCAAAATTTAATTCACCCACTGTAAGCAGTGCATCAAAGCTGTATTTCAGATTAATGAGAACAGAACCTGGTGAGAGCTTAAATACACTCTCATTACTGATTGATTTGTTATTCTCTTCCGGGTATGGACCTGCATAGAGAGATAAATTTAAAGCCCCATTTATAAGAATTATATCTTCCATAACCGGAGAAAATTTTTTCATCCCGGCTGCAGTAAAAAGCTCCCTGACAAAAGATATCTGTACCTCAGTAATTTCATTTCCAGTGAGTTCATTTTTTATATTGTTAATCTGAAGATAATGTGCAAAGTCTTTAAGAAGCTGAGCAGGCTGAATGTCAAGGGTTTCCAGTATCATAAACATCCATCCTGCCGCACCCCCCCGGTTATAAAAAATATTGCAGGCATTTGCCAGAGATTCCGCTTCATTCATATCCTCTATGGAATATCCGGGTGAGGAGATTAGAGTATATGGAGGTACATGAAGATATTCTAATGCGAAAGAATCGGTCATATCATAAAGGACTGTTCCGGGCAGCAGTGCAAGGGGGAAGATGTCAACATGGTTAGGCTGAAGTGTGAGAGTGTAATTAAGGCTGTAAATAAAGCCATCAAGTGTATCCCCCGGAAGTCCGTAAATCAAATCCATGCCGAAAATTACTCCAGCTGAATTGAGGAGAGATATTTTTTCCGCGTAGTTTTCAGGATCAAATTTTCTGTTAACATTTGAAAGAACTTCAGGGATGGCGCTTTGAAGTCCTATCTGTAGAGAACAGTTGATTGAAGCAAAAAGTTCCGCCATTTCCTGATCGAGAAATTCTGTTCTCACTTCAAATGTGAAATGTATGAGGGGTGCTATTTTCTGAATCATGCGGAGAATTGTTTTTGCCCGCTTCATGTCCCGATTGAATGTGGGGTCCAAAACAAAAATCTGGGTTACCATACGGGATTCAAAGAATTCCAGTTCCCGCTTAATACGCTCCAGTGAAAAGTGCCTTACACCGGGCACCCCCTTTGATTCAAAACAGAAGCTGCATTTAAAGGGGCACCCCCTTGAGAGCTCCCATAAAAGACCGGAGTATTGTTTTATATCCACTGCTCCTGTAAGAAATGGAGAGGGGATTGAATTGAGATCTACAGCATGGCATTCTCCATTTCCCCGATCTTTGACCATATCTTTAACAAAGACACCTCTGCACTGATCATAGGGCTTATTATCTATAATATTTCTCATCACCTCAGTGAGGGGTATTTCACCTTCACCTTTGATTACAAAATCGAAGGGGGCAGTGGAGAGGAGTCTTTCAGGGAGAGCTGTTGCCTCAGCCCCTCCGGCAAAGAGGATTGTTTCCGGGGATCTCTCTTTCATCAATCTGCATACTTTTCCGATAAGCTTACTGTTCCAGAGGTATGCGGAAAACCCTGTAAAATCGGGTGATTCGCTGATGATTTTTTCAGCAATATATTGAGCGCTCATTTCTGTATAAAAATCGATAAAGGATACATCCAGGCGCTCCCTTATTTCAGGAACAGAATCGAGCTGAGCCTTCAAAAGGGCAGCAGCAAGAGGGAATCCCTGGGGGGAATTTTTAATATGTATCGATATAATAATCAGTTTTAACTTTTTCAATATTTATCCTCATAGTTTATGTAAACCTATGAAGGTCACTATTCTTTTCAAGTATTTTATTTATCCGGTAAAGCTCTGGAGGAAAGAGCCTTCTCCACGTGGAGCTCACTACTACCCACATTTATGCTCCCGGCCCCCAGCCGATTGACCTGACGTGCTGAATGAACTTATTCCGGCTTCCCCCGGAGGGGGATGAAAAAATTCTACTCATATTATTATTTAATTAATGATAGAGTAAAACAAACAAGTCAAAAAAAGTTAATTAACCCCCTTCGGGGGTGGCGGGAAATGATTTGCTGGGGGAAAAGAATTCATTCCGCCGGGGGCTTAGCCGAATTAATTGTTCGTTGAAAGAAGTGGGTAGTAGAGAGCCACGTAGAGAGGGCTCTTTTCAAAGATAATTTACTGAATGAATAATATGGCTTATTCCGGAATGCGGAATCAAATAATACTATTCCTTGCCACATCGACCGCTCTCGGCCCCCTGTCCCCCAAAGGGGGCACGTAGAAGGAACACTTAAGTAAGTTGATAAATCAAAGTATTAAAACACAGGTTTTTATTGTTGAACTTCCAAAAGATTTGCAGAACAATATGACCGGATCAGAAAATTAATTATGGTCATTAGGAATATAATAAATGCAGGGATGAAAATAATTATATTTTCTAAATGATATTAGATAAATCGTGCCCCCTTTGGGGGACAGGGGGAAAAGGATTTTAGAATTAATATAATCTTAAATTAAAACTTGCAAATTATATCAGCCGGTGACAATGATAAATCACGCTTATAGTGACAATGAACTGAGGTGAAATGTTGAAAATTGAATATGATGTAATTATTGCAGGTGCAGGTTCAGCAGGGCTTTCCACTGCCATTTTCTGCGCTCGTGAAGGGATGAATGTACTGATTCTTGAAAAATCATCTCAAACTGCTCCATTCCCCAGGGGTGAAACTATCAGGCCGGATCCTGTGCTTGAAGAGCTCCTTGGGGCCGGCTTTATGGAATCTATAAGCTATAACCGCACAGCAGGGAGAAGGTACTATTCTCCATGGAGCGTGAGACAATTTTCTCTGGAGAGAGATGAGGCATCATATATTTTTCACTGGCACGATCTTACAGAGGGGCTCAGGAGAGAGGCGGAGAAGTGCGGTGTTGAAATTAAATTTAACTCTGAAGTAACCGGACCGGTAATTGAGAATGGAATATGCATAGGCGTGACCACAAAAAATAGCGGGGACTTTTACGGTAAAAGTGTAATTGCAGGTGACGGACATAACAGCATTTTCGGGAAAATAAGCGGTGTGGATTACAACAGGCTCAACTGCCCAATTGCAAAGAGAGTATATAAAAAAGTAAACACCGATTACGACGGCATGGAATTCTTTATTATTCCCGGGGGCACGCTCGATTTTGCTCCTGATTTCCCCCCCTCTATTGCCTTTATATTTCCCAGAGGGAACGGCGAAGCTGAAGCAGGTCTGATGATACTTGCAGGGGGGATGCCGCTGAAGGATAGAAAAGCAATGCCCGGGAACAGGGAAATACTTTCAGTGCTTCACCGGATGAGCCTCAACTATCCTGTTTTTTCTGATCGCTTTAAGGGGAGTGTAGTCGATTTTGAAGGGGTATCTGTTATACCAATGGCAGGGCTTCATCATGAGGTGTGTGCGATTCCAGGTCTTATACTAACAGGTGACGCCATTGGACTTGTAGAGGCCTCGGGCGGATGCGGAGTGGTTGCCACAATGAAGAACGGGGCCTTTGCTGCACGCTTCCTCATGGAACACCGGGACCATCCCTGGAATAAAAAACTTATGAGGAAAATAAACAGGGAATTCAGAAAAACTGATGTGTACAGGCTTATACGTTCCAAATACAGAAAGCTTCTCCCCCTTATGAGAATTTTTTTTCACAGATGGGTTAAGCCAGCAATGTTTGTTAGGCTGTGGAAATTTATGGAAGCACGGTATAAAAAAGTGTGATGGGATAAAAGTGTTTGAATAATAATAATTATCTTTTATCGTCATACCCCTTACCATAAAAATTTTCTGCTGAAATAATAAATTTAAGAATAGTGACTAAATCTTCTCAGGAAATTGAGGATGTTTTTTTATTTTTAAACAATTGTCAGCAGTTAAAGAGGAGCATTTAATGAAAAAAATATTACTCGTTTTTATACTTTTTTGTGCAGTAACAGTTAATGCTGATCCTTTATGGAATAAGGCTGTGGATATATACGGCAGGCATATAGACAATCACCCCGATGTTTATAAAGCATATATTCTTATGGGATCAGGCGGATCAAATTCCAGTGAGATCTGGGAGGAATACAAATCTGAGGGTGGGGAGTATTTCAGAAAGGTTCTTAAGGTAAAAAAGAACGGGGTTGATGTTCCTATCCCTGCTGAAGCTCAGGATAAATGGTTCCCTGTGACTAATTCGAAGAAAGACAACAAAGGTGAATATAAAGGGCTTGGTGAAATATTTATGGCAAGGAGCCAGAATGTGGTTGCCTATAATAAAACCGGGAAGAGCAAAATCATATACGGCATATCATGCGCTGAATACAATTTTACATTCAAGAAGAACAGAAATGGCAAGATTGAAACAGTTACTGGTAAAGCCTATCTGGACATGGCCACAGGCGCCCCTTATGAAATCCGCAGACACAATACAAGCCAGTATATGAAGGGTTCTCCAGATTCATATGTTCAGTTCTCCTATGACGGTAATTATCTTTACCCAAGATATTTTATTCTGATTATGAATATTAATTTCATGGGGCAGCAGAGTAATATGACAACTGAGGTTAAGATGGATTATAAGGCTTTGGAGTAACCAGGGTCACATGTGCAGCAAGGGGCTGCGGTTAATTTTCAGAATTATCCGCAGCCCTTTAAAGACTATTTTTTTATTTTAGCAGCAAGTGCAGCTTCTTTGTATGCTTTACTGAAAGTAAACTTGGGAACCTTTGTTGCTTTTTTTGCGGCAATTTTGATATCTTCCCCTGTTATAGGGTTGCGTCCCATTCGTGCTTTTGTGGCAGGTCTTACTTTGACATATACCTTACCCAGTTTACCCATGGGTACTCTTTCCCCTTTCATTACCCCTGCATTTATTACATCAAAGAGATCTTCAATCATTTCTTTTGCTTTTGCTTTAGGTATTTCATGTTTTTCAGATACGTAGTTGATAATTGTCTGTGCAGTAAATTTTTCCGGATACTTTACTTTTGCCTTTGCAGCTGATTTTACCGCGCTTTTGGGCGCTGCTTTGATTTTTTCACTGGCCATGGTTTCTCCCTTTTATTGTAAATTACAGATTGATTTTTTCAGTTATTACCCGACATCTTTATTGGAAAAATTCTATATTTCTCCATCCGAATAAATAAGAAAAATAATAATTGTCAGGATTAATAACCGGATTGATACTTTCATTCAGGCGTGTGTTAAAAAATTCGTCAACCGTTTTTATTGGTTATAAGGTATGAATTAAGCAGCTGTTCATAAATTGATAGTAAAAACAGCCTCTGCTGCACCTAAGGTACAGCAGAGGGAGCGTATGTTGAGTTTAAACTGTTCATGAATTATGTATAAAAGGGGTAAATATGGAAAAGGAATATTCATGGAAATACGATGAAGCTGTTCAAACCGGGACTGACTATGAGAGTATTGAAGAGGTGGAAAAATATGATGAAAGGATGTCCCGCTTAAGGGATGTTAAAAAAGAGATAGATGAAATACTTGAAGAGATAAAACTCTCCCCCGGACAGAACCTTGTTGAAATCGGCTGCGGCACAGGGGAATTCGCAATTGCAGCATCGGAAAGATGCTCAACTGTAACTGCTGTTGATGTATCGGAGGTTATGCTGAAATTCGCAGCCCGTAAAGCAGATGAAAGAGGGTGTAAAAATATAAATTTTGTAAAAGCAGGTTTTCTCGATTACGATCATCAGGGTGAAGCAGATGCTGTAGTGTCGCAGATTGCACTGCATCATCTCCCCGACTTCTGGAAGCTGATTGCATTAAAAAGAATTTATGACATGCTTAAAATGGGGGGGCGCTTTTTCCTGCGGGATCTTGTTTTTTCAGTTCCCCTGGAGAAGTATGAGCAGAAAATTAATGGGCTTTTGAAATTTACAGGTGAAAATGCCGGTGAGGAGAATGCGGAAAATTTTGCCAGGCATATAAAGCAGGAGTTTTCCACGTACGACTGGATTATGGAGGAGATGTTATATAGAGCCGGTTTTTATATTGAAAGCGCGGATTACGGAGAGAGCTTTATAGCCACCTATGTGTGTGTAAAAACCGCGCCGCTGAAATTTGATTAAAAACTCAGTAATTATTCCTGAAGATATATTTTAGTGGAATAATGCATTTTTATTATCCCCGCCGCCTTCGCGGCGGGGATAATAAAACATTTGACGTAACTATTCAGCTGTTTTGCAACAGAGTCACAAAGACAGGTCGGTATTGATGTGTAATTTGATTGAAAGTATTAATGAAATTATAGAAAAGATTATAGGGATTAAAAGAATAATTCTCTGAGTCTCTGTGACTCTGTGGCATAATTTAACAGGTAACCAGTTTCATAAATAGCAGAGTAGTTACCATTCGATTTCAAGTAAAAGTTAAGGAATTAGCACTCTTAAAAATTTATCTGCAGAATAATATCAGCAAGGGGACGCCCTATTGCCCCGGCTAGAACAATAATCCATGGCTGCATTTTCCAGAATGCAAGCATGCTGAAGAGGACTGCTGCAAATGCAAAATCGAGTCCTGAGAGGATTGAGCTTGTCCAGATGGGATCATAAAATGCTGATATTAATATTCCCACCACCGCTGCATTAACCCCTGTAAGCGCCCCCTGTATTGACGGCATATTTCTAAGCTTTTCCCAGAAGGGGATTATACCTGCAATAAGTAGAAAAGCGGGGAGAAAAATAGACGCAACTGCAATTAGTCCCCCCTGCCATCCGTATATTATTGTCCCTAAATATGCTGATATTGTAAAAAGGGGGCCAGGTACAGCCTGTGCAGCTCCATACCCTGCAAGAAATGTTTCCCTGTTCAGCCATCCTGAGGGGACAAATTCCCTTTCAAGGAGGGGGAGCACCACATGCCCGCCGCCGAATACCAGAGATCCTGATCTGTAAAAGCTGTCAATAAAGGCGATCTCCCTTAAGCCTGAAGCCTCTCTAAGAAGAGGGAGGCCGAAAAGGAGTATAAAAAAAAGTGCAAGGCATATATATGCAGCGGTTCTACCTCCTGAAATGGACCCGGTTTTTATTTCCTCTTTATTCTTTTCACTGAAGAGAAAATACCCTGCAATCCCTGCAGCAATAATTACTGCAACCTGGGTAAAAACCGTGTGGAAGAGAAGTGTGGCAGCTAATGCGGCAAGTGCAATTCCCTTTGTGCGGAGGTTAGTGGTGAGCTTTTCAGCCATGCCTGAGATGGCATGAGCCACAACAGCTGCTGCAACAATTTTAAGGCCATGAATCCAGGGGGCGTTTTCAAGTCCCTTTTCCTGGAGAATAAGTGCAAATATAATCAGCGCTGCTGCAGAGGGGATTGTAAAACCGAGGAAAGAGGCGATCCCGCCTGGTATACCCCTGAGATTGATACCTATACCCATCCCCACCTGACTGCTTGCAGGGCCGGGGAGGAACTGGCACAGGGCTACCAGGTCAGCATATTTTTTTTCATCTATCCACTTTTTATTCCGCACATATTCATTATGGAAGTATCCCAAATGAGCTATTGGCCCGCCGAATGATGTGAGTCCCAGCTTAAAGGCTGTAAGGAATAATCTCATTAGTGAAACTTTATCTCTATTCTCCGGTGTCATTATAATTAATCTCCATATTATTAATCTGATTAAATCCCTTCCTCCTGACTACTGGAGTACTTCTTCGCTTTGCTCAGGGCGCCCCAAAGGGGGCAATGTCATTAAGTTAAGCCCCCTAAATCCCCCGGAGGGGGACTTCAAAACTCTTTTAACAAATGAAAAGTTCAATATCAAAGCCTTTAAGACCCCCTCCGGATATTAAATATAATCAAAATATAAAGATACAGTGGAAATTTCTGTAATTATTACAGAAAAAGCGACATGACAGGATCTTTCAGGAGGTAGTATATTACAGGGATAATCATTGCAGGGAGAAGATTCCCTGTTTTAATCTTTCGGATGTTAAGCATGCTTATTCCTATGCAGAATATAAGTATACCCCCCACTATGGAGATCTCCCTTACCATGTCAGCAGTGAGATATGGCGCAATGTGCTGAGCCATGATTGTGATTGACCCCTGGTAAACAAGAACAGGTATTGCTGAAAAGGCCACACCTATTCCAAGGGTGGCTGCGTATATTACAGAGAATGTTCCATCCAGCATAGATTTAGCATAGAGAATATCATGGTTGTTCCTAATGCCGCTCTCCAGAGATCCCAGTATTGCCATGGAGCCTACACAGAATATGAGGGATGCAGAAACAAAGCCTTCTGCAAAACGGCTTTCACCTTTGATAAAGCGTTTCTGCATAGAATCCCCGAAACTTTCAAGGCGCCTTTCGATTCCCAGGGCTTCCCCGATTATTCCTCCCACTACCAGGCTGATTATGAAAAGGAGAGGCTCAGCCCCAGGGGCAAGGAGACCTTTGAGTGCGCCTGAAATTCCGATGAATATAACAGCAAGAGGGATTGCCTGCATTACAATATCTTTGTATTTTTCTTTGAGGCCTTCACGGATAAGTGATCCCAGAATTCCCCCTATTACTACAGCGAGGAAGTTTACAAATGTGCCGAGCATTATCATTGCTGTTACTCACTTTATATATGGAATTTTTCTAAAGCGTTTTATTTATTATAAACTCATATTTACTGTTATATAATGTCAAGATATTTCGATTTTTTAACCTGTTTTGTCCAGCAGCGGGTCCGGTGTAAAGGGGAGATTGGGGGGTGTGTCCGGCGAGCTCTCTCTGGAGTCTCTTTCATGGGCGCAGTATAAAAGATAGTGCTCCTGTTAAGGGTTTCCCTGAAGGTTTTACCACCCCTTACCCAGAGTCTCCACTGTTCCCACTGATTTATTTCATTTATACCGGGGTGGATGTTATATTCCCCCGGTTCTCCGGTGACAGAATATTCGCGCCTTATTGTGCGGAGAGGTTTTTCCCCGGCTGACAGGAGTATTTCATTCTCCCCTGCAATGATTTTTATTCCGGGGAATTGTTCTTTCAGAAACATAGCAATTGCCATCATGTGAATCCCCTGGTCAGGGAACATAACTGAAAGCGCCACAGTTTCATCTCCGCACAGGGCGGTTTTCACTGCAACATCGCTAAAATATTTCTCTACTGCAGGCGTGGCTTCTCTGTTTTTTAAATACTGTTTTAAGTCATCTTCCAGTTTTTTAAATTTGCTGTAGAAAAGAGAAAGATCATTTCTGTAGGCATTGTATAGATCAGGGTCAAAAAAATTACCCACCTTACCTTTAAAGAATTCCGGTGCAAGACTTGCAGTTGCTGATGAGTTTATATTCTGATTCCATATGTGAATATTAAGATCAAGGGCATCTATACAATAGAGGGGCAGATTCATTTTTAAAGAGGCATAAAGGGATGCTATACCAGGGGGCATATATGTAGGGTGAGCTCCGGGGACAAAAATCAAAAGTACTCTCTTCATCTGATAATTCCTGAATTGATATAATTAATTGCTGCAAGTGCTGAGATAAGGGGTTTCTCATCTGTATAAACGTCAAGCTGTAATAACTGGAGCTGGAAAAAATAAAGCGCTATTCTGGGGTCTTGAGGTTGTGCGGACTGAGCTGAAGGAGATTGATCCGCCAAAAGATGTGCAGGAGACCATGAACAAGGTTGTTAAAGCTGAGAATGAAAAAATTTCAGCTGTAGATTTTGCCACTGCTGCCGAGACTGCTGCTGATGGTACCAAGAGGGCGGAGATTAAGAAAGCTGAGGGGATAAGACAGGCAAAAATTCTTGAAGCAGATGGAGAGGCGCAGGCTATTAAGCTGGTCAATGAAGCGGCTAATCAGTATTTTATCGGCAATGCCCAGATTTTAAGAAAAATTCAGATGGTTGAAGAGGCCTTAGGGAGAAATGCCAAGGTGGTTGTACCTGCAGGGACTGACCTTGTTAATGTTGTGGGTGAGATGGCAGGGATTATCCCCTTGAAAAAAGATAGGGGTGAGTGAGCCCCCCTGATCTTTTAGTAGTAGTAGAATTATAGGGGAAAGTCTGTCATTCCGGCCGAAGTGATAACGTAGAGCCGGAATATCCTGAAATAATCAGGAGTTATGAGATTCCCGCATGCGCGGGAATGACAATACCTCTAAAATTCTACCGCTACCTATTTTAGTCTGGCTTTTTTGTTTTAATTATTCTGGAAATTTTTTCTATTTTTTTTGCTGAATCTACAAGATTCATTGCAACCATCTCAAAGCGGACTGCCACCCCGGTAGTTTTTTCAACTTTATCATTCATATGGTCCATGGAGAGTGCTACCTCCTGTGTGGCAGTGAGCTGTTCCTTGGCAGCCTGAGTATTTTCATTTGATATATTATTTAACTGTTTCATATCTTCAAAGAGATCAATTGCCTGATTTGTAAAATCTACAGAAAAATCGGATATCTCCTTCATGATTGTTGAACTTTCTTTTACAGCATTGGTCATCTCTTTCATTGACTGCTCAATTCTGTCTATTGTTTTTACGGCGTTTTCTACAAATGAGGAACTTTCGATAATTCTTCTTTCAATTTCCCTTGTTTCTGAATTAGTTTTATCTGCAAGCTTCCCTACTTCATCTGCTACTACTGCAAAACCTCTCCCCGCATCACCGGCTCTTGCTGCTTCAATTGATGCATTAAGGGCAAGCAGGTTTATCTGGTCGGAAATATCTTTTATCATAGATAGAGTGCCGGCTATCTGCTTTGAGCTTTCCCCTATAGATTGAATTGTTGATACAGTTTCTGCTATATCTTTGTCAACCTCCATTACCTTGGAATAGGTTTCGCGGGCGGTTGTATCTGCATTTTTTGTTTTGAGCTGAATCCCTTCCATGGAGCGGGCGAAATTATTGAGGGAGGTAAAAAGGTTTTGAGTTTTCACATTCTGGAACTCGAAATTTTTAGAAATGTTCTCAATTGAAGAAATAATTTCCTCTACTGAGGCAGAGACCTCTTCAATAGCACCTGCAGTTTCACTCATTTCTCTGGATATATCCTGACTCGCTTTGTCAACTGTGTCAGCTGACTTTATAAGTTCATCAGCATCTGCTGACAGGCTTAAGGCCATTCTCCGGAGCCCTCCGACAACGCGATTAAGGGAAAGTATCATATCCCCGATTTCATCACCCCGCTCATAGCTGCTGTTTATATCATTGTAAACAATACCTTTTGCTATATCTGACATAAAATAAGAGACCATAGAGATCGATTTAAAGCGTCCTGTAGTTATGCGGAGAGAATAAAAGGATATTATAATAAGGAAACCCCACCCTATTGCTGTTATTATGTATACAATAGAATTTGTTTCCTCCCATACCCTGCTGCTTATTTCACAGGATATAAGGTGATAATCTGTATCAGGTATTTTTAGTGAATAGCCGTAATATATAAATTTATCAAACATAAATGAAGCAGTGTGGTTCTCACCGCTTATAGCTTCCGCAATTGTTCTGTTTATCCATCGCGTCCTTAAAGGATTTTCAATAAAGACATCTTCATAATGCATCCCGGTAAATGAACTGTTTTCAATCCCTGAAAAGGAATCTCCACTTCTTTGGAGATAGTGAGTATACTGAATCTCCCCTTTACTGTTTATTATCATTCTGAATTCGTCATCAAGGGAATCCTTATTTGAAAAGTACCCCTTTATAAATTCCTGAAATGTGATATTATCAGATTGAGAAAAATCATATTTTTTTTCTGTTATAAGCTTTTCTGCTTCAGCCATTTTAACTGCTGTATATGACGGCATATAGAGAGCCCTTATTGATGAAAGGGTATAGGCAAAAATTATTATTAAAAGAAGAAGAATAAGGCTCAATATGGGAACAACAATTTTATACCGGAGAGAGAGTTTAGGAATGGGGAAGCCCTGAACTTCTGCCAGCTTTATTATATGCTGCTTCATCTTTAAGTATGTTACAGCTGCAAGTATTATTCCCAGTCCGGTAGAAGCTACAGTGTTTTCCGAGGTAACCCCGTAATCGACAATGGGTCCAAGCCCCTGAGCGAGCTGTATTGACAAATATATAAATGGAGCAATAAAGTAGAGGCCGAAACCGAAGTAGACCATAATGAGGATATGCTTATCAGAGCGTTTTAAAAGCATTTCAATATCAGTATTCTCTTTTACCGGGTTAAGAAAGAGTCCCTTATATCTGCGTGTTAATAATATATTGGTAATAGAATAAATAACTCCGAAGAATGAAACAAATGCAGCAATGGTGGTGACGACCAGAACAGCCTTTGGCTGATCTGTTGTCACATTAGTATTGAGCAGATTAAAAATCGCGAATATTACAAAAAGAAAAATAGGGGTAAATATCTGTGAATAATAGAGTTTTCTATACATAATCTTCACCTGCTGTACGCGATTTTTATGAATGTGAGATTGATCAATGCATAAACGGAATATTGTTCGCAATTGTAATTTAAGTCAATAATAAAACAGCGGGTGGGAATTGATATGTCCGGTCAAGTATCTTTATTTTTCTCCATCTTCTGCAGTAGTGCTGCATGTGCAGAGATTCTCAGGTATATTGCATGTTCTGTACCTTAATGCTTTAAAAGAATCTGTAGTGTCGAAAAATCCGGAGTTACGGGAATAAAAGCAATAAGTACAATCCGGCTGATGACCTCAGCAAGGGGCTTCCTTTTATTAATGCTGTCTTAAAAAAATGTTTGTATATAATCAATTTGCGGTATGTATATGTAGAATTTACCGGGATTATAATATACTCTAAATATTGAGGCAGATTATGAAAAATATATTTAAAGCAGGGTTTCTTTATTTTGCGGTTGTATTTGGAGCGGGTTTTATTATGGGGCCTTTGCGGGTATTTTTTCTTGTGCCTGAAGTGGGCACCAGAATTGCAGAATTAATTGAAATGCCTGTAATGCTTGTAATAATAATATTTGCGGCAAAAAGGGTCACAAGCCGCTTTGATCTTCCGGTCAGGAGTGTGTCCAGAATTATTGCAGGTATTATTGCTCTTATGCTTATGCTGCTTGCTGAATTTTCTGTTGTACTTAAAATTCAGGGGCTCACAATCAGCGATTACCTTTCCGGGAGAGATCCTGTGTCAGGTACGGTTTACTATATTATGCTGGGTGTCTTTGCAGCGATGCCGTTTATTCTAAAAAATAAAATAAGTGAAAAAGCGGAAGAGGAAATAATAGAAAGGTGAGCATATCATTTTTTTATTTAAAGCTTGAAAGTTTTTTTCCGCTGTTATATATTACTGCATGAATAAATAAAATTCAGCAGCTGGAGCGGGGCGGATGAAAATTAAATGTGACAGGTGTTCTCAGAAGTATTATATCCCTGAAGAGAAGTTATCTGATAAGAGGAGTTTTTTCATCTGTGAAAAGTGTGGAAGCCGCATAGTTGTGGATCCCAATGATGAGATAGATTTTATGGATACTTTCCCTGAGGAAGAGAATCGGGGAGCCGGCTCTATTGCTGATTATATATGCCACGCATTCAGCCTGAAAAGTATAGGCACTGCATTTATTATTATATATCTCATTGCCCTGATTACTTCACTCACCCTTTATCTTGTGACAAAGAATTTCCAGTTTTTTGCGTCACATCAGGTATTTTCAGGGATCTCTGCATTTATCCTTATTGTAATACTTAAATACGCATGGGATTTTATGCTCTATCTTATTTCACTTAATGCATTTTACAGATTCAATTATGACAGGGACATCACCTATGTTTCAATTCCACAGAAGATATTTTCTGATTCATCAATTATTTTTTTCTTTTCATCTGCAGGTATTGCTCTTCTAACTTTCTTTGCAATCCCTGTTTATCTACTTAAGGGGTCGGGACCCTTTTATGCTGCCATATTTTTTCCCTTTTTAATTGCTGCAGCAGCACTCTTTCTGTGGCCATATATGATTAGAGGGTTTCTCTTTGCACTTATAGCAGGGAGAATGAGATCGTTGAAAAATACCTTCAGGGTTATTGGGGATTTTATCTATACTGAAAATATCAATATTGCTGTTTATGCTGTAATTATCAGGGTGGTGACTTTTTTTATTTCCATTATTATTTATGCCGCAGCTGCAGCACCTCTAATTACCGCAGCAGTGATGACCGGGATATTTACAGACACAGGTGACGTATCCACAGCATATTATCATGAGGCTGCCGCATATTTCCTTATATTCTTTATGTCGCTGATTATTGTATTTATCGCATCCTCTCTTACGGTACTGCGCCAGACCCTCCGCTGCGGGGCAGTTAAAATAATGGAAAACAGCCCGGGTCAATCTGTTTCAGGAAGATCAAAAATTATTGCCATGTTTGCACTTGCGGTATTTCTGATTATAGTTTCAGGAGTAACAGTGCTGATTTTTACATCCACCGGTTTTACCGCGCTTTTTTCTGCTGCAGCTTTAGGCTCAGTTATTAAGGAGATTTTTTAGGGGGGGATACGCATTTTTTTGTGAGGCGGAAAACCTCTCAAACCCCCGGCGGAAGTAACGCTTTTTTTAATTAAACTATCTGCCGCCGCCCCCTATGGAGGGGGCTATGAATTCATTCTTTACATTTTTCTCCGATATTCCGGAATGAGTCATTATTAAAAAAAATATCAGTGATAAAAGAATAATTAAACAGAGAGTATATGAATAGAGAAAGAAAAATATTAAAAGAAATATTCGGGTATGATGAATTCCGGGATCTTCAGCAGGAGATAATTTCATCTATATTAGATAAAAAGGATTCACTTGTTGTAATGCCTACAGGGGGGGGGAAGTCTCTATGCTATCAAATCCCGGCTTTGATTTTCCCCGGACTTACTGTGGTGGTATCCCCCCTTATCTCTCTGATGAAAGATCAGGTTGACCAGATGAATCAGCTGGGGGTTGCTGCTGTTCTCCTTAACAGCTCAATTTCAAGAGAGGAGTATAATGAAAATATCAGGAGCATCCGCAGCGGAAAAGTAAAACTTTTATATGTGGCGCCTGAAACCCTTTTGAAGAATGATATTCTGGAATTTCTTGAATCTATGGCAGTTGACGCTTTTGCAATTGATGAAGCCCACTGTATATCTGAGTGGGGACACGATTTCCGCCCTGAATACAGAAAGATCGCCAATGTGAGAAAGCGTTTCCCCGGCGCGGTATGTATTGCTCTTACTGCTACTGCAACATCAAGGGTAAGGGATGATATCCGTAAAAATCTTGAGCTTAGCGAATCGAACGATTTTATTGCGAGTTTTAACAGGCCCAATCTTTTTTATAAAATAATTCATAAAGATAAACCGGTTGAGCAGACTCTTGAGTTTCTGCAGGAATTTAAAAATGAGTCTGGTATAATTTACTGCTTCTCCAGGGACGGGGTGGATCGCCTTTATTTAAAACTGAAGAAGTGCGGCTATTCAGTTAAGCCATACCATGCCGGTCTATCTGATGAAGAGAGGGAGAAAAATCAGACTCTTTTCCTGAAAGATGAGATCCAGATTATGGTTGCTACCATTGCATTCGGCATGGGGATACATAAAACCAATGTACGCTATGTTATACATTATGATTTACCTAAAAGTATTGAAGCATATTATCAGGAGACCGGCCGTGCCGGCCGTGACGGGGTCAATTCCACCTGTCTCCTTCTTTACAGCTATTCAGATATTCATAAGATAAGATTTTTCCTGGATCAGAAAACCGATGCTGGGGAGAAGAGGGCTGCACTTACACAGCTTAAGGCGCTTACAGATTATGCTGATTCTTCAGTCTGCAGAAGGATTCCCCTTATTACATATTTCGGTGAAGAGTATGGTGAGCCTTTCTGCGGCATGTGCGATAACTGCCTTTCCACTGAAGAGCATAATGATGATATTACAATTCCGGCACAGATGTTTTTATCATGTGTAAAGAGAACAGGGGAGCGCTTCGGCGCAGGGCATCTTGTGGATATTCTCCGCGGTTCTAAATCGAAAAAGGTTCAGGACTTTAAACATGAGGCGCTTTCCACCTATGGTATAGGTAAGGGGTATTCAAAAGAGATGTGGATGAAGCTTGTGCGGCAGTTTGTAAAGCAGAGATTGCTTGTAAATGACACTGAGAGTGCAGGGGTTCTTAAGATTACACCTGAAGGGTACAGTGTAATGAAGGGTGCAGTACAGGTTATGGGGAGTCTGGGGCAGGATAGGAGAAGCGTCCTTGCAGGGAGCAGCGGTGAAAATTATAACAGGGGATTATTTGAGATTCTCCGGGAAAGGAGGAGGGAGCTTGCAGCAGAGGAGAATGTTCCCCCCTATGTTGTGTTTTCCGATAAAACACTTTTTGAAATTGCTTCAAAGTATCCGCAAAGCCGTGAAGCGCTGCTGGATATTCATGGGATCGGGGAGCATAAATTTGAAAAGTACGGGGAAACTATTATTTCCTTAATTCAGAAATATTGTGATGAAAATGAAACTACGGGTGTTCCGGAAGATCAGAAAGTTAATAAGAAGGATAAAATCCCCCGTTACATTGAGATTGGAGAGCTTTATAATTCGGGCCTCTCTATAAGGGAAATTTCCGGGCAGGAGAAAATACAGGAGAGAACCATTATGGATCATCTCTTCCGTAATATTAAAGATGGTATAGCAGTAAGGAGAGACCTGCTTGTACCTCTCCTTCCATCTGACAGTGAAAGCATTAGAGCGATTATGGAAGCCTTTGACCGGGCAGGGGCGGAAAAGCTTAAGCCTGTTTATGATGAGCTGAACGGGGCGTTCGATTATGATACTATCAATTTATGCAGATTATATTATCTGGGGAGCGGGGAGGGGAGGAATTAAAAAACTCCTGGAATTTAAATAATAAGCTTTACTATTGACTGCAGATTGAGTACTCTTTAATAAAGTTCCCGGTATGGGCAGATATGAGGGGCTTAAATTAAACGATAACCGGCTGGTTATAGGGGGATATTATGGGTGATAAAAGTCCTAAGTCTAAAGATAAAAATCAGAAGCAGAAGGATAGCGCTAAAGTAAAGAGCGACAAAAAGGCGCAGGATCAGAAAGATGCAAAAACTGTATTTACAGGTAAGCCTAAAAAATAGTTTTTAAGTGCATAGCCTGGAAGATACCTGTTTTGATTCACGAAAAATTTCTATCCCCCCGGTGATAGACTGCCGGGCGGATAAAGGATTTTTCAATACCTTAATATTTATACCTGTTGAGGGCCCCCGGCTATTCGTGAAAAATCATTTAGTGAGTGCCTTAACCCGGTGTATTGGCCCCCTGTCCCCCAAAGGGGGCACGTAAAATAAAAACTTGAGCAAGTTGATGTATCAAAGTATTAAAAAATCCTTTCTATTATTGAGCTTGCAAATGATATGCGGAAAAATATTAAAATATAAAGAGAATCAGTGTTAATTCCTTAACTTTTTTTTGGAATAAAATGCTCTTTTATCCCCGCCGCCATAGGCGGCGGGGATATGGGAAACATCATTATTGCACTAAAAAATATCTTTAGGAATAATTACTGAAAGAGAATAGTTATCAAAATGGTAACAATTATATTTTCAGAATGATAATAGATAACTCGTACCCCTTCGGGGGACAGGGGGAGAAAAATTTGAAAGGTATCTTACTATTCCGGAAAGCGCTTAAATTATTCTTTGCCGCTTTTATTACCATGACGCTGTTCAGCACTGCAGGGATTGCACTGGAGAATAATGAAGCTGATAAGATCGAGTTTTTAATATCTTCTGTAGAAAATTTAGAAGGTGCAAAGTTTATTCGAAACGGCAGTGAGCATGACAGTAAAGAAGCAGGGAGACATTTGCGGCTGAAGCTTGAGAGAGCAGAAAAATATATAAAAAGTGCTGATGATTTTATAAGGATAAATTCCAGCTCCTATATTACAGGGAAACCCTACCTGATAAAGTTTTCTGACGGCACGATTATTGAGGCTGAAAAATTTTTCAGGGAAAGACTGAGGGAATATAAGGGGCCTTAATTAGTATACTCTGAAATAGAAAAATTTCTGAATATATCATTTAAGAGTGGATCTGTTACAACTGCCAGTACAATATTTTTTTCCATTTCATCAATAAAGACCATCTCTCCATTAAAGTACTCTACAGCCTTTAGCGGGTCGGGGAGTTCCCTTACCATATTAACCAGAAATGAGAGCCTGTTCATATCCCTCCTGTCAAAGGGGAGGTCTCTCTCCTTTTCAAGATCGCTCCTCTCCCTGTATTTTTTAAGAATATCGCTGAGCCTGCTGAACTGTTTTATATCATCGCTGTAGCGGTTAATGAATTCCGCTGATGTATCTTTTGTTGTGTCGAGTTCAGCCATCATTATCATCAAATACTGAAACAGGTGGTAATTTCTTGCTATAATAGATTTAAGTATTTCATCCGGAAGTTTGATAAAATAATCGATAAACTTTGAGGTATCTTTAATTTTTAGAAAAAACCTGTTAAGCATACCTGTATCGAATTTGGAAAGGATAAGAAAGAGTATAAGCTTATCCTGGTTTATGTATGCGGAATTTAATGCCAGATCAAGTAGACGTTCATTGTTCAGAAAAAAGAGGATTTCATCAAGGACCCGCTCAGTGGAGTGGTCGTGTATGGTGCAGTATCCGAATGTGAATATTATAAAACGCTCCAGCATGGGGAGGGTAAATTTTTCCGAGTTAATATATTCCTGTATATGCTCCATGTCCCTGAAGAGTATAAGAAAATATAAAAACTGCTGTGTAAGCTCATAGTCCTCCTCGCTGAAGACCCTTTCAACCAGTTCCATAAACTCATCAAGTGTGATCTTTTCAAATAGGGGTTTGATCTTATTAATCTGCGGGAATGAGGAATCCTGCATTATTGCTTCAGTGTAAAAAAGCTGGAACCGGTCTATACCGGTAATATTATTTTCTTTAATTATTTTATCCATTTTTATGACCAGGGCATTGTTATGCACTATAATAACATTAACTTTTTAAACTGTCAATGTCAAGCTCTTTGCTGATTGAACTCTGCAGGTTTAATCCCCCCGTTTAAATGCCCTCACCCGCACTTCGCTACCGCTTGTGCACCTGACGGACAAGGAGGGACTAATGTCGCGATGCCATGGAGGGCAAAGAGCGACCTCTCCCGTCAAGTCGGGAGAGGGTTTTGTTTTAAATTGATTGATTTTATTACATTTTTTTTATTAAGTAAATTATCTTTGCAGAGAGACATTTTTATTGTCATTATTGCTGAAATGAGCTGCGGTGATATTGAAAACAGCAATATTACACTAAAATATATCTTCAGGAATAATTACTGAAGTATTTTTAATATATGAGGCTGAGAAATTATAAGAGGGAAGGATTAATTTATGAATATACTTGCTGTTTCAGGAAGTCCCAGGAAAAAGGGGAACACTGCTGCTTTAATTAACGAAGCATTAAAGCCTTTTATTGATGCAGGTATTGAATGCAATACCATCCACCTTGGTGATTACAATTTCAGCGACTGCATCGGCTGTGAAAGGTGCAGGGAGACGTATAAATGTACTGTGGATGATGATATGCAGAAGCTTTACCCCTTAATTGAAGAGGCTGACGCGCTTATCCTGGGCTCTCCAACATACTTTTACAATATAACCGCTAAGATGAAAGCCTTTATTGACAGGTTTTACTGCTATGAGATATTTGATGATAATGACAGGTCAGTGTGGATGAGTCTTAATGAAGCATCAGCTGTAAAGTACGCTGCTGTTATTGCAGTATGTGAGCAGAACAATAAGGGGGATATGGGTTTTACTGCTGAGGCAATGTCCATGCCCCTTGAAGCCCTGGGATACAGGGTTGTGAGTACTGTTAAGGCCCTGCACCTGTTTAAGCCGGGGGAAGCTGCAGAGAACAGCACTGCTCTTAATGAGGCAAGGGGGGCAGGGGAGAGGCTTTTAAAAACTCTGCAGTTAAGGGAAAAGGTTAGAGGAAGAATTTAACCTGTTGAGTTTTTATTTTACAGGCTGTTCCACCATTTCCAGCTTTGTTGTGTCGTAGCCGCGAGCCTCTGCTTTTTTTACAATTGCATTGTAGATTACCGGATCAAGACGGGGTGTTCGGGAGAGTATCCATAAATATTCAGGTGTGGAGCTCCCCGCAAGGACCCACTGATAATCTCTGTCCAGTTCCAGTATAAAATAGTCGCCGTAGAAAAAGAGGAAAAATGCCACTTTGAGCATTCCCGGTTTTTGAGGGTCGGGGATTTTTGCTTTCCCATGTGCTTCTTTCCGTTTCCCCTGGAGCGTGTCTTTATATCCGCTGTTTACTACTTTGATTTTACCTTTTTTTTCAATTGAGTAGTCTGCTGTTACACCAACCAGATCTTTTTCAAAGCGGTTGGGGAAGCGGGCTATTTCGTACCATCGTCCCATATAGCGTTCTATATCCACATTCTCTACAGCGGCAGTATCTATTGCGTTTACAGTTTTACTTTTATCTCCGCAGCCTGATATAATCAGGGATGCGAGGATTATTATAAATAGTTTCATTTGAAATTCTCCTGATCTATTTTATTGTATATATTCCGGAGTTTATAATCAACGCCCTCATCCCCCGGCTCCTTCTCCCGTCGGATGAACGGAATGGGGAGAAGGGGAGAGATTTTTATTCAATATTTTACTTACTGTTTCAGAGAGCTCTGCTGATCTGAAGGGCTTCTGGAGAAAGCCGGAGATCCCCTGCTCTTTGAGCAGAGTCATATCCTCTTCCCTGGCAAAGCCTGAAGAAATGAGAACAGGAATATGGGGACTAATTTCTCTGAATTTGCGGAAAGAATCTCTTCCTCCCATGACAGGCATAATCATATTGAGAATTATTAAATCAATCCCCTTGTGATGCTCTTCAAATACCTCTATGCCATGTTTCCCGTTTTCTGCCTGCATGACTGTGTAACCCATTGATTTTAATAGTGCAGCAGCTGATATGCGTATAAGTTCCTCATCATCGATAAGGAGTATTGTGCCGCTCCCCTGAGTTAATGAAGCTGAAGATATTTCTGCACTTTGGGTTTCTTTTGAGAGGGGAAGATAAATATGAAATTCAGTTCCTGTTCCCGGTTCGGAATAAACATTAATTGCTCCTGAATGCTCCGAAATGGCAGCATAAACCATTGAAAGTCCGAGCCCTGTCCCTTTCCCCGGTTCTTTAGTGGTAAAGAAGGGGTCGAAAATCCTGGACATGATCTCCCGCGGCATACCGGTGCCGGTATCTCTGATTGAAATCTCCAGAAATTCTCCCGGTAAAATATCAAATGGCGAGAAATTGCAGTAATCCCTGTCCAGATAGATATTTTTAGCTGTAAATGTAAGCTTTCCTCCATGAGGCATAGCATGAGCCGCGTTGATACTGATATTTAAAAAAACATTCTGCAGCATGGAATCGTCACCAACAATGGAGGCTGCTTCAGATTTATCAGCAAATGATATGTCGATACTTTTATCAATTGTGCGCTTAAGTATTTCAATTGTATCGCTGATTATTTTTGCACAATCAATGGCTGAACTTGCTTTGATTCCGCGATGAGAGAATGTGAGAAGTTTTTTTGTAAGATTGCCGGCCCGATTGGCGGATGTGATTATATTTGAAATATATTTCTGCTGGTTTTCAGATGTTTTTTCTTTTACCAGAAGCAGTTCGGCAAATCCGATAATACCTGCAAGAAGATTATTGAAATCGTGGGCAATACCGCCAGCCAGCTGCCCCACAGCATCCATTTTTTGAGACTGGTGCAGCTGTTCAATTAATTTTAACTGTTTTTCCTCAGCCTGGATGCGCTCTGTGACATCCCGTGCTGCTGCATATATGAGATTTCCTTTAGGGTGTGAACGCCACTCTATATGGTGATAGGATCCCTTTTTAGACCGATACCGGTTGGTGAAGTTAATAACTTCATTACCCTTACCAAGATTGTCTATGGCATTGAGAGTGGCCTGCATATCTTCGGGATGGACAAAGTCCAGAAAGCTCTTTCTGTTAAGTTCTTCGGTTGAGTACCCCAGAATCTGACTCCAGGCCTCATTGGTTTTTATAAAATTTCCTTCAATATCAGCAATGCAGAGCAGGTCCAAGTTAACTGAAAAAAATGACTCCAGCTCTTCTGCCTGCGTCTTCTGACTTTTTAGGCTTGCTGCCAGCCGGATGAGAAGGAATAGGAGTACTGTGATGAAAAGGGCTGCACCGGCGAGAAACCAGAGGGTGCGCACTTCCAGAGCAGCCTGAAGTGTTTTTTGAGCTGATATATCTACAAATGCACCTACCAGACCTGCTACTCTGTCATCTGTATCATAAAAAACCTGTTTGCCGAAAATTACCGGGCGAAAAATCCCATCCCTGTCCTTTACCTTAAACTCATAAATCTGATGTTCTGGATTTTCCATAAGATCAAGGTCTGCCTGGTGATAGTGCTCTGCCAGTTCATCGGGCCATAGTTCATGAACTGTTTTCCCCGAAATTTCTTCACTGGAAACACCCATTATATCGGAAAAAACATCATTACAGCCAAGATAGTATCCATTGCGGTCTTTAAAGAATACTGCAACTGGAACTGCATTCAAAAGCGATTGATGAAAAGAATCAATTTTAAGGATGCTCTCAAGCGATTGCCGGGTACGTTCCTCTCCGGCATCCTTTGCCCGCAGGGGGGTGACTGCCAGGAGCAGGATTATGGTGAGAAGCAGGATAAACAGGTGTTTATTCCTGTGTAAGGTGTCTGTAATAATATTCAGAATAATAGCCCCGGGTATATTTGGTTAATTATAACATTTTCTGAACTATTTATCAAGCAGATTTGTTTTTTTTGTGCAAAGCCCTTACCCCCCAACCCCTCTCCCATGAATGAACTTCAATGTGAATACATGTATTGACAGCGGGGAGAGATGAGCCAGTCAGTTCGGGGGACAGTTCTGCTCATCAACCTTTATGCCTCCTGCATTGGCCCGGCACCCTGTCATCGTGAAAGCAGAGGTACTTTATCAGTTATAATCTCATTATCCACTGCCTGAACATTATATCCTGGATTTTGTATCCTCCGTTTTTGATAACTATCTCTTTTCTCATGAGAGCATCAATCGACTTTGTTACCTGGGAAGGTGTTGAAAAACTCACGGATTTTAAAGAATCGGCTGAATAAAGGTCTTTACCATCATTCTTTGCAAGGAGCTTAAGTGTTTTACGCTGATTTAATGTGAGATTGTCCCATAGGATCATGAATTCGTGTTCATTACGTTTTAATATGAGATTAAGAGTAGTGTTTACAGCATCATTGCCGGAGAGATCACTATCCCAGAGGTAAAAGAAAAACTGCTGTATATACATGGGATGCTTTTCGCAAAGATTTACAACATCAAGTATCTGCTTTTCGGAGATTTTCCTGTGCTTTAAAAAGAGTCCCTTAACCCAGCTCATATATTCAGATTCACCAATTTCCGGGAGAGGATAACTTTGAGCCAATTTGTAAAAGGCTTTCCCTTTTGAATTGAACATGCTTGCAAGAATATGCTGCCTGCTCCCGGCAAAGATATAGGATATGCGGTTATGGTTCTGAATGATCCCCCTGAACCGTTTTTCAAATTCACCTTTTGAATAGTTTTCTATTTCCTGGAATTCATCAAAAACAACCACCATTCTGTTCTCAGCGGAATACTTTTCAAGCATGCTCATGGCATTTTCAAGAAGAACTGTTTTACCTCTAGAACTGAAAACCGGGTTAAGAGTGGGGAGCCCTGTGATGGGATCTATGGATATTGAAAAATTAGCTGAGGTAAAAAACTCTTTAGCGGTTTTAATGAGCTTTTCTGTCCCTGATTCAAGCTGCCCTGCGCTTTTCATGACTGCTGTAATAAAATCCTCTTCACTGACAGTGCCATAAAGATCAATATAGATTTTCACTATCTCCCTGTTCAGCCTGGAGAAGACCCGATGTATAAGTGAAGTTTTGCCCATTCTCCTGTTAGCGTAGAGCATGACATTCTGAGAGTTTTCAACAAGATTTATAAGGTCTTTCTGTTCCTGTTCCCGGTTGCAGAACCGGGGGCCGGTAACGATTCCTGAAAAACTGAAGGGATTATCCATGTTGCACCTCAATGGTTAATATATATAGTATAATATATTGCACATTTAGTGTAATGTCAAATTTTTTTCTGCAATTTCCTGCATCAGGAGAATAGGGTTAACTGCCGGGGTGAACTGTCTGCATATCAGCTGATTATATTCTCCCTGCAGCCTGCTGCAGAAATTCTGTATTTTCCTGTAAAAGCTGTAAAACAATGCTTGATTTAGTGCCCCGTATATTATGAGTCATATTCTAATCGGGGTTCCGCTCTGTATTAATATAAGATTCATTAAAAGGCGTGCAACCCTGCCGTTACCGTCAATAAAGGGGTGTATAAAAACAAACTCCAGATGAGCTTCTGCAGCAGCAGCAACAGGGTGTTCATTAATCTGTTTCTGCTGCAGATCTATTTTTTTCAGGAGTTCACTCATTAATTTATATTGCTCCATCTATTTGTCTGCTCAGCGCAGAGAGCGGGTCTGATTGCTGCTTTGAACTTTAATAATATTAACTGATTTTCATTATTACGCCAAGTTCTTTGTATTAAATCCCCCGGGGCCATACCTGTAATTGTAAAAAGTATTTGATATTACTACGATTATTATATATGCATTATATGATATAATTTATTAATTATAGGGAACTTATAATGAAAAAAAATATATTTGCAGCAGCATTAGTATGGTCCGCTATTATTGCGGGTTCTTTTTTCTGGAACTGGCACAGTGCAAAAGAGAAGCAGTTTAATTTTGCCATGGAATCAGCAAGAAGCAATTTTCAGCAGATTGTTCTTTTCCGTTTCTGGAATAGCCAGCATGGAGGAGTTTATGTACCTGTAACAGAAAGCACTGAGCCGAATCCTTATCTTAAGGCCGATTTTAAAAATATTAAGGTAAACAACAGCCTTACCCTTACCATGATAAACCCTGCTTTTATGACCAGGCAGGTTTCTGAAATTGCGGAGAAACAGGAAGGGATAAAATTCAGGATTACCAGCCTTAATCCTTTAAGACCGGCAAATACTGCCAGTGATGAAGAGAGGGCGGCGCTGGAGGAATTTGAAGCCGGAATTAAGGAAAAGGGGGTAATAAAAAGACAGAGAAGCGGTAATACTTTTTTTTATATGGCTCCTTTGATAACGGAGGCTTCATGCCTCAACTGTCATGCAATTCAGGGTTATAAAGAGGGGGATATTCGGGGCGGTATAAGTGTAACATTGCCATTTATATCCGGGATCCCTGTTTTTATGATTGTTGCAAGTCATCTTTTTGCACTTGCAGCCGGGCTTTTTGGAATTATTTTTGCCGGTTTTAAGCTTTCCAATGCCTACAGTGTAATAAAAAGGCAGGCGGTTTTTGACGCCTTAACAGGGATCCCCAACAGGCGCAGTTTTTCTGAAAGACTTCTTTCTGAATTTAACAGGAGCCTGAGGGACAGATATCCCCTTTCAGTAATAATGGGTGATATTGATTACTTTAAACTTTATAATGATACATACGGCCATGCTGAGGGGGATGAGTGCCTTAAACGTGTGGCAAAGACTATAGAAAAAACATTAAAGAGACCGGGTGATTTCTGCGCCCGTTACGGAGGGGAGGAGTTTATTATAATACTCCCTGCAACTGACCGGAAAGGGGCTGAAGTAATTGCTGATGATATAAGAAATAATATTATGGCTCTTGATATTCCTCATGAGAATTCACCTGATTATGAAGTAGTGACCATCAGTCTGGGGATAGGCACTAAAGACCATGGCGTTTCTATCACTCATGATGAGCTTTTGAAAATGGCTGATGACGCCCTTTATATTGCAAAAGCAAAGGGGAGAAACAGGGTAGAGGTTTATTGCGGGAAAAGATGAATAAACTGGGAAATTGATTCTATTATTAAATAAAAATTTTTACTTGATGTTAATCGTTCTTATTATTATTATGTAAGTAAATATAAATAATTACCGGAGAATACATTTATGAAAGATATTTTTAAAATAATTCCTGTTATGCTGATCTTAATCACTGCCTGTTCAGGGGGGGGGAGTAACCCGCGGGTCGTTACAATCGCAGATGTGGGGGGGAGTCCTGACGGTGTAACTGCGGCAGATTCAGGGTATATCTATATTACTGATATAGATACTGGCGAAATTATCCAGATTTCTCCAGATGGAGAAATAACTGTTGTAGCAGATATAGAGGGTAATCCTGATGGGATAACAGCTGTGACAGATAGCAGCGGGAATGATATTCTTTATGTTTCTGTAACAGGTACAGCTTACCCGGAAAACCTTTTAACAGATGGTTATATAGCAAAAATTGATGTTGCAACCGGTTATGAAACTGAGTTTGTAAATTCTACCACTTTAAATAATCCTACTGGAATTGCCGCTGATGAGGATGGGAACCTTTACGTTGCGGATCAGAATGGAGGTAAAATTTATAAAATTTCTGTTGATTCGGAAGGTGCTCAGGATCCTTCAGTAGAGCTGATTGCTATCCCCGCAGGAGTAGGGCTTACTGAACCTCACGGGCTTGCACTGTTAACTAATAGTGACGGTTCAATAAGTCTGTTTATAACTGATGAGGCTGCGAATAGAAACAATATTATTAAAATCGATATATCAGATTCTACAGTGATCAGCGCAGAAAATATAACTCAACCTTCAACAGGTGGTGATACAACTGATACTACTGCTGATGAGGCGAAATTTGATAAACCCCACGGCATAACTGCTAATGGTAATGGGGCCATATTTATCGCTGATGAAAATAATAACAGGATACAGATAATTACCCCTGGCGGAAATGTGGTTACATTTGCAGGTAGTGGTGAAGCCGGAGACAGTGACGGAGACCCGGAAAAGGCTAAATTTGACAGGCCCAGAGGCATGGCTATTGATAAAAACGGGAACGTTCTTGTATGCGACTACGGGAACGGGAAAGTTAAAAAAATTATAGATTAAGCGGCTCCAGAAACTCTGAATTATTTCCCGTAAAGGCTGTAAAACAATGCTTGATTATATTATGAGTTATATTCTAACCGGGGTTCCGCTATGATTGAAAAGATAAGCGACAGAATTTCTATTTTTTTTACTGAAGAGGGGAGATATTCGGCTGTATAATTATCGGATGTGTATGAGGATACTGATTATGAGATTATTTCTTCTTTTTTTAATTTTAATATTTTCTGTTAATTTTCTTTATGCAGAGTACAGGCTGAATTTTTTTATTGGTGATGTAAAGATACAAATTAATGGTGAAAGGGCTGAATTAAAAAACGGCATGGTTATTCCGGAAAATTCGGTTGTTGTGACAGGTAAAAAATCACAGGCTCATTTATATGATTCTTCAAGGGGAATCAGTTTAACCATAGGACCGGGAGTTATAACATCTATTGATTCATTAAAGAAATCTGAAAAAATTGCTGATGCAGTTTTTTATAAAAAATTCAGGAAGGGAATTGTATACACAGGAAAAAGCACCACAGCTGCTGTAAGAGCAGAGACGGAGGATAGGCTTAATAATAATTTCATTTTAAGTGAAGTTGACCTGAATGGAGAGGTGGACCGGTCTGCTGAATGGAGGCTTTTTGAGAGATTTGAATATGGCCCGATTATATCAATGACCGGAGATGCAGCTGATTATGAAGGGATGTTTTTGTCTGCAGCCTCAGTGTATTTCCATGAGGGAGATAAAGGGGGAGATAAAGCGGCACCGCTCCTTGAAAAGATAATAGCAGGCACTGGAGAGGCTAAACTCAAAACTGAAAGTATGCGCCTCCTGTCTGCTATTTATTTTTCACAGGGATTTTATGACAGGTCCTGTGAATTGATGATGGATGCAGTAAAAAATATTCAGGATGGTGATATTTCTGAAGCGGATTACTTTATACTGGTACAAAGTCTTTTCTTTACAAATCGTAATGAGGAGGGGGAGAGGTATTTAACTGCAATGAGGAGATATTATCCCGGATCTGAGCTGATGAGCAGAATAATCAGGTATTGAATTCTATTACCGGTTTGACCCCACCCCGCGCTACTGCGCCGCCCCTCCCCCCGGTGAGAGAGGCTCTGTGATATAGAATTTCAGGTTGATCCCCTGATCCAACTGCCCCTATGGGGATATATTATATTTGTTGAGGTATAGATGGTCCCCTTCGGAGCTTCTTCAGGGGAATTATATTTCAAATTGTACAACACTCTTTGTTCCATTCTCATTCACAATATTATAAGTCCCGTTTAATTGTTCTGCCAGCATTTTAACAATGGTTAATCCAAATCCTGTAGATATATCTGCTTTAATTCTATCATCAATGCCAATCCCGTTATCATGAATAATAAGAGTTGCAGTATTCCCATCCTTCTTAATTAAAACCGATACAGTTCCGCCTTCACGATCTTTGAAAGCATATTTATAAACATTGGTTAGAAGTTCATTGATGATAATTCCGATAGTGACCGCTTGTTTTGATAAAATACAAAAGTCTGAAATTTGTTTTTCAATGATTATGTTGTCTTTTTTATCAAATAGATCATGAAGTGAATCTATAAGGTCTTCAATGTAGTCTTTCATTGAAACCTCATGGAGGTCTTTAGATAACAATAACTTATCGTAAAGAATACGCATTGATTGTACTCTGGTGATAGCACTCTTTATTGCACTTTTTGCTTCAGGATTATTAGCTGCTTCATCCTGTAGTGTTAAAAAACCCTCAATAGCTGCTATATTGTTTTTAACACGGTGATGGACTTCCATCAGGAGAATTTCTTTTTCATTGAGCTGTTTTTGAATTTCTTTTTCTGCCTGCTTGCGTTCGGTGATGTCCTGAAAGAATCCATAGACTCTGCGGTTCTTTAGATCAGCTTTGCCAATAGTATGAACTGATCGTGTGTTGCCTTTTGCTGTAATTATTTCCAGTTCCAGGTCAAAATTTTCACCATGTTCGATAGCTCGCTGCACCGCTTCCCCGATAACAGGTCTGGATTCTTTTGTGTAGTAATTGATTCCCGCATCAACACCTGGATTGGGTGCTATCTCAACCTCATGGATGTGATAGACCTCGTCAGTCCATTTTTGCTCCATGGTGTCAATATTGAATGACCAGCCGCCCACCTTACCGATACTTTCTGTTTCTGCGAGCAATGTTTCGCTCACTTTCAACATCTCCTCTGCCTGTTGGAGCGACTGAATGGTAGCGATTAGTTCCTCGTTTGCCGCCTCCAGCTCTTCCATGGCCGCAGTAAGTTCTTCATTAGTCGATTCAAACTCTTCATTTTTCGCTTTAAGTGCTTCTTCCGCCTGTTTGCGCCCGGTGATGTCCATTCCTATCCCAACGAAGTATTTTCTTCCATTAATATCCATGAGGACTCCGTTTGAATGTATAAGAAGCTTTCCACCCCCTTTAAGCAGGAGGCGGGCTTCAACTTCACCGTAACCCTTTTTAAATACCTCATCCACTGCAGCAGCGACCCTGACAGCATCCTCTCCTTCAAACCAGTCTGACATATTCATGCGGGATAATTCTTCACCAGAATATCCGGTCATTGTTTCATGTTTTTTATTCCATCGAATAAGGTTTTGCTTTTCGTCATAGACATAGAGATAGCCGGGTAGACATTCTAAAAGGGAGTCGGTAAACACCTGTTCATTGAGAAGCTTTGTGTTGGCTGCAGTCAGTTCTTCATTTTTTAATTGAATTTCCTTTTCTGCCTGATTATGGTATACTTTGGCCTCAAACAGTTTCAATGCCATCTTGATTGATGCATCCAGAACAATTATACCGGAATTTTTTACCACATAACCGTAGGAGGTAATTTTTTCAGTTTTTTCAACAACTTCCGGTTCGGTATGGGAGGATAAGAATACAACAGGAATATCTTTATGATCAAGTATCTGTGCAGCAGCCTCTGTGCCGTCCATACCTGATCCAAGATCAATATCCATGAGGATTAAATCAACAGGGAGTATATTGTCGACAATGGTTTCCACTGCTTTTTCACCGGTACTGATTGTATGAACAGTGTAGCCTTTTTTCTCTAACAGCTTTTTCTCCATTATTGCAATGAGGGCTTCATCTTCTACAAGAAGGATTGTTTTTTTATTCTCACTGTTCATTTATATTCCTCATGCAGATATTATTCTGATTTCCGGGAAAAAAGAAGATATAATCAAGTACCGCGGGGAAGAGGTTTGTCAAGTATGATTATAACGGTGAAATGTTTTAAAAGATAACCGGCGCGCCCCTCTCCACATGGAGATGGAAGAGGGATGTATGTAAAAAGACATTCAGCGGTAAATTATACTGAATGCCCTCACCCGCGCATTGCTGCAGCTTGCGCACCTGACGGACAAGGAGGGACTAATGTCGCGATGCCATGGAGGGCAAAGAGCGACCTCTCCCGTCTGCGCCGGGCGAGGGTTTTGGTTTTTTGATACTGCAGGTTGAGAATCTATTTCCACAAAGGGAAGCCCTGATTCTGTGCTATGCGGTGCAGGGGGATTATTGTGTTTCTAAGCTGTTCTGTAAATAGACCCCATCCCCCTAACCCCCTTCCCCACAGTGGAGAAGGGGGGATTTGAAATAATTCCTATTATGCTTTTCCAGAATTTTTTTGCTTCTGTGATATTGCGTGTTAGGGGCGGTGATATTTTATCTATTACTGATGGAGTGTTGGGGTTTCTGCGCTGGAGGAATTCCACAAGGCGGAATTTGTGCCAGCCGGCATCTGCCGGTACTCTTTGATCGTGACAACAGAAGGACTTTAATCCGGTATTTCAGGTAGATACATGAAAATCGTTTAAGGAAAACGGGTATTTTAATTTCTCATATTAAAATACATTCAACCGGAAGTTCTTTCGCGGCAAACTCATATAACCTTTTATCTGATGTTGTAAAAATATCTTTAATGCTTAATACTGCAGATGCAAGCTGAACAGCATCAAGGGTTTTCATTTGATATTTTTTAATGAGTTTTATCGCTTTTGCTTCCACAATGCTGTTAAAGGGGATAATATTAAAAAAATTGCATTCTCTGTCAAATTCATCAAGGGCAATTTGACACGCTTTTTTATCTATGGATTTATCCGCAAGTCTTCTTGCAGTAGCTGAGTTTAATTCAATTTTAGTTATGGAGGATATTTCGATTAAGTCGCTTTTGAAAAAGAGTTCATCAACTTTATCTGAATTTACTTCTTCAACATATCGTTTTACAAGTGTTGATGTATCAATAAAAAGATTCATTCTTCATACCTGGCTTTTACGATTGTGTCAGACAAAGGTTCACCCTTAACCTTAACTTTTTTTATTTTCTTTTGCCAGGGTTTATCCTTGATAATTATCTCCACTTCTGTTTTTATCATTGGAAGATTTTTACCTTTAACTTTAACATTTCCATTTTCATAAATTCCTCGCAGTATCATATTAACCTCCGGATATAATATTATATTAATTGACTCAGCAGTTTACGTCAAGCTCTTTGCAGGATTACCCCCCCGGTTTTGATCTCCCCCTTTTAAGGCTTACAACAGCCCGGATCATCCAAGGGACAATTAATCCGGATGAGCCCCCGGCGGAATTAATACTTTTCCGCAGATCCCCTCACCCGCGCATTGCTGCCGCTTGCGCACCTGACGGACAAGGAGGGACTAATGTCGCGATGCCATGGAGGGCAAAGAGCGACCTCTCCCGTCTGCGGCGGGCGAGGGTTTCTGTTTTTTGATACTTCAAGTTGAAGATTGAGAATTTATTCCCACATTGGAAAGCCCTGATTTTGGAACCCCACCCTGCGCTACTGCGCCGCCCCTCTGATATGGAGGCCAGCCGTTTTTGACCCCATCCCCCTAACCCCCTTCCCCACAGTGGAGAAGGGGGGATTTGAAATAGTTGAGATTATACTTTTCCGGAATTTTTTTGCTTCTGTGAGATTGCGTGTTAGGGGCGGTGATATTTTATCTATTACTGAGGGGGTGTTGGGGCATTTTCATTTTTGCCCTACATAATAATATTTATTAACAGGAGTTGGGCAATTAATTATTTGACATATTGCCCAACAAATCTTACAATAAACACAATGGTTGGGCAATAAAATGAGTGACATTAAATCAATTCTAAAAGAAGAAAAAGAAAGGCTTCAGAAACTGGAGAAGCGCTATGAAGAGGAGATTAGTAAATTACCTCCAGGTACTTTTTCGGTAAAGACCAGAAATGGCAAAAAATATGCGTACAGAGCTTACAGACTTGATGATAAGGTAAAAACTGATTATATCGGGCCTGTTGATAATGATAGATCCAGGGAACTGGAGAAGCTGATATCAAGAAGAAGAGAACTTGAAGAGCTCCTTAAAATAACCCGCAGAAAAAAAAATGAAATATTAAAAGTTCTGAAATGATTAGCAGTCAATTTACACTATTTGATAAGACAATACAACGGCTTGGTGATTCCGGAATCCTGTCAGATATTATCCTTATAGGGAGCTGGTGTTTATATTTTTATAGAATATCATTCAACAATGATGAGGATATCCCTATACTTAGAACTCTGGACATTGATTTTCTTATAAAGAACCCCCCTGATATTACAAGGACAGTTGATTTGTCACAAATTCTGAAAGTGATTGGTTTTATTGAAGAATTTTCACTTCTGCAAGGTTTTTCAAAATTTATGCATCCTGAACTGGAGATTGAATTTCTGACTCCGGAACACAGAGAAATGATGAAGTCATTAATGAGCAGTCTTCCTGTTAAATGGCAAAAAGAAATAAAAGCGGTTATCAAAGAAAATTCTGACAAGATTTACGAATTTTATTTAGAAAAATGACTGCTAATAAATAAAGAATTTATTTCCACAGAGGGAAACCCTGGTTTTGAGCTATGCGGTGCAGGGGGATTATTGTGTTTTTGAGCTGTTCTGTAAAAGGTGTTTCGCTCACATCTGTTGAGAGGTCTATCCCCTGTCCCAGGATAAGATAGTCTTCAATTAGTTTGCGGCTGAATAATCATAAAGAAAGAGCCTGCAAAATTGCAGGCTCAAATTGATTAAATCCAATTTGTAGAATTAACTTAATTCATTTCTTTTATTTTTTTCCTTAGTACAACTTTATCAATTTTACCTATAAAGTTATGAGGAATCTCGTCTATGAATCTGTAACCGCCCGGCAGATCCGGGACCCACCATTTTTCAATTTTTCCTTCATCCGCATAGCGTAACAGATGATCACGAATCTCTTCAGCAGTTGTTGTCATGCCGGGTTTTAAAGTTATGCATGCGCAGGGGCGTTCATCCCATTTGTCATTCGGTATTCCAATGGCGGCACATTCCAGTACTGCAGGGTGAAGACTTACAGCATCTTCTATTATCAGAGTGGATATCCATTCCCCCCCTGATTTTATTGCATCTTTTACCCTGTCTGTTACCATAAGATAACCTTCCTGATCAATAAACCCCACATCACCGGTATTGAGCCAGCCGTGTGTCCATAGTTTTTTTGTATTCTCAGGATCAGAAAGATATTCCTGTGTACACCAGGGGGTGCGCACCTGGATTGCGCCTACTGTTTTGCCGTCGTTTGGAACTTCATTAAGATTATCATCAACTACCCGTCTGCGTGCGAAAACCCAGGGTATACCACTTCTTATTATATAATCGATCTGGTTATCAAAAGGAAGATTCTGTTTGTCGACTTTTGGCTGTCCCAGTGCCATTGCAGGACATGTTTCAGTCATTCCGTAACATGAGATGGTTTTTATTCCAAGTTCCCATGCTCTTTCAGCAAGCTGCCTTGTTTCTTTTGCACCGCCAAGACCTACGCGCCAGTTGCTCAAGTCATATTTTTCTGCATGAGGATGAAAAACAAGCATGTGAAGTATTGTTGTTACACAATGGCTAACATCGACTTTTTCTTCAGCGATCCATTTTAATAATTTATCAGGTTCATATTTCCCGGGCAGGATATATTTACAGCCCATCATAAATGCAAAATAAGGTACACCCCACCCCTGTACATGGAACAGCGGTGTAAGAGGCATATATGTCTGGCCTGCATGAAAATTTAATGGAGGGAAAATTCCCCACTGTATACATACTGCAATGGCATGCATAGACAGTTCTCTGTGAGTAAATACAACACCTTTGGGATTTCCGGTTGTACCTGATGTATAACAAAGTGCTGCTCTGCTGTTTTCGGAAATTTCAGGAAATTCATATTCATCGGACTGGCCAGCAAGGAGATTCTCATAGTTTATGGCGTCTGGAAGACAAGTTTGAGGGATGACACCATCTTTGCGGTCAGTCATAATTACATACTTTTCAACTGTGCGGAGCTTATTCTTCATGCTTTCAATTAAAGGAATAAAATCCTCACTGACAAAAAGGACTTTATCCTTGGCATTGTTTATGCAGTATTCAATCTGTTCGGGCGACATCCGGACATTTACTGTGTGAAACATTGATCCGCTCAGGGGTATGGCCCAGTGTGCCTCCAGATACCTGTGAGTGTCCCATTCAAGCATCCCTACTGCATCCCCATCCTTTACTCCAAGTGATTTAAGGGCATTGCAAAGTTTCTTAACCCTTTTGAAATGATCAGTATATGTATACTGAAATTCATCCCTGTACTTTATTATCTGGTTTGGTGCATAATTTACTCCATGTTCTAAAAACATCCTAAGAGTTAACTGATATTGATAACCGTATTGTTCCATGAGTAATCCCCTTTTGTGTAATTTTATTGACTTAAGTCGATGACTATAGTCAGTTAAATGGTAAAAGATGAATAATTGCAAGCAGGTTTTTAATTTTTTAATCCATTTTTTTGATGTTGTTCAGTTAATTGTAAGGGCAGAATTTGACCTGCGGATTTGAGTATTTAAATTGCGAAGATCTGATATGGAGCAGTTTTAAGATGCTATTTGTTTCTGAAGTTATCTATAATAATTCTAAATGCAGTATCCATAACTTTTACTATGTCGTAATCACCATCATGGAGACACCAGTCATAGGTAATGCCCCTGGAAAAGCTGATGATCCATCTTGTAAGTTCAATAGCGGAAAATTCGGATTTGATTTCTCCTTTTTTTATACCCTCTTCTATAGTTATTCTAAGTATTTTGAAATAGGGCCTTTCTTCGGAAATAAAAAAGTCTGTGCCTGAGTCGAGCTGGCTTTTGTAGATCTGCCGTACAAAGGCTACACCTTTTTTCTCTGCGTATTTTGCCTGAAATCCGACTGTTGCGAGTATTTTGTCAAAGGAGCTCATATCTTCAGGAAGTTCTCTGACTTCATCTGAATATTGCTGATCCACTATTTTATATGTTTCAATTACTATATCATCTTTTGATTTAAAATAATGGTAGAAAGAACCTTTGGCAACACCGGATTCACTGCATATCTGATCTACTGTGATATTATCAAAGCCTTTTTCGGTCATAAGTTTGAAAGCAGTATTGTATATTCTTTCCCTTGTTTCAATGGCCTGCTTCCGGCGCATAGTAAGCTTTAGTTCTCTCATATTCATTTACGGTATCCATTTGAGCTGATTCATTTTTTTAATTATACATTAGATATATTTTATTAAGGATAGGTACTGATTATGAGTCAAATAACTTTCTAATAATAAAGCAGTTATCCGGAAAGAATTTAATACCGTAAGGGGGGGTATAGAACCCCCTTACGGAGTAATCATCAGTTGCTGAGTTCTTTTAATGAGAATTCTTTTACTTTTAGAATTTTTCTGTCAGGTTTGCCTACCGGGGTTCTTGGTATTGCATCAACAAATTCAATCTGCTTAGGAACTTTATATGGTGCCAGTTGTTCCCTGCAGTATGTTATGATTTCATCTGCAGTCAGGGTTACTCCCTCCTGTATAACAACATAAGCCTTAACAGCTTCACCCTGTTTTTCGTCCGGAACACCGATTGTGCATGCTTCCACTATGGAAGGATGTTTGTAGAGGACTTCATCAATATCACGGGGATAGACATTGAAGCCGCTTACAATAATCATATCTTTTACACGATCCATGATGAAAACAAAACCTTCTTCATCAATTTTAACAACATCACCGGTATACAGCCATCCGTCTTTAATTGTTTTTGCTGTCTCTTCAGGATTATTCCAGTATTCCTTAATAAACTGCGGTCCGCGTCCTATTAGTTCCCCTTCCTGACCGCGGGGCATAACCTTTTTCCCGGTTTCAACATCTACTACCACAAGATCAGTATCGGGCCAGATTATCCCGCAGCTGCCGAATTTTCTTTTAGTATTTACAGGGTTAACTGTATAGATGTTTACAGTTTCGGACATCCCGGCGCCTTCAACAATCCGTCCGCCTGAGAGCTCTTCAAATTTATGCAGAGTACCCACAGCAAGGGGGGCTGATCCGCAGAAAATACCCTTGATAGATTTAATTTTGGATGTACCGATATCAGGGTGGTTTATGAGCCCGATAATCATGGCAGGTACTGCTGCCCAGATATTAGGCTCATGCTTATTGATGGCTTCCAGGAGACTGTCCGGTGTGGGCTGTGCCACAAGAATGATTGTGCCCCCCTTATAAAGGCATATGTTTACATTAGCATTATACCCGTAAATATGGTTGAGGGGTATTGCACATAAGGTTCTGAAATCTTCAGGAGGAGCAGCCATGCCAAGCCATTCGGAGGTGCGGACAACTTGGGACATATTCATGGCATTGGTAATTACACAACCCTTGGGAACCCCTGTTGTTCCGCCGGTATACTGAAGTTTGGATATATCTGAAGGGTATACAGGAACATCCGGTTCGGCATCTGAGGCAGCACCGATTATTTCATTAAAGTCGAAAATATCGGGAGCCTTTTCGATTTCCACAGGAGCTCCGGGTATCTGAATTACAATTACCCTTTTAACTGAATTCCCCTTTTCTCTTAATATTTTGACGGCTTTATCAGCAAATGGCTCAAGTACAATAACTGTTTCTGAACCGCTGTCATTGAACTGAAGCTTAAGTTCAGGTACTGTGTAAAGAACATTGGCCGGAACCTCTATGGCGCCGAATTTTAATAGTGCATGTATGGAAATAACATATTGAGGAATGTTGGGAGCCATAATAGCAACCCGGTCTCCTTTACTGACTCCTAAGCTTATTAAAGCATTGGCAAGTTTTCTTGCCAGTGTATTAACTGTATGGTAATTTAACTTTGTGTCGTTATATATAATGTAATCTTTGTCAGGTTTTTCTTCAGCCCATTTATTAAAAAGGTCTTTAAGCGGGATTTCCGGGTATACCGGTACTGCAAATTCCTCCCTGTCGTAGAATTTAACGTATTTGTCGTGCCACTTCATTACATCTTCATCAAAAGCTTTAAGCCACGGTTTTTCTGAATAGAGATGTTCATTGGTTCTGAATTTTTTTTTCATTAGATTTCCCCCCGGAAATTTTATATTTCTCAGCTTTGTAAAAGCATGAGTTCGCAAACCAAAGTCATTGACTATAGTCAACATAGCACCCTCTGACAAAAAATGCAAGCAGTATTTGTTTATTTTATTTATACTATTGCGGCCTGAAGAAACAGGGCAAAAATCAGACACCGCCACTATTAGCTTTGCAAACCTCCCCTGAGAAGGTGTATAGACAGCAGAAGGGCTATGTTGTATAAAACTGCAGGTGAATTGAAAATTTATTTCCACAGAGGGAAACCCTGGTTTTGAGCTATGCGGTGCAGGGGGATTATTGTGTTTTTGAGCTGTTCTGTAAAAAGTGTTTCGCTCACATCTGTTGAGAGGTCTATCCCCTGTCCCAGGATAAGATAGTCTTCAATTAGTTTGCGGCTGAAGCTGTGGTGCAGTGCTGTTGTGAATGCCATGTACTGGAGGGAGCAGAAGTTTTCAAGGTGCCTGTCCAGAACCGGAAGGCTGTCGCTTTTACTGCTGTTTATTGACTTTGATACAGGTGCCAGATTCCATAAACGGTCGTGGAGTACAAAGCTCCAGGGTATAAAATGATCCAGGCTCATATCGGATTCATTTAAAGGGAGGCCGGGGGGATACTGGCAGAAAAAACAAAAGATTCAGCCCGATATAATAATAGATTTTCCGGGCTGAATCTTTAATCATGATTTTAATTTTTGTATTCGTCCCTGAGTATAAATTTTTGAATCTTGCCAGTGGGAGTAACCGG